>ERZ1370068.10686-contig-9363_pt1 | contig 46700 bp, 68 predicted proteins | sample MGYA00561227_ERZ1370068 | MGnify/ENA primary metagenome ERZ1370068 (study PRJEB38410, sample SAMEA6850437) | metagenome | study: Metagenomic assessment of the ecological functions of the soil: analysis of the soil microbiota associated with the... | reverse complement strand
GATGTACTTCGTTCAGTTACGTATTGCTAAAACGCCGGGTCGCGGATGAGCAGTTGCAGCATCTCGCCGGGCGTGACGGCGCCATGCCCTTTTTCGTACGCGCGCGCTCGCGTTCGATCAAAGCCTTGTGCAGATCCAGGAGGGTTCGACGGACCTGGCTGAGGCTTTCCTGAGCAATCACTGGTGTAGTTTAATCTGTTCCGTGCGCGCCGCAGCTCTGCTACTCACGCTCGCGCTCACCGGATGCGCGCAACACGCACCCGTCATCCGCACGCCTGCAGCGCCCATCCCCGCTCCATCCCGAACCGTGGCGATCGACCAGCTCATCGACCAGGGTTGTTATCACTGTCTGCAACGGGCGCACGACGAATCGGTCGCGGCCGCGGATCGGATCCGGTAGTTCGAGACCGCATTTTGCTGCTTTCTCACACCGCTTGCGTGCGAAGGCCTGGGGCTTCCGTTCGCACCGTGGCTCGACCGGGTGCGTGGCCGCGACGCCTCCGGGCGCCGACTGGCTGGACTACCTCGCGATCGTCCAGGCGCTTCGCGTCGATCCCGGTCGCGGACCACGACCGGGATGTGATCCACGATCGATACGCTGAAGAACCGCGCGTCCGCTGAAACCGTCGCCGGCTGGCGCCGCAGACCTCGCCACGGGCGCGCCGGCTCTCCGGTGGCTTACGCATGCGCTTTCTCGACTCTGCTCGTCTGCGCAATGTCGTCGTCAGGACCGGAACGTCACGATTGCCGAGAGCGGTGCAGCGTTTCCACGACGTGCCGCTCATCGGATTATCGCGCGGGCCGCGTGGTTCATGCCCAGCGCCGCGCCGCCTCGCGGCGGTCCGCGCCGAGGTTCCGGAATTCGCGGATGTGGATTTCCGGCCGCTCGCACGGTGCGGCTGACATCCCGCAGCAGCCGGACCAGGACGAGGCGCTGCCTGCCGCTCTCGCGGCGGCGCGCGGCGTTCCCCGAGTCGCCTCGCCATCGTCGCGAGCCGTCGGCGTCGCTCGGGAAGCGCGACCGCGAGGAGTGGGCCGACGCGCGCTCGAGGCGCTACGACGCCGCGCTCGTGCTCGTGCCGACGCATCGCGACGCGCTGCTGGGGCGCGTGGTGACGCTTTCCCCCACCTGGCGCGTGCGCCGTACGCCATCACGAGCGCGACGCCGCATCCACCGACCACTGGGCAGCTGGTTCACATCGGCGAAGCGTATTACTGGCGGGCCGTGGAACAGCGTATCACCTCGCACGCGTGGCCGAGGCGCGCGCGGATTCACGGACGAGGCGAAGGGATTGATACAGCGCCCCGGTGCTCGTGGCTGTCCGGATGATCGAGTGGCACGAGCATCGGCTCGACGAGAGCGAGGCGGAACGCACATAGCGCTGACGCTCGACGCGGGCCGAGTGCGAGGCGGCGTTCCTGCTCGGCGCTGCGGGCCGCGCGGCGGCGAAGTGGGCGTCGGGCGCAGCGGCCTTCGAGCTCGCGCGCAGCGATGCTGCGCACCTGTCGGTGACGAACACCAGCAGGCCATCGCGCGCATCACCGCCCGGCCCGGGGAGCGACGAAGGAAAAGCGCGACTGATTGCGCGCCAGCAGCGCGCGCGATGGCCGAGGAAACCCAGCATCGCGACGAGGCCGCGCAGAGCGCGGTGCAGTTGCAGAAGCGCGGCGGCGGTATAGGGCCGATTCGCGAATCGCGAATCCCGAATCCCGGTCAGCCTCAGAGATACAGATGCAACTGCGTCAACAGCGTTGACGTGTTCGTCTCGAACGTGGTTGTGGTCGTGGTAGTATCGACACGCCGACGTTCCAGTGCGTGCGCGGCAGCTGGTCGGCTTCGAACATCAGCGCCGGCGTAACTCCGAAAAGCCTGCACGCCGCCTCGACGTCGCACTGCGCTGCGGCGAGAACTTCAGCCACAGGCCCCGACCGCCTCTACCGCCGTCTCGTTGACCGCGACCCAGGAGTGGCCGCCGCGCGCCTGCCCGCAGGTTCGCATCGACCTCGGTCCACACGCTGATGGCAGGGTCGGGCGAACCTGGAAGGCGCCGCCAATGGCGCCCGGATTTCAGATCGAGATCCGTCGAGTGGCGATAGACCGCCGAACCGACGATCGCCGCAGCGCGGCGTCGCGTCGAGCCGCCATAGCCAGCCCGGCCATCGAGGTAGCCGCTGCCGTAGCGCTGTCGTGAGAGGCGATCGCCTGCCGCGCCCTGCCGGGGCTGAGCGTCACCTGCAGCACGCGCGGGCGAGGACCCATCGTGTCGCTCTACCTCGAGGCCGGCTACTCTGGTCGTTGCGATCGAGAGCCGAGACTGGCTGCGACATGCGCCGTGTGGTCGGAGAACGCACGCCATGCTCGGCAGGAAGCGCCTCGGCGCGAATGCCGAAGACCGCCTGATCGCGCTCTGGTGGGCGGCCCGGTATCGGCGTCAGGCAATCGGCGCGGAGCTCTCTGCGGGCGGCCGTTTCTGAATTGGCGCATTCGTCGGCTCCCGCCCGGCCGGCAGCATCCGCCGCCGTCGCATCCGCGCCTTCTGAACGGCGCCGATGAGATCCATGTTCATCAGGAAGTTCAAGTCCTGGTGACCGCCTGGAAAACCGACGCGAAGGTGCGACGGGCGCATCTCGAGGCCGAGGTGCGTAGGCCTGAGCGCGTCGCCGAGCGCGCCGAACAGAAACGCCTGCTCGCCGTGCGGATCGTCCTCGGCGCCAGCGGCCGGCGCCGTCGCGCTCGCGCCGGTCGTCGAGAGCTCACGGTGCGACAGCAGCCGCCCGTACGGCGTGAGCAGGCCGTGCCGCCCGGCTGGCGAGTGATGTATCACGCGGTGCACAGCGCGTGCATGTTGATGGACGATGCGAGCACGGCACCGCCGACGCCGTTGATATGGGAGAACCGCGAACGCCGACACGCAGAGAACGCACCGCCGCGGGAGGAGAACAGTCACAGCCGAGGGGCGGCGTCAGCCGCGCCCTGCATGCTGAGTTTTCATTGCGTGGTGGTGTGAAGGGGGTCACCTGACCTGCACTTCGTGGTCTTTCACGCCGACACCAAGACCAGCGTGGAACTTCAGTGGATGTGTACTCGGCCAGGCCGGTTTACATTCGGGGAATGATGCCGACACGCAGACCTGGCAGCCCGCCTTGCGCGCCTCGATCGAGTCCTTGCGACGTCGACGATCTTGCCTACGCCGATGCGAGCGTCAGCGACCCGGTGAAGAACGATCACTTTCGCCTTCCGACGACGAATCCGCGTTCAGACCCTGTCAGATCGTGCATGTCCGGGCGGCACAGCCGTGGTCGTGCCCGCGCCCTTGCTAACACACCTCCGGGTAACGCTCGCTTGGGGTGCTCGTTGCGCAGCCGATGCCCGTGTCGAGGCGTGCGCGGGTCCACAGCGATGCGGAGCCGTCAAGTGCCGGCGATGCGCGGCGCTGGCCGACAGCGATCCGCTCAGCGCGTTCAGTCTTCGCATCGAAGCGTGCCGCCGATCGCTCATCGGGCACTTCACGCTCACGTCGCCTTGCGTCACGCGCCACGGCGCGCCGGTGGCAGAAAGCCCGGCTCCAGCCAGGAGATGACAGCAGAAATGCCGTTGAAAAGTGTCCGTGCGTTTCGTGGTTCATAGCGAAATGGTCAAGACGTTTGCTGGAGAGACGTCGCAAACAGATCGCAGCGGCGCGCTGGCCGGACCGTCGACAACGCGACCTGTCGTCGAGAACCTCGAGCCGTGACACGGGCATACGAAGTTCGTGTTGTCGAAGCCGGTGATGGTGCACGTCCCGGTGGGTGCAGAGCGGTCGTCAGCGCGCTGAAGCTGTCCTGCGCCGTGCGGGTAACCAAGAACGCGCCGCCCGAACTGCGGACCACGGCCGCGCCGCCAACCGACGCCAGGGGTGATGAGGAGTCGATTTGCACGACCACCGCGCTGCCGCTGACGTTGCCGTTCAGCGATGACAGCTGCGGAACGTTGCTGGGACTGGACCCGCCGCCGCCACCGCACGCGGCCACGAGCGAGCCCAGCGCCAGGCATGATGCGGCCTGGCAGGCCTGGATGCAGAAAGTCCTGCGGTCGATTTCCGTTTCGTGTGACATGTCGAGTACATCGAGGGGCTGGCACGCTGCGGCGAGCAAGAGATGTGCCCGGTGAAAGCGTGTGAAGTCGTCGCCCGCGGTGCGGACTCCGCGGCGTTCGGTCGCGTTTGGGTGACAGAGCCTGTCGCCGGGCGGCTACGCCATCGGGAAGCGGATACGCGAAATCAAGAGCGCCGGCAGGCTCGCGGATATCATTCCTCAGACATGCACACGGCGTCCGGCTATCTCCTCGTGTTCCTCGGCGGCGGGCTTGGCGCGGCCGCGCGCCACTGGGTGAACCCGCACCGCCATGAACCTCGTCGGGCCCGACTACCCCGCGGGCACGCTCGTCGTGAACGTCGCCGGATCGATGGCGATGGGGATGCTTGCCGCCTGGTTCCGCGTTCCGCGGAGAGACGACGACAGCGGCCGAGCGGCTGTTCCTCACGACCGGGGTGCTCGGCGGGTTCACGACGTTCTCGGCCTTCGCGCTCGGACACGACGCTGATGTGGGAGCGTCACGATTGACGGCTGCAATCATCTACGCCGGCTCGTCAGTGTTTCTCTCCATCGCCGGCCTGATTGCAGGTATGTTTATCGTTCGCGTTCAGCTCGCGTCAGATCTGCCGGGTCCGAAAGCGACCAGGCCTACACTACTGAGACCCGGCCTCCACTACCGAGCACCAGGAGAACACCGATGCGCTCTGTCATCGCAACGCTTGTCGTCACCGCTGGTGCGCTCGTCGCCGCGCAGCAGGCGCCTCAACTCCGCCACCCTCTTCGCGTCCGATCTCGGCGAACAATGCGCCGCGCGTAGTTGAGGCGCCGGCAGGCGCGCGCCTGCAGGTCCCGCAGGATTTTCAGCGGAGACGTGGGCGACCGGCTTCGACATGCCGCGCTTCATGCTGCTCGCGCCCGGCGGCGAAATCCTGCCTCGGACAGCGGCGCCGGCGCCAGTGTACGTGCTTCGCCGGCGGCCGGGCCGCGGAAAGAAGCCGCTGATCTCGGACTGAGTCGTCCCTTCCGGGCTCGCGTTCTGGCAGAACTACCTGCATGTCGCGGAGACGGATTCGGTGAAGCGTTATCCGGCACGATGCGAGGCGCTCACCGTCGGCGCGGGGCAGGAAGTCGTGAAGCTTCCTGGCGGCGGCAACCACTGGACGCGCCGGGATCGTGTTCGATCGCGCCGGCCAGAAGATGACGTCAGCGTCGGCTCATCGTCGAACATCACGCCGGACCCGGCAGAGCGCGCGGCCATCAACCGGACATACCCTGACGGCAGCGATCACGAGATCTACGCGTCCGGCACGCGCAACCCGTCGAGCATCCACTGGTATCCGAACAGCGACACGCTGTGGACGACGGTGATCGAGCGCGACGGGCTCGGCGACGACCTCCCGCCCGACTACTTCACGCATGTCCAGCAGGGCGGTTTCTACGGCTGGCCGTGGGCGTACTTCGGTCCGCATCCCGAGCCGCGTCACAACGGTCAGCATCCGGAACTGGTGCAGAAGACGCTGACGCCGGACGTCGCGCTGCCGCCGCACAACTCGCCGCTCGACTTCGCGTTCTACACCGGCACGCAGTTCCCCGCCCAGTACGCGGCGGCGCGTTCATCACGCTGCATGGCACGTGGAACCGCTTCGCTGCGCGCGGGATACAGAGTCGTGTTCGTGCCGTTCCAGAACGGCAAGCCGTCAGGGCCGCCGAAGGATTTTCTTACCGGGTGGATGATTGCGCCCGGCAACAAGGACGTGTGGGGACGACCCGTCGGCGTCATCACGCTACCCGACGGAGCCTGCTTGTCTCGGATGACGGAGGGAAGAAGATCTGGAGGGTGGCATAAGACGTAGGTGGCAGGTGCCACCTACTCCCAGCCACCTGCCTGCTAGATCGAATCGCGAATGCCGTCGAGCACCGACGGAAAGCACTCGGGGCAGATGCCGTGGCTGAACTCGGCATCTGAATGGTCGGACAAGTAGCCTTCGAGCTGCTGCCAGCACTTGTCGTCCACGCGAATCTTCTTGCAGTAGAGCACATCGGCAGCAGGCCCCGCAGCTGCTTCACGTTGGCGAGCGCCTGTTCGAGCTCCGCGAGCCGGCGCGCCATGCTCTCCTGCAGCGCCACCATCCGGATGCCGACCTGCGCGCGCCCTTCAGCTCGGCTCGCCTTGAACGGCTTGACGACGCAGTCGTCCGCGCCGGCGTCGAGTCCCGCCGTGATGTCGGCCGTCTCCGACGCGCTCGTCACCATCAGGATGTAGAGCGGCGGAAACGACGGCAGCAGCCGGGCGCGGCGACAGAGGTCCACGCCGTCGATTTCCGGCATCATGCGGTCGAGAATCAGCACCGTTGACTGGTGCGGTCCTGGATCTGCGTCCAGGCGCTATGGCCGTCCTCGACGACCGCGACCTCGGCACCGCAGCCGGCGAGCGCATGTATGGCCAGGCGGCGGCTGATGGGGTCGTCGTCGGCAATCAGAATCTGCATGGGTTCCTCGATCTCGACAGTGCGTGCCTGCCGAAGCTCGCCGAAGGCGGAGCAGGGAACATGCCGGCTTGGAAGAAAACCTGCGGCGATTTTAGGCCGGCTTTCAACGGTCGCACACCGGGACCTGTGCGGAATCTGCACGGAGATGTGCGCTGGCCGCACAGGGCCGGGACGTCGTCAGCGGCCCCGGAAGAACGACGGCAGCGGCATATCGCGCATCGTCCGAAGCCCGGGCGGCGCGGTGATGACGTGCGGGATGGAATTGACCGTCATCGACGCGGTCGCGATGTCGCCATGGATGCCGCCCTGCACCTTCGAATAGATGCGGGGCGAGCCGTCGATCAGCACCGAGTCGAACGACTCCGGGGCGCCTATACGCGTCGAGCTGGAGCAGGATCTTCACCTCGTCGCCGACGTATCCAATCCCCTCCTGGCTGATGCCGGCCACGTAGCCGGGGTCCACAGCCAGCAGCTCGCTGTTGACCTCTTCCTCCGCGATCCACGGACGCACCTCGTCCGTAATTCGCGTCAGCGTCCACCCCATCGCATCGCCAATCATCTGGATCGATTCCGCAAAACCCACGTGGCGCACCGAGCCCACGGTGACCCGTTGTTCGAACTGTTCGCGTCGTGAGGCCGGCGCCGATCTTCCTGCTGGAACGGCACTCTGCGGAGGCGCGTCCTGCACGCGCCGCACCTCGATGCGATTGACGGACTCCGCACACGGATGTGAGCGCAATCGGCAGCGCGTCCATGGTGAACCCCGGATTCACGCGCCGTGCCAGGCACGGCCACCCTCGCCTTGCGCGCCATCTGATCCAGCTGCTTCGCGAGGCGACGGTTGCGCGCCGCCGGATAGGCGAGCTCCTCGGTCGTCGAAACGACCGGCAGGCGCAGCTTCAGGAGCTCCGCGAGCTGCGGCATCACGCTCTTGAGCGACGACGAGGTGCAGAGGACGGCGATGTCCGGCCTGGCCGCCTTCGCGGCCTTGCGCAGGTCGCCGCTCACCGATGCGCAGCGGACGGCCAATCTCGCCACTTCACCCGCATCGCGGCCGATCTTGTTCGGATCGATGTCAACCGCGGCGACGATGCGGAAGCCCTTGCGAGCCGCGATCTGGCGCGCAGCAGCCGCTCCGATCGGTTCCGACCCGACGTGCACCACTCGAATCGTCATAAGCGTACGTAGAGGCGGACCTTCAAATCGAGAACGAGAGGCGGACCTTTCAGGTCCGCCTGAAGCACTATCGCAACATTCGCCCGTGTATTCACGGGGCGGGCTTTTCATCGCGGCCTTCACACTGATCATCGGTGGTGCCGTCGCACGCGGCAGACCTTCGACCAGCTTGCTGCCCGGCGCGCGTTCCCCGCGCAACGCGAGCTACGACATCGACGTGCGGCTCGAGCCGGGCGACCGGGCGCTGCACGGACACGAACGTATTCCGCTGGCGTAATATCAGCGCGAATCCGACCAGCGAGCTGCAGTTCCATCTACTGGAACGCGTGGCGGAACGCGGAGTCCACGTGGCTGCGCGAAGCGCCGCCTTGGCGGCAACGCCAACACGCCCAGGCCGGACGCGTGGGGATCGACCGACATCCGGATTCTTCGCGTCATCACCCCGGCCACCTCGACGAACTGACGCCGCGCCTTCGTTTCATTTCGCCCGGACGATGGCAATACGGCGGATCGGACGGTTGCGACGGTGCACGCTGCCGCGGCCGGTCGCGCCGAACGAGACGATCGAGGTCGAAATCGACTGGAGCGCGAAGATTCCGCGGCCGTTCCGCTCGCACGGGCTACATCGACGACTACTACTTTTTCGGCCAGTGGTTTCAAGCTCGGTGTGCTCGAAGACTCCGGGTGGAATACGCACCAGTTTCACGCGGGAACCGAGTTCTATTCCGACTACGGCGTCTACGACGTCAGGATGACCGTCCCTCGCGGGCTGTCCTCGGCGCGTCGGGCCGCGAGGTCAGCGTCACCGACGGACCCAACGGCATGGCGGTCCATCGCTATCACGGCGAAGACATCCATGACTTCGCATGGGTGACGAAGCCCGGATTTCCTCGTGCGGACGCGCGCGTTCGAGCACCCCCGCTGCCGGCGCGTGGAGATGCGCCTGCTGTTGCGGCCGTCGACCATGCCGGACAGGAGGACCGTCATTTCGACGCGGCCGCCGCGACGCTGATCAACTACGGTGAGTGGTTCGGCGCGTATCCCTACGACAACGTCACGATTGTCGATCCGGCGTTTCAGAGCGGAGCAGCGGCATGAGGTAGCCGACGACTCTTCACCGCGGGCACGCGCTGGATGTGCCGCGCCGCTCGATCGACGTCGAGGAAGTGACGCATCCACGAAGCCGGCCACCAGTGGTGTTACGGGATCGTCGGCATGCAACGAGTTCGGAGAACGCGTGGATGGACGAGGATCAACCAGTTCTCGGAGGCACGCGCCGACGGTGGCGTTCGGCTCGAGCAACTACCCGACGCGCCGCTACTTCGGCGGGTTCATCCCGTGGGTCTTCGACGACATCCGCGTGAAACGCGAGTGGACGAAGGCTCGCGGGCTATCGCGCGCAGGCCGAGTCCGATGCCGAAGCCACGCCGTCCGTTCCGCATCGGCCGTCAACCGGCGGCAACATCACCTACTTCAAGACGGCGCTCTGGCTCCACACGCTCGAGCGATGGCTTGGATGGCCGGCGCTGCAGCGCGGCATGTCCATGCAGCTCGATCGGTGGAAGTTCCGCCATCCCTACCCCGCTGATTTCTTTCCAGGCGATTGAAAGCGCAAGCGGGCGCGACATGACGCCCTTCTTCGACCAGGTGTATCGCGGCTCGAACACGCTTTGACTACGGCGTGCGGCAGTTCACGAGCACGCCGGCAGGCGTAGGACAAGTTCCGGACGACGGTCGTGGCGCGGCGCTTTGGCGAAGCGATTTTTCCCGTGGACGTCCTCACGACGTTCAGCGACGGATCGAAGAAAACCGAGCGCTGGGATGGCGTCGAGCGGCGCGTGATCTACCGGTGCAGACAGCGGAGTGCGGGCGCGTTCGGTGGAGTGTCGATCCGGAACCACGTCCTCATGCTCGACGCGAACTACACCAACAGACAGCCGCACGCTGCAGTCGCGTGCCGGCGACGCGAGGCCTGAAGTGGAGCCCTCACGTGGATGACGTGGGCTCCAGGATGTCCTGATCACATATGCGTCGCTCGTCTGCAGGTCGGTGGCTGGTGGTTAGTCGTTCGTGGCCGGACGGACTGGGGCGCGTCTTCGGGGCGCCGGCAATCGTCGCGGGCGTCTTCTCGTGACGCTGCTGGCCGCGCTGCGCGCTGGCGCTCACGCTGCCGCGGTGCGCTGCAGGACCATCTCGGCGCGAGCCTGGTGGCCAATGACGCCGCCAACGGCGTGAACCTACGACTGGCAGGAGTTCTCGGTCGCAGGCGACTGGCATCGGGACGACCTTCACCCCGTCGGTCATCGGGTTCGCGACCACGCTCGACAGCGTGAGCGGGCTGCTCGAGCGCGCACGCCGGTGACGCCATTGCGGCGGCGGTCGCCATCTATGCGGCGGCGTGGATATTCATCTCCGGCGGCATCATCGACCGCTACGCGCGCGGTCGACGCGTGGCGCGCACGGCTTCTTCGCCGCCTCGGGCACGTTCTTTCTTCCGCTTCCTTCGCCTCGGCGTCGCCGCCGCCGCGGTCTACTGGTTTCTCTTCGCTTACGTCCACCAATGGCTGTTCACGAAGTGGTATGTGAACATGACGCGCGATGTCCCGCTCGAACGGACGGTGTTCTACTGGCGCCTGCTGATAGGCGCGATCTTCACCGCGCTCCTCGCGTTGACGACGACCGTGCTCGATTACGCGAAAGTGCGGGCCGTGGTCGAGACCGGCGGAGCATGGCCGGTGCGCTGATCGCCGGAACGCGCTTCATCGTGCGCAACCCCGCTCGCGTCGCGGGCCTGTACGCGATGAACGCTCTCCTGTTCCTCGCTGTCGTCGCGCTGTGGGCGGCGGTGGCGCCAGGGGCCGGCGGAGCGGGCGCGTCGATGCGGGCGGGCGTGATCGCGTCGCAGTGCTACATCCTGGCGCGACTCATCGTGAAGCTGCAGTTTCTCGCGTCGGAGACGGCGCTCTTCCAGCGCTCCCTCGCGCACTGGGGATATACCGCGGTCCCGGTTGCGGTGGCGGCCGTACCGCCGGTGGTCGACGGTAATTCAGGTCCGATCAGCGCTTCAGGGTAGCGCCCGCGAGTTCCGCGAGGGCTCCCAGCGTCGTGCTGCGCGGCGTTCAGTCCGAGGCGAAAGTCCTTGTCGGAGAACGTCGAGTAACGGTCGGTGGGTTGATGCCAGTGCGGATCCCATCCCGCGCCGATTTGCATGCCCCGTTCGTTCTCACGCAGGCTGATCGCCGGCACGAAGTCCATGAACGGCGTTGGAGTCCGTGTTGGTCATGTGGGAGCCCACCGCTGCCGGATAATCCGTCGCGTATTTCTCGTTGGCATCGCGAAAGGAGACACGCCAGTTTCATCGCTCTCGGGGCGAACCGTCGACGCCGCCTGAAATTCGATGTTGACGTCGGCTTCCGGGCGCTGTTCGCGGGCTGATGCGTGCCATCCGGTCGCGCGGCATGCCGTGGTCGAACAGCATCATGTCGTGCTGAATCATCCCGAGCCATCGCGGCTCGGGATAACGGCCCGACCCTGGCGGATCCTCCCTGCCCTGCAGCGCCGGCGCGCTGCGCGACGTACGCGCGCGCTGCCGTTGCAGACCCGTCTCCTCGTTGTTCCACAGCGACGAACCGGATCGATCGCTCCGGTCTGCACGTCGGGGCTGCTGAGGATCGCGCGCCAGCTCCATCACGAGCGCCGTGCCCGAGCCGTCGTCGTTGGCCGCCTCGCCGCCAGCCGATGCCGTCCATGTGGGCGCCGACGATGTACATCTCGTCCGGGTCGCACCGCGCCGACCTTCGTGCAGTACACCTCCTCGCGCGGCCCTGGCGTCGTCGGCTGCGAGTTGAGCTCGACGCAGCCGCCGTGTCGGGCTGCGCGAGATGTGGATCGCTGTTGACACCAGCTGGCGTGTGCGACTGCCACGGAAGCGCGAACCACCGTCCTGGACGGCCGCGCCGCTCGCGATCACCGGCGCTGGTCTGGCTGTTCGTGCCGCCGGCGACCAGGCGGCGGGGCGAGTGGCATTGAAGACGTACGAGGTCGCTCGGTCGTGCAGCCGTAGCGTCCTGCGAGCTGGGCTTCGATCCAGTCGATCGCGCGGCGGTTGCGATCCGTGCCCTGACGCGTCGATCGCCGAACCGGGTCAGCTCCTTGATCGTCGCCTTGTAGCGCTCCAGATCGGAGCCGGCCAACAAGAGCACGCACGGGATCTGTGGTCACAGCGGGGCACCTGGCCGCGCAATCCTCACTTGCGAGTCCCACAAGGACGAGAGCAGCTACGGTGCCGCCGATCGCAAACCGGACCCCTACAGCGCATGTTGATTCTCCGCAGCGGCCCGTGGGGTTTGCATTTTGAATTTTGGCATCTGCATCAATGCGCTGCCCCTGGCGCCATGCGGCCCTTCGGCCGCCGCATGATGAGAATCAGCGGCAGCAGCATCAGGAAGATCCCCGCCGAGCAGCCGGAACAGCCACACGAACGGAGCACCATCGAGCTGCTCTGCTGCAGCAGCATCCCGTGCAGCGCGGTACATACGCGCGCTCGGTCGCCGTCACCGCGTCAGCGTGGCCTCGCCAGCGAAACCGGTCCTTGAGCTGCGCGAGCATGGTCTGCGTCCCCGGATCGTAGGCGGTGATCTTCGCTCTGCCGAGCACCGCGCCCACGGGCCCAGCCGCTGGCGCACCAGCATCGTGCCGGTGAGCGCGCGATGCCGATGCTGCCGCCGATGTTGCGCATCAGGTTGAACAGGCTCGTCGCGTTGCCCATCCGCTCGCGCGGGATCGACGTCCATCGACGACCGTCGTCGAGCGGCACGAACAGCAGCGACATGCCCGGCGCCCTGCAGCAACTGCGGCCAGAAGATGTCCCAGTAGCCCGCCTGCAGGTTGAGCTGGACGAGCCAGATGCAGCGTGCGAGCCGCCGACGACGAGCCCGAGCGGCAGCAGCTTCGCGTGAGTCGACCATGCCGGTCATGCATGCCGGTGATCGGCATCATGAAGAACGACCCGATGCCGCGCGGCGCCATCGCGATGCCGGCCTGCAGCGGCGGATAGCCGAGCAGCGTCTGCAGCATGATCGGCAGCAGCACCAGGCTGCCGTAGAGCACGAACCCGACGCACCGTCATCAGGAAGACGCCGACGGCGTAGCTGCGTTCCTTGAACACGCGCAGATCGACGATCGGATCGTCGGTCGTCCAGTTCGTGGCAGATCAGAGCGCGACGAGCGTGACCGCGCGCGACGATCGCGAGCGTCATGATCGACGGTTCGACGAGAACCAGTCGTCTTCCTGCCCCTTGTCGAGCACGATACTGCAGCGCGCCGATGCCGACCGCGAGCATGCCGATGCCCCAGTAGTCGATCTTGCCGCGTCTCGCTGCCGCAGGTACGGCGGGTCGAAGATGAACAGCTGCGTCATGACGATCGACGCGATGCCGACCGGGATGTTGATGTAGAACACCCAGCGCCAGCTGTAGTTGTCGGTCAGCCAGCCGCCGAGCACCGGTCCGAGAATCGGCGCGACGACGATGCCGAGGCCCCAGAAGCCCATGGCCTTGCCGCGATCCTGCGGCGGGAAGGCTTCGAGCAGCACCGCCTGCGACAGCGGCTGCAGCGCGCCGCCCGTCGCGCCCTGCAGGCATGCGGAACACGATCGAGCGATCCGCAGGTTCGGCGCGAGGCCGCACAGGAACGACGCGACGGTGAAGCCGGTCGACCGACAGCATCAGCAGGCGCTTGCGGCCGAACCGGCTGCGCGAGCCAGCCCGTCATCGGCAGGATGATCGCGTTGGCGACCAGGTACGACGTCAGCGCCCACGTCGCCTCGTCGATCGTCGCCGACAGGCTGCCGGCGATGTGCGGCAGCGACACGTTGACCACGGTGGTGTCCAGCACCTCCATGAAGGTGCGCGAACATCACGGCGATCGCGATGATCCACGGGTTGACCTGACGGTGTTCTGTCACCGCGGCCATGTAAGTGCACCGTTCAGCCGTGTCACCGACATGCCCGGACGCAGAATGTTCCGCGTCCTGCTTCTGGTCGAGCGCGATCGTCGCACCGGCACGCGCTGCACGACCTTCGCACGAAGTTGCCGGTCGCGCTCTCGGGCGGCAGCAGGCTGAAGCGCGACGCCGGTCGCGGCGGCCGATGCTCTCGACATGCGCCGGTGAAGTCGCGCCCGCCGTAGGCGTCCACCGATCATCGCGCTGGCCCGGGACGCATAGTCCTCGAGCTGCGTCTCCTTGAAGTTCGCGGTCACCCAGACGTCTTCGAGCGGGATGACCGTCATCAGCGGCTGGCCGGGCTGGATGACCTGTCCGACCTCGACGGTCTCTCTTGCTGACGATCCCGCGCATCGGCGCCTTGAGGGTGGCGTATTGAACATTCAGCTCCGCCTGCTGCACGGCGGCCTCTGTTGCAGCACGCGCGCGTCGGCTGAGGCCGCCCGAGCCTGCTGGGCGGCGACCCTGCTGGCGGCGCGGTTTGCGCCGTCTGCAGTTGCGCCGTCGCCTGTGCAGCCCCGGCACGCGCCTGCATCAGCTGGCCTTGCGCGACCGAGATGCCGGCCTGGGCTTCCTGCACCTGCGAACGCGCCGAGTCCGACGCCGCGCGGGCGCCATCGGCCGCCGCGACTGCCCCGTCGTACTGCATCTGCGCGATCTCGTCCTTGGCGAGCACCGCCCCTTTGTAGCGCTTCGACGTCCTTCGCCGTCTTCACGGCATTGGCTTCGGTCCGCGCTGCCGCGCCTGCGCCGTCACCAGCCGCGCGTTGGCGGCTTCAATGCTCCGCTGGGCGGTATCGATGCCCGCCTCCGCATGCTCGACGCCACCGCGTGCCGTGGACACGCCACCCGTCGCCTCCGCTGACGTGATCGGCACGTCTCACGGCGGGCAGTCTGGGCATCGGCTTCCGCGGTCGCCAGTTCCGCGCGCGCCTTGTCGAGCGCCACCCTGGTAGTCGCGCGGATCGATAACAACCAGCACCGCTCCGGCCTCGACCCGCTGGTTTTCCTTTGACGCGCACCTCGAGGACCGTCCTGCCGGATGCGCGCCGCGATCGGCGTCACGGTGCGCATCCACCTGTGCATCGTCGGTCGTCTCGCGGCCGGCGGTTGCCCAGCCAACCACACTGTCGTCCCGAGCACCAGGATCGCGCACGACGCCGATCGCGATGGGAATCCGCTTATTCATTCGTCCGAATCTCCAATGCCTTGACCGCCGTCTCCGCGCCGCGTCACGACCGCGCTACGGAGTTCCCCGGACCCGTGAATCCGCAGCACGGCGGCTTCGGCGTCGCCGAGCTGATCGCGCGGAGAACCGCCTTCGAGACGTTGAAACCGAGCAGCGCGTCGATATATTGCTCTTCGGCGACCGCCACCGATTGCTGCGCCTGCACGACTTCGAGGTTGCTTTCGCGACGCCCGCGCCGAAGCGATCGCGAGCCTGCGCGTCAGTTCCTGCGCGGCCAGCTCCCGCGAGCGTCGTCGCGACCTGCAGCCCTCGCCGGTCGCCTGCAGATCGAAAAACGCGCGGTGCGCACGTCGTAATAGATCTGGCGGAGCGCATGTCCGCGGCCTCCGCGCGCCGCTCGCGAAGATCCGCGTCGGCCTGCGCGATCCGTCCCCAGTGCGCGGCCGCCTTCAAAGATGGGAATGATGACCGAGCCCAGCAGCGTGTAGGTCGCGACCGTGTCGTTCGGCCTGAGGCCGAGCGCGCCGGTAGTCCGCGTTCACGCGGACCGAGGGGAGCTGCTCGCTGACAGCCGCCGCGCGTGTGTCGCCTCGGCCGCCCTGACGGCGTTCCTGGGCCGCGAGGTAGTCAGGGCGGTCTCGATAGGCCTGCTCGAGCGCCTGCTCGACCGTGATGTCGGGCACGCGGCACGTTTGGCAGCTGCGCGCTGACGGCGAACGCCTGTCCGATCGGAAGCCCAATCACGCGGGCCAGCTGGAGCCGCGCTCTTCTCGAGATCGTTCTGCGACGCCGTGACCTGCTGCCGATTGGCATTGAGCCGCACCTCGGCGCGCACCACGTCGATGCCGGCAACGATCCTCCCTGCTTGAGGTCCTGGGCCTGCTGGCAGATCGCCCTGGGAGGTCTGGAGCTGCGCTCGCGCCGACTGGGGCGCGCGCGTCGGCCGCAAGCGCCTCCAGTACGCATTGGCCGCGACCAGCACGACGAGATCGCGCGCGCTCCGGTGCGATGAATGCCGAGCGGCCTCGACGTTGTGGATTCTCCGCCCGTGTCTCGTGCTTCGCCTGCAGATCGACGAGCGCCTGCGACAGGTAGACCCGCGCGTCGAAGACGTTGAACGCGGGCCGACGACCCTCGGGATCGTTGAAGCGTGGCGCCGGTGAAACCCGAACGCCTCGAGGTTGGTCCGCTGCCTCGACTCGTGCGACGCGTGCGCCTCACGTTGGGCAGATAGGGGTCGGCAAGCGCCAGCCAGCGTGCACCGCCCGCGCGCTGCTTTTGAGCGACTGCCGAGAGGCGAGCGCAGCACGAGGCTCGTGCTCCAACGCCCGGCGGATGATCAACGACGGTCGTTGCACCGTCTCAGCCGGGGCGGCCCCCGTGACGCTGCCGCCAAAGGGGCTGTTAGGGAGGCAACTGACGGGTTGGCGTCAAGCCCTTGCTGCGCCAGGACGGGCGCGGCGACCAACAGAAATGCAGTGATGACGAGGAAAGTGGTGGTGGTCTGACGAATCGGCGCAGTACGGTTGCGCCTCAGAAAGACTAGACGCGATCGGCCAGGAGGGTTACAGAGGGCACCCAAATCCCGGGCTCCAGCTCCAAATCCCAATTTTGAACGTTGGGATTGAATTGGGATTTGGGATTTGGGTTTTGGGATTTGGGTTTGGGATTTGGGATTTGGGATTTGGGATTTTTACCTCAAGCCTGTAAACGTGAGCTCGATCAGCGCATCCCGGACGGCAGGCGGGAACGTGGGGTGGCCGGCACGACCGGATTCCGAGAGAATGGCGCGCAGGCGGTCCGCGTCGACGGACTCGATCTCGAGCAGTTCCTCGGCCAGCGCCTTCACCGCGGAGCGCTGCCGCTCGATGATCTGCCGCGCCGTCTCGTAGCCGCGCATCACCAGCGCGCGGATCTCGTCGTCCACGCGGCGCGCGGTGTCTTCGCTGAAGCCGGCCGCGCGGTCTGTCGTTCTCGAACGCGCCCGACGGGCCGCCGGAAGTGCACCGGGCCGAGCGGCGACATCCCGAGCTCGCAGACCATCTTGCGCGCCAGCTCGGTGGCGCGCTCGATGTCGTTCGACGCGCCGCTCGTCATCTGCCGGAGGAACAGCTCCTCGGCCACGCGGCCGCCCATCAGGATCGCGATCTGCGCTTCGATGAACGGCTTCGCATGTGCGTGTAGCGATCCGCTTCGGGCAGCTGCATCGTCACGCCGAGCGCGCGGCCGCGCGGGATGATCGTGACCTTGTGCAGCGGATCGGCGTCGGGCAGCAGCGCCGCCACCACGGCGTGGCCGGCTTCGTGGTAGGCGCACGTGATGCGCTCGTGCTCGCTCATCGCCACCGACTTGCGCTCGACGCCCATCAGCACCTTGTCGCGCGCGGCGTCGAGATCGCCGTTGCCGACCGTCGAGCCGCCCGGCGCGCGCCGCGATCGAGCGCCGCCTCGTTCACGAGGTTGGCCAGATCGGCGCCGGAGAAGCCCGGCGTGCCGCGGGCGATCGCGCGCAGATCGACGTCGGGCTTCGAGCGCGACCTTGCGCGCGTGCACGCGCAGGATCTGCTCGCGTCCCTTGATATCGGGATTGCCGACGGTCACCTGACGGTCGAACCGGCCCGGGACGCAGCAGCGCCGGAGTCGAGGATGTCGGCGCGGTTGGTGGCGGCAGACCACGATGATGCTGTCCGACTGCGCGTGAAGCCGTCCATCTCGACGAGCAGCTGGTTGAGCGTCTGCTCGCGCTCCTCGTGGCTCGAGCGAGTTGCCGCCGCGGTTGCGGCCGACGGCGTCGAGCTCGTCGATGAAGATGATGCACGACTTGTGGCGGCGCGCTTCCTTGAACAGCTTGCGGACGCGCGACGCGCCGACGCCGGCGTACATCTCGACGAAGTCGGAGCCGCTCGCCGAGATGAACGGCACGCCGGCTTCTCCGGCCATCGAGCGCGCCAGCAGCGTCTTGCCGGTGCCCGGGGGACCGACGAGCAGGATGCCGCGCGGAATCCGTCCGCCGATCGTCGGCGAACCGTGCCGGGCTCCTTCAGGAAGTCGACGATCTCCCGCACCTCGTCCTTGGCTTCGTCCACGCCCGCGACGTCCGCGAACGTCACCGTGCACGGCTTCCGGATCGATCGTGCGCGCCTTCTCGAGCGTCGGCACGCGGCCCCCGACCGCGCGGAACAGCGCCAGGCCCGCGAAGCCGAGCAGCAGGAGCCCGAACCCATCGCGCCGTAGCCGCCGCGGCGTGCGGGTCCTCGCCCGCCTTGACGTCGAACGTGACGCCGCGCTGCGCCAGATCGGTGACGAAGGTCGGCGTTGGAGGCGACGTAGCCCTGCGGAGCAATCGTCACGTAGCGCGCGCCGTCAGCCCGTTCGAACTCGAGCGCATCCTGCGCCTGCGTGACGTGGCCGTACGCGTCCGGCCTGGACGTCGTGCAGGAAATCGGAAAACGCGGCGGTCGGCCCGGGCCGGCTGCGCAGAGGGCCGCAGCAGCTAGAAAGAGCCTATGGCAAGAGTGACCACAGAGCGCGCCCGCGACGATCCAGAAGATGTCGGGTGCGTGGAAGTTTGTCTCCGAACACGGTACACCCTCTGCTGTAGAGCCAAACGCAGCCGGGCATACCGGGTGCAACAGGCCCGTTTATGTCTGTGGAAAGCGCGTGGTAGAGAGCCAAGCGCGCTTCAACATTGTATCTGGACGGTTGTCATGGGACTGTAAACAGTGGTGCACCCAGTAAACTTATTGAGCTCAACGGCAGCTTACGGGCGCGCACTCTCGCGCGTCCACTCGGCTCCGGACGGTGCGGCGTGGGGCCGCTCGGGGCTGGCAGGCATAGCGCACTGGCGCGGTGAGCTTCTACCCTGCGCTGAGCTCCCGACGTCACGCTGGTTCGCGCATTACGCGCTGACGTTCTGGTCCACCGTCGAGATTAACACCAGCGCCGAGGGACGCTGTGCGCCTCTCGCGCGCGGCTCCAGGAGCGCTTCGAAAAATCCCAAATCCCGATCCCAAAATCCAAATCCCAAACCGAACCTGAAGAATCCTTGAAGTTGGGATTTGGGGGATTTTGTGACTGATAAGATCCACCAGTCACCATGCCGACGCCGGCGCATCTCGCGCTCACGCCGGAAATCGAGGACTTCCGGCGACAGTTCGAACGACTCGCGGATGAGGCCGACGCGCTGGTCGCGCCGCTCAGCGACGATCAGTTTGCCTGGCAGTCCTCGCCCGCCCGTGGTCGATCGCGCAGTGCATCGATCACCTGAACGTCACCGCTCGCCTGCACCTTCCGCAGCTCGACGAAGGGATTGCCAACGCGATTCGCCAGGGACTGTCCGGCGAAGGCCCGTTCAAGTATTGGTGGCTCAGGCGCATGATGGTGCGGATGATGGAGCCGCCGCCGCGGATGCGCGTCAAGGCCCCTGTGGCGTTCCACCCTCCACCGGCGCGCACGCGCCGCGAGATCATGGCGGCCTTCCGCGCGTACCCCGGGTGCAATACGTCGATCGCCTCCGGCAGGCCAGTAGCCTCGACCTCGCGCGTGCGCGGGTCCGATCTCCTGCCGCGTCATGGGTCCGCATGCCGCTCCGGAACGGGATTCGCCGCGATGACGGCGCACGAGCGGCGGCATCTCTGGCAGAGCGAAGAGGGTGATCGAGGCTCAGGCTTCCCGAAACACCCCCGCGAAGGCCTGACGCACCAGGGCCAGCCAGAAGAAAGCTGCGATCTCACAACGCCGCACCGATCGCAGGAACCGCACTGGTCTCGCGACCCGTGCTCGAGATCCCGAACGTTTCCGCACGGCGTACCGCGTGCTCCCAAGACGACGATGTAGAATCGGGCCGTGCCGGCCTGCGGGATCGGGCGGGATGCCGAGCGTGAGAGGAACGACTGGCCTACCTGAGAGGGCGCGTCGGAGATCAGGCGACCGCGTTCATCCGATGTGCGCACCGAGCTCCGTGATTTGCGCGGCGAGACGAACCGCGGGCTTTTCCTCGCTGCGCAATGCGATCGAGAGTCGTTTTGCCGCAGCGGACGCGAAAGTCACGTGGGTCATTGGCATTCAGGTTGGAATGCTGTTGATGATTTTGAGGAGCGGCTCTCGGGTTCTTCTTCAAATGAGCGACAACAAGTTCGCCCTGTAAATCGCTTGCGGGATGTTCAGATCGGTTTCATGCTTGCCTGGGGCCTCTTCGTCTGGGCCGGAGTGATCGACTCTCCGTTCGTCCATCGTGGCTAATTCGTCTTCGTGTCCTTCGTGGCGACCGTCAGGTACGCGATCAGATCGTCACGCTGCGCCTTGTCGCCGATTCCGGCAAACGCCATGCGGTTCCCCGGAATGAACGCCTGCGGATCGGTGATGTAGTTGTCGAGCGTCGCCGCGTCCCAGGTGACGTCGCTCCGTTTCATCGCCGCCGAGTGACGGTAGTCGTCGAGCGATCCGGCCTTGCGGCCGATGATGCGCCTTCAGCGTCGGGCCATCGTAGTCACCCGCCTCGCCGAGGGAGTGGCAGCGCGGCACATTGCTCGAAGGCCACCTTCCCTTCTGTCCGGGTCCGGCTGCGCCCTGTGGGCGAGCGCAAGCACCGGCAACGCGAGGCGCCACGAGCGCAGCCCACTTCATCACGTCATCAGCCCCGGGTGGTTGCGGAATCGCGTCTTGATGGCGTCCGCCGTCCAGTAGCGCGAGCGCGCCGACCGGGCCGGTCGGGTTGTACGCGGAGTTGTGCGGGAACGCGCTCGCACCGACGACGAACACGTTCGGGACGTCCCAGACTGGAGGTAGCCGGTTCACGGCGCTGTCTTTCGGCGAGCCGCCCATGATCGCCGCCACCCGTGTTGTGCGTGGACTGGTGCGGCACGATCGTTGTAGTCGCCGAGCGCCCCCGGATTGGTCATGCTCGCCGGCTTCATGCTGCGCGCGATCTCGGCCGCCTTCTGGCCGACGAAGGCGATCACCTTCCTGATCGTTCTCGAGGAAGTTGTAGGTGAGCCGCAGCAGCGGCTGGCCGAACACGTTCTTGTACGTCGGATCGAGGTCGTAGTGCGTTGTAGCGGTTCGGCATGTTGCTCGCCGTCACGCCGATGTTCATCGACCCGGAGTACCCACTTCGCCGTCGCCTTCTTCCATTCCGCGCCCCAGCGCGGCGTTCCCGCGCGGCACCGGCCGGTAGCCAATCGGCCGGCCGTTGCTCTGGCCGACCGCAATGGTCGCGCCGCCGACGGCGCCAGCCGGGCCGCGATCGAACTGCTCGCTTGCGTGAAAGTCGTCGAGCGCGATCCCGAACGCGCCGCTCGCCATGAACGGGTTGAAGATCTTGTCCTCGAAGAAACAGCGTCACGCCGCCGCCGCCAGGCTGATAGCAGTAGTTCCTGCCGACAATGCCTTTCTGCGTCACGCGGATCGTACGGCGTGCCGATGCCTGACAGCAGCATGCAGGTGGACGTTGTTGATCGCGTAGCGCGCAGAGCGCCGACGATCGCCGCCGGCTGCTCGTACTCCTCGCCGGTCGAGACGTCGGTGTAGGACGACGCCGACCGCCTTCTGCCTCGTCGAGTCGAGCATCACCTTCGTCACCCACGCGTGCGTGCGCAGCTCGAAGTTCGGCTGCGCCATCGCTTTCGGGATGACGGTGATGTGCGGGCTGCCCTTGGCGTTCGCCTCGCAGCCGAACCGCTCGCAGTGCCCGCAGTAGACGCACGCGCCGAGCCGCGAGCCGTCCGGGTTCGTATAGCGCGCGAGGCGTTGGCGCACGGCCGCGGGAAACGGATGGTAGCCCGCCTGCGCCGCGGCGTCCGCGAAGAGGATCTGCGCGTAGCTCGGCTCGAGCGCCGGCAGCGGATACTCGCGGTCGCGCGGCTGCCTCGAAGCAGTTGCCGCCCTCCTGCATCGTCGCCCGCGAGATTGCCCGCCTTGCCGCTGACGCCCGCCGTGCGCTCGAACTGGTCGTAATACGGCTCGAGCTCCGCGTAGCGACATGGGCCAGTCCTGCACGGGCATGTCGGCCGGGATGAATGCCTTGCCGTACCGGCTGCTCGTAGTGCGAGCGCAGCGCGTGATCGATGCCCGTCCAGCGCCAGCGTCACGCCGTTCCAGTGCACGCCCGCGCCACCGACGACCTTCGCCCGGCAGGAACGACCCGAGCTGGCGCATCGGCAGCGCGCGCTCCGACGGGCTGATGCCGGAACGTCAGCGTGTCGCGCGCCGGGTTCTGCATCAGCGCGTTCCGGCGCCGCGATACTTCAGCTCGTCGCGAATGAGCGGAATGGCGAAATCGGGATTGGTCGCGCGCGTGCCGCCGCGCTCGAGCGCCGACGACGCGCATGCCCGCTTCGCTGCAGCTCCTTGGCGAGAATGCCGCCGGTCCATCCGAGACCGACGATGACGACGTCGACTTCCTTCAAGCGTGTCGGCCATGGTGGTCCCTCACGACAGGTCGACGATGCTCTTCGGCTCGACGTCGTAGCTCTCTGTTGCGATACGTCTTGATGTGCTCCGAGTAGATCGCGATGACGCCGGGGAACCCGATCATCTTCCACGACTGCCTTGTCGCGATTGCCGCCGTACATCGGATCGGCGAAGAACCCCTGCATGGCAGCTGCAAGCAGCAGGTTGAAGAACTCCTGCGCCGGGACCCGTGTCGAGGCGTGGCACGACCCTGCTCGATGTCCCTGGAGGACTTTGATCTGCTGGTCGCACGTCAGGCGATCGAACTCTTTCTGGAGCGTCTTGCGGCAATACGCGTTGGTCGCCGGCGATGCCCGCGCGGAAATACTCCGCCGGCGTCAGCGGCGACTGATAGCCCTGCGTCGGCACGCCCTTCGTCCCACGGACCCTGCATGTACATACGGTCGCCGCTGCCCCACGCGCCCGCGAGCTGGCGATCGATGAAGGTCGCGACGCCGCAGTCGGTGCCGCCGGGCGTCAGGTCGTCGGCGGGAATCAGCCGATCCACCGCGGCTTCGATGAACGCCGCTTCGGGGGCGGTGAGAAACGTGTAGGCATGCGAGACGGGTGCTGACGGTGCCTTCGCTCCGGCAGCGGCGGGCGCCTGTGCTTCGGCGGTCTCGCCGCTGACCGCCGCGGCGATGCCCGTCGCGCCAACGGTGCCGACGGTTTTCAGGAAGTCGCGCCGATTGTTGTTCATGATGTCACCGCTGCGACGATATGCCGGGACGAGATGCCGTAGCGATCGACGAGCTGCTCGGGCGTCCCGCTGCGCGGGATCTCCGCACGCACAACCGCTCGACGACGAAGCCGCTTCCGGCCACGCAGCCGGCGACGGCGTCGCCAATGCCGCCGGCCGCGTAGTGATCTTCCACCGTGATGATCCGTCTTGGTGTCGCGCGCGCATCGCAGCAGCGAGCGCGAATCGATCGGCTGCAGCGAATAGAGGTCGATGACGCGGATGCTGATGCCGCATCTTCTGCAGCTGATCGTAGCGCCTTCAGCGCTCGAACACGGTGATGCCGCCGCCGATCACGGTCGCGGCGTCCGTTCGCGCTCTGCCGCAGGATCTTCGAGGCCGCCGATCGCGAACGTCTCGTCCGGCCCGTAGATGACCGGTGTCTTCGGACGGCGAGGTCCGCATGTAGCGCGGGGCCGGGATGGTAGCGCCATCAGCTCGAGCGAGCCGCTCGGTGCTCATCGCGTCGCACGGGTAGAGCACGGTCATGTTCGGCTGCGCGCGCATCATCGCGAGATCTTCGAGCGCCATCTGCGACGGGCCGTCCTCGCCGATCGACACGCCCGCATGCGAGCCGGCCATCTTGATGTTCACGTTGCTGATGCGCGGCCATCCGGATGAAGTCAGCAGCGCGCGTGAGAAAGGCGGCAAACGTCGACGGGAACGGAATCGCGCCGCGCGCGGCGAGCCCCATCGCGGAGCCGATCATCACCTGCTCGGCGATGAAGTTCTGGTAGAAGCGGTCCGGGATGCTTCTCCTCGAACTTCTCGCTGAAGGTGGAGTTCTTGACGTCGCCGTCGAGCGCGACAATCCGCTCGTCGCCGTCACCGAGCTTCGGCGAGCGCGGTGCCGAACGCCTCGCGCGTCGCGACGGTGTCGCCGAGCTTGTAGGCGGGCGTGCCGACGGTCGCCTTCTTCGGCGGCGCTCGAGCGGCGGCTGTCGTTGCGCCGCGTGCGCGGTCCGTCCGGCAGCTGCGGCGGTTCGTCCTCGGCGACGAGCTGCGATTGGAGCTCCTCGAGCGACCGCATCGAGCTCCGCACCCTTCTTGAACGCCTTGCCGTGCCAGCCCGGCTTGCCCTCGGCAATCGAGATCCCTTGCCCTTGAGCGTCCGCGCCAGGATCATCGTCGGCTGGCCCTTGGTGCGGCGCGCCTCCTCGAAGGCGTCGAGGATGGCGGTGATATCGTGGCCGTCGACTGACGATCGGGTGCCAGCCGAACGCGCGCCACTTCGAGGCGTACGCCTCCATGTCGTGATCCCAGATCGACGGACCGCTCTGTCCGAGCCCGTTGACGTCGGTGATGCCGCAGAGCGAATCGAGGCGGTCGTGCGCCGCCGCCTCCGCCGCCTCCCACACGGACCCTTCCGCCGACTCGCCGTCGCCGAGCAGACAACACGTTCGATAGTCCGACTTGATGCGCCGCGCGTTGAGCGCGATGCCAACCGCCGCGCAGATGCCCCGGCCGAGCGAGCCGGTGGCCACGTCGACAAACGACAGGCGCGGCGTCGGATGGCCTTCGAGGTCGGAATCGATCCGGCGCAGCGTCAGCAGATCCTCGCGCGTGATGAGGCCGACTTCCGCCCACGCCGCGTAGAGGATTGGCGCCGCGTGGCCCTTCGAGAGCACGAACCGGTCGTTATCCGGGTTCTGCGGGTTGCGCGGGTCGTAGCGCATCTCCGAGAAAAACAGCGCCGCGACGATCTCCGCGGCCGATGCACACGACGTGGGGTGACCGCTTCCCGCTTCGCTGGTGGAATTTACCGAATCAATGCGGAGTCGCGTCGCGACGTTGTTGAGCGCCGCCACGCGCGGTGAAGTCTGGACGGGCATACGGCCCGCCATAGTAGCAGAATGAAGTAGATGACCGACGTTCCGCCGCTGCTGCTCGCGATCGATGACGAGCCTGCCATCCTCGCAATCGTCGAGCGATTTGGACGGCAAATGCGGGTTCGAAGTGGAGACGCGCACGAACCCCGCCGCGGCGCTCGCGGAGTTCTCGAAGCTGGATCCGGACGTGGCCGTCGTGGACCTGCAGATGCCCGAGCTCGGCGGGCTCGACGTGCTCAAGGCCATCCGCGCCGCCAACCCCGAGTGCCACGTCATCCTGCTCACGGGGAACCCGACGATCGACAGCGCGATAGAAGCGGTGAAGCTCGGCGCGCGCGATTACCTGCAGAAGCCGATCGACTTCGGACGGCTGGGCCGGCTGCTCTCCGACGTCATCGACGGGATGCGCCGCCGCGAGCGGCTGCTGCGGGTCGAAGCGGACGTCGCGGGCGACTTCGAATGCGAAGGGATGATCGGCCGCAGCACCGTGATGCAGGAGCTGTTCGATTCGCTCCGCCGCTACGCGCCGCACATGCGCACGGTGCTCGTCATGGGAGAAACGGGCACCGGCAAGGAACTCGTGGCCAAGGCGCTGCATCGCCTCGGGCCGCGAAAGGCGAAGCGATTCATCACGGTGAACTGCTCCGCCGTCGTCGAAAGCCTGTTCGAGGCGAGTTGTTCGGGCACACGCGCGGCGCGTTTACCGGCGCGGTGGACGCCAGATCGGACTGTTCGAGCACGCCGACGGCGGCACGCTGTTCCTCGACGAAGCCGGCGAGCTGCCGCTGTCAGTCCAGGCAGAGCTGCTGCGCGCTGGTGGAGTGCGGCGGGTGCAGCGTGTCGGCTCGCTCGACACCCGGCGCCTCGACGTCAGCGTCATCGCCGCGACCGAACCGGAATCTCCCGCGCCGAAGCCTCGGCCGGGCGGTTTCGAACGGATCTGTTCTATCGCCTCAGCACGATTGAGTGATCTCGCTGCCGCCGCTGCGCGGCGGCGCGAGGACATCCCCTACCTGACCGCGCGATTCATTCGCGAGGTGTGCCAGCACGCGTGAAGAGGCCGATCACGGGACTGACGCAGTCGGCCGAGCGGCTCCTCTTCAACGCGCCGTGGCCGGGCAACATCCGCGAGCTGCGCAACGTGCTCGAGCGCGCCTGCATTCTCAGCGAAGCGGGAATGATCACCGAGCGGGATCTTGCCAGCGCGCTGACGACGAAGTCGGCGGCGCTGGGCGGGGACGCGGATGCACCGTCCGGACGATCGGCTGTCAACGCTGCAGCGGCGGCAGGTCGAGCGCGTGCTCGAGGAAACCGGTGGCACACAAGTCGAAGGCGGCGCGACGGCTCGGGATCAGCCGCAGCGGCGCTCTACCGTCGCATCGACGGAGATGAATCTCGCGGAGGCGGTGTCGAGGCCGTAGAGGCGGACGGCGCCGTTCGTGATCCCGAGCAGGAGGACGGCGGCCTTGCGATGATGCTGCTTCCAGAGATGCGCGCTCGCCCGGGATCGATGACGTCGCCACGCCAGCCTTGACCGCGACAAGCGCTGCAGGGCGCCGGGCCACCGCGCGCATGGCCGGGTTGGCCTCGACGGCGCCACGGTTCAGCGCGGCGAGCGTCGATCAGTACGTCGTAGGCCTGCAGCGACGCCGAAGGCCGGCCGCTAACCCGACCAGCGCCGCGCGCGCGGGCTGGCGTGCGGCTCTTCACCCTCCCTGCGCGGACACGGGCGATGCGATCGCACCAACAAGGGCAATCATCGACAGAATACGTGTCACCAGCTTCTCCATCAGGCGTGCGCAAGAGCGCACGCCAGCTGAAAGCCAGCCGAGTGCCCAACCCGGGCTCATCCGAAAGCCGCCGTCGCACCGCGTGGGAGGTGCGGCCGAGGCGCGCGTATAATCACCCGATGCTCGCGCTGCGGTGTCGTGTATGCTCGCGCTGGTCGTGTGGCTCGGCGGCATGCTCATCCTCGGGCGCCATCGTGGCACCGGCCACCTTCGAAGTCCTCCAGACAAGAGCGCAGGATCCCAGGGCCGTGAGCTCGCCGGCGCCGTGTTCGGCGCGGCGCTCACGCGCTTTCATTACATCGCATGCGCGGCGGGCGGCGTCCTGCTTCTGACGCTTGAGCGTCATGCGCGTACTCGGCCCGCGCCCGGCGCAGGGCGGCCTCGCGCGCCCTCATCGTCGCCGTCATGCTCGGCGTGGCGCTCTACTCCGGGTTCGTCGTGCTGCGGCGAGATCGATGCGGTGCAGGTGGCGGCCGGCGGACTGCCGTCGCGGCTGCCCGCGGGCGACGAGCGGCGCGTCCAGTTCGACGCGCTTCATGTGCTCTCAACCCGCCTCATGATGTTCAACATCGCCGGCGCGCTCGTCCTCCTCTACTGGGAAGCGCCGAATAGTGTGGCGAAACATCGCATCACGCTGATTCCGGGCGACGGCATCGGCCCGGAAATCACCAGCGCTGTCGTCAAGATCCTCGAGACGGCCGGTCTCGACGTCGAATGGGAGCCGCACCTGGCCGGCGAGGCGGCGATCGAAAGCAGGGTGCGTCGCTGCCGGCGGAGCTGCTCGAGTCGATCGCGCGGAACAAGGTGGCGCTGAAGAGGCCCGCTGATGACACCGGTGGGCGGCGGATTCACGAGCGTCAACGTCGGCCTGCGCAAGGCGCTGGGGCTGTTCGCGAACCTGCGTCCCGGTGCTGGAACATTCCGTCGGTGCCGTCGCGTTACCAGGGCGTGGACCTCGTCATCGTTCGCGAGAACACCGAGGATCTCTATTCGGGCCTCGAGCACGAAGTCGTGCCCGGCGTCGTCGAGAGCCTGAAAATCATCACGCTCGAGGCGTCAACGCGCATCGCGGAGTTTGCCTTCGAGTACGCACGGCGTCACGGCCGCCAGACGCGTCACCGCGGTGCACAAGGCGAACATCATGAAGATGAGCGACGGCCTCTTCCTGAGGTGCGTGCAGGACGTCGCGCGCGAGCTATCCCGAGATCACGCAGGACGACCGCATCGTCGACGCGGCCTGCATGCACCTGGTCATGAAGCCGGAGCAGTTCGACGTGCTGCTGCTCCCGAACCTGTGCGGCGACATCGTCTCGGATCTGTGTGCGGGCCTGGTCGGCGGCCTCGGCGTGGTGCCCGCCGCGAACCTCGGCACCGAGGTCGGCGTCTTCGAGGCGGTTCACGGCAGCGCGCCGGACATCGCGGGCCGCAACGTCGCGAACCCGATGGCGCTGCTGCTCTCCGCGCTGCTGATGCTGCGGCACATCGGCGAGACGCCGATGGCCGATCGCATCATGAAGACGCTCGGCGCGGTGCTCACCGAGGACAGGTGCGGACGCGGCGACCTCGGCGGCACGGCGAGCACGACCGAATTCGCCGGCGGCCATCTGCCGGCGCCTTGCGACGTAATCCTGAAATTTACCAATTGACGAATTGACGAATTGACCGATCCTCGATTCGCCAATACCGATTGGTAAATTCGTCAATTCGTAAATTCGTCAATGGTATAGTCGGCGGTGTCGATGGTCGACGAGATCACCCAGGCGGTCCTTTCGCGCGACGAGATCGCGCGCTACCTCCAGGATGGCAGCCGGCGGCGGGCGACGACGCGCGAGCGCGTCCACGCGGTACTGCGAAGAGCTGCGGACGACACAGCGGTACTCGATCTACCGCGCGCTGAAGCATCCGCTCTATCCGATCCTGCGCAAGATCGAACGGGTCGGCGAGAACGTCGAGATCGTGAAGGCCGCGACGCGCGCCGGCGCGCGTCGTCTACGCGTCGAATCACAAGAGCCACACCGACTACCTCGCCGAGCCGCTCGTGCTCGACGACAACGGCATCCGTCCGCCGATCATCGCCGCCGGCATCAACCTGTTCGGCGGCCCGCTCGGCCTGCTGCATCGTCACGTGACCGGCGCGATGCCGGTCCGCCGCAACACGAAGGATCCCGCGTACCTGGTCGACGCTGAAGGCCTATGTCGCGGAGCTGCTGCCAGCGCACGACCTCTTCTTCTATCCGGAGGGCGGGCGCAGCTACAGCGGCGACCTGAAGAGTCCGAAGACCGGGCTGCTGCACGCGGCGCTTCACGCCGACGTCGCGCGCATGATGATCATTCCGACGGCGGTCGCGCTACGATCTGCGTGCTCGAGGATCACGTGCTCGCCGCGCCAGGGCGTCAAGCGGACGCAGCGGCCGTTCAGCCGCGAGCTCGCGGAGATGGTGCGCTACGCCGTCGGCTACCGGTCCCGCGCGTTCGTCACCTTCGGCAAGCCGCTCTCGATCGAAGGCCTCGATCCGACGTCGCGCCGCGACGTGCTCGACCTGGCGCACGCCATCATGGCGGCCATCGGCCGTCTCCATAAGGTGCTGCCGACGGCGGTGGTGGCCAACGCGATGCGTCCGTCGATCACCCGCCGCGAGCTCGAAGCACGAGCGGACGCGGTGCTCGATACGCTGCGCTCCGCCGGCGCGAACCTCGGCGTCCATTCCGGCGCGGAAGCGGTGGCCGAGGCGCATCGAGCCGCTCGAGGCGCGCGGCATCATCGTTGCTGAACGAGGACGAATCCGTGTCCGCGATCGCAACGTCCTCCGCTACTACGCTCGCACGCTTGATCACCTCCTCGCGTCGCCGTCGCGTAGAACCCATTAACCTTGCCGGGTCTAAAGAGACCCGGCCTACCTGACGGCAGGGCGGGTCGCTTCTGGACCCGCCACGTTGATATCGCCGGCGCCAAAGCGCTCTTCTACGCGCTCTCGAGCAGTGTCGCGCTCAAACGGCTCGCATCGAAATACGGGATGCGATCGCGCGACAGCTTCGCCCGGCGGTTCATCGCCGGGAGACGATCGAGGAAGCCATCGAGGCGTCGCGCAGCATCCAGGCGCAGCGACTGCACCTCACGCTCGACTATCTCGGCGAAAGCGTGCGGACCGCTGGAGGAGGCCGACGCGCGCGACGCGCGAGTACATCCGGCTCCTCGAGGTCATTGTCGCGTCGGGGATCGAGCGGAACATCTCGCTCAAGCTGACGCAGCTCGGCGCCGGCGTCGATCGCGCGACGTGCGTCGACAATCTGCGCCGCATCCTCGAGCCGGCCGGGCCGCCACGGCTTCTTCGTGCGCATCGACATGGAGAACTCGCCCTGGACGCAGTTGACGCTCGACATTTTCGAGACGCTCTGGCAACAGGCCTACCGCAACGTCGGCATCGCGCTGCAGGCGGCGCTCTACCGGACCGAGCAGGACGTGCGCCGCATGAACGAGCTGGGCGCGCGCGTTCGGCTCGTCAAAGGCGCGTACAGGAGCCGCAGACGGTCGCGTATCAACGGAAGACGGACGTTGACGCCGGCGTTCCTCCGATTGATGCAGCGAATTGCTGGATTCGGGCAACCTACCCTGCAATCGCCACCCACGACCCGGCGATGATTGACGCGACCCGGTCACATTCGAGACAGCAGCGGCATCGGGAAGGACCGCTTCGAGTTCCAGATGCTGTATGGAATCCGACGTGACCTGCAGGGGACACTCGCCGCCGAAGGCTACGGGATGAGGCTGTGCATCCCGTTCGGGCGGGAATGGTTCCCGTAGCTTCATGCGCCGGCTGGGCGAGCGTCCTGCCAACCTCAGCTTTGTCGTGCGCGGAATCCTGCGGGAACAGTAGTGCTTTCCTCATACTGAGCCGTACATTACCCAGCCGTAAGCCCTGCCGAACCCATCGGTTGGAAGCTCCGTTCACACTTCAGACAGCGCCACACGGGGATCCCATCACTTCGTTGACTCGTTTGGTGGACAAATAAGGCCGAGCGGCTGTTATGCCCGAGCGACGTAGATCGTTAATCCATTGAAAGAGCAATGGTTTAGGAATCACACCCCAAGCGTGGCATTTTCTCTTGAAATGTCGGGCTCACAGCCGCGGTGCCCGGCAACGAGGCCAGGTCAGCGAGGCGTCATATATCGGGGTATTGGAAGGGTTTCAGGGCAATGGTTACCGACAAGGTTCGGCAGTTCCTCTGCGGGCTTCACGGGCACGATGCGCTTCTGCACTTCGAACACGGACGGATGTCTCTGCGAGTGCACCTCGTGCGGGTGCGAGACGCCGGGGTGGGATCTGCGCGCGAATGATGAGCCGCCGCAGGTGCTGTTGAGTTCGAATCGTCGCGAGTGGTTGAATCGTCGCGGGTCGTGCGGATGCCGTTAGTCGCCAGAGGCGCGTCGCGTAATACAGGTTCGCCGGTTCGTTGGTTCGCATGTTCGCCGGTTCGCCGCGCGAACCGTGAAGAGTCGAACCCGCCAACCCGCGAACCAGCCAACCAACGAACCAGCGGAGGGCCAGGCCGCTGCCTGGCCCTCTTTTCGATAATGCACACGAAGGATAATTCCGCCGTGCCGGATCACGACGTCTCCTCGAGGCCGCCCGCCGCGTCGCTGGAGGCGGCGGCCGCCGCCGGTGGACGCGCGCTGATTGTCGGCGGCTGGGTCCGCGACCGCCTTCGCGGCAGACCCTCCAAGGACATCGACATCGAAGTGTTCGGCATCGCGCAGGATCGCCTCGCCGCGCTGCTCGAGCCGCTCGGACGGGTGGAACCGGTCGGGCAGAGCTTTCCCGTTTACAAGCTGATCCCGCCGGGCGGGAGCGCGGGCGAAATCGACGTCGCGCTGCCGCGCCGCGAGATCGAAGCAGTGGCCGCGGCCACAAAGGGTTCGAGGTGCACGGCGACCCGTCGATGTCTATCGTGGACGCCGCGCGGCGGCGCGACTTCACGGTCAACGCCGTCGCGTGGGATCCGCTGACCGGACGCGTACGAGGATCCGTTCGACGGCCGCGGAGACCTCGCGCGGCGGCTGCTTCGCGCCGTCGATCCGGCGACGTTCTGCAGACGACAGCCTGCGCGCCCTGCGCGCCGATGCAGTTCGCGGCGCGGTTCGAGTTCGCGCTCGACGAGGGCACCGCGGCGCTCTGCCGCGCGCTCGCGCTCGACGATCTGCCGGCGGAGCGCATCTGGGGAGAAATCGAGAAGCTGCTGCTGCAGGCCGATGCGTCCGTCGATCGGCGTCCGCGCTCGCGCTCGACCTCGGCGTCGATCCGACGCAGGTCCTTCCGGAGCTCACTGCCGCTCGTCGGCTGCGAGCAGGAGCCGGAGTGGCATCCCGAAGGCGACGTGTGGACGCACACGCTGATGGTGATCGACAAGGCGCGCGCGCTCAACGGCGATCTCGATCGCGCCGCGGCTCATCACGGTCATGCTCGGCGCCGTCTGCCACGATCTCGGCAAGCCGCCGACGACGGCGCGTCATCGACGGGCGGATTCGATCGCTCGACCACGAGCAGGCGGGCGTCGAGCCGACGCTGCGCGCTGCTCGACCGCCTGAACATCCACTACGATCGACGGGTTCGACGTGCGCGTGCAGGTGGTCGGACTCGTCGCGCATCACCTGAAGCCGGGTGCGTTCATCAAGGCCGGCGAACGTCGGCGACGGCGCCTTCCGGCGGCTCGCGCAGAAGGTCGACCTCGAGCTGCTCGCCCGTGCTTGCGCGCGCGGATTGCCTCGGGCGCGCCGGCGACTTCGACTGCTCCGCGATGGACTGGTTCATCGAGCGCGCGCGCGCGCTCGGCGTCGAGCATCAGCCGCCGGCGCCGCTGCTGCTCGGCCGGCATCTGCTCGCGCTCGGACTGTCGCCCGGGCCGCAGATCGGCGAAATCCTCAGGCGAGGTATACGAAAAGCAGCTCGACGGCGAGATCACGTCCGTCGAGTCCGGAATCGAAGAAGCGCGCCGGCTCCTGGGGTCAGATCCCGGTGATGGTGGCGACTCACCAGGCGTGATGTATCTCGCGTAATCCTCGGCGCGCCACATTGCCACCCGAGATGACGGCGACCACCCCGGCACCGGCAGGCCGCTCGCGGAGCACCGCCGGCGACGCTGACCGCGCCGCTCGGCTCGGCGACGACGTTCGCATGGTCGAACAGCCATTTCACGGCTGCGGCTATCTCCTCCTCGCTCACCGTGGCCAGATCGTCAACGAGGGCCTGGACGTGCGCGAAGGTCAGGTCGCCGGGGCGAACTGGACAGGAGGCCATCGGCGATGCTCGCGGTCTTCGGCAGCGTGACCGGGTGTCCTGCGGTTCGCGGGACGGTCATCTTCGGCGCACCTCCGGCTCGACGCCGATGACGCGCACGCCGGGTCGAAGTGATTTGACCGCGACGGCGATGCCCGAGATCAGCCCGCCACCGCCCATCGGCGCGTAGACCGCCGAGAGCGACGGGACTGCTCGATGACCTCCAGGCCGCATGTCCCCTGGCCCGCGATGATCCACGGATGATCGAACGGTGGCACCATCGTCAGCCCGCGTGCGGCGGCCTCGGATTCCGCGCGCGCGCTTCGATCGAGCACCGTCGTCCCCGCGAAGAGGACTTCCGCGCCGAGCCGCTCGGGCACCGTCGACTTTGACGCGTGGCGCCGTCTCGGGCATCGACGACCACCGCCCGAATGCCAATCGTCGCGCGGCCAGGGCCATCGCCTGCCCGTGGTTGCCCGACGAGTACGTGATGACACCCGGCCGCGCGCGCCTCGGGCGGCGCTGCGCGATCATGTTGCACGCGCCGCGAATCTTGAAGGCCCCGGCCGGCTGCATGTTCTCGCATTTGATCGCGAACGCCGGCTCGCCGAAGCCTCAACCTCGATCAGCGGTGTGCGCCTGGCCACGCCGGCGATGCGTCCGGCGGCCGCACGGATCTCCTCGACCGTAACGAGCGACGTAGATGCGGACGCACTCCCCATCGGCCGCCTAGTATAGTTGCGTCATGGCGCGCTACACGCTGGTCTACGGCGTCCGACTCGTCCCTGAGGGCTCGTTGAGCGGGACGGAGGATGCCCGGCTGAAACTCAAGAATGGATCGGACGCAGGGCTGACGCTCCACACGATCGACGGAACGATTCCACAACTTCGGCGCTCGCTCGACCGAAGCCTCGATGCGTTCTTCGATCTCCTGCCCGGCGCCGAGGACGAGGATCGCGATGAGTAAGGGAATCCGAATTGCACGTCGCGCAGGATGTGGCGGACTCGTCTGTTCCAACCTCGCCCGAAAGGACCGGGTGCAGGTCACCCAAGCTGCTCCTCATCGCGAGTTGAACGACCGGCTGGTCAGCGACCTGATCGACGCCGTCAAGGCATCCTCCGCAAGGAGCAATCGGATCGTCTTCGCGACATCTACCTCATCGGCGACATCGAGAAGGACACCGCGCGCGGCGTCATCGAGCGGCTCCGCGAGCTGGCCAACGACAACAGCCGGCCGATCACGCTCTACATCAACAGCGCCGGCGGCAACGTCACCGACGGGCTCGCCATCCACGACGCCATCCGCGAACTCGTCGGCACGCGGCATCGAGGTGACCATCGTCGTGCAGGGCATGGCGTATTCGATGGGCTCGGTCGTCCTGCAGGCCGCCAGCGACGGCCGCCGGCTCTCGATGCCCGCACTCGTGGATCATGATTCACGAGCCCGCGAAGTGGGCCGGCTGGCAGTCCACGTCAGCGGCGGCGCAGCATCTCGATCGCCTCAAGCAGATGCAGGCGCAGATCTACCAGATCCTGGCGCACGCGATCGGGCAAGCCGCTGCAGAAGATCATCCGCGACACCAAGCGGACGGACTTCTACCTCGACGCGAAGAAGGCGCTCGAGTACGGCTTGATTGACGGGATCGTGGAAGGCGGGCTGAGCGCGACGGGCGGGACGCCGCCTACGCCGCCTGCCGCCGTGTCCTGAACTCTTCCAGCAGGCGCGCGACGTTTCCCGCGACCGAATGCAGCGTCGGCGACCAGCCGAGCGCGCGGGCGCGCGGGCTGCGCACGCGCTGATCGAGCGCGAGCGCGTCCGCGTAGGTGCCCATCTTCGCCCGCGCTTCAGGCGAGCGGCACGTGGCGGATGTCGGGGCGCATGCGGACGTGCCGGGCGATGGCATCGACGATGTCGCCGACGCTCTCGTCGGCCTCGTCGTTCGCGTGGAACACCCCTGACGCCTCCGGATTGGTGGCCACGCGCAAGATAGACGTCGGCGAGGTCGCGCGCGTAAACGCAGGGCCAGTGGTTCTTCCCTTCGCCGATCACGCGGACCAGGCCGTTTGCGCGCGTCCTTCGAGCAGATCCGCGATGATGCCGCGCGTTGCCGCCGTAGACGATGCCCGGACGCAGAACGACCGTGCGAGGCGTGCCGGAGCGGCCGGCGTCGAGCACGAGCGCTCGTGTTCCGGGCGCCACGCGACGTACGCGCGTCGGACTGGACCGGCGCGTCTTCGGTCGCCGGGCCGCTGGTATCGCCGAGCACCCAGATGCCGGACGTGTAGACGAACGCGCGCGGGCTTTGCCCGACGCCGCCCGGCTGGTCGCGACGGCGAGAAACGTGTCGACCGCGCGCCGATCGACCTGGTCGCGGCGCGGCGACACCGTCGAGCGCCGTGTGGACGATCACTTCCGCGCGCTCGGCCTCGGAGGCATACGGACGCAGGCTTATCGAGATCCCCAATGATGGCGTGCACGCCGCGCGCGTGAGATGCTCCGGCCTTCTCCGGATCGCGGACGAGCGCCGTCACGTCCTGGCCGGCGCGGACGAAGGTCTCGAGGACCGCGGATCCAATGTAGCCGGTGGCGCCTGGTCAGGAAGATATTGCATGTGGGGCGCTTATTCTAATCGGAGTTCGCGCGCCGGTCGCTGGTTCTTCGACCTGCTCCGCGGACGCTGCTTGGTGATTTGCCCCATCACCGAGGTCGACCCCGATGGTAGGGCGACTCAGGGGTCAGACCCCGGTAATGAGGCGGCTCAAGGTTGCAGCCCGGGCGGTAGAGATTTCGTCGTGTATCCGCAGGAAAACGATCGAGGTGCTCGATACGCACCGGTTCGATGTTGACGCGCTTGAGCGCTACCTTCGCGGGCGCATCGCCGGAGCCGGACCGCCCTTCATGGTGCGGCAATTCCGCGGCGGGCAGTCGAATCCGACCTATTACGTCAGAGCGGTGCGTCACCCGGCCTGACCGGTCCGCGCCTGGTCGTTCGACGGAAGCCGCCGGGGCAGCTGCTGCCGTCGGCGCACGCGATCGAACGTGAATACCGGTGATGACCGCGCTGCGTGACAGCGGCATTCCCGTCCCGAAAACGCATCTGCTCTGCGAGGACGCCAGCGTCATCGGCACCCCGTTCTTCGTCATGGAGTACGTCGACGGCCATCCGATGTCGGATGCGACGCTTCCGCACCGCATCGCCGGAGGATCGCCGCGCCATTTACAGGTCGATGATCGAGGTGCTCGCGCGGCTCCACCGCGTGGACTGGCGGGCGGTCGGCCTCGAAGACTTCGGAAAACCGGGCAACTACGTCGCACGACAGGTCCGTCGATGGACGGCGCAGTATCAGGCGTCGGAAACCGAGCGGATCGATGCGATGGAGCGGTTGATCGAGTGGCTACCCGCGCATATTCCTCCGGACGATGCCGCGGCCATCGTCCACGGCGACTACCGCCCGGAAATCTGCTGCTGCACCCGACGAACCGCGGAAGTGGCCGCGGTGATCGACTGGGAGCTCTCGACGATCGGCCATCCGCTGGTCGATCTCGGCCATCACGCGCTGCTCTTCCGGACGGGTCCGGAGGACTTCGGCGCGTTCGCCGACAGGCTCGCGACCGGCGGGCATTCCGAGCGAAGCAGAGCACCTGGATACCTACTGCCGGATCACCGGACGCTCGTCGCTCCCCGACTGGGAGTTCTACGTCGCGTTCGCGATGTTCCGCTTCGCGGCGATCTTCCAGGAATCATGGGGCGTGTCGTCGCAGGGCACGGCCAACGATCCTGACGCGCGCGCAAGCCGGCGCGCGCGCGAGGCCGCTTGCGGAGCGGGCCTGGGCACTGGTCGAGAAAGCGCAGCTAGAGACCACGATTTTTCTTCGCGCCCTTCGCGTCTTCGCGGTTATCAAATTTGCGGAGCTCCAGGCGCGCGATGTGACGCCGGTGGACCTCGTCGGGCCCATCGAGGATGCGCATCGTTCGCGCGGTGGCGGCGAGGTAGGCGAGCGGAAACACCTGCCCGACGCCGGCTGCGCCGAACAGCTGGATCGCCCAGTCGAGCACGCGGCGTCGTCATGGCGGGCACGGCCACCTTGATGGCCGCGATCGCCTGTTGCGCGGCCTTGTTGCCCGCCGTGTCCATCATCCAGGCGGCGTGAAGGACGAGAAGCCGCGCCCGATCGATCTCGATGCGCGCCTGCGCGATCCGCTCCTGCGTGATGTCGTTCTCGCTCAGCGGCTTGCCGAACGCGACGCGCTCGCGCGCACGGCGGCACATCAGCTCGAGCGCGCGTTCAGCGACGCCAATCTGCCGCATGCAGTGGTGAATGCGCCCGGGTCCGAGCCGCCCCTGCGCGATCTCGAAGCCGCGCCCTTCGCCGAGCAGCAGGTTCGCCGCCGGCACGCGCACGTTCTCGAACAGCAGCTCTCCATGCCCGTGCGGCGCGTCGTCGTAGCCGAAGACGCTGAGCATGCGCACGAGCGTGATGCCCGGCGCGTCGCGCGGGACGAGGATCATCGACTGCTGCCTGTGCCGATCGGATTGGCGGCGTCGGTCTTGCCCATGAAGATCAGCACCGTGCACCGCGGATCGCCGATGCCCGACGTCCACCACTTGCGTCCGTTGATCGACGTAGTCGTCGCCGTCGCGCACGATCGACGCCTGGATGTTGGTCGCGTCCGGAGGACGCGACGTCGGGCTCCGGTCATCGCGAACGCGGAGCCGAATCGTGCCCGCGAGCAGCGGCGTCAGCCACTGCTTCTTCTGCGCGTCGGTGCCGTAGCGCACGAGCACTTCCATGTTGCCGGTGTCGGGAAACGAGCAGTTGAACACTTCCGGCGCGATGGGCGACTCGCCCCATCAGCTCGCAGAGCGGCGCGTATTCGAGGTTGGTCAGGCCGGGGCCGTACTCGCTTTCGGGCAGAAACAGATTCCAGAGACCCTCGCCGCGCGCCTTCGCCTTCAGCTCCTCCATCACGGGCGGGATCGTCCACGCGCGACGCGGCAGATTCGACCTGCTGCGCGTAGACGGACTCATTCGGGCAGCACGTGCGCGTCCATGAACGCCCGGAGTCTGTTCAGGTATTCCTGTGTGCGACCGCTGAAATCAAAATCCACTGAAACCTGACCACCTAAAACCTCCTGATCCTGATCCCTGATCCCGAACTCCCTAGATATCCCAGACACGCTCGCGATCGTAGAACGTGATCTCGCCGTCCTCGCTCACCTTCAGCACCGGGCCGAACCTGCTCGCGGTCATCGCGGCCGTCGTTCGTGCACCCTCGATCACCGCGCCCTGCTCGAGTTCCTCCGACGGCGGATGCCGCAGGATGGCGCCGGCTGCGAGCAGCCGGCCGTCGCCGTCAACCACGATGGCGCCGTCGAGCGCGCGCGAGCGTCGACGAGCACGCTGGGATCGAGATCGGTGGCCGTGCGACCTCTCGAGCACGATGCAGGATTCCACGCCGCGAGACGGCGCCGGACCTGGTGCATCTCCGAACGGTCGCAGACATCCAGGCGATCGCCGGGGCGCCACCAGGCGGGCACGGCATCCGCAGGGTCCCGGAGGACGACGAAGAGCGCGCCCTCGCGCGCGTCGGCCAGATCGAGCGCCGTCTGGAACAGCCGCAGCGCCAGCAGCGGGTTGCCGACGGCCTCCGCCCACACCTCGTACTTCGCCTTGAGGTCGAGCAGGTGCCACGCGGCGCCGTGGAACGCGAACACTTCCGCGCCTTCGGCGAAGACCTTGATCTCGCGCGACGGACTCAGCACCACGCAGACCGCCGCGCTGCTCGAGCGTCGCGCGCGCGTGCGCCTGGTACGCCTCCGCGCCGGGCACGTCGAGGATCGCGTCGGGACAGAGCTCGGCGGCTCCATCGATCGACGTCGATGATGTCGAGCAGCCGGCCTTCGACGTCCGCGAGGAATACGGTGCGGACACCGTCCGCGAGACGATAGAAGCTCTTGATCGACGCGAGCGACTCCATCTGTGACGCCGCGACCCGACAGGTCCGGCGAGCTGTCGGGCACGGCACGGGTCGTGGTACGCCACCGAGCACCAGGACGCCCGTCGAGATCGGCCGGTTCTCGTAGGTCGACAACGCGGCGACGCGAAGCATTTCGATGATCGACGCGATCGCGATCGACACCTGTCCCGCCGAGGTCCAGCTGATACGGCCGGTCGTCGAAGAACGCGCCGACGTACCGATCCTCGATCGGGCCGCGGAACAGCTCGCCGCGTTCGGCCGCCAGCTCCGAGGTTCAGAATCGCGCGATATCGCGCGCCGATCGACCGCGACGATGGCGCGCGCCATCCGGATCTGGTGCGACGTGAACGTCCGCGTCCCGGCATGCGCAGCGTGTACGTGGTGCCGGCCCACGAGATGCGCAGCGTCGACGGGATCGGTCATCGCTTCGATCGTCAGCGGACGATCCGCGGACGCAACGGTCGTCAGGCTCGATCTCGAGCCATGCGCGGCGGAAGAACTGCCGCAGCGCCGACTGCGAGCACGCCTTCGTAGAACGCGCCGAGCGCGAGAGCGGGCGGAATCGACATCTGGGCCATAAACCATGATAATGCTGCGAGTGCAGCGCGAGACGCTGATCGACTTCTTCCGCGACCTCATCGCCATCGCGGCGAGTTCCTCGTGTGCGACGACGGGTATCGCCGGCGGGGCCACAGCTACGAGGACGTCGGGCGCGCGGCACGCGGGTTTGCGGCCAGGCTCGCGGAGGCGGGCCTCGCCAGGGGCGACAAGGTGGTGTTCTGGGGCGAGAACCGGCCCGAGTGGATCGCGTGCTACTGGGGCTGCCTCATCTCGGGCATCATCGTCGTCCCGATCGACTACCGCTCGTCACCCGATTTCGTCACGAAGGTGCGCGGTCTCGTCGAGGCGCGCGTGGTGCTCGTCGGCGACGATGTCGTACGCGCAAGATCGCCGGGGCCGGCTCAAGCCGGCCTCTACAGCGTGGCGGTTCGCGGAGCTCGACTGGCGCGCCGACGGCCCGATGCCGGCGGTTGCCGTCTCGCGCGACGACATCACGCAGATCATCTTCACGTCGGGCGCGACCGCGGAACCGAAGGGCGTCGTCATCCGCCACCGCAACGTGCTCGCGAACATCGTTCCCGTCGAGCGCGAGGTGCTGAAGTACCGCACAGTACGCGCGGCCGTTTCATCCGCTGCGATTTCTGAACCTGCTGCCGCTCAGCCACATGTTCGGCCAGTCGATGGCCACCAGCATCCCGCCCATGGTGCGCGGCACGGTCATCTTCACGCGCAGCTTCAACCCGCACGACATCCTGCGGCTGATCAAGTCGCGGCGCATCTCGGTGCTCGTCTGCGTGCCGAAGATTCTCGACGTCCTGCGCGAGCACGCGACGCGCGCGTGGCCGGAATCGAAGGAGCGCGCCGCCGCCGGCATCTCGATTCCGGGCCGCTGGTGGCGCTACCGCCGCGTCCACTCGGCGTTCGGCCTCGAAGTTCTGGGCGTTCGTCGTCGGCGCCGCGCCGCTGCCGCCGGACCTCGAGGAGTTCTGGCGCCGCATGGGCTTCGCGGTCATCCAGGGCTACGGCCTGACCGAGACCGCGCCGATCGTCACGCTGAACCATCCGTTCAAGACGAGCAAGGGATCGGTCGGGACACCGATCGAAGGCGTCGAAGTCCGCATCGCCGACGACGGCGAGATCCTCGTCGCGGGCGAGAACGTCACGAGCGGCTACTACGAAAATCCCAAATCCCAAATCCCAAATCCCAAATCCCAAGCGATCCCGGATCCCGGATCCCGGATCCCGGATCCCGATCCCGAGCGGTCTTCGACGCCGACGGCTGGTTCCACACCGGGCGACATCGGCGAGCGCGACGAGCAGGGACGTGTTGTTCATCAAGGGCCGCAAGAAGGAAATGATCGTGACGCCCGAGGGGTTGAACGTCTTTCCCGAGGACGTCGAGCGCGTCGCTGAACGAGACTGGCCGGCGTGCGCGAGTCGGCGGTCGTCGGCGTCACGCATGGCGCCGAAGAGCGCGTGCACGCGGTGCTGGTGCTCGAGCCGGCCGCCGACAAGGACGCGATCGTTCGCGCCGCCAACAGCCGCCTGCAGGATCACCAGCGCATTCGCGCCGCGTCCGTCTGGACCACGGGCGATCTGCCGCGCACCGAAGGGCACGCGCAAGCTGAAACGCGCGCGCGCTTCGCGACTGGGTGCGATCGGGCGAGAACGCCCGTGCGCGCCGGCATCGGGCGACACGCTCGGAGTCGCTCATCGCGCGCTTCGCGCACGGCCGCGACGTGAGCGGCGCGACCACGCTCGAAGAGCTCGGCCTCCAGCTCGCTCGAACGGGTCGAGCTGATGATCGCGCTCGAAGATCGGTTTCAGACGCGGCTGGACGAAGGCCGGTTCTCGCGAGGCGGCCAGCGTCGCCGATCTGCGAGCAGCTGGTCGCGCAACCGGCCGCCGCGGAGGAAGTCGCCGAACCCGTCGACTTCCCGTCGTGGAACCGGACGTGGCCTGTGCGCATCATCAGGCGTCTGTCGCAGGCGACCTGGATCCTGCCGCTCGCGCGCGCTATTCGCGTGGGCGCGACGTCGACGGGACGCGAGCACCTGCGTGACCTCGACGGCCCGGTGATCTTCGCGTCCAACCATCAAAGCCACATGGACGTGCCGGTGATCCTCGCGGCGCTGCCCGGCCGCGCATCGCGCGCGCGTCGCGCCGGCGATGGCGAAGGAGTTCTTCAAGGCCCACTTTTTCCCGAGGGGCACACGTGGATGCAGCGGTTCACCAACTCGGTGAACTACTACCTGGCGGCGTTCTACTTCAACGCGTTTCCGCTGCCGCAGCGCGAGGCGGGCGCGCGGCAGACGCTCACCTACGTCGGCGAGCTCACTCGGCGGGGGCTGGTCGGTCCTGATCTTTCCGGAGGGTGAGCGTTCGGCGACGGGCGCCATCAAGCCGTTTCGCGGCGGCATCGGCATGATGGCCGCGCGTCTCGACGTGCCCGTCGTGCCCGTGCGGCTCGATGGCGTCGACCGCGTGCTCCATACGACGGCAAGAATGGCGACGCCCGGGCCGGTGCGAGTGGCATTCGGCGCCCCATGCGCCTCCATGGCGAGGATTACGCGGCGCTTGCAGCGGACGTGGAGCGTCGCGTTAAGTCTACTGTAAATAAAATAGATCTCGTCAAGCATTGCGCCATCGACTATGATGTGGCACACTCGTTGCTAGTTTGGTGAAAGGGATGAGCTGTTGAGCAAAGACGATCTAATCGACATGCAAGGAACCGTGGTGGCGGTGCATTCCGGCGGGCTGTATCGAGTGCAGTGTGATGCCGGACATGAGGTGCTCGCGCAGTTGAGCGGCCGGATGCGGCGTTTCCGCATCAAGGTCGTCCCCGGTGACCGCGTGACGGTTGGCGTCTCTCCTACGATCCGGTCCGCGGCATCATCACCTTCCGCGCACGATAGCCGCTCTTGACACTGCATACCAACGCCCCATCACCCAAACGTCGCAGCCGCCGCAGCGCGCGGCCAGCCGTCGGCGTCGTCGCGGCGGTCGTCGCCGCATCACGCCGGTCCACTCGAACCCGGAGCCGACAGCGCTTGCGTACGAGCCGGAGACGTTCGACCCGGCGCCAATCTCGTTCGACACGCTGAAGCTCGACGCGCGCCTGCTCAACGGCATCAAGGATCTTGGCTGGACGGAAACACGCTCGGTGCAGAGCGGCGTGATTCCACCTCGCGCCTGGCCGGCAACGATGTCATCGCGTGCGCGGAGACCGGCACCGGCAAGACCGCGGCGTTCCTCGTTCCGATTCTGCAGCGGTTCCTGCGCGAAGGGCCGGTCCGAGCGCGCGGCGACACGCGCGCTGATTCTCGGCGCCGACGCGCGAGCTGGCGGTGCAGATCGAGGACCAGGTGCAGGGGCTCACGTATCACACCGACGGTGTCGAGCATCGCCGTCTTCGGCGGCGTGCCGATGGACATCCAGGAACAGCGCGCTGAAGGCGGGCGTCGACATCGTCGTCGCCACGCCGGGCCGGCTGATGGATCACATGCGGCACGACTCGGTCGAGCTTCGGCGCGCTCGAAGTGCTGGTGCTCGACGAAGCCGACCGGATGCTCGACATGGGCTTCTGGCCCGACGTGCAGCGCATCCTCGGCCGCGCTTCCCGCCGATGCGCCAGACGCTGCTCTTCTCGGCGACGATGCCGGCGGAAGTGCTGAAGCTGACGCAGGAGTTCCTGCGCGATCCGAAGCTACGTGCAGGTCGGCCGCCGCGGCGGCCCGGCGCAGACGATCACGCACGCGGTGCAAGACGGTGCCGGCGAGCGAGAAGCGCAGTGGCTCGCGCGACTGGCTGCGCGACGAAGCGACCGGACCGGTGCTCGTGTTCTGCCGGACGAAGATCGGCGCCGATCGCCTGGCGTCGCGCCTGAGCGCGATGGGCATCCGCACCGCCGCGCTGCACGCCGATCGCACGCAGCAGCAGCGGATGGCCGCCGTTGAAGGTTTCCGCACCGGGACGTATCCGGTGCTGGTGGCCACCGATGTCGCCGCGCGCGGGCTCGACATCGATGGCATCGCGCACGTGGTGAACTTCGAGGTGCCGCGACACGCCTGAAGCCTACGTGCACCGCGTCGGCCGCACCGGCCGCGCCGAATCAACCGGGAGCGCGCTGACGCTCGCCGCCCCAGAAGAGTTGCGCGCGCTTCGCGCGCTGGAGAAGCCGTTGGCGTCCAACTTCAATAACGACCGTCGCTGACTCCGCCGGCGACCAGGCCCGACGACCACAGCCCGGCGCCGCGGAGTCGCCGTCACGACCCGCGCCCGCCAGCCCGATGCCTGATGGTCACGCGCGCGACGTCGGACGTGCCGGCATCGGCGGCGTTCGTCCGCTTCCGCTCGTGCCGCTGGCAGCAGCCAGCCGGAGAACGGCAACCAGGAGTTCTGCACGCACCGCGAGGTGAAGCCGTACGCCGGGACGCAGGGGTTCGATCGCGGACGCGTGGTGCCCCGAGTGCCAGTACTACAAGCTGCGCCGAGCGCCGAAGAAGCGCAACCCCTCTGACGACTACAGTTACTGAAAGGGTTCGGATGGTTCAGACTTTAAACCCATTGATCGCTAGTCCGAAAATTCCCTAGCCAGCTCCACCCACTCGCCGTTCGGCGCGAGCTGCTGGTAAGCGCGCCAGTGCAGTGCGCGCCTCCTGCGACTGGCCGTTCTTCTCGAGCGTCACCGCCAGATAGAAGTGCGCGTCCGCGTAGGCAGGATTCAGCTTCAAGCGCCTCGCGGTAACAGCCCTGCGCCTCGCGGTAGCGGCCGAGATCGTGAAAGATGTTGCCCGAGGTTGAAGTGCGCCTCGAACACGTCGGGCTCGAGCACGATCGCGCGCTCGTAGAGCGCCTGCGCCTCGGCGATCTCGTCGCGCGCGTAGTGGATGTTGGCGAGGTTGATCAGCGCCGCCACCAGGTACGGATCGATCTCCAACGCCCGGCGGTAGGCGGTGGCCGCCTCCTCGAAATTCTGCGGGCTCGCCGTCGTCGAGCATGGACGCGGCCATGAAATGCTGCTCGGCCGACGACTCCTCGTCCGGCAGGAGCGGATCCATGAGCGCGGCCATCGGCGGCGGCTCACGCCGCCTGAGCTGCAGCACCTTGGCCGGCTGCGCCTCGATCCGGAAGTCGAACGCAAGCTGGCCGTCCCGCGACGCGAGCAGGCTGCGGAGCACGGCGCGGAAGCGTGGCGCCGTCGGCGAGCGCTTCATCGGCCTGGCGCACGACCGCCATGTCGAGAAACGAGTAGAGTGGCTCTCCGTTCTCGCGATGCGCGGCTCGGATGAGTCCCCACTTCTGCATGTAGCGCAGATGATCGTCGCGCACGTGCTTGTAGCGCTCGAGCAACTGCCGCTTCGGCGATGTTGGCCGACGCGGGGACGGTCACGTGCGTTCACTATAATCCAGTCATGTTGTTCGCCGGCGATCTCGGAGGCACCAAAACGCTGCTTGGGCTTTTCGAGCGCGGCGATCGACGCCCTCGGCCCGTCGCGTCCGCATGCGTACCTGACGCAGGAGTTCGTCAGCTTCACCGCGATCCTCGGTGCCTTCCGGCGCGCGACGTCGGATCGATGCTGGAGATCGAGGCAGCCGCCGTCGGCGTGGCCGGCCCCGTCGTCGAACAGCGGGCACATCTGACCAACATCCACTGGGACATCACAGCTGCAGAGATCGGCCGGGGTCTCGATACCGGCCGGGTCGTCCTCTTGAACGATCTTGAAGCAATGGCGCGGAGTGTGCCCGCGCTCAACGACGACGAGCTGGTCGTTCTTCAGCGCGCGCACGCCGGCGCTCCACGGAAACGCCGTGGCGATTGCCGCGGGCACCGGCCTCGGCGAGGCGTACTCCACCGGATCGGCGGGCGGTTGGTCCCGATCCCTTCGGAAGGGGGCCACGCGGACTTCGCGGCCCGCACCGACCGCGAGACTCGATTTCGTTCGCATGCTGCGCGACCGCTACGGCCGCGCCGAGGTGGAACAGGTGCTCAGCGGCCCTGGCCTCGTGAACCTGCACCGCTTCACCCACGATGGACTGGAGTGTGACGCGGTGCGACCCATCGACGACCTCACGGCGGCCGGCGGCCATCTCAGAAGCGCGGGCTCGAGGGTCGGTGCCCAGCGTGCGAGGAAGCACTGCGGATGTTCGTCGAGGCCTATGGAGCACGAGACGGAGAATCTTGCCCTGCGCGGCGCTGGCGACCGGAGGCGTGCTGTCGTCGGCGGCGGCATCGCCCCGAAGATTCTGCCGGCGCTGCAGGCCGGACGATTCATGGCGGCCTTCCGGGACAAACCGCCGATGACGGCGCTCGCTGTCGGCGATGCCGGTGCAGGTCATCGTAGATCCGAGGACGCCGGATCTGCGGTTGGAGCGCGCGATCGCTGTGCAGGAATTGACGGTGGTCGAGGGCGGCACTTCTAATTGCGCATCGCCTCGAGCGCGCGCACGCCTGAGCGCATGCCAATGAGCCACGTCGCGACGCAGATCACCGCAGCCGCCACGAATGAGGTCGCCCATCATCACCAGCCGCGTCGGGCCGATCGGGATGTGGCGAAGCTGGAGCATCAGGTAGGTCGTCGACGGCCAGCCGAGCAGCACGATCGTGACGATGATCGAGCAGCACGGCGAGGATCATGAACACGACGCCGCCGTACGAGCCGGCCACCTGGCTGGGATCGGCCGTGAACCGCGGATAGCGCGCGCCTAGGCCGGTCGCCAGCCCCACCAGCGCAAAGCTCAGAAACACGATCGCGCACGCTGCGACGACCTTCAGGACCGGATCGACGCCAAGCAGCTCGTTGGCCGCCGATCGTCAGGCCTTCTGTCAGCACGAGCCACGCGACGAGAGTCCGGTCCAGAACTTCGACCAGAGAAAATCGTGCAGCGAGACCGGCGAAGTGCGGATGATCCAGAATGCCGCGCCCTTCGGCCGACACGGCTGGAAAGACGAACCGCACGGCCACCGTCGCCATCACGAAGCCGGCCATGCCGAGGTTCACGAACGCGTAGACGTTCTTGATGAACCCGCTCATGTACGGAATGCGGCTCAGGTCGAGCACGCGGAAGTTGTAGAGATAAATCAGCACGAGCGCGAGCAGCAGCAGTAGCTGCGACCACTGGCTGACGTCGCGCAGGAAGATCTTCGC
>ERZ1370068.7484-contig-6395_pt1 | contig 46702 bp, 78 predicted proteins | sample MGYA00561227_ERZ1370068 | MGnify/ENA primary metagenome ERZ1370068 (study PRJEB38410, sample SAMEA6850437) | metagenome | study: Metagenomic assessment of the ecological functions of the soil: analysis of the soil microbiota associated with the... | reverse complement strand
GGCATGCTTGATTTCCGAGTTCCGCGTATTGCTAGAAGCAACACAGAGGGACGCGCACCGAAGCGTGCCGCAACATACTTCCAGCGAACGCGGACTACGTGCCTGAACACGCGGCGCAGGGTCTCGACGGCAAGGGCCGCGAGCTACTTCCAGAACTCGTGCCAGCCTCGTCTCAGGCCCGCCAATGGTTCGAGTGTCTTTTTTTTACTCGGAGCTCTTCCAGCCGCGATCCGTGAGCGCACGCCACCGTTCGTTCGCCAGGCGTTGTTTTGTCGAAAGGAATTTATTATTGCTGACGGCTCTCCGCCGGGACGTGCAGCCCGGCTGCCGTTCACCTGCTGCAAACCTCGCACGAATCGATTCACCCTTTTGTGGCTCACGACAAGAAACCGATCAGGCGACTGCGCGCATCTCCAGAAGCGTGGTGAGACGATGAGCAAGGTTCTCCCAAGTCAAGCCGCCGCAGTCAAACGTTTGCGCGGTCCAGCGTCGCACGGTGCGCCCTCCTGGATCCAGGGCGCGATCGCATACCATGCCGAGTCTGCTTTCGACCTGCCGGGCGCGCGTCCCTGCACCGCGATCCTCCACCCGTCGGCGTGACGTGCACGCCGTCGCAATGCGCTGAATCAGGTCGCGGCCGCGCACCTGTCAGATCCACCGCGCAGGAATGCCGTCAACCTCGCAGAACGTGCCGGCAACCTGGCCAAAAGACGGCACCGGCGTATCGCATCGTCGCCAGATTGACCGCCGGTGACGCTCCTCTACTGCACGATGTCGGCCGTTCGCCACGCAACGCGCCGGCGATCTATTCTGACCGGTTGAGTGAAAGCTCCCCGCCTTGATCTTGCGAGTTAAATGGTGGTGATGTCGAATGACGTCACCCTCTCGACGATGCAACTTGTCGCGACGAGCTGACCATCAACCATCAGGAAGTGTCCGACTGCAGCTTGTCAATCACTGCGCGTACTGACGACGAGCGGTCAGGCGCAAGCGCGGCGGGCGGTCGATCGCCACGTCCGGATCGCGACGGCACGTCAGAATCGACCGGAAGCGTTTCGACCGCCGATGTCTGCGGCATGGGTAACCACCTGCCGCGCTTCGTCCGCTGACCGCGTCGCCTGATGACGATCTGGCGTCGTCGCCGACCCAGGTCACGGCGACGCGCAACAACTGATCGGCGAGCGCCGTGACATTGACGATCGCAGCCGCCTCCCGGCGCAAGGTTCGACGGTGGTCAAAGAGCCGATGAATACGCGATCCCCCTTTACCTTCGATGTGTGGCTTCGGCTTAGCGTGCCGACCGGTCGCGAGAGAATGTTTCTGAGTGCCGCGTTGGCGTGGAAGGCATCGCGCGAGGCGTATCGCAACATGAATCGTTTGCCATGGTTTGCCACGTATTGCCCGGTTCCGACGCGTTGACGGCGACCGCCGGGCAGCGGCGTTAGCGTCAGCTCCTCGCCACTCGCCACGCCGGATTGACACGGCTACGGCGGCTCGGTGATGCTCCGGCGACCGATCCGCGGCCCACTTTCTCGTACCTCGCGGCCCGAATGCCGGTTGAGACGTCGACAACAAACTCGCATCAGGATCGCGGTCTGGCGGATGCAGATATCCCGCTCAGCCAACCATCATCGGCGGCTGGTTTCATCAGGATTTCGACGTGGACGGAGAAAACCATCGGAAGATGTCGTAGCGGCGTACAGGCGGCCACTTCACCGGAGGACGTCCGGGGCGTCAAAGCCGAGAGCCGCCGCTTCGTCGAGCAGTCCGGCGACAATATCGACGATCGATTCGAAACTCTGTTTTCATCCCGATATCGATCCCGCGGGCTGGGGATTGACCACCAGGGTGTGGCTCGACCGGATTCACGACGCGCTTTGAATCACGTTCGGCCGGACCGATAGAACCCGTTTCGTGAAGCTCGTGCCGAAGAACAGTGGTCAGCCGCGCGGCGGCCACACACTTGAATGTGCGGCTTCATCGATCTCGCTGACGACGCGGTCAAGAGTGCGTAGCATCCTTGTTGAAGCGGTTCCAACAGCTCGTCTTCTGACCTTGGCTCGCGAGAGGACGTCGCGAGAATCGCCCGTGCGTTGTGAAGCTTGTCCGACGCGGACACGAGAATGACCGACGGCGACGCCGTCGCGATGTGTGTTCGACGTAGGCAATCTTGCGCTGCATCCAGGGGCGGCTTCGGCTGCACGTCGGCGTCGGTGCAGCCTTCCACAATGTGCAGGACAGAGTTGCCCAAAGCGATATCGAATCCACGAGCGGGCCCTGGCGGCACCGAGCTTCTTCGGCACGTCTTCGATGACGTCGTGCAGGACGGCGGCGATAGCGGCATGAAGCCGAGTTGCGCCAACCAGCGCCTCAGAAAAGCGTTCGCCCAGACCTTCGATCGAGACTTGGTCCATGAGCCCCTGCCACGACACAGATTCGAATCTCTCTGAGAGGTGATCATGCTTCCCCGCACGGACCTCTTTGTCAATCACCGAGCAAGCTGATTCGACTGTGACGCCCCGTTGTTGCAGTGGGATTTGCGGCCTCATCCTCGAAACGCGGTATGCCGGCTCATATGTGGGCAATGCGGATAGGATGCACCCGTGAGGAGCAGCCGTGAACGAAGATCTTCGGCAACTGATTGCGTCGCGATTGGAGTCCGAAGGGCTCGCCCAGAAGAACTGGGTCGGCGCCGTGCTCGCGGCGTGCGACGGCCGCAGCGCGCTCGAAACGTTCTGGATTCCGGCAAGCTGCCTGCGAAAGATTCCGCGGCGTCGACGTCAACCCAGCGGCCGGGCGCCTTTCTGACGTCGCTCGCGGTGCAGGGATTCCGCGGGATCGGCCCGTCGCAGACCTTGAACGTCACTCCCGGTCCGGGACTGACGCTCGTGGTCGGACGTAACGGATCCGGCAAGTCCAGCTTCGCCGAGGCGCTCGAAGTCCTGTTCACGGGCGACAGCAAACGCTGGGCGGACCGATCGAAGATCTGGAGAGAGGGCTGGCGCAACCTGCATCAGCCACATCCGACGACGATTGACGCGGAGATGCTGCTCGAAGGACAGGGACCACTGAAGGTCTCTGCGGCGTGGGACGCCGCCGCTCCACTCGAGTCTCCTGATGTCGTCGTCCAGCCGAAGGGCAAGCCGAAGACCACGCTTGCTGAGATCGGTTGGAACAGCGCGCTCGTTTCTTATCGACCATTCCTCTCATCACACGAGCTCGGATCGATGCTGGACGAGGGCCGTCGAAGCTGTGCGACGCGCTCTCGCTCGTGCTCGGTCTCGAGAATCTCGTCGACGCGCAGGACAGCGTTGGCGAAGGCGAGGACCGAGCGTCAAAAGACGTGGAAGCTTGCGGACGAGCAGCGTGAAGAAATCGTCGAAGGTCTGAAACAGTTCCTGGAACACGACGCCGACAAGCGCGCATCGCTCGCATTGGACGCGATGACGGCCAGGAATTGGGGGCTCGCGGAACTCGAGGAAGCTTCTCAACTCCAGCGGCACGTGTCCGCCGATGACCAGGAAGTCACGATCCTCAAGAGGGCGATGCTGCTCGAGACAGCCGATTCCGAGCGCATCAGGAGAGCGGCGACCGCGCTTCGAGCCGCCAACGCCCAATTGAAGAAAGTCGCCGGTGCCGACGTCGACCGCGCGCGCAAGCTGGCGCTCCTGCTCGAGCAGTCGTTGATGTTTCACGAGAGTCACTCCGGCACCGACTGCCCCCGTCTGCGGCACAAAGAAAGCGATTGGCGCGGCGTGGGCCAAGCCAGACTCGTCGTGAGATCGGCCGCCTGAAAGCGTTCGCCGCGGAGACCGAGGCGGTGCACAAGGCAGCCGACGAGGCGCGAAAGCAGGCCGTTGCCCTCGTCGCTCCGCCGCCGGAGGCGCTGCTCGTGCAATTGTTCAACATCGGCGTCGACGGACTCGATGCTGCGCGCGCCGAATGGAAGCGAGTGGCACGAAGGGGCTTCACTCACCGACCTGGAGGCTCTCGCGAATCACCTCGAGAAGAGACACGAGGGCGTTCACCGACGCGATCGAGCGGTTGAAGAAGGGTGCGGCCGCGCGACTGAAGACGATCGAGGATCGATGGAAGCCGCTGGCTGGCGCCATTCGGCTGTGGCTGCCGGAAGCGAAAAAGGCTGTGCGAGGTATGCAGGACATGCCTCGGATCAAGGCCGCCGAAGACTGGCTCAAAGGCGCCGCCGCCGACATTCGCGATCAGCGCTTCGCGCCGATTGCCGATCAGGCGATGGCGACGTGGCAGTTCTTGCGGCAGAACAGCAACGTGGAGCTCGGGCGCATCGAGCTGTCCGGCGCCCGGACCACTCGCCGCGTCACCCTCGACGTGACCGTCGACGGCGTCCAGGGCGCGGCGCTCGGCGTCATGAGTCAGGGCGAGCTGCACGCGCTGGCCCTGAGCCTGTTCCTGCCTCGCGCGACGCTGCCGGAGAGTCCGTTCCGGTTCGTCGTCATCGACGATCCCGTGCAGTCGATGGATCCGTCGCGCGTCGACGGCCTCGCGCGTGCGCTTGAATCGGTCGCGAAGGCGCGGCAGGTCATCGTGTTCACCGACGACGAGCGTCTGCCGGAGGCCAGTCCGTCGACTCACCATCAACGCGACGATCCTCAGCGTCACCCGGCGGCCTCAAGTCGGTCGTGGAGTTACGAGCGGCGCTCGATCCCGTTCGGGCGCACATCGAGGACGCACTCGCGCTCGTGCACACCACCAGAGCTGCCGAAAGACGTCCTGCGGCGCGCTGGTGCCTGGATTCTGTCGCGCCGCGCTCGAGGCCTCGTTCACCCGACGTAGTCAGGCGCCGCAGTCTTCTCGCCGGCAAGTCGCACGCGGATATCGAGGACGACCTCAAGAACGCCGGCAAGACGACGACGCTCGCGGCGCTGGCGCTCTACGGCGACAAAGATCGAGGCGGCGACGTGATGGGACGGTTGAATCACTTCGGCCGGTGGGCCGGCGACGCCTTCAAGCATGTAAAGACGGCGCGCACGAGGCGACGGCAGCGGACCTGGAGCGTGTTGATCGAGGATACAGAGAAGCTGGCAGCCGGATCATCGCCGAGGTGAGTAGTGGACGGCCGCACGATGCTTAGCCGTCGGCGCGAGATCTCATTCAGCGTCCCGATCCGAGATCTGCCGGCATCTGGCCGCGCGCATCGGTTCTGCTTGCCCGCCACGCACTCGAGGCTGCCCTCGACGATCTCTGGCGCCGCCGGGCTCCGGGGGCTGGAGCAATGCTCGATGCGTGCCCAACTACTGTGCCTGCCGGCTTACCTGCCTGACCGACGTCGAACTCGCGGCACGAGCTGTCATGCGCCTGGACCGGCCTGAGCCGTGCGTCCCATCATCACGCGTACGAGCTTCCGCCGGCCCGCTGTAGAACTGACTGCCTGGGTTGACATCGTCGACGAGCTCGCCAAGCGTCGTGCGCAGCGTCCTGGCGGTCGATGTGCTCAGCTGAAGTAGTACTGGTTACAACGGGCGTTCGACCGCGATTTTCGGGCCGCGACAGCGGAGCGGCCCGGTAGTAATTTCTGAGGGAGACACGCCACTAGATGGTCCGCGTCCCGCGCAGCCCCGCCGGCACGAACGGCGTTCTGACGCGCGGAGAGTTCGACCGACGGATCCAATCAGTGCAGACAGTCCGCCAGCCGGGCGATATCCTGCGGCGAGTGCAGCCTCGGCGGTCTCAAAGGCAACAGTGCAGTTCTTGCAATCGGGCGTTTCTGCAGCTGTCCGCGTGGAACATCCATGACTGGAGGTGTTGCCGCGGAACGGTCCGCTCACCGCATCGGGTGCGACGGGCCTGCTGGCGCTCGAACGAGCCGCTCTTCGCCACGTCCATGGCGGAACCGAGCGTCTCGACTGACCACAGCCCGCGCTTTGCTACTCGCGCTTCGTGCTCGGCGGTCGCGAGCACGCGGTCATGCGAGAATTCTGTGAAGTGCCAGGCCAGCCCGTTCGTCAGGAGCCTCAACACTCAAGTCCTTCCCGTCATGGATCACGCGAGCAACGATCCGACCGTAACACGATCGCGGGTCGTGGGCCTGATCGTGACGACTTGATCGAACACTGCGACCCGCGCAAATCGACGTGCCACGCCGCCGAATGGCTGGCCGGACTCCGGGCAGTCGATGCCTTCAACACGCATGCAGTCAAATCGCGACTCCTGGCGTCTCTGACCGTTATCGTGTCGCCATCGGCAACCGAGACCACGCGCGCCACAAACGGAGTCGTCTGCGCCGCTACTGGTGCGCTGACACCAGTCCATATCAGCGACGCTAGCGATGGCGACACCGACGGCGAGCCCTACGGTCGAACATCGAGTTCAGATCCTTCTACGCATGCGGGCGACCTACCGGTCACAAAACCGCGACGTGACCGCGCGGGTTCAGTGAACTGCGCGATACCTGCGCGAGAACACCTCGAATGCAGGTAGTGCATGACGGCTGCATCACACCCTCGGAGCGCGGAACACAGTTCAGGGCTTGACGATCCTCCTTCGTGCGACTCCTCACGCTGACGACTGCCGCGTCAGCGACATCGCAGCCGACCTCCTGCGCAGCGCATCACGATACGCATCGAGTTGCGCTTCGCACTTCTGACTTGTCAATGCCAGGTCGGTCTTGTAGTCGACGATCTGCCAGCCGTCCGGCCGACTGGAACATCAGGTCTATCGACGCCATCCGGTCAAGCTGACCAGAGTCCGACACGAAGAACGGCGTCTCGACGCGAGCGCTCCTCAGCCTTCGCCAGCTCGCCAAAAGCCCGCCTGTGCGGTCCGCTCCACCGTCTCGAGCGCTTTCATCGATCGACCGGCCGCAGCTGCGGCTCGTCGACGGTCAGCCACATGGCGAGCCGGCGCAGATCGTCGCGCGTCGCGACGGGTGCCGCATGGCGTGTTCCAGCAGACCGTGGATCAACGTGCCCCACGCCTGGCCCGTCGGCACGGTGGGCGGGGGTATCAGGCGTTGACGACTTTCGAGGGGTCGTCGGCGGACGCGTCGACCGATCGGGTGATACGCGCGATATGACGCGATTCGGCGGTGACTCGACGTCACCGCACCATGACGCCTGACTCACGAGAGCGTGCGCGCTCCTCTCCTGATCAGCGGCCTTAGCCTGCATCACGGACCGCAGTCGAGCGGCGCTACCGCGGACACGTTCACCGACTGCGGAACAGGGAGTTCAGTCGCCGCGATAAGAACGTATTCAGAACACCCCATGCCGGAGATCTCGGTTTGTCGGTCGACCGACTGATGACCAACATCTGCCGGGCGCGAGTGGCGGCCACATACAGAAGCCGATCCTCTTCGGCCTGCAGGTAAGCGCCGCCCGGCAACCTCGTGCACAGCCCAGTCCACGTGCTCGCCGAGCAGTTTCGCCGCCGAACTGACCCTCGATCTTTCGCACCAGCTTGAACCAGCCCTGCGCCTTCAGACCGGTTCGCTCAATGTGCACATCGACGTGCTCGTAGGGCCCACCGGCGGGATCGGCGAGAAAGACGACGTCGGCTTCGAGGCCCTTTGCCTTGTGCAGGTTCATCGAGCCGCACGACGTCAGTGCGGCCCGGGCTCGAGCGGCAGCGACTCGACCTCGTTCAGCGCCTCGGTGTCGGCTTCCAGCGAATCCGCCGCATCGGCGAGACTGCCGCCCTTCTCCACGACCTGACGGACACGGTCGACCGCGTGCAGAATATCCCCGGCGTCCACGCCCCCGGGCGTCGTCGCTGCCAGCGCGAGGTAGCCGCAGTGTTCGAGGATCCGGTTCAGTGCGCGCCTGCGGCCGGCAGCACGCGCGTCCACCGGTAATACTGACGCAGCGCCAGCAAGCGCGGCGTGCGCGCGGCCGGCGTCGGCGCCCGGCGTCACTCGCGCTCGTGAAACAGGCTGAACCAGCCGCCGCCCTGCTTGAACGCGAACAGCTCCGGATCGCTGATGCCGAACAGCGGCGCCGCGAAGGACGGTGATGAGCGCCAGCGCATCCTGAGGATCGGCCAGCGCACGCAGCAGAACGGTCAGCGCCGCCACCTCCGGCGACTCGCCGAACGCGCCCGCGCCGCTCACCTCGATCGGGATGTTCAGCGACTCCAGGGCCGCGGCGTACGGCGCGATCCGGTCTGCGCTTCTTCCTGGTGAGGATCAGGAAGTCACTGAAGCTGCGCGGCGGCCGGCGTCGACCTCCGACCGGATGTAGCGCGCGATCTTCGCCGCGTCCTGCGCCTGGATCTCCTTCAACCCGTGCGTCAGCGTGAACACGCCGCCGCATTGCGGCCTGTTTTCGATCGCGCGTCCAGCGCGGCAAAGCGCGGCGCATGGATGGTCGGCTCCGCCGGGAACCGGGTCTTGAAGACGTCGTTCGCCCAGGTCGCACAACGGCGCGACGGAGCGGAAGTTCATCGTCAGCGGCACGACGCGGCCGACCGACGGATCGCTGAACCGCTCGCGAACGATGTTGTAGATGTCGATGTCCGCGCGGCGGAAGCGATAGATGGACTGCTTCGGGATCGCCGACGACGAACGAGCGCGCCGGGACGAAGCGGCAGGCTGCCGCCAGTCCAACGGGCGCTGGCGCGCGGCAGCCTGACGGGCTGCGCTACCGTTGATTCACACGCAGCCAGCAGGAAAACGATCTCGGCCTGACCGGATCGGTGTCCTGGAATTCGTCGACGAGGAGGTGCCGGTATTTCTCCTGCAGCGCCAAGCGGACCGACTCGTTCTCGCGGAGCACGCGAGCGGTCAGATTCAGCAGGTCGCCGTAATTCAGCGAGTTGAGACGGCGGCGCTCGGACGCCGCAGACTTGCGCGCACGCACCAGCAGCGTGACCGAGAGACGGTAGACGTACTGGCGCCATTGATCGCAGATACGGCGCGACGACCGTCGTCACGAAACTCCTGATGCAGGCCCTGAATCAGATCGCGCAGCCGTCTCTTCTCAGCCGGCGAATCAGCCCACCACTTCTGGACGATCTTCGAATCACAGTCCCACGTGCCCAGCAACGCGGCGATGACCGACGCGCGATCGAGGCGATAGCGCGAGACTCGCAGCTGCTCCGCGGAATTGCCTCGCGGCTTTCTGAATCTTGCATGTCGTTGCCGGATCGATCGGCGTCGGGCAGATGTTTCTGCAGTTCCTTCCAGAACTTCTCCAGCGCCTTCCACGCCTCGCTGGATCAGGGCACTCGACGTCACCCGCCGGAAACTCCACATCGTCGTTGACGCAGATCGTCGCGAACGCAGAATCGAGATCCTTGGGCTGTCACGTCCGCCGCCATGAGCGCCAGGCATGTCGGGATCGCCGCGCTGCGCGCGCGCTGGTGATGAACTCGCGCCAGGCACGCTGGCGCAGCTCGAGGTCCTGCACCTCGTCCGAGCTCGGTGAAGCCAGGCGACACGCCGGATTCGACCGGACGCTCGCGCAGCAGCCGCGCGCAGAACGAATGAATCGTCCCGGCGAAGAAGCGCTCGAGATTCGACAGCGCCGACTCGATGCGCGCGATGCGCTCGGTGTCCGGCGTCGTCGCCTGGCGACGCGTCGCGAGCCTTCGACAGCTCGGCTTCGAGCGCGAGGTGGAAGCGGCCGCGCAGCTCGGACGCCGCCTTGCGCGTGAACGTGACCGCCGCCATGTGCTCGACCTGATACACGCCGCCGGCCACGCCAGCGGCCATGCGCTCGGCGAGCATCTGCGTCTTGCCGGATCCCGCACCGGCTTCGACGAGGATGTTCGTCAGCAGCTCCTCGCGGATCGCCGGCGCGACTCTTGATCGATCGACGCGCGACTCAGACATGGGCGGCAAGCCTCCGGTACATCGAGCCTGGCATCCTGAATCTTCCCGTCCGCCTGCTAGTTCACGTTGCTCGCCGCACGCCGCGGCGTAATCGCAGTACTGGCAGTTGTCCTCATCCGGCGTGCGAACGAACTGTCCCTTGATGATCACGTCGCGCAGATCGCCCAGCACCGCCGCGATCGCACGCGCGCGTCGGAGCCTTGATCCGCACGCGTTCCTGGCGTCCCTTGTGGCTCGAGAAGTAATACACGCCCGCGTCGACCTTCGGATTCTTGTAACCGCGTCTTGAGCAGTTCGACCGCGGCGAGTCCATAGAGCGCGTGCTGCAGACGACGGCCGCCGTCGAACGTGCCCTGTCCAGCTGTCGCGCCAGAACCCGCCGGTCTTGTAGTCGAGCACCTCGAACGACGACGGGCCGACCTGGTCGATGCGATCCATGCGGCCGGCGATGCGAAACGTGAGTCCCCGACCGAGATCGATCTCGACCGGCTCCGCTCGCGCGAGCGGCTCTTCTTCGTCGTCGTCCAGCGGACGCCCGAACGACACCTCGAAACCGATGGGCGTCGACGTCGACGCGGCCGACTCCGCTTCGAAGAACAGCTCCACGTCCGCCAGGAATTCCTTCGACTCGCGCTCGAAGATCTCGGCTGTCGCCGCCGGCATTTCCTGGTTCAGCGTGGCGAGGCGTTGCCTGTGCGAGCGCCATCAGCCAGGCACCGTCGCTCTTGTTCGGGACGGCGATTCGTCGTCGCGGCGTGCGGCGCAGCAGCGCCGCATAGACGATCGTGCAGCTCAGAGCCGCGCGTCAGCGGATCGAGCCAGACGTCCTTGTCGCGCTCGCGTTCGTCCGACCGGCCGCAGCCCCAAGCCCGCGCTTCAGGAAGAATCGGAACGGACATCCGGCGGCGCCTTCTCAGCTCCGTCACCGAATAGACGATTCCCGGTTGCGCACGGGATCGAGCGACCGCCCGCGCTCCGGCGCGTAGCCGTCGAACTCGGTGAACTCTGCCGACTCGCGCACGCCTTCGCCGTCCGCCCGTGCGCCACGTCCGCGCAAACGCGGCGTCGAGCGACCGCGACGCCTGTGCCTGCCGGTGCCGACGACGCTCGCGCAGCCACCAGCGCGCCGGCCGACAGCGCGGTCGTCGCGATCGGCCGGCACGGCCGATTTCGGCTCGCCGAGCGCCGGTCTTCATGTGCCTGATAGGACAGCGACTTCGTTGCCGCTGCTGCAGCCGATACGCCTGCAGCATCAGCCAGGACGCGTAGGTCTCCGCGGAACTCGCGTGTGTCCCGGCACGAATAGCTGAAGGTCGCCGACGCAGCCGATACCGCCGAGCCGACTCAGCACCGCATACACGGCTTCGTCGATGCGATCGGTCGACAGGCGTAGGTCGGGCGAGATCGCGGCGCCGTTCGGCATCGAGCAGCACGCGCGTCTTCGGTGGACGACGAAAACACGCGGCCTTCTTCGAGGCCGACGACGAAGAGAGCGGACGTCCGGCGTAGCCGGACTTGCGAGAGGCTGCAGACGTAGAGATGATCCGGGACGCGGACGCTCGGGCGCGACGTGCAGCGACTGCACACGTTCGCGGATGAACCGCAGCGCCTCGGGCAGCCCGCACGAGAACGCGCCGAGCGCGCGCAGCTCGCCCACGTGTTCCTGCAGCGCGGCGGCGGCTCCGATGATCGAGCGCGCTGCCGCGCGGTCGTGCGTTCGAGGAAGTCGAGCGCGCCGCTCGACGACCGTCTGCAGCGGAACCTTGCCGTCGTCGCCGGCCGACCGGCACCGATGCGACCAGACTCGGTGATCCACTGTGCGAACACGCGCGGCTCTGCTCGGCCTTCGCCTGCGCGTCCGGCGCGGTCGTCATCCGACTCGTCTGGATCGCGCGGCGCGCGATTCGTAGCTCTTGCGGAGACGTCCGAGGGCGAGGCCGTAGGTCGCCCGGCCCCAGCCCGGCCTTCGGCACGCGCGAGCACGCGACGCGCCGCCTGCCCGGCGGTGAAGCCTTCGTCGTCCGCTCGACGCTCATGATCGCCCGACTGCAGGCAAGCGGCGGAAGATGCCCGGCCGAGAAATCGGTTTCAATCCAGTCGCAGAGCTCCGAGCAGCGCTCGGCCCGGGCGAGTGAACGCGGCGGGGATGCCAGGCCCAAGCGTCACGGGCCAGTCGTGACGCAGCGCTTTCTCCCAGACCAGCGCCACGATGCGCGTCCGACGGCGCAGGCGATCTCCACCTGGTCCAGCGGCGACGCCGGTGGCCAGAATCCGACGAAAGACTTCCTCGATCTCCGCCTCGCGGCCGCCGGCGTGAAACAGCACGATCCGACGTTTGCCGGGAGCGCCGCTGTCACGACGACGCCGGGCGTCATCAGAAACGCCAGCGGATTCGTGCCTGGCTCGGCCGTCAGTCGCTGAACGCGCGCGCGACGACAGCGCGCCGAGGCATCGGAACGCCGACCGAGGAACGCTCGACGGTCTGATGCGGCCGTTCGCCCGGCATGCCATCGATGAGCGCGCGCTGAAGCGGGTTCCAGTTGGCGTCTGGGAGCTCGGTCCAGCAGTCCTGCGGCTGGATCGGACACCAGTCGCGATGCTTCAGCGCCTCTTCGTATAACGGTCGGCCATGTCAGCGCGGTGCTCTCGATCATCAGAAAGCTGCTCGTAGGCCGACAAGCAGCGCGACGAGCTCCGCGTGTTTCGCGGGCGACTCGAACGCGTCGGCCATCAGATCTGCCGCGCGTCGACACCGGCCATTCGCAGTTCGCGCACCGTCGCCCACAGCGCCTGCGCCATCGTCGGGTGATCTGCCAGCGGACCGGAGTAGCCGCCCTCGAGCGGCAGGTCGAGGAGCAGGCGCATCATCAGCGCCGGACCGAGCTCCTCTTCTGAAGGGTCGATGCCGCGCTCGACCAGGAACGGGGCACCCATGCGGAGCGCGATGTCGAGCGGCGTCACGAACCGGAGATTGAGCCAGTTCGTGCCCCCAGCGCGATCCGCTCGCCGAGCGTTCGGCCAATGGCGTGGGTCGGGACAAACACCCACTTGCCGACCGGGTCGGATGCTGCCGCTAAATTGGCAAGCTGATTAACAAACGAGATCCAGCCGGAACTCGGCCTCCGCCGAGAGTCAAAGTTTCTTACCCGTCGTGCGAATGGCGATCAGGAACATCGCAGTGCTGTGCATTCGCCGTTCCGTGCATCTAGCGCTCACAATGGGCCGAAAGCGTTGGATCTAATCGCCGTCCTCCGCCGTTTGTGCCGAACTCTCGGCACCTGCCGACGCGGATGCGGTCCCTTCGTGATGGTCGCGTCGAGGCAACCGGCATCTGCTCGCCGCCGAGCGGCGGCAGCGCGAAGGTAGTATCGGCGACGCCGCCGGGGACCATTTCGGGCACCGGCGCGAGGTCAGGCGCGAAGGCTCATTGAATGATTGCGTGTGGTTTCAAAGAGCTGCCGCGGTCCAATCCGCCATCCCGACTGGATCACGCGGACATTCACAAGCGACGTCGACGGCACATCAGCGGCGGCGCCTTCAACCGCGAACCGCTCTAGCGCCTGGCGGCACGGACATCGACTGGCCGGGTTCGTAGACAGGCTCGAGATCGAACTGGCGCCGGAGCCACCCGACGAAGACCTCGCGAAACCTCCCGGCTGTCCTGATCGCTGGCCGTCGTGTCAGAAGCACGAGCTCGATCGAGCAGCCGCGAGAATCCCGTCGTCTGCGAGCCTCTTCACCCAGTTCGCTGCACGCGATACGCCGATCGGGCCGCATCTCCAATTTCTGTGCTCGGCGGCCAGCACCGCGTCGGCTCGCGTGATCGCCGTCCGCACGCTGCTCTGAAGCGCTGCCCGATGCAATGCGCGAGGCGCCGGGCCGTTTGCGGTCAGAGCGCGTTCGCCGGCGGTTTCGTGTTTCGCCTGGTCGTGCGGCGCGGTCTTCGCATCCGAGCGACTCGATTTCAGTCCGCACCATCCGTGTCCCCTGAATGACCGCGTCGGTATCCCTTCGAACCTGTCGGTTCGATCGATTTGCAAATCATTCGCCGGGCGCTCTCCGCACCTAGTAATCGCCGAGACTCGCCCGCACGCGCGCCAGGTCTTCCCATCCACGGCGGTCGAACGGATCGTCGTTCGTCCTCCTGAGGTACCAGGCTGCCGCTTGTCCGATTCTTTCGTCGCGGCTGCTTCGTCGCCTCGTTGTCGGGCAATGTCTGCGAGCCGTTCGTAGACAAAACCTAAGTCGGTTGAGCGATAGCGCTCTTCGCAGCGTGGCAACGGCCTCGTCAGACGACCAGCGGTGAGTACGGCACCGGGTTGCCGATGAGAACGATCGACGGTGACACTGGCGGAGCTCGTGTCCTCGACCGCTTCATCGGCGCGCCCGAGATCGCGTGGAGGCAGACTCGCGCGCGAGGTTTCGCATCGGCCCTGCCATCTCCGGGGCAGCTCGATGTGGGCCGTGACGCAGCCGTGCAACGCCTCGTCGAGCCGACCTGCGAGACGCATCAACGACGCTTCCTCGATGATCAGCCGCTCCTCGCGGCAGCAGTTTTGCCAGCGTCCGCCGCCTTTCGCATCCGGCCTCGATGAGCCGCAAGCTGCCGTTCGTCTCGTGACGGAGATGGCGCGTCCACGGGTCGTGAATGGATCCGTCACCGTTGGTTCGTGACTGCCCACGCTGACCAGCAGCGCAGCGTCTTGTCGGCATCGACCCTGAGTTGAATTCTCACGGGTGTGCCCGGCACGGCGGAGTCCGGAATGGCGACTTTGATATTCCCGGCGTGACGAGCCTGGCAGATCGATCCCGCATAGCCGGCGAGATTACGGGATGACGATTTCTCCGGCTGCGCCGTCCGCAGTCGAAGAACCGATCGGTTTCGCCGGTGACATCCCTCGACAGCATCGGGATTTGGAAATGGAAGCTTGATGCCGGCCGGCAGCAGTTCCTCGGCCGACCCGTCGCTGACCAGAATGCCCAGAGGTTCGACAAAATTGGCGCGACCAGCATGCGACGTCTCTCGCGGACTGCCAATGAGGTCAGCGCCGCTCCGCGCGCAACAGACCCAATCCGCGAAGGGGTGGGCTGGAACTCTGACCGTGCCAAATAATGAGCTCGACTCACCGAGTTGATCGGCCAGCATTCTGCTGACGAACGGATTCAGGCTGCTACCGCCGTGCATGCACGAAACGGGTCAGTTCCCGCGGCCGAATTCGACCACGCTGCAGTGTTTCAGGACGGGCCGCAGCAGCGAACGTGGGCAGTCGGTCTCGTCCTCAAAGTCGTCAGGAACCGCGACGAACGCCTCCATGACCTCCGTGAATTCGGCAAACGTCAGCGGTATCACCGGGAAGCACGTCGACCGTCGGGCAACGTGATGCGCGATGGAAGAGCCACGGTTTCGGACAGCGGCATCGCGATCAGCGCCCTGGCGGCCATGTTCCGTTCGACGCCACATACCGACCTACTCGATCACACATGCCTTCTTTCAGGCGCTTCGCAACCGTCGCCGACAGCGTATCAGCGCAGGCTCGTGGCAATCGGATCCCCGGCGACAGACATTCACGCCAACTCGCGGGAGCAGGACCGTTTCGACAATCGCCCGGTCGACGTCGTCACCACCGAGCCGGTACGGCGAAACCGCCAGGGTTTCGATATCGAGACCGATCGGATTGTGAGGAGCAAGGACGCGCCTTCATCAACGCGAGATCGCGGGTGCCGCCGCCATAGTCGAAGACCAGAACCTTGTTGAATGATTCGGACAAGAACGATCCGGCATCGTTATGGTTGACAAAGTCGACCAACGCCGCCACTGGTTCGTCCAGGAGAGCGAACGTCGGCATACGCCGGCCAACCTCGCGGCTTCAAGGGTGTCATTGCGAGCCATGGCGCTGAAGGAAGCCGGAACCGTCAGCACCACTGGCGATTGAAGAATGTCGAGATCCGGGTTCGCGTTCCGCGTCAGGCGCGCGATGTGCTGCAGAAGGGCTGCGGTGACCCGCACAGGAGTAGCCAGCCTCGGCAGTTGCGAAAACGGAGTACACCTTTACCGGTGCCCATGTCCGACTTCACAGACGTAAAGAAGTCGCGTCCCCGCCTCCATGCGCGCCGACCTCGCCGGTTCGCGAATGCGTCGAGGAACTCGCTGCCGAAGAGGAGACGCGAATGACGCCCGTCGCTCGGATCGATGCCGACCGACCGACTGGAACGCGTCACGCGCGTCACCACCGAGCGCGCAGCTCGAATCCAACGGCACCATTTGAGGATCGACAACCTTCTGCTCGCGGAGCCGAGGGCTATCAAGCACGTACGCGACGCTCGATTGCGTGTGTTCCGGAGATCGATGCCAAAGAATGCAGATGATTTCATATTCGTTCCTGATCATGCAGACAGGGAGCCGCTCATCACCTCGGGCCCTCGAGTGGAAACGCGCTCAAGTGAATGACGCGCCCGCGCGCCACCAGTGCTGGCGGCGGCGATGTCGGCGCCGCTGAACCGCACATCGTCGCCTTCGCCGGCCGCGGCGAACGACGATGCGGCGCTCGATGCGATCGCGGCAACGAAGGCCGCCGGCGCCGGTTTGCCCGATGGTCGTGCTCGACGCCTTTGACGATCGATTGCGTCCACCGCAAAGCCCGAATCAGCTTGGCGGACAACTGACGCCATGTGTCGGCGGCGTCGAACAACCTCGAGCCCCGCCGTGCGGCCGTTGATGTAGAACACCGCGCCAACCTGCCGTTCGAGCGGCGTGAGCGCCGACACGAAGTCGTCGAGGCCCGAGTCGACTTCTCTCGAACACCGCGGACATTGCGGACGTGTCCGACGGCGCGTTCAGCCGGGCGGATTTGTCGGCGATGCGGCGCCACACATCGTGCTGGTCGGACACACGAGCGACCTGCGGCGCTGAGAGAGGCGGTGACCTGACACATTTTCGCGGCGCGCCCTCGGCGAACTGCGTGCGCGTGCGACGACGAGAACGCTCTCGACGCTTGCCGCCAGCGCCCCGACTCGACGCACGAGACAGGAATGACGGTCGCGCGCTGCGCCATCGGCGCGAGAATGGTGGAGGTTGAGGACGCGATTCTGTTTCGCGCCAATCAGTTCTTCGCCGTCGAGCAGCAGGACGGGCGTCGCGCCCTTTGACGACGATCTTCAGCTCGGTGCATCCGTCCACCATCGTTGACCTCGGTAATCTCCGCCGACTCATTCCCAAGCGCCTCGTCCAGCGTCACGTAGTCGCGACAGCCGCCCTCGTCTCCGATGATCGGGATCATCGTGAGATTCCGCCACCTCGTTTCAGGCTCCAAGCGCGACGCGACGAAGCGCGTCGATCGCGATCTCAGTTGTGGTCACCGGCACTCCTTTGCACGATCCGACTGGAAGACCGACGCGATTCGCGCGAGGGAACGGGCGCGCATGCTGTCGCGCAGCGCTCGATAGCAGCGGAAGCACAACGTGTGATTCGCGTCGGCCTCGACGAAGCCGCGGTAGCGATAGAGCGAGCGCCGCGCGCCGCACCCGAGACACTGGTGGCGTGTGCGGAACGATCGCTTCATGCGCGAACGCATCCGCCTCCGAGAACGCAATCGTGTGTTGCATCCCGGCTCCGCTCATGTGTCTCTCCCTCTCGGCTTTCCATGTTGAAGCCAGATACGAGGTCGATATGACAGGAGTGGTCAGATCACTCTGCTTCGTGATCAGTTCGGCAGGGCGAACCGAGCACGAAAGGTCGCAGAACTGCACAATGCGGCGCGTAGAATGGATGATCGCTTCCAGCAATTGAGTCAAGGGGTCATCGATGGGCAGAAACACCGAGCTCATTCGTCAGTGGACGTTACTGCAGCGCATCGCCACCAGCGCTCGAGCACGATTCCCACGCTGTCGGCCGATCTCGGAGTCACCGACGCGAACGATCAGGCGTGACCTGGCGGCGCTTCAGGCGGCCGGCTTTCCGATCTACGACGAGGTCGTCAACGGCACGAAGTTCTGGCGGCTGGATGCGAAGTCGCTGCTGAATGCCCTGCCGAGAAACGCGCTGACGGTCCCGGAGTTGTGCGCGCTCTATTCCAGCCGCGCGCTCGTGAAAGGCATCGCCGGGACGCACATCCTCACCGATCTACAAACCGCACTCGACAAGATCGAAGCGGCACTGCCGGCCGGCATGAAGAGTTTCTCGACCGCCTGCCGGCGGTCATTACCGCGAAGTCACCGCTCGGCAAGCGGCGCGGGACGCAGGCGGCCGCGATCACCACGCGGCTCTTCGAAGCGACGATGGCACAGCGGGTCGTGACGATGCGAGTACCACTCGAATGAAAGCCGGCGGCTGAAGGGAGTACGTCGTTCATCCGTACCCGTCTGGTGTATGCGGAGAACGGGCTGTACGCTTCAGGCGTTCGATGCCGGCCTACGACCAACTGCGGACGTTCCTGGTCGACCGCATCGAGCGGCTATCCATGCAGGAGAAAACGTTCGAGCGCGTCGCCGAGCTCGGGCCGGATCCGTTCGGGAAGTCGATGGGCATCCACAGCGGTCCGACGAGCCCAGTGCGCCTGCGATTCGACGCGTCGGTCGTGCCGTTCATCAAGGAACGAACGTGGCACAGCTCGCAGCAACTACAGGATCGTCCGGATGGATCCGCGATCATGACGCTGGACGTCTGTGACGACTACGCGTTGCGCCGGTGGATTCTCGGGTTCGGCCGATCGGTGCGCGTCCTCGAGCCGGCCAGCCTGGCCGACTGGGTGCTCGATGAACTGGACGAGGCGAGGCAGCAGTATGTGTCCGGCGAATTCGTGAACGCCGACAGTCAGCCGACGCTGCCGTTTGTCTTCAGCAGGACCGCGAGCGTTTGAACACGGGCAGAAAACAGGCCGCCGACGTTTCGAGAGCCTCGGATACAATCCGCAAACGCGTTCCGCCGTGTTAGAACGTGAATTGCTCCACGCGGTTTAGCCATTTCGAGAGCTGTTGTTCGTTGGCCGCATGGCGGCAGGATCGGACGTCGCGAGTGCGCGTCCCGGAATTGCTCCCAGCCGGGCGACTTCGAATCGCCGTCGTCGAAGAGCGTCGCCAGATCCACACGGCGCAGCTGCTCGAACCAGGCGCGCGCGACTGCGGGATATCCCGCGGCCGAGGCAAGCAGCAGCATGGCCAGCCGAAACTCGCCGCTCCTGGATTCGTCGCCGCGGAACGCATCCCATTCGTCGGTCGGCAAGCTGGCGCGTACCCAGGCGATAGGTATTGAGCAGACGCGTCGCACCGCGCGGCGTTCGAATCAGCATCTGGTAGTCCTTCAGCGCGTCCCGTTCCCACCGATGCAGCGGCACGCTGCCGACGATTGGCGCCGCAGCCGGCGTCGCGGGTGTCGTGGGTGGTGGTGTCGCGCTCTCCACGCTCGCCGCTGGAGCGGTTGCGGGCGCGCGATGAAGGTATCAGCGCCAGCCGTGCCGGGTTCAGGTCGGGCTCCAGAAACTCGCCCGGTGGTGCTGAAATGGCGCGCGCATTCACAACCGGGCGTATCGTCGCTGGATCGCCCCGGTCGTCATGGACGAGCGAGAGGCGGCTCGCTCAAATGTTCAATCAGGTTGCCGAACCCGTCCGGTCCCATACCAGAAAGGTGAAACGGGATGCGGAAAATCTTCAAGATAATCGAGCGGTGTCGCCGGTCGCTCCTCATCGTCCTGTTGCGAACCACTCGACTGTCGGGACGATTGCTCGTCGGTCGGCGTCAGGAGTCCCTTGAACTGCATGCGCAGGCTCTGCCGCAGACAGCGCTGATCGACGCCGACGACGACCGCGAAGAGCGGAAAGGCCAGGAGGAGATGCACCGCCTGTATGGACATCGACGACCTTCTCGGGCTGACAGCGATCGAGGTCGTCGACGAAGAGCACGATGCGATCGATCAGCGCGCCGAGCTTCTTGAGCTGCTCCTTCGCCGCTTCCGTCTCGAGCGACTCTGATCTTCTCGTTCAGCGCATCGGCGTCGGCGAAGAGATCGCTCAGCTGCTGAAAATCGCGCCGCGCAAGGCTGACGAGACCTAGTTGACCGCGATAATCGGACGACTGGGCGCGCTGTCTGATGAACCGCCCGAGACGGCGTTCGGGCGACAGGCTTTCTGGTTTGCTCGCGCAATTGCGTCTCGCGCGTCTGCGCCTCGGCGAGACGCGTCTTCGCGGCCGTTTCATGCGCTTCGGCGGCGGACATTCGCGCGCGCGCCGCCTGGATCGCAGGAATCTCGGCGGCTCGACGCTGCGCCTCCGTCGCGCGTTTTTCCCAGTCCTCGAGCTGACTGAGCGCCCGGTTCGCTTCTGTGACATGAGGACGAATCCAAAGGAGCAGCGGCGGAAGCAGGGCGATCGCCGACGACACGGCGCGGCCGAGATGCTGAAACCAACGATCGATCGTTGGCGACAGTCCGGCGAGAATCGGCGGCACAACCGCGGCAACGCCGACCGCGGCGGCGAGCCAGGCCAGCCGCCATCTGCGTCCTGGACGATTCCAGAGGGCGTGCAAGACCGCTCGCGTCCGCTGATCGATCCCTCGTGCGTCGTCGACGACAGCACGGAGCTCGCCAATCGTTTGAACGTCCGCAGCACGCAGATCGAGCTTGTCCACGATTTGTCGGCGCAGATCCGCGGGTGTGATATCGGGCAGCAGCGTCTTCAGGCCGTGCAGAAGCCCGTCAACAACCGTCTCCTCGCGCCTGCGCGTGTTTCTCGGCGGTCGTGACCTCGGCCTGTGCCTGCTCTGTCGCGGTGTGCGCGAGCCGCACTTCTTCGGCTACGCGCGCGGTAGCTCCCGACGCCTCGAGGAGCTTCCGCACTTCCGCGAGCTCGTCTCGCCGTGGACTGAGGTGCAGGAACAGGCTCTCGAAGATCTGCGAGACGAGGCTCGCCCACGGGTTCTGAATCGACGTAGTGCCAAGCGTTGAAATAGATCGGCACGATCTCGCCGCACCATTTCGCCGGCGCAGCGGCGCGTCTTTCTGGCGCTTCGCCTCCTCCGCCATCACCGCTTTCAGGCGGCGATCGATCAGGTTCATGAAGTGGCTCTTGCCCGAGCCCCACTCGCCGAAGAGACCGATCGCGAGCGGCAGCCGCGTCTCGCGTAGCGCAATCAGCTCGGCGAGCCGGTGCGCTTTCGCCTCGACGCCGAGATGATCAGGAACGGGCCGCGTGCCGCCGACTCCGCACGAGTCCGGCGAATAGCCGGACGTGCCGACGATGAACGCCGACGATGGGGCCGGACCCGCGGCCGGCGCCGGCGGCGTGACGCTCGATCGGCGGCGCGTCCATCCGTGGCGGGTCAGTCGAAGCGCCGCTCCGACGGGCGCCGGTTCGGTGCCGAGGATGGTGTCCCATTCCGACTGATCGTCATCAGTCAGTGGCCGAACGAAGGCTCGGAAGTCGCGCCGCAAGTCCGCGATGTCGATGCCGATCTGTTCGAGTCGCGTACGTCCCGCAGCTGGTCCGTCCCGATCGCTGTCCGGTGTCGTGATGAACGCAGCAAAGAGGTGGCGTTGCTTGATACTCTCCGAGCGTGGCGACGTGCGCCTCGCGATGTCCTCCGACTTCAGCAGGACGTCGTACATTCTGGCTGATGCGCCCGAGCAGCGTTCCGCCGTCGCGCCGCTTGTCGCTGTAGCCGTCCCAGGAATCTTCGAGAAGCTTTTGGCGGGCCTCGTCGTATCGGTCGGTGCGCTTGAGCGCGGCACGGACGAAGTCCCCGGTGTCGCCCGCACCGCCTCCGACTTCGGCAAACGCGAACAAGAGGCGGCTCGTCGCGATCCCGCGCGGCCAGTTCGTTCGGCGACCGCGCGGGCGTAGTTCAGTCATCCTCCTAACCGTATTGGAGAACTTCAACTGTTGGATTCGTTGCGCCGACGCGTCCGTTGCCGTGGTCGTGGGTGGAGAGGCGATCGGTTCCGTGGTCGGTGGCACGACTTTGTCGAGCGTTGCCGCGATCGCGGTCACAATCTTGTCGAGCTCACGGTGGAGGGCGTCGGCGGAAAGCTGGCCGATTGGCTGCGCAGCTGCCCAGACCTGGACCTCCCTCAGAAACACGAACTGCTCCCACGGACACGGCGCCAGGACGATTGGAAAGAGCGTCAGCCCGCCGGATGCCGACCGCTCACCCAAGAACGTCAGTTCACGGGTGGCGGTATTTGAAGCGAGATAGTTCGGTGACAGGAGAATGACCGCGACGGCCGCGCGCTCGATGGCGGCGCCGATCTCTATTGCCACCGGCTTCCTGTGTCCAACCGCGAATCGTCCCACCAATCGATCGGCACGGCTTGCGCGTCGAACCGCGCGCGAAGGCGCTCGCGCCACTCGTTATCCTTGTGGCTTGCGCTGATGATTCACCTGCGGCCGCGCAGCCGAAGGTGAGCATGGCGGTGCGCGAGGATAGCACTTTCAGGTCAATGCACCGTCGCCGCGGTGGATTGATCGTCACCGTCGATGGCGGGCTCGGTGAAATCTGGCTGTCGTCGCACCTGGTCGACGTCCTGGTGCCACATATCCATCACCAGCGCGAAAACCCGACGACTATATGCGCCACCCGCAAGCGCACGCATGGTCACACCCAAGCTCCCGTCGCGGTCCTCCCTGAACGAAAACCGCGTCACGTGACTCTGTGCGTTTGCGCTGTTCAGAAAATCGACCCACGCGGCGCGCGTGCGCGCCTGTGACGCGGCAATGCCGACGGTCGTATCCAGTCTGATGCCCTCTGGAAACGCGCGCAGATGGAAATTGTAGCGATGCGGGTGCTGCGCGTAGCTCCAACCGTTGTCCTCAGGTGAAACGGCGTAGCCGAGAAACTCGAGGTGCGCGACGACCTGCGCAAGTCGTCCGCGCTCTCGACAAGCGCTGACGGCGGATCGGCAACGGGCGCAGCAGACGAGGCGATCGCGTCGGGGTCGGGCGCGTCCTCATCGGCGTGGCGCGGGCCGCGCGATGAGCACGCCGGCGTCGCGGAGCCACTGCCACAGGTGCGCGATGAACGCAACGCCGACAAGCCAGTATCCAAGGGACTTCATTGGGGCTCTCCTCAAAGTGTGGTCGTGATTAAATGTCGCGCTCGAGCACGTACGCGGCTGCGACGGGCTTACCTGTCGCGAGCGACGCCTTCACGTCGCGCGCATGACGGCACTGGCCGCGATACTCGAAACCGGGACAGGTGCACGTCACGTCCGTGCCGTCGGCCGTGATGACGTAGTGGACGTTGGGCTGCGACGTGCTGCTGATTCGGTAGCGCGTGACCGACGGCCCCGACAGCACGCGCGCGAGCACTTCCAGAGCGCGCCTGAGCGCGTCGATGTCTTCGACACGCCGCGGCGTCGCCGGACTCCGTCGGGGACTTGGTTTGCGCGGCCCGCAATTCGTTGCTCGCGTCGCGAAGCAGCCGTTCGATCAATTCCCGGTCGCCAATCCCGGCTGGCGTATCCGCGAGGCCAGGCGAAATCGCTCGCAGCGCGCGCTGTAACTCGTCGAGCACGCTGCCGGACAAATCACCGCTCAACGCCTCGCCGTCGACGACGGCACTCACCAGCGCACCCTTTGTCTCGAGCACCGCCTGGACGAAATCATCCACCGTGCCGCTGCCGACGAGATACGTCACGTTGACCGTGCGCGTCTGGCCAATCCGGTAGGCGCGGTCCTCGGCCTGCCAGTGATTGGCGGGCACCCAATCAAGATCGTTGAAGACGACCTGACTCGCGGCGGTCAGGTTCAGCCCGACGCCGCCGGCGATGATGTTCGCCAGGAATACGCGAACGCGTGTCGTCCTGCTGGAATCGATCCACCACGCGCCTGCCGCGTCTTCGTGGGCGTGCGTCCCGTCACCAGCACGGCGGCGTCGCCGAACTCCTTCGCGAACTGCTGCAGCGGCTCATCGAAGCACGAAAAGACGATGACTTTCTCGCCCTGATCGATGGCGCCCGGACACGAAGTCGCGTGGTGGCGCCCACCTTTGCTGCTGCAAGCTTCTGCCGCGCTTTCGTCAGCAGCGCCAGCAGAGTGCGTCCGGGCGCGCCCATCGTCGGCGGCCTCGGCGTCGCCGGCCGCGGCCGCGGCGCTGGCCGACGAGCAGGTCGATGACCGCCCGGATTTCGCGCGCGCCGGTGTCCGGCGGCACATCGACCGCAAGCCACGTCCGCAGCTTCGGCGGCAGCGCCAGCACCTGATCCTTCGACCGCCGCAGCATCACGCCGTGCAACTGCACGGTCAGTTCCTCGAGGTTGGACGCGCCGTCGGTCTTCCAGCCGTACTCGGTCTTCTCCGCGGCGCAATAGCGTTTTGCGAACGAGAGGAAGCTGCGCCCGAGCGAGTGGCCGACCAGCTGCAGCAGCACGAACAGATCGCGAGGCCGGTTCGTCAGCGGTGTGCCGGTGAGCAGGAAGATGGCCGGCTCTCGTGGCACATTCGCGGCTGCCTGTTCCGCGAGTTGCCGCGCGAGACTGACTGCGCGCGCTCGTGTGGTTCTTCAGGTAATGCGCTTCGTCGAACACGAGGCCCGCCCACGGCGCGCGCCCGAACGCGCCGGCGTGCTTCGACAGGATGTCGTAGTTGACGACGGTCCATTCCGCATCGGCTCGCCGGAGCGGCGCCGCGCCTTCGACGACACGGACGGAACTGCCGGGGACCGCCTGCGCGATCTCGCGCGCCCAGTTGCGCTTCACCGATGCCGGGCAGACCACGAGGTACGGCCCGCCCGGCGACGGCGTGCCGCAGCGCCACGATCGCCTGCCGCGTTTTGCCGAGCCCCATGTCGTCGGCGAGGATCGCGCGGCGACGGCCGAGCAAGAAGGCGACGCCTTCGATCTGATGCGGGAAGAGTCCGTCGCCGAGGGCGATCGCACGCCGGTAGGCGCCGTCGACATCGTTCGGCGTCAACCCCACCAGCTGCGCGAACGCGCTCGCCTGTGCGTCGAGTTGTTGGTCGTGCGAAGTGATCGGATCTGGAGGTGTCATCGCGCTGCCCTTTCGACATGTTCCGCGGTGCGGAACCGAGTCCGTCCGATCGCGCATGGCTCCAGACATCGCTGCCTGGCCGGCTGTGCCACCGTGACGCTTCGCTTCAGAAGCAGGACGACGGTGTGGCGTGCGGGTCGTGGAGCCGGTGCTCTCGCCGCAACTCTTCATGCTGGCAGCGGGACGTGCGCTGCCTGGTCGATTCTGAGGCCTGAAATGAAAAAGGCCCGCCGACTGGAAGTCGCGAGCCCGGTGCGTCGCGAGCTTAGATGGTGTGTCCCCGGCGCATTTCGCCGTCGCGCGGCCCATCAAGTCGGCCCTCACCGCGCGAAGGAAAAGTATGGACGAGCGCGGCCGGTCATGTCAACGAATTCTCAATTCATGAATCATCAAACGGCGCTAAATTCGTTAGCTCTAGAAAGATCGAGGCGATCGCGGCGATGAGTGACGAGGTCAAGAACTACATCACGCCGGGCGGCTATCGACGACTCCAGGAGGAGCTCGCACGCCTGTGGAAGGTCGAGCGGCCGCCGATCGTCACGACCGTGGCGTGGGCCGCAGGCAACGGCGATCGGTCGGAGAATGGCGACTATATCTACGGGAAGCGGAAACTGCGCGAAATCGACCGGCGTATCCGCTATCTGTCGAAGAGTCTCGACCGGGCGGTGGTCGTGGACAACGCCGGCAAGACGCACGCAACGAGTGCATTTCGGCGCGACCGTCACCTTCCAGTATGAGACCGGCGACGAGCGCGAGGTCACCATTGTGGGCGTCGACGAACTCGATTCCGGCGACGCCCGCGTGTCGTGGCGCTCACCGCTGGCCAAGGCGCTGCTGACGGCCAAGGTCGGAGACACGGTGACGCTTCGCGCGCCGCGTGGACCCGAGCGCCTCGAGATCATCGCGGTGCGCTACGACGACCTGCGCTAGCAGCCGCAGAGCGGCGTGCTCATCGTCTCGATTCCCGCTGCCGCTCCGCATCCTCCAGCCACTGAGCCATCTTCTCGTCCTTCGCGGCGTAGCGTGCCCAACCCTGTGCCGTGCTGTTCCAACGGTAGTCCTTGATCGTCATATCGATGCCGCGGTCGATCAGGAATCGCATCGAGTCGTAGTTCCCGTAGAAGACCAGCTCGTGCAGGATGCTCGCCGGCTCATGCGAGCTCCAGTTGGTGTTGATATCTGCGCCGTGCTCGAGGAGGAAGTCCGCCACCTCGAAATGACGATTGAGGACGGCCCAGGCGAGCGCCGTGTCGAGCACCTGCCGCGCACGTGGGCGCGCCCCAGTGAAGGTCGTCGCACATCTGCGCGTGTGGGTCGTTGCAGGGAAAGTGATTCTCGAGATCGCCCAGCGCAGGCGCGCCGGATTCGTCGAACCACTGCTTCACTCGCGCGAGGTTTCCCACGGCCGCCGCGTGTGGCAGATCGTCCGGCATCGGCCAGATGCGGGTGAGCAGTGGTATCAGGTGTGTCTTCGCATACGTGCATGCGAACCCGATGGCCGGCGACGGTGGCCGCGGCTGGCGTCGCAGGAATGCGGGCTCGAGATCGAGAAGAGCGACGATGAATGCTTCGCGATCGCGCAGCGTGGCCCGCTCGACGAGCCCGACCTGAAAGTCCACTCCGGCTTCACCGAGCAGCCACGGCTCGCGCTGCAACCCGCGGACGAACGCCGTCAGGTCGCCCTCGTGGACCGCGCGCATGACCTGCTCCATGAGAAACGCCTGCCACGGTCCGGCGGGTGTGGCGCGAACGAAGGTCAACGATCGCTCTTCGATCAGATACTTGATGAAGGCGAGGCGGCCCGCGCTGCCGTCGATGTGCTTTCCGAGTTCGGCATCGAGCGCGATGGATCGCTCCAGCAGGAGTGACGCGACGGCCTCGTGCTCGAAGCGGCAGGCGCACATGAAGGCTTCGTTGACGGCCGCCACATCGTTCGCCTTCTCGTCGAGAGCGGCGCGAACCGCGTCGAGATCACCAAGCGCCGCAAAAACTTCAGCGTGCGCGGAAGCAGGTTTTTTCGCTGAAACAACCGCAGCAGTCCCCTCGCGCGGGACTCGATCAGGCCCTCGCACACCGACGGCATCACAACCGCGCCGGCGTCGATCAGCAGCTCCGCGCACGCCGCGCGGGTGAAGTGCTGTTCCCTATCGGGGTCGAAGCTGTCGCCATAGGAGCTCGTGGCGATTCCCAGCAGGCCACCGTCACGGTCGTTGCCATGCCAGGACAGTAACGCCGGATATTCAGCGACCAGCTGCTTCAGGCGTTCGACATCATTGTCGTGAATGACGCGACGAGCCTGTGCTGCCGCCCACTCCAGCACTGTTGCCGAGGCGTTCGCTCACTTCAGCGGTGAGGTCCTGCCAGCCGGCGTAGCCGCACTCACGCGCGAGCACGAGCTGGGCATTGCGCTGGGACAGGGGCATGTCAGCGTGCGGCAGGTGCACCCGGGCACGTGCGATGGCCGCGGCGTCACCGGCGGCGATGTCGCGCGCGAGTCTCTTTGCCTGTTTCCGGAGGGATTCGAGGGACGGCCGAGCGGGAAGCGACTTCGACGTGGTCATTGCGACCTCCTTTCATGAATCGCCTGTACCCCGCTGAAACCAGGCTGAAAGAAGGTGCATACGCACACGACTCAGACCAAAACAGGTGGGAGTGTTCCCTTGCCGCGGGTTGGTGGCGCCCTGTCAGCGCGCTCCCGGCAGTATCAGGGGACTGCTGTTTCGATGTCAAACACCGCCAAGGCGTGACCGAACCAATCGGTTTGTGATAGCCATCAATTATGGCTATAATCGTCATGCATGAAGGTCAGTGTGGCGGAAGCCAAGAACACGCTTCCCAAGTTGATCAAGGCGGTCGAAGACGGCGAGTCCGTCACGATCTACCGCCACGGAACGCCGGTGGTCGACATCGTCCGAACGACGAAGGCCCATCCCGAGCCGCCGAAGTTCGGGACATTGAAGGGCAAGGTCACTGCTCGCGACCCCGACTGGTGGAAGCCGATGACCGACGATGAGGTCGAAGCCTTTCTCGATGGCCGCTGACGCATGCGGCTCCTCCTCGATACGGTCACGTTCATCTGGGCGGTCAGCGCCCCGGAGCGCCTCTCGCGTGCGGCGATGTCCGCTCTTCGGAAGGGCACCGCAGTGCGCGAGATCAGTGTCGTTTCCCTGACTGAAATCGCCGCTCAAACAGGCCAGAGGGAAGCTCACGTTCAGCAACGCCGACGCGATGTCAGGCGTCGCCGATCTGCGAATGCGGATCTTGCCTACGCGGCCGAACATGCCTTCCGCCTGTTCGATCTGCCCACGCATCATGCCGATCCCTTCGACCGCCAAATCATCGCGCAGGCCCTCGTGGAAAATATCCCGGTCGTGACACCTGACGAAGCCTTCAACTCGTTACGAAGGTCTCAAGGTCGTATGGTGATCGGAGACGCAACCGGGCAAGTTCCACGCCGAACCACTTCAACGGTCAGCGACATCGTACCACAGCCACCGCCGCAGGTCATCGTGGATCCCTATGCCGGGCTGGAACACCAGGACAAAGCCGCATGCCCAGCGTTTGCTCACGACCGGTTTGGGAGGGACGATGACTGGCACGACAGACATGTCGTTGAACCAAGGCGATATCAACGAGTTGAGAAACTGGGTAGGAAAAGCAGGAGCGACCAAGTGCGGACTGCAAAAGTGGGTGGTCAACGTGGGTCCGGGCACGGGCACCTTCTCGCTCAACAATCAGTTCAAAGTCACGGGATTCGGCACAGTCGCGGGCACGAACAAGGCGCCGACGTTACTCACATCACGATCAACAACAACCTGCATTAGGCTTAACGGCAGGCTACGACCGCCAACAAGGTGAAGTGATTGGCCCGGTGAACGGCCGGCGTACGGTAAGTGGTTGACCGGTTGTTGGCGCGGGCGTTGTTCACACTTCCCTGACTACCGTCGGAGTCCCTGATGCGCAATGTTCTCGGAGTGATCATCGCGTTCATCGGCATGTCGACCGTCGTGTTGGCGGCGAGTGTGGCGCCATGGTTTGCCTTTGGTCTCGACGCCGTGTTGCAACCGGGTCGGTTTGACAGCACCGTTCCGTTCAACATCTATGCGGTGCTCGTAGGGATTCTCGGAGCCCTGTTCGCTGGATGGCTCTGTGCCACGATCGCGCGGTCACGGATCGCGGTTATCTCGCTCGCGGTGCTGTGTGTTCGTCGGGGGAATGACCAACGCCTTTGCGCAGATGAACAAGCCACTGCCCGGCCCTCGCGCGTCTGGACTGACGGTCGTCGACGCGATCGCTAAGCGAAAGGAGCCCGCGTGGTTTACGCTTCTCATGCCGTGCGTTGGCGTCGCTGCGGTGTGGCTTGGCGGGCGGGGCGCTCGTCGCCTTTAATCAGCAGGCGGCCCAACAGTACGTTGCACTTGACGAGCCGCGCTCCACAAGCCGCGACGCAGCTCGCAGGTGAACGCGATCGTTCGGCGGACTTGTGGCGCACGAGGAGGCCGTGAACCATGATGACGTGGCTCGCGTGGTTGCGCCGGAGGGTGAGCCACTCTGAGAGAGAGCTTGACACCCGGCGACAGCCACTGTCACCGCTGCGCGGCCGCTAGTGAACGCTGGCCGTTGGCCGATCTCACACCGTCGAGCGAGGACCAATGCATACAACAGTCCCTCGTCAGTCGGGTAGTGGCTCCCTCGCTAACCATCTCTCGGTGCGCCAGCCTGGCAGGGCTTGCGCTTCTCGGTTACGAGACACTGCGTTTTCCCGCCAGCCTGGGGAGAGGCGGATTCACGCGGGCGGTGGTAACAAGCGCTGCGTTGCTCGCCTATCTCGTGACATCTCGATACGCCACACGTGTGTCGTCAGCCGCGGCAGGAGCGCGCTCCGAAGCGGAGCCGGCACTGGTGTGGTGCTCGGGGCGGCGGCCATTCTTGGCCACACTCGAGGTCTTTGCCACGCTTCACCCGCCCGTTCCCGCCGTTTTGGGCGTGGGCATGTGGGGCCTCATGTTCCTCGTGCTGGGAGCCACCAGCGCTGAAACGTACCGCCGCGAGGAATCGATTGCGCTGGGAATTCTCTCGAGTGTCTGGGGTGCGTTGATCAGTGCCGTGACCACGGTCGTCTTCGCGTTCCTTGTCGGATTGTTGTTCATGGCCCGGATGCAGCAGGTTCTTGCAGGGGCATTCACCCTCAGCGGCATGACGGATGGGCGAGCATTCGTGATTCGAAACATGTTGGATGGCGCATCTTCACACCTGCTGATCGCTCCTGCCGTAGCGGTCCTCGCTGGATCGGCGAGCGTGACGGTACGTGCTTCCTCCTGCAATCGGTCGGCCGGCGGACAGCGGCGGCACTCGCGGCGTGCGCACTCACGGTGCTTGTCGGAGGCGTGACCTCCCTTCGATTCGCGTCGTCCCTCGAGCGTTCCGCGAGGCCTCCGTTCGTCATGCTCGGGATTGCTCGGGCTCGGGGTGGCCCTTACATCAGCGGGTCCACTGTTTGCTGCGATTCGTGGTCCGAAGAGGACGTCCTGGCCATGAACTCAAACAAAGGCGCTTCGCAACGCGGCAACTCCGACGGAGCGAAAGGAAACCTCGCTTCAATCAGTCCGTTCTTCATCGTGCAGGACCTGCAGGCCAGTAAGGCCGGCAGATTGTGCGGCGGCCGAACAGAGATGACGAAGCCCGGTCCACTTCGGAGCACCGCAGCTTATCCGCCGTGTTAGACGGCTCGGCGGCTAAGCGTATCTGAGGTAGGCATGATCGGCGTGATTGCCGGCGATGTCATCGGGTCAGTCCACGAGCACGCCCTGACGAAGTCCACCGACTTCGTGCTGTTCGACCCGCGCTGCCGATTCACGGACGATACGGTCCTGACCGTCGCGACGGCGTACGCGATTCTCAGCGGAACGAACTATGAGACCGCCTATCGCGAGTTCGGACGCGAGCACCCGCATGCAGGATATGGCGGTTCTTTTACGGATGGCTCTTCGCCGAAGAGCCCCGTCCATACACCCAGCTGGGGCAACGGCTCCCGCAATAGGCTAGAGCGATCCCGACGCCGGCAGGCCGAACACCAGGAGCGCGTTGCCCGCCGCGATGGCGAGTACTGGTGCCCACCCGCTTGATAGCTGATTGGGTTGGACCAGATCGCGCCGCCGGTTTGAAATCGCCACAGCAACTTGCCGGACTCGGCATCGAGCGCGAAGAACATCCCTTCCATGGTCCCGGAGAACACGAGTCCGCCGGCCGTCGACAGCAGGCCGCACCACGGCGGCGTCGTCACCTTGAATTCCCACTTGACATCGCCGCTCAGCGGGTCGAGCGCGCGCAGCGCTCCCCAGGGCACTTCGTCGGGCACGGGGCGTTTGCTGGCGCCCAGATACATGCGCCCGGGCTGATACACCGCCTCGTTCCGGAAGTAGATGCCGCCTTTCTCTCGCACGTTCTGATAAAACGTTTTCGTCTGCGGACTGTGCGACGGGCTGAACCAGTTCGTCACGCCGTCGTCGTCGGGATAGACGAGCGCGCCTTTCGCGCTTGGCACCGTGTCGGGGTTCGGGATGGGCCGGCCTTTCGCATCGAGTCCCTTGGTCCAGGTCTGACGCGCGAACGCCTTGGCGTGAAGGTACTCGCCCGTGACGCGATCGAAGATGTAGAAGAAGCCGTTGCGGTTCGCGAAAAGAAGGAGCTTGCGCGGCCGACCACGGAAGTCGGCGTCGATCAGGATGGGGATCTCCGTGGCGTCGATATCGTTCACGTCGTGCGGCGTGAACTGAAAATGCCAGCGCAGCGCGCCGGTGTCGACGTCCACGGCGATCAGCGAATCGGCGTACAGGTTGTCGCCGGCGCGAACATCTCCGATGTAATCCGGTCCCGGATTGCCCGTTCCCCAGTAAGCCAGGTTCGTCTCAGGGTCGAAGGCGCCGGTGACCCACGTCGTCGCGCCGCCGTGCATCCAGCTGTCGCCGGACCATGTTTGATTGCCCGGCTCGCCCGGTCCCGGTACGGTCCACAAGCGCCACGCGCGCTTGCCGGTCGCGTATCGTAGGCGTCCAGAAACCCACGGACGCCGTATTCCGCTCCAGCCATCCCGACAATCACTTTGTCTTTCACGGCCAGCGGCGCGGCCGTCAGCGAATGACCCGTCTTGTAGTCGGCGACCTCGACGTCCCACCGAACGCGCCCGGTCCGCATGTCGAGCGCGACGAGGTGCGCGTCGATCGTCGCGACGAAGATCTGGTCCCCGAGCGCGGCGACGCCGCGGTTGACATCGCCGCAGCAGGCGCGCAGATCGTCAGGGAGACTCCGTCGATAGGACCACAGCGGTCGTCCGGTCTTGACGTCCAGCGCGACCACGTCGCTCGGCGGATCGGTGAGTATCATCACCGTCGAACACAAGCGGTGTGGTCTCGAAGTGATGGCGTCCCTGGACCTGGTAGATCCAGACCGGACGCAGCTGCTGCACGTTCGCGCGGCTGATCTCGTCGAGCGCGGAGAATCGTTGCGCGTCGTAGGTACCGTGATAGGTCAGCCAGCTGGCTGGCTCGCGCACCGCCTGCCGGATACGGTCGTAGGTCAACTGCGCCGACAGTTCGACGGCGAAGATGAGCGCAAGCAGGATCGCCAGAATCGGTTTCATCGCGTGCCCTCGACCGCTTCCTTCTCCATCGCGTTGGCCAACAGCAGGATGGCTCCGCAGAACAGCAGCGTGTCGAAGAAAAGTTCAGCGCCACCACGTCTGTGGGCGCTGCGAGGAGCATCGGCAGGTAAATCCAGAACACCGTCAGCAGAATCGTGAGCCCTAAAGACGTGGCTGCCATGCGCGTTTTCTTATTCACGAGCAAGCAGACGCCGGCGAGAATCAGAATCACGCCGACAAAATAGCTCAGGAGAATTCGCCCGGGAATCCACTCGGGAGTGAGCTGTTGCAGCGGAATTCCCGGCACGTATGCCGGGTGCAGCAGATGCTCCACCCCATAGAACACCGAAGGAATGCCCACGAAGAATCGCGGAATGGCGGCCAGTGCCGCGTGGCTGCGCGGGCGACGGCTGTCTCGTCCGTGTGCTCCACGGCGACATCGCGAACGCGAAAGCGCCGCCGCTGAAGGCGAGTTGTCTCAGCGCCAGAGCCCAAAGAATCTGTTGCGTGGGTTCGCAGCGACGGCTGGCATGTCCATTACGAGTACGAAGATCAACAGCGTCACGCCGACCAGAGCGGCTGCCAGCCGTGCCTGGACGAGCACGGCAATACCGAGCGCCGCGCAAAGAAAAGCGAGGCCTACCAGATAGACCCAAAACGCATGCGCGGGAATCCAGCGTGGAACGAGGGTCGCAATACTCGCCGTGGCGGTGAAATGCTCGGAACCAAAAACGGCCAGCGGAATCGCAAAAAACAGCCGGCCAAACGGCATGATCTTGTCGACGCCGTGTTCCTGCGGCAGTTCATTGAAAACTCTTGATGAGGCCGACGATGAAAAGCAGCGACGCACACACGTAAATCCAGAATACCGTCGCCGGGCACGCCAAACGGCGCCAACGCCAGAGCCGTTACCGCGAACTCCTGGAAACCGCGCATGAGGATCTGCACGTCGGACTCTTGTGTGACTTCGAGCGGCAACATTATAGAATTCGCCGCATCGGAGCGTTGCCCCATGACCGGGACCGAGTGGATCGTCGACGCCTACGGATGCTCGCCGGATCGCTTGCGCGATCTGTCGACGCTGCAGACGCTGTTCGCGAGGTTGATGCGCGACCTCGACCTCCACGCCTGCGGCGACGGGCGCTGGCATCAGTTCCCCGAGTCCGGCGGCATCACCGGGATGACCGTTCTCACGGAGTCCCATCTCGCGTGCCACTCGTTTCCCGAGTACGGCACGCTGTGTCTGAATCTCTTCTGCTGCCGCCCGCGACCCGAGTGGGATTTCGCCGGGCTGCTGCGGTCGATCGTCGGTGCGCAGGCCGTCAACGTCCGCCGCCTCGATCGGCCGTACGCGGCATCGCCCGAGTTGCCGTCCGTCGCGCCCGGCTCTTCAGGTCTTGCACGCGGATGACTAGCCGCGCCGCGAGCTGTCCGAACTGCGGCGCGCCGCTCGCCTATCGCTGGTCGAGCAGCGTGCAGACCGTCTGCGAGTACTGCCACTCGATCGTCGTCCGCACCGATGTCGATCGTGAAGAAGGTTGGCCAGGTCGCCGATCTGCCCTGACGACGCCTCGCCGATTCAGCTGTCGACCGAAGGGCGTTACGGCGACAAGGGATTCGTCGTTGCCGGCCGCATCCTCTATCAATACGAGCAGGGCACCTGGAACGAGTGGCGCATCGTGCTGGACGGCGGCACCGATGGATGGCTCTCGGATGCACAAAACGCGCTCGCCGTGTCCTTCCTCACCAACGGCCTCGACATTCCGACGCTAGCGCAGGCCGCGCTCGGGCAATCGTTTGTCTGGAACGGCACGCCGTTCACGGTCGTCTCGCGCACGCTGGCGCACTACGCCGGCGTCGAAGGCGAGCTGCCCTTCGAATATTGGGACAAAACCGAGGTCACCTTCGTCGACCTGCGGTCCGAGGGCGCTGACTTCGCCACCATCGACTACAGCGACGAAGCGCCGGCGCTCTACATCGGCAGGGCGGTCGATTTCGACACGTTGCGGCTGACGAACGTCCGCACGTTCGAGGGCTGGTGAGGTGGCGGAGCCACCAGGTCGCCGGCCGGTCAGCGTGCGCTCCGTCAACTGTCCCAACTGCGGGGCAGCGACCGCGGTCCGCACGTTCGGCCACGCGGTCAACGTCGTCTGCCAGAGCTGCCGCTCGATTCTCGACGCCGACCAATCCCGGCGTCACCATCCTGCAGCAGTACACCGACGCCGCTTCGCGAGGAGCCGCTCATTCCCCTGGGAACCAGAGGCAAGCTGCTCGGTATCGAGTGTGAAGTCGTCGGGCTTCCAGGTCCGCCAGATCATCGTCGACGACGTGGCGTACCAATGGCGCGAGTACTCTGCTCTTCAACCCGTATCGCGAATTTCGCTACCTCACGGAGTACGCGGGACATTGGAATGTCGTGTCGACGATCAACGCGCTGCCGGAAGGCGGCCCGACGCCGGATGGAACTCGGCGGCGGTCGTATGGCCGGCAGAAGTACCGGCACTTCCAGACGGCGGTCGCGAAAACGATGTTCGTGCTCGGCGAATTTCCGTGGCAGATTCGGGTCGGCGACACGACGACGGGCAGCGACTACGTCGCCCCGCCGCTCATGCTCTCGGCGGAGGTGGACGCCGACAAAGAGGTCACCTGGTCATTGGGCCGGTATGTGCGCGGCGACGAGATCTGGACGAGCCTGTCGTTGCCGGGCAAGCCGCCAGAACCGGTCGGCATCTTTGCGGACCAGCCGTCACCGTTTCACGGCGTGACACGCGCCATGTGGCGGAACGCGGCGCTGCTCGTCGCGCTCGCCACGTTGCTCTGGCTCGCCCACCTGGCCAGCGCGCGCGGCAAGCAGACGTTTGCGCAGACCTATGTGTTCGACCCGAGGGCGGCACCGGACGCATCCCTGGTCACGCCGGTGTTCGAGCTCGATGGCCGGCCGACCGCCGTCGAGATCGAGACGGCGACGAACCTCGAGAACCAGTGGCTGTTCGTTGGCTACGCGCTGGTCAACGACGAGACCGGACAGGCGTTCGAAGTCGCGCGCGACGTGTCGTATTACCACGGCGTGGAAGGCGGCGAGTCGTGGACCGAAGGGTCGCCGACCGACAGCCGTGGCGCTGCCCAGCGTTCCGGCGGGCCGCTACTTCCTCCGGATCGAGACCGAAGGCGAGCGGACGGCATCGCCGGTGCGGTATCGCGTGCGGGTCGTGCGCGACGTGTCGACATCGCTGTGGTTCATGGTCGCGCTGGTGCTTGATTGCGGTGCCGCCGATTCTGGCGTCGCGGCGCGCGTCGATGTTCGAGCATCGCCGGTGGCAGGAAAGCGATCACGGGTGAGCGGAACCATCTGAGGACAAGAGAATGATGACCAAGTTGTATCTCCTGTATGGGCTCGTCGTCCTCGGCCTGATGGGTGCCGCAGAGTATCGCGGCTGGCGACTGACGTCATTCAACGAGGCGCGGACGGTGCCGAGGTCGGTGCGGGACAACCCCGGGTCGTACCGTCCGGTGTACGGGGGCTTCCGGCGCTTCACTGGAGGAAAGTGATGGATATCGTTCACAACATCCAGGCAGCCCTGGTGTTCGCCGTCATCGGCATCGTGGTTTTCGTCGTGTGCGTTCGTCGCCATCGACAAGATGACGCCGTATCACTTGTGGAAGGAGATCGTCGAGGAGAAGAACCTCGCCCTCGCTGTGCTCGTCGGGGCGATGTCGATCGGGATCTGCATCATCATCGCCGCCGCGGTCCATTAAGCCCGTGTCGATCGCGCTGTTTCTCTCGATCCTGCTCGTCGCCGCGTGCGGGCTCATCTACGAGCTGATCGCCGGCACGGTGGCGAGCTATCTGGTCGGCGACAGCGTCTTCCAGTTCTCCACCGTCATCGGCACGTACCTCTTCGCCATGGGGATCGGCAGCTTTCTTTCACGGTTCGTGCGCGGCAATCTGGCGCGGCTGTTCGTCCGGATCGAGATCCTCATCGCGGTGGTCGGCGGGTTCTCCTCGAGCGCGCTGTTCGTGGCATTCGCGTTCACGCAGGGATTCCAGCTCCTCCTCTACTTGATCGTGCTCGTCGTCGGCACGCTGGTGGGCCTCGAGATTCCGCTGCTGATGCGCCTCGTCAAGGATCGCTACCAGTTTCGCGACGCGGTGTCGCACGTGCTGACGTTCGACTATCTCGGCGCCCTGTTCGCGTCGGTGCTGTTTCCGCTGGTCCTCGTGCCGAGGCTGGGATTCATCCGCTCGGCGTTGTTCTTCGGTATCGTCAACGCCGGGGTCGCGCTGTGGAGCACGCGGCTCTTCGCCGAGCAGATTGTCAGGCCGCGGCGTCTTCAGGCCGCGTGTATCGCCGCGATCGTGGTGCTGTCGGCGGCGTTTGCAGGCGGCTCGCGGATCAACGCGTTCGCCGAGGACAACATTTACGCCGACGACATCATCCTCTCCCGCGATACGCCGTATCAGCACATCGTCCTGACCCGGTGGAAGGACGATGTGCGACTGTTCCTGAACTCGCATCTGCAGTTCAGCTCGCGCGACGAGTATCGCTATCACGAAGCGCTCGTGCACCCGGGCTTGGCCTCCGTGCCCGCGCCGCGCCGGGTGCTGGTGCTCGGGGGCGGCGACGGACTCGCCGTCCGCGAGATTCTCAAGTACCTCGAGATCGAGCGCATCGTGCTCGTGGATCTCGACCCCGAGATGACGCGGCTGTTCTCGGCCAACCCGCTCCTCACTCGATTGAACGATCGCTCGCTGCTCTCGGCCAAAGTGCAGGTTATCAACGCCGACGCGTTCCTCTGGGTCGACTCGGCTCCCGATGTCTTCGACTTCATCGTCGTCGATCTTCCCGACCCGACGAACTACTCACTGGGCAAGCTGTACACCACCGTCTTCTTCGCGGCGCTGGGGCACCATCTCCGCGAGCGCGGGGCGTTCGTCGTGCAGAGCACGTCGCCGATGTTCGCGCGCAAGTCCTTCTGGTGCATCGACGAAACCATCAAGCAGGCGGGCTATCGGACGTTTCCGTACCATGCCTATGTGCCGTCGTTTGGCGAGTGGGGGTTCGTCCTCGCCAGCGGCGTTGGCTACACTCCGCCAACGACCTTGCCGAATGGACTGCGATTCCTGGCGGCCGCCACACTGCCGAATCTTTTCGAGTTCCCGTCGGACATGGCACGCATCTCGATGCCCGCCAACCATCTGAACGATCAGGTGCTGGTGCGCACGCTCGAATCGGAATGGCGCGAAATCAGCCGCTGACGCCGACACGCCGCGAGTTCTGCGTCGCGTCGGCCGCGGCGCTCGTCGGCCTGTCGATCAAGGGCGATCGCCCGCTCGCCGGCGGATTCGTCAACGACGACATGCCGATCGGCCACGCACTCCGCGGACGCGCCGCCGTCGGCGCCGCAGCGACGACGGTTCGGATACCCACCGTCATCGTCGGCGGCGGCATCGCCGGACTGTCTGCCGCGTGGCGTTTGCAGAAACGCGGATTCGATCGGTTCGTGCTGCTGGAAATGAGCGGGCAGCCGGGCGGCAACTCGCGCTCCGGCCAGAACCAGACGACGGCGTATCCGTGGGTGCGCATTACGTGCCGATTCCGGACGAGCGCGCGACGTATGTGCGCGAGCTCTTCGCGGAGCTGGGAGTGCTGAAGCCGGATGGCACCTGGGACGAGCGCCATCTGTGTCTGGATCAGCAGGAGCGGTTGTTCATCCACGGGCGATGGCAGGAAGGCATCGAACCGGCGGTCGGGTTGACCGCTGCCGACCGCGAACAGTTCCGCCGGTTCGGCGACGTGACCGCGGCGCTGCGGGCGTCCCGGCGTTTCACCGTGCCGCTCGACAACGGCCTGTCCAACGAGGACGAATCGCTCGATCGCCTGTCGTTTGCCGCCTGGCTCGCGGAGCACGGTTTTGATTCGAAGCCGCTGCTCTGGTGCATGCGAACTACGCGTGCCGCGACGACTACGGCGCTCTGGCGACTGACGTGTCGGCGTGGGCGGGCCTCCACTATTTTTCGTCACGCGACAACGACGAGAAAGGCCCGCTGACCTGGCCGGAGGGCAACGGCTGGATCGTCAAGCGGTTGCTCGAGCGCGTCGGGCGATTCGTCCGCCCTGGACAGCCGGTGCGTGCGATACGGCGCGAGAAGTCCGCGTTCCGCGTTCGCGCCGGGGAAACCGACTATGTCTGCGACGCCGTGATTTTCGCCGCGCCGACATTCCTGGCGCCGTACATCATCGAGGGCCCGCCGCCGCTCAGCGGCTGTGAGTATTCGCCCTGGATGACCGCGAACCTCACCCTCGAGACGATTCCCGATCTCGATCGCGGCGAGCCGGCCTGGGACAACGTCATCATGAGCTCGCCGGCGCTCGGCTACGTCGATGCGATGCATCAGTCGTTGCGCTCGGTTGCCGGCAAAACCGTGTGGACGTTCTATTGGGCGCTCGCCGAGATGGAGCCGTCCGCCGGCCGTTCATTCCTCGTCGCGAAGGACTGGGCCTACTGGAAGGAAGCCATCCTGACCGACCTGGAGCGCGTGCACCCGCGCATACGCGCGCTGTGTGTCGCGTCTGGACGTGATGCGGATCGGCCACGCGATGGTGCGTCCGACGGTGGGCGCGGTGTTTTCGGCGCAACGTCAGGCGCTGAAGCGGTCGCGCGATCGCCTCGTCTTCGCCCACTCGGACGTGAGCGGCCTGTCGCTCTTCGAGGAAGCGCAATTCCGCGGCGTCACCGCCGCCGATCGCGTGCTGCGGCGGCTCGCGTAGTCGCGCGTCGGTTCACGGCACGGGCAGGAACTCGTTCGTATAGGTCTGTGCGAGATCGATGGTTGCGTTGCGCACGCTCTCGATGGACGTCGACAGCACACGCTGGACGACCTCGGCCGTCCCGGCGGCCATCCGTCCATCTGGCGAGAACATGGGCACGAACGCGCGCATGGCCGCCAGATCCGTGTCGCGGTCGGTTCGATACGCAGCGGGGAGCTGCTCCAGAATCTCTTCCGGTTCGTGCGATTGAATGAACTGCAGGCTGCCGACGATGGCCCGGGCGACACGCCTTGCGGTGTCGGCGTTGTCGTGCAACCACTCGGCGGTGGCCAGCAGCGCGGCCCCCGGATACTGATCGACGCCGAGCGACTGGCGAACGCCCCGCGGCGAAAACGTTTCTGGCGAGGACCACGAGATGCGGAGCGCGCCGCTGCAGCGCGATCATGGCGCTGCCGACAACAGCGGCGTCGACCTTTCCGCCTCGAGGGCCACGACGGCCGTGGCCGGCGCACCGATGCCAACCACGCCGACGTCGCCGCCGCTCATGCCGTGCTGCGACAGGATGTGGTTCAAATAGAAGTGCGTGGGAGAACCAGGCGTCCCGACACCGACCTTCAAGCCTTTCAGGTCCTCGACCCTGGTGATGGGGCGGCTCGGCCTTCGGCGACACCACCAGCGCCATCCCGGGATATCGAAGCATGATCAGGAATGAAGCGGAGCGGCTTCCCGGCGGCGGTGATTTCGATGGCGTGCTCGTAGAAACCGGCCGCGATATCCGCGCTGCCGCCCATGATCGACTGGATCGCTTGCGCGCCGCCCGACAACTCGGCCACGGTGACGCTGAGCCCTTCCTGCTTGAAATACCCCAACGGCTCGGCGAGGTAGACCGGCAGATAGGTGAACGGCGAACGCGCCACCGCGAGCCGGACCGGCGTCGCGCCGGCTGGTCGATGCCCGCAGCCGAACAATGGACAGGCGAGGAGCGCGCACGCCGCCAGCGACATCATTCTCATCGACGGTGAATTGTAGCTGTGACCAGCGGGACCGACGCCAGGGGCAGCGCTCCAGCGTCGCGGCTGGCGCGAGGCGCGGCGACAACTCGCGACACATCGAACGCGTCGCCCGGCGATAATGCCAGCCGGATTGCCGGTCGTTTGGGGATGAACAGGAGGATCGAGTATGCGAGCGTTGCTCTTCAGCGTGTTGGTCTCGCTGGCGATCGTGTCGACGGCGGCCGCGGACGGCCTCAGGTGCGACATGACGCAATGCTAGGAGAGCGCCGGCCTCACGGCCGTCCGTTGAGCCAGGACGTGCTCGACGTCACGTGGGCGGGCCAGGCGGAAGCCGACGTGCGGGCGCGGTACGCCATCGAGAATGGCCAGCCCGTGGTTCGTGACCTGTCGGTCCGGAAGCAAGGCGGCCAGTGGGCCACGCTCGGCCAGAATCTTTCACCGGAGTATCACGTGGTGAGCGGCCTGCGGCGGATGTCCAGCGATCACGTCGGTTCGCTGCCTGCCGCCGGCATCGCCATTGACACCGGAGGTGGTGGCGAAGAACCGCTGGTACGCGTTCCACGACGCGCCGCTCGAAATTCCCGGCCAGAGCGGCACCCAAATGCCGCCGCTGCCGCGCAAACCCGAAGAGATCCGCCGCGCCGACTCGACGTTCAAGGCACACGGGCTGCAGCGTGAAGAGCCGACGGCGGACGCCTCGAGGTGAATTTCCCGGGTCTCTCGATGGGGATTTTCGCCGGCAGTCTGCAGTTCACCGTCGTATCGCGGCACCAACTTGATTCGGATGGACGCGCTGGCGAAGACCGAAGAGCCGTTCGTCGCGCTACAAGTTCGACGCCGGCCTCAAAGGGCTTTTCGACCGACGTGCTGTCGCGCGTCATCTGGCGCGACACCTCTGACGAGCGCGCAGCAATACCAGTTCGGCGGCGTCAAGAACGACACGCATCGTGCCGCTCAAGGCCAGGAACCGCGTGCTGGTTGCCGAAGGCAAAGGCGGGATCGCTGGCGACGTTCCCGCCGCCGCACAAATTCTTCTGGGCGCGCGAGATCCACAAGAACCTCGGGCTACGTCTGGTATCGCAAGGACGCCGACAAGCAGTTCGGCATGGGCGTTCGACAGGCGGAGCACGAAGAGTCAACGAAGACGAGGAGAGATCGACGATTTCGCGCTCTACAACGCGCCGCCGGGCACCTGGCAGCACATGGGGATGTATTTCTACGTGAGCCCTGACGCCGGCGAAGTCGACGCGGCAGTCGGTGCTGGCGTTCACGCACGGCGACACGCTACGCGCCGCTGGCCGGGCTACAAGACGTTCACGCAACCACTGGCATCTTCGGTTCACCGAACGCGTGCGGGCAACCGGGTCGCTCGACACGCCGCTCCCGGATCTGGCCGCCATGAAGGCGCTCGGCCTCAACATCGTCGGGCTGAGCGATTTTCACGGCGACATGCACGGCAACGATCCCGGCGCGCTGCGGTTCAAGGATCGAGAAGGACTACGCCGAGGCCGTCACGCCGGGCGTCCGACAAGGATTTCCTGGTGCTGCCGTGGGAAGAGCCGAGCATGTATGCTCGGCGGGCACTACAACGTCGCTGTTTCCAAGCCGGTGTACTTCACGAGAGTGCGCAAGGAAGGGCAGCCGTTCAGCGAGCAGCGATCCGGTCTACGGCAAGGTCTACCACCTGGGCAGCTCGGAAGACCTGCAGAAGCTGCTCGAGGCCGAGAACGGGTACTGCACACCTCGCACCCGCGGACCAAGAGCTCGGGCGGGCAACCTGACGTGCACTGGGACAAGCCGTTCGCGAAGAGCGATCACCTTCCTGGGGCTCGACTTCACTCAGGCGATGGGGACGGATCTGTCCGAGAAGCGGATGACCGAATACCGGAGCTTCGACGCGTCGGACACGATGAACAACCTGCAACGCGAACTCGGGGTCTGAAGCCGAAGTATCTGCTGCCGGACATCGACACGTACGTGCAGGGACCGGAAGACAATCTGTATTCCGGATACCAGACCGCGTACCTGAAGCTCGATCAGGGTTCCGGGCCCGGACGAGGACTGGAGTCCGGTCTTGCGCGCCATGCGCGACGGGAACTTCTTCGTCACGACCGGGGAGATTCTGATCCCCAAGTTTGCGGTCGAGGGATCCGGGAGCAAGCGGACACTGACAGCGGACGTGAGTTGGACGTTTCCGCTCGAGTTCGTCGAAGTGGTCGTGGGGTGACGGCAAGAAGATCGACCGCCAGATCATTCCGGCCACGGACCTGCCGGCATTCGGCAGCAAGCATTTTTCCATTCCGTTCGACGCAACCGGGAAGTCGTGGGTGCGGCTTGCGGTATGGGACTCGGCCGGCAACCCCGGTTTTGTCAATGCCGTCTGGCTGAATGAGAAGCGAATCTCGACTTGATTGAGTGATCGCAGAGACGACGTGGCAGTGAACCTTCACGGCCATATGCCATCGTGTTGGCGGCCATCAGCCGGATGGCGTATGTGGCCTTCCATCTGGGTACCAATCACCGTTGTCGCGGTTGAAGGCGACTTATATCGAGCGATGCGTGCCGCAAGGTAGCCGCGGCGATCGCGTAGGGTCGATCGCTTCGAGCATAAGGGTGGACCAACGAAGGCATCAGCGAGCCTGGGCGGACGAAGCGATCGCCGTTCATGCCGTCGTGCTGGTGCGATCGGCATCGGGCCGGCCGTGGATGCAACACGCGCGTCGCGCCGCCTGCTCGTGCTTGTGGTTGGCGTCAGCGTTCTCGGTGCGTGCTCGCGCCCCGAGCGGGAGGAATCGCCGTTCGCCGGCACATGGATCCTGAAGTATCAGCGACGCAATCTCCTCTCGCTGACCATCTCGGTGGACCGCCAGCGTGATCTCCGGGTTCGCACTCTCCGTCCCAGCGCACTTCGTTACGACCAGGGACGGCGATTTCAGCGCCATCAGCGCCGAGCACAAGCAGGGAATGGTTGTCGAGCCGACAATCGTCACGAACCGCCTTATGCCCGTCAGCGGAACTGGTGCCGACCGAGACAAGTTCTCCATGACCTGATTGACCCCGGATCACGCCAGGCTGGTGCTGGTCGATGTTCCGCTGCCGCCGATGTCGCTGGAGCGCGCCGGTCCCGGCGACCGCGACATCGCGGTGCGGCCAGAACAGCATTTCAGTGATTTGCGTCGCCGCCCCGTGCGGGCGATACTGAAGCGCATCGCGACGAGGATCAGGAAATCCGAACGCGATCGTCGCTGTCGCCGACCGAGGTCGATCGTCGACATCGTCCTGAGATCGATCGCATCCATGAACAGTACGGATGGCTTAGCTGGCGTCGGTCGCCGGCAAGGACGCCGCGCACATGTTCTGGTTGCTCGTCCAGCATCAGGATGCCGAACTCCAGCGGCGGCTGCTGCCGGAAATGGAGCGCGCGGTCAGTGAGCGGAAGCGTCGCGAGCCGACTACGCGCTTTGCATGATCGTATGGTCGCTGGGGCGCAAGCTGCAACGGTGGGGTTCGTGACGAAGTGCGTCGATGGTGCGCGGTCCTCGATCCGGTGGAAGACCCCGCGGGTCTCGACGAGATCGTCGTCGCGCGCCGTTCGCGTGAGTCGCGTCGAGCAATATCTGGGACTTATGATTTCTGGATATGTTCTGCTGACGCCAGGCGAATGTGGCGTCGACAGCGCGGGCGCGCGTAGCTTCCGTCGTATTCCAATCAATACGCGCCTGCTCTGCCCGAGCTCCACTTCGATATTCGCATTCAGATCGGACCCGCCTAGCGAGGCGGGTGGTTGTCAAGCCCCGGCGTTTGTTCGTAGTCAAGACATACCTCTATCGAGGCCGTCGGAGTGGGTCCTTCATAAGCCAAGGGCCCACGTGAGGCGGCCGAGCCTGGTTGCCGCGTCGTCACGTGCGTGAGGTCTCAGCGCGCGTCCGTTTCGCTGGCGGCTTCCGGGCGTGGAAGCGGTGGCTCCCACGCTGCTCCTATCCGTGCCGGTGCGAGTCGCACCGACGACCAGAGACTTCGTTCGTGAAGCCTGGACGCGAGCCCCGCCTTCTAAACGTCGATCCACGCTGTCCGTGAACCCGCGAACCTACGGGGGCTCGCCCCAGCTCGCGCGCGCCTGGGGTCGACCGCGGTCGACTTACGCGACCGTCACTTTGAGCCGCGCTCCCTCAGGCACGATAGCTTGATCGACATAGCGCCACAGGGCGATCAGAAGTTTCCGCGCCAACGCGACGATCCCAATGCGCCGCTGCCGCGATCCGCCGGTGGCAAAGCGGCGCTGATACCACTGCGCCAGCGCACTGTCGGATTGCCACCGCAGCCAGCCCCACGCCAGTTGCACCATCATGCGCCGCACGTGCGCATTGCCCGCCCGCGTAATCCCGCGATCGCGCTGCGTCGCCCCGCTCTGATACAGCGCCGGCACCAACCCGGACGAGCGCGCCGAGCTGCTCGCCCATTTCGGATCTCGCGCCACCCAAAATCTCCGTCGCCAAGACCCAGGCGCCACCCGCCCCGATCGCCCGCACCTGTTGGAGCGCCTGCACCGCACGGCCGGTCGCGGTGGCGGGATCGATCCGGAGGCGGGCGCGCGCGGCTTTCACCGCCGCCACCTGTTCCTCAATGCCTTGCAACTGCGCCCAATCGTGCGCCAGGCGCTCGCACGCCCCCGGCGGGATTGCACTCCCATCCCAGACGCGCGTGGCCGCCACCTGCTCGAGAAAGTCGGCCGTGATCGCCAGCCGCACGCCGTGGGTGGCCAACACCGCTTTGAGCCGATTGATCACGCGCGTCCGATCCCCTGCAGCGTTTCCCACGTCCGGTGCAGCTGGCGCGCGTCTTCGTCCGCCACACTCGGGACCCGCAGCACCCGCCAACAGCGCCGATCGCCGGCCACATACCGCGCCAGCAGCGCCAATAATCCTCGCAGATCCACCGCATCCGTCTTCGTCCGCCGAGCCCGCCGATCGACTTCGATGCTCGCCGAATCCACCACGTAATTGGTGTCGCCGCGCCCCGTCAGATACCGGTGCAGCCAGAACCCATCCCGACCGGCTTCGTAGCAACTGATCACCCGCGCCTCCGCCGCCAGCCCAAACATCTGCTTGGCGTCGGCGATGGCCTGGGCCAGCGGCTCGAGCGCGCCTGCGGCGATCCGGCGCGTGCGCACCCGGTGCCCCATACCCGTCGTAAAGCCGACCTTCCACCAGCGTTGGCTCAGCTCGAACGCGACCAACAAGTCGCCGGTCGCTGCGCTAGACTCGTTTCCGCGGGTCGTGGTCTGCATCATCACGCCTCCTCGTTGAGTGAGATCTGCGTGGAGCGTAGCAACCATGCCCCGCACTTGTCGCGCCCTGCATAGTGTCTAACCAGATTACGCCAAGACTGAATTTGGGATCGCCACCCAGAGAGTGCGCGCGGTCGGCCTTTACAGGTCAATGACGACGTCGCGAATCGGTTGCGAGCAGCAAACGAGAAGGTTGCCGTCGGCGGGCTTGTCGAGTGGCTCCGGTTCGTAGACGACCGCCCCGAAACCAAACCGCTCTCACAGTTGTGACAAACACCGGTCCGGCACGACCAACGGACCGGGACGTCGCACGCCTCGGCCAGCTCCAAAATGCTCTGGTAGGCCGACGCCTTCCAGTGTGCGGCGATGCCGCTGCGCGCGAACGACACCAGCGGACCGGTGTTGGCGTCGTCCGCGGGCAGATGCGGAGCTCGCGTCGCTGCGCCGACGACGCCGGGAGTCATCGGCTCGCTGCCGTTGAAGATCTCGACGTGAATCCGCTCCGGCGCCACGCCCAAGGTTGCGAGCGCCTCTTTCATCTCTGCCATGAAGCGAGTCGGCCCGCAGAGGTAGACATCCGCCTCTCGCGGGACGCCGACCTCGTCGAAGACCGATCGCGACAGGTGACCGGTCGCGTCGAAATCCTCGCCCATCTTGTCGCGCGAGCCCGGCCTGCTGTAACAAACATAGCTGCGGCCGTGCGTGAAGCGCGAGCATGAGGCGGCGGACTTCGGCGGCAAATGGATGATGCTGCCGATCGCGAGCCCCGTGCAGCCACAAGACCTGCCGTGTCGAGCGGGCCGCCGCCAGCGCGTGCAGCATCGCCAGAACAGGCGTCGCCCCGATTCCCGCGCTGAGCAGCACCACCGGCCGCTCTCCGGACTGCAGAATGAAGCTTCCGCGCGGCGAGCTGACGTCGAGAGCATCGCCCACCCGGACATGCTCCCGCAGATAGGTTCCAGCCGACCCCGTCCGGCTCGATCTTCACGCTGATTCGATAGCGCTCCGTCGAGAGCGGGACCCGAGAGCGAGTAGCTGCGAAACAGTGGCGGCGCCGCCAGCGGTGCGCTGAAGACGCACGACCACGTACTGGCCCTGGCAGAGCCGTTCGCAGCGGCTGACCGTCGGCGCTCTGCATCGTCAGCGAGACGACGTCCGCGGACTCGTGATCGATCGCGGTCACTGAGCAATACGTAACTGAACGAAGTAATACC
>ERZ1370068.6310-contig-5300_pt1 | contig 46706 bp, 69 predicted proteins | sample MGYA00561227_ERZ1370068 | MGnify/ENA primary metagenome ERZ1370068 (study PRJEB38410, sample SAMEA6850437) | metagenome | study: Metagenomic assessment of the ecological functions of the soil: analysis of the soil microbiota associated with the... | reverse complement strand
CATTACACCGAAGTGTATGGTGTTGATGTCAACTACCGCGAAGTCGGCGAAAAGCTTCGAAATCTGAAGAATAAGAAATAGAATGACTCCGGGCACCGGTCCCGATCCGACATAGCGGAACTGCGAAACTAAATGTCTGCAAGACTCAGCGTAATCTTCTACATCATCCTTTGCCTTGAGATTGGCATCTTTCTCACTGTGCTGCCCTGGTGGCCGCAGGGAATGTGGGGTCTGAGTGATTGGGGCAACAACTACTTTCTGTTATATGCTGCGCGCAAGACTGGATATCAAGGACTACAAGCAGTCGTTGCGTCAGGCTGGGTTCGAGGCGCCGTCACTGGAGTCGGGCTGCTGAACCTCGGCATAGCGTTCTGGGAAATCTTCAATTTCAAACAAACCGTTCGGGCGCTGCAAGCTCAGCTCGCAAGCTCCTCTTCAAGCCAACCTGCCGTCAATGCCACTCGAACCAGCGCGACCGATACTCAATCTGATAACGAGCGGCAACACGACTCCCGGCGACAACACCCCACAGTCCTGAGTTCAAGGCGATTGCTCCAGTTAATCGAAGCCGCCGTCGCTTCAAAAGTTTCACTAGTCCAGCTACGCGAAAAAGCAGGGCGTCAACGCGCGTTCTACAAAGAACTCGCATTGAGAGCCGCGGCGTTAACCTCGGGGCACGGCTACCCGATTGTTAGTTAACGATCGATCTCGACGTCGCGTTAGCATCAGGGTGCCGACTTGGTGTTCAACTAACTAGCCGATCAATACCGACAGACATATGTCAGACAGATTTGCGGCAGCGATGTTCATTGTGGGCGTGTCGACGCACTCATTGATGGAGGCTCAACGTGCGCGCGACGATGGCGCTGATTTTGTTTTGTTTGGCCCCGTGTTTGAGACTGAATCGAAACGTGCGTTTGCGTAAGCCCGCAAGGGGTCGAAAGGCTACGTGAAGTGGCAGGAGCAGTTGAAGCATTTCCGGTGATTGCGTGGATTGGTGGCGTGACGATTGATAACGCTCGTCAATCGTTTTGCCTCAGGCGCTGCACGGAGTGGCGGCGATTAGTTTGCTGAGCGACGCAGACAAGTTGTCATCGGTTTGTGAACTGAGTCAGACAGGAATTTGATTCCTTTAGTGACGCCCCGCAGGAAGTGATCGGCTTTCTGGGACCGCAGGCGGCAAACTCGCGCCCGGCCAACGTTTCAGCTAAGGTTTCTGAGTGGCGACTTGGGCAGCGAGGACGCCTGCGGTCCCAGAAGAGCGCGCCCAATACTTCCTGAGCGTCACTAAAGGGTGAGTAAATGGAAAAACGAACATTCCCAACGCGAGACCAGTCGTGCTAACCATCGCGGGCTTGATCCTTCTGGTGGTGCCGGCATTGTTGCCGACATCAAAACCATTGCTGCATTTGGGTGCTTCCCGTCGGCTGCTCTAACGTCAATAACGTTTCAGAACACACACTGGCGTGCGTTTGGTGCTGAACATCAAACAGCGGAAACGTTGCGTGCGCAGGTCGCTCCGATTGTTTCCGACGGCAGTGGCAGCCGCAAAGACAGGGATGCTGCCGACTGCCGAGATAGTTCGAGAAGTTGTTCGACTCTTTAGTGAAACAGATTTGCCCGCGCCGGTGGTTGACCCAGTGATGGCATCAACGTCAGGTGACGACCTGATCGGCGATGATGCATTTCAAATCTCTGAAGACGCAGCTTCAAGATTGCACGAGTTGTAACACCAAATATCCCTGAAGCTGAGCGGCTCGCTGGTTTTCCGATTCATGTTGAGGCTGATGTACGACGAGCAGCTGACGCCATCAAGTCATGCGGCGGCGCAAAGGCAGTTTTAGTTAAAGCGCGGTCATCGGCCTAAACACAAACAATAATGAGGCGGTCGACATTCTATTGAATGAAGCCGGTGAGTTCCTTGAGTTTAGAAGCGAAAGTTTGTCGACATCGATGAAGGTTCATGGTTCGGGCTGCACTCTTCAGCGGCGATTGCGGCTTGCCTGGCGCTGGGGATGTCGTTGGAGGATGCGGTGATGAAGGCCAACCAGCCTCCGTCACTGAACGCATTCGCTCACTAGCGGAATCACCACAAATTGGTCATGGCGCACAAACCGATTTAAGTCGCGAGAGGTTCTCAGCGGATAAGAGAGCATTGGTCATTGTCATCTTCCATTCTGTAGCTCCGAGTGTCGGAAATTCGCAACCCATCGATCCGATGAGAGCCACCGCGAAGCGGTTCCGTCTCAAATGCCCAGGGCTGCTTCAACCCTGAAACCGCATCGTACGGGATCAACCCGGAACGGGTTGCGCTCGGCTCGTCGGAATGGAACAAAACTTTGAGAGGTGCTGGCGTGACGCTCGGAAAGATCGAACAGCTGACGCAAACCGCGCTGCGGCTGGTTCACAAGAATCGTTTACCCAGGGCTGCCCAAAGCTGCAACCCTGGGCTTTGAGACGGAACCACTTCGCGGTTCTACTCGATAGTAACCTTTTCCATCTTCACATCTTCTGTCGGTCGATCGCTTCGATCCGTCTGAGTTGTAGCAATCGAGTTAACGACGTCCTGACCTTCAGTTACTCTGCCAAAGATTGTATAGCTGGAGAGAGTGGATAGTCGGAATGCATGATAAAGAACTGCGAGCCGTTTGTATTTGGTCCCGCATTCGCCATCGCCAACGTTCCAGCTTTATAGCCGGTTTGGTAAACAGCTGAACCTGGATCGATTTCGTCGTTGAATCGACCTCCCAGGCAGATTCACCACCTCGACCGGTGCCGGTTGGATCGCCACCCTGGATCATGAAGCCCTTGATGACGCGATGGAAAATGATGCCATCGTGTAGTATCCGCGTTGAGCGAGCGTAATAAAGTTCTCAGTCGTCTTGGGGCATCCTCTTCCAGAAGCTCAGCTCTGATAGTACCCTTGGTTGTTTCAATTACTGCCGTTCGATTTGCCATTGTTTCTCCTCATTAAAAGATCGTCTTGCAAAAGTATCCTCAGTTTGCCTAGCGCAGCATGGCCGCAGCAAGTACGAAAGTCAGTACTGCACAACGCGGTAGCGTGTGGCTCAAGTCCAAAAGTGAGCACGTCATCATTGCACCACCGAGCCACACCGCGTTGTGGTACTGACCTCTACCTCACTGTGGAGGCTCCGTCCCGTTGCTAAAAACAAACTGCCTGATTGCCAAAGCCACACCGTCGTCTTGGTTCGAAGCAGTAGGATACAAGCCTGAAATCTCGCGCAATGAAAGCGGAGCATTCGCCATCACGACACCGGTGCCCGCAAAAGCAGCATTTCGAGATCATCATGATCATCGCCAATCGCCAGTATTTCCTGCGGCACGATGCCGAGTTCGGCTGCTACCGCAGCGACGCCCGCGCCCTTCGAGGCCGAAGGATTCATCACATCCAGCAAAGTGAAATTTTTCCTCCGGGTACTTGGTGCAGAGCGTTTTCACTCGCATTCCCAACTCAGCCTGCAGTCGATGATCAAGCTCATCCATTCGTGCGCATGAACCGGAGAAAGCGAGATGAACCGGCTCGTGATCCATGAAAGTCTCAAGCGAATCAACTTGCCGCACAGCCTCATGTCCGTCTTCTTCATGAATGCTTCGTGCCCATCCAACATACTTGTGCGCCGCCGCATTCTCTCCACTCAGGTGGTCGAAGACCAGCACGCCTAGTCCCTCATGATCATCACTCAACAGCGCATCTGCGCCTGCGTCTCGTCCGATTCGCAATGCGTCCTTTGCGGCGTCGAGCGGCAAGGGAAGTACGGCGACGGTTTCAAGCGTTCGAGCATGTTTTGTCAGCGCGCCGTTGTGGGCAATGAGGGGGACGTCGAGGCCTAACTCTAAGGCGATTGGTCGCGAATCACGAAATCGTACGGCCCGTTACAACTGCCACTCGCACACCCGCTTCACGTGCCTTCTCGATCGCCGAGCGATTGCGTTCTGAGATCTTTCCCAGCCTGTCAAGTAAAGTTCCATCGAGATCGAGAGCAAGCAAACGAATGGGCATACGAGTTTCCGCGTTCACGCAACAAGATAAGCATTCGAGTAAGAAATGTCATCTGGAGTCTCCAAAGTGGAGTTGAGTCAAGTACCACAACGCCGTAGGCGATGTGGCACAATGCTGCTGATCACGATGGTTTACGATCTTAGGTCGAGCCATAACCTATCGCGTTATGGTACTGGTCCGTTCTAGGCCAACTCACTTCAAGGATGACGTTGTCATTACCGGTCGATTCGGGCTAACCTTACACGTCTCAATAGTTCGTTATCGAACTCCTCGCCGGTCACACAATCAATCATTTTCTTTGGAGGATCCATTATGCGCGTTGTCCTCAAGGCGTTAGTGTTAATGCGTTCTGGCTACGCTCGTCACGACCCTGTTTGTTATCACGAGTGCTTACGTTGTTGAAGCGCAAAACGACGCAACAAACCACAACGCCTCGCCGACTGTTCCAACAAAGAGGAGTTTCCTCGACCATTGTTAAGTGCAATGCCTCCGGGTCGAAGACTGATTTTGAAAAACGAGTCTACGAGTTTCTCAACTCAGGGGCTTATCTTGGCTGGTGTCGAGACAAAAGCGTTCGAGATACAGGACCTTACATCAACAACACGTACTACGGGCACTCATCCAGCTGTTCGTGTGTTCTATTCACCGAAGATGGTGAAGTGGTTGGCAGATGATCGCAAAGATCCGATCCCTGAAGGGGCAATGATCATTAAGGAGCAATACACGCCGCCTGGTGCTCGATATATCGACATGAATGAAACGCAACTTTCCGCTGCGTTTGCAAAGTCGAAAGACTGGACGGTGATGATCAAAGACCCGGCCGGAGCGAAAGATGGTTGGTTCTGGGGAGAGTTCTATGCGGGAATGACGTTCGATGAGTGGTTCAACGGCCTTGAGTTATCCCAACGCCGGATTTGGACAGTACTGTTTACGCTGCCATGCGTCGGCTGAAAAGGAATCGACGTTTGCATCGACGCGAAACTTGAAACGGTTTCCGGGCGATCCGTTGACTTTCTTGTTGATAATTCCTGGCGTGAGCTCGCGCCACAGGAAAAACCTGCTGTGTACACACACCCGACGCATCGGCTCACGGCCTTGACGCGCGCAGCCGGCCAACCTAATCCCGATTTTCTGCGCTACTTTCCTTCGATTCCGCCTGTTCCGGTTTCGAGTGTTGAAGTGATGCCCGCAGAGACTCTGGATCGAGTTGTAGCTGGACCAAAGGGCGCCGAACAATTCATCAGCTCCGATCAGTGCATGATGTGTCACAGCGCGGCTACCGGTGCTTATGGTCCTGTGATGTTTCTTCAAACAGCGCCGCCCGTTAAAGGAGTTCCTTCCGGTGTGAATGTTTCGCCGTATGGTGAATGGCGCTGGTCACCGATGGGACTGGCCGGACGTGATCCGATCTTTTTCGCACAACTTGAGAGTGAGATCGCAATTCTAAAAGCCGAGTTCAAGGATCCTGAGCCGTCGATTCGTGCGACAGTGAATACCTGTCTCACTTGCCATGGCGGAATGCGGGCAAGCGCCAGTTTGACATCGATCACAAAGACCCCTGGGCAAATTTTCAACTCGACTTCGTGAAACTGACCAACCCCGCAGACCCAAACTTCAAATATGGTTCACTGGCGCGCGACGGAATCAGTTGCGCGCTGTGTCACCACGCCACCGAGGCAGCAAACAGTTCCATCGCCGACTTCCTCGAGAATTCAACCACTGGTCAGTTCTTATTGAACAAACCTGATGAACTGTTTGGCCCATTCAAAAACGACACCTATCTCGACCTTGCCAATGGACAACGCTTTGGGAATCAAACCGAAGCACAACGACTTCACCAAGTCGTCGCGTCTATGCGGCACCTGCCACACGATCAACCTGCCGAATATCGACGATCCAATTAAGCCAGGTGAAAAGCCGACTGTGCTCGACCGCGCTGAAAAAGAACCCGGTCTTCAAACCTTTCAAGCATTCGCTCGAACAGGCGACCTATATGGAATGGCTGAATAGTTCCTTCCAAACTGATTTTTCACCGAAGGCGACGGGGAAGTCATGCCAGGACTGCCACATGCCGGGTGGGTACGAGAATGCCGGCAACAAGATCAATATTCCCCCAGCTCAGGCAACCGATCGCAATAATTGAAGACGGCAACTATCCTGCCGCGGACAATCGCGCTGATGCCGACAAGATACGTGTGCGCTTTCGCGAAGAAGGTTTTATCTCGTCAACGAGTTACTCGGGCTAAATGCTGTATCTGATCGAAATGTTCAATCAGTTCAATACGATTCTGGGAGTCAGGAAAGACGATTACATGAGCGGCTCGAAGGCTGGAGTGCAAAATGCGGTCGCGAATGTAGTCGAACAGGCAAAACCGCGAGACTGCGACAGTCGAAGTGATCACGAAAAGAGTCGAAGGAAACAAACTCATCGCATCAGTGAGAGTGGACCAATCTTACTGGCCATCGATTTCCGAGTGGCGTTGGTTTTCGACGCGCGTTTCTTCAGTTCACCGTGAACGATGGAACTAAAAGATATTTGGACGTCAGGTAATACAAATGATGTCGGGATTATCTTAGGTGCTAATGGTCAGCCACTGCCTTCTGGAGTTTTTACGAAGAGTATCGGGATGGTCGAATAAGGTTAAGCAGCACTACCAACCGCACTACCAAACGATCACCTCTCCTCAGGATCAGGTACAAATCTACACGAAGAGTTGGTGACTGATTCAAAAGGGAAGATTACGACCAGCTTCATTCACCGCGACACTGAGTTCAAAGACAACCGATTATTGCCAAAAGGCTGGGACCTACAATGGTCCATCACTCAGCCATTCCAGAGGAGTACATCAATCGGAGACGTTTCCGAAAGGTGGATGCGTTGAGAGATCCAAACTACCTTGATGGTGAAGGGACCGACGTAGTCACCATGGAGTAGAGCTTCCCGCCGGAGTCAAACTCGGCGAACCTCTCAGTCACGGCAACACTCTTTTTACCAGCGATCCCGCCGCCATATCTCAACACATGCGGTTCCGACAGGCGGACGGTCCGGCAACGAAGCGTCTGTACCATCTGGCTTCCAACTTCTGAATGGGCAGGTACGGCGATTCAGAACTGGAAACTGAAGCTCGCGTCCGTAACGGCGAGGTAGCTTGATGTCCGATATGCTTTAGCTTGTCGTTTACTGAATAAAGATTGCCCTTTGAGCCCGCGGCGACCGATTCTTCAGGTCAGCGACAAGCTGGAAGCTTATCGGACATTTTCTGACACCTGTCGAGGATAGTTTTGTTTGCCCGACTTTATTCAGCCCGCCAAATCGCCTAGATTATTCCTCGAATTCAATCAATTTCTCGAAACGAGACAACAAAACACATGAACGTTACCCATCTTCGAATGCGCCCTCTGCGGAGTTCGTCACGAGGCACACAGGTTGCTCAATCTTTGTGTAGAGTGCGGCAAGCCGTTGCTGGTCCGTTACGACCTTGAGCAAGCCAAACAGTCTTTGACAAAGGAATCTCTAAAAGCGAGACGTCCAGATTTGTGGCGCTACCGTGAGGTATTGCCCGTCGAAGATGACGCGAATATTGTTTCGTTTGGTGAAGGTTGGACGCCGTTGCTGCGGGCTGAGCGATTAGGTCAGTCAGTCGGTATCCCTGAGCTTTACATCAAGGATGAAGGTCAGAATCCGACGCAGAGTTTTAAAGCGCGGGGGATGGCGGCAGCGGTCTCAATGGCGAAGGAGCTGGGCTGCATCGAAACTCGCCGTTCCGTCAGCCGGAAATGCGGCAGGAGCTCTAGCCGCTTACGCTGCTCGTGCTGGTCTAGAGTGTTTCATCTTCATGCCGAAGGACACTCCGCGCGCAAACGTCGTCGAGTGTGAACAAACCGGCGCGCATGTGACGCTCATGGATGGTCTGATCACTGACTGTGGAGCAGAGGTGGGCCGACGAAGGAAGCCGAAGGCTGGTTTGACGTTTCGACGCTTAAAGAACCTTACCGGGTCGAGGGAAGAAAACCCTCGGCTATGAAGTTGCCGAGCAGCTCGATTGGGAACTTCCGGACGTGATCATTTATCCAACCGGAGGTGGTACTGGACTCATCGGAATGTGGAAAGCCTTCGACGAGATGGAACAGATGGGTTGGATTGGTTCGAAGCGTCCGCGAATGATCACGGTGCAGGCAGCTGGATGCGCACCAATTGTGCAGAGCATTTGAAGACGGGAAGCGGTTTGCCGATGAGTTTCCCAATGCCGCGACAACAGCGTCAGGCTTGAGAGTGCCAAAGGCGATAGGCGATTTCTTGATTCTTGACGCCTTGAGAAACTCTGGCGGGACGGCTGTAGCAGTCACAGACGAAGAGTTAATCGCGGCGACCAAAGAGATCGGTGCAGCCGAGGGAGTGTTTTGTGCGCCAGAAGGTGCCGCGTGTTTGCCGGCCCTCAGGAAGTTGATTGCTGCTGGCAGCGTTAAGTCGAGTGATCGAGTAGTTCTTTCAATACTGGATCGGGAATCAAATACATGGAGTCATTCGCGTGACTGCCACTCCGGCAGTGCAATAACCCGGAATGGTAGCGACCGGGTTGCCTCCGACTTCATCACGCGGAACCGCTTGTTTCTAGTGGTTCTAGGAGCGTGAAATCAACGGAGGTGCTAATGGCCAGAGGCCCGGTTTTTTCTCAATTCTTTTCTGCTCTACTTGTGAACACTACTTTGAGTTCGCAGGTTGTTGCACAACAAACGAGCAGTGACAAAGATCTTAAGAGGGTTCAGGAAATCAAGAAGGTAGTCTTCAGGGCGAGGACGGTTGCCGACAACCAGGTTGAAGTCAGGTTGAAGGACAAGACGCAGCTCGTCGGATCGATTAGTGAAGTAACTGACGATCATTTTGTTGTCAAAACCGGACTTAATGGGTTGTCGTCAACTCCAACTTAACGATCAGGTTGGACAGGTAAAAATCAAAAAAGTCTCGACGGGCCGCGACTTTTCGACGACTGATGGCATCCTCTAGAAAAGTGGCGTTCGTAACGGCACTCGGGGTTGGTGCCCCGCTGGTCGGTTGCCTCGTTAGCAGGGAGTGCGTTCCAGTAGTGATGCCGGATCAACTCCCAGTTGGTTGAGATTCTGTTGGAGGAATTGAAAGTGAAAGTATTTTTAGGCGTATTAGTTGTTGTGCTCAGCGACCGCGTTCTCTGCGCAAGCGCAACAAGCCGTTTCTCCCTGGTTATCCGCAGGTTGACCAAACTCGTCTGGAGGGTTGCGTAAGAGTGGACTTGAAGCTCTTTACAATATCGACTACGACAAGGCTTATCGTGACTTCAAACAAATTGCCGATCTGTGCCCTGAATCCACCCGGCTGGGCCACAACTATTAGCCGCTACGGCTGTGGATCAAAACGCTGTATGAGTCTCGTCGTCTGCAGTCGTCTCTTTACAACTCTGAATCCTTCTACACCAATGGCGACGACAAGGTCGACCCGAAGATCATCGATGAATTTCGTTCCCTCACGCGCGAAGCGAAACGACTATCTGAAGCGAGACTAAAGCAAGATCCCAAAGACATCGAAGCGCTCGACTTTCGGGCCAATACTGAAGGCTTGAAGGCTGCGTTTGAAGAGGCAGTCGAACGTCGACACTTCGCTGCCCTGCGCGACGGTAACGATGCGGTCGATCACCAGCGCGAAATTCTGAGGTTGGATCCAAAGCGCGTCGATGCACAAATTGTCGATTGGACTTTACGAGTATGTCGTTGGTCTCGCTGCCGCTTCCAATCAAGCTTGTAGCGGGTGTCACGGGCTATCGCGGCTCAAAGAAAAAAGGCTTGGTTATGCTGGAGCAAGTGGCGAAGGAAGGCCGCTGGGCCCAGGACGACGCGAAGACTGTTCTGGTGTTGCTCTATACGCGCGAGAAACGCTTTGAAGACGTTCTGGCGATAACTCGTGAACTAAGTGCGAAGTATCCACGCAACTATCTGTTTAGGTTAGAAACTGCCGATGCGCTCGTTTCGATTGCTGAGATCAAGCGAAAGAACAAAGACGTTGCCGGTGCGGTACAGGCCGAGAAGGAAGCGTTTGCAACTTTTGACGAGTTGCTCCGCGATCGGAACGTTCGCGACGCGGCTATTCGCGCTCTCGATCTAATTCATTTCAAATACGGCGAGGTGCTTTTGACTGCCGGCCAGAATGATCGAGCGGCGAAAGAGTTTCTGACGACGACAAAAGTCGACAGTGCTGAGCCTGGACTCGTCACGATGGCGCATTTGTTTGCCGGTCGAGCGTACGATGTTTCTGGTAAACGCGATGAAGCAGTGGCGCAGTACAAAGAGGTGCTCACTCGTCCAAACGTCTACGATGCTCACGAGGAAGCAAAGCGTGGGTTGAAGCAAGCCTACCAGCCCCACTGCAGTTTGCGCAGAGAGAAGTCGAGCAATAGTCGGATAAGAACAAACGGAAACAATATGGAATCTAGCCGGCATGAAGGTCCGGGAAAGATCTCGTCCTCGCCGGTTACTGCTCTGCCTTGACGGTGTTCCGCACAAACTGATCGAGTCGGCAAAGCAGCGAGGCTTATTCGATGCCTTTGGAACGCCGACTCGTCTTCTTTCTCCGTTCCCCACCATGACCAACGTCGCTTTGTCAGCGATGTTTGGCGCCACTCCACCTGCCGGCTACGAGAGTCTTTACTTTGACCGTAACGCCAAGGGAACTGCGAGGCGGCATGCGCAAATATCCTGGGTGGCGAACGCCCGACAAAATTCCGTCCTCTTACATGGACCACCTCGACTATCAGGAACCACTCGCGTTTGAGTTCTTGATCTATGTAGCGCCTGAGAGAGTGTGGCGTACTGACATGCGGCGCTTTCATGAACGCTTTCGAGCAGCGCCTCAGTCGCGCGATTACTTCGCGTTTCTGAAAGGGACTGACGGCCTGCTTCACGCTCAAGGCCCTGCACGCCTCAACGTTGCACTGGAAACACTCGACAAAATCCTAAACGAAATTCGCGCGCTTTTGCGGTAACGGAGACAGAGATCGTTTTGTTCTCAGATCACGGAATGAACCTTGAAGAGAACCAGCGAGTCGATCTGGCAACGCATCTTCGCCGTAAGAACTTCGATAGTTACAGGTGGGTTGAAGAATGGCGGACGAGCGATCTCAATTCCTGCGTTCGGGTTGTGTAGCTATGCTGCGGCTTATTGTGGATCGGAGGATCTGATAAAGGAGGCGGCGACGGCGTTAACTGAAGTGCCGGGTGTGGACTTCGTCGTTTACCGCGATCAGGAGAGCGTGGCTGGTAAGCGGAATTAACGGCACTGCGCGCATTGAGCGAAACGACAAAGGTGAGTATCGCTATGCGACCGTTACCGGCGATCCTTTAGATCTGCGGGCTTATTGATTGGCGGAAGACTGGATGTGCCGAGCTTTGTGTCTCTCCGTCAGAATGGTTCAGAGACCACAAACTCTCACCGTTACCCAAATGCAGTTGTAAATGTTTAGTGACTCGCCTCATGACGCCGCGGGTTCAGCACACTGCAGACATCCTGATCAGTCTGCGCGATGGTTACTATTATGGGTGGTCGCCGTTTGGAAAGTTGGTGCGGCTTGCAGCCACTGCATGGAAATGCACTCGCTTCGAGTAGCAATGCCTTCTTGATGAGCACCCATCGCGAGTTACCGGAATGTGTCCGAGCGGACGATGCCAAGCCGTTACTAATGTCCGATATGCTTTAGCTTGTCGCTGAGATATCAAAAATCAGCCGCAGATGATCTCAGATCGGACAAAAGAGAAAGAGATCTGTCCTGAGTTCTTCTTATTTGAGTTTATCCGCGTTCATCTACGGGTAGAATTCTTCCAGTCATCGACAAGCTGAAGCATATCGGACATGGGATACTTGACCGATCACTGCCTTACCGCGTACAACCTCGCACATGTCCCTTGAGCCCCAATCCGCCGGAACGTTGAGTGCCGTTGAGACCAGGTTTCTCGTAAAGCAGTTTGGTGATTTTGTTGCTGTCGATCACATCAACCTTGAAGTGAAGCGCGGCAGTTTTTCGGGTTTCTTGGTCCAAACGGCGCCGGGAAATCCACTACCATCAAAATGCTTACTGGATTGCTGGCGCCCACCAGCGGCTCACTTCGAGTTCTCGGTTTAGATATCACCGAACAGCCGATGGAAGTTAAGCGACGAATCGGCGTCGTCCCTGAGGATCTAAACCTATTCCGAACGACTAACTGGTGCGGAGATGCTCGCCTTCACCGGACGTATGTACGGACTTGGAAAGACAGAGATCGGGCAACGCGCGAAGGAACTCCTGGAATTAATGGAGCTACAGGATGAGCCAAAGAAACTCATCATTGAATACTCGCACGGTATGAAGAAGAAGCTCTCACTTGCCTGTGCATTGATTCACCGGCCTGAGATCTTGTTTCTGGACGAACCGTTTGAAGGTGTCGACGCTATCGCTTCGCGAACCTTGAAAGATCTGTTGTCGCGTCTCACAGCGAGAGAGGCTTGACCGTTTTTCTCACGTCGCATGTCTCGGAGATCGTGGAACGTCTGTGCTCCGACATCGCCATCATCGCGCAAGGAAAACTGTTGGCGTCGGGCGAGCTGAACGAGTTGCGAAAGGGAATTAGATTGAACGATGACGAGCCAGGGACCCGTATCACTTGAGGAATACTTTATTCACGTAGTTGGCGGAACCCGAAGCACGGGTGAGGAAGAAGTGCTTCAGTGGCTTACCTAGTTGAAAGGAATTTCATGAGACAGAATTGGTCGTGCTGGTTATCCATTTATCGCCATCGGCATTGCGTTCATGGCAATCGGGTTCAGTGGCCGAAGAGCGTTTATCGCAATCGGCGCCGCGTTTTTTGATTATAGGCACTCATCACCTCTCCGGCCGTTCATCGGCCTGATGTCCGAGATGCTTTAGCTTGTCGCAACGCAAGGAAGTCCACCTCTGAATCCTACGGCTCGCAAATAAAGTCAGCGACAAGCTAGCAAGCATATCGGACACCCTCATTGTCACTTGCAAAAGCATCCTTCCGAGATGATACGCAGCGCTCATTGATAGTCATCGGAAGGAGAACTCTATGCGAAGTGTGGCAATCATCTCTGTTGAGCTCGGCTTCTGTTCTCCGGTGGCCGGCTGCAGTCATCTGAAATCCATGCATCGAGCGATGGGCTCTGAACACCGCAACTGCAGCAGTCGCTGCATCACCCGAAGCATTACCGAGCGGACGCGGCAATGCGCCGCAGGAGGCGAAAGCTGATGCTCGAAAGCAGTAGAACACTACGGCCCGGTGAGAACGCAGGCGCTGGCTGATTTCAAGCGCAATGAAATCGCCGTTTGGTGATAGAGACCTGTATGTTTTGCCTGAGTTCAGATCACAAGATCACGGCAAACGGCGGGTTCTCTCAGTACGTTGGCATGCAGTGTGGATGTGTGAAAGACGCGTCCGGCAAATCGCTGGGCAAAAGATAATTGATGGCGTTGGCCTAGATCCAGCGAAGGATCCATCGAATACATGTGGATCAATCCCGTCTCGCATCTGACTGAACACAAGATCGCGTTCTTCAAAAAAGGTTGGTGAAGACGTTTGTGGGGTGGGGAGCGTATAGTCCGTGGAATTTCAAATTGAAGATTTCAGACTGCAGATTGCCCGAACCCTTAACTAAATCTGCATTCTGCAATCTGAAATAATTTGGGGCGCTTCAACGATCAGTTCGCGTCCAAAGTAAAGTTGGGTCTCTTCCGGCCTTTCAGCGTACTTCGCTGCGGTTTGCGAAAGCGACAGTAATCAGAATCGGTAAGGCGATGGTTGCGTCGCACGTGAACGTGGAGGCGCTGTGTGCGCCGCGAGCGAGCTTTCCGTAAACCAATCCTTCGTCAAACGAAACGCGCATTCGATCTTCCACCGGATGAGGAGCGTCGGTCGAGATCTGAATCGCGTACTTGTGACCGTGGTGATGTTCTTTTTGCAGGAACGACGAGAGCGTCCGCCTGTTGAATGAAACTCTTCGTAGTGCCGCCGCCCGAGATTGATGATTCCGGAGATACGCGCGTGCGCCATCACATTCATCATGTCGAGCACATCCTGGATGATGTCGAACATGAAAGATGTTCTTCTTCTCAAAGCGCGCGCCAGCAATGCCGACGGCGAATGCCACTATCGGCGATTGCCGGGACAGAAGATTGGCACGCGCGCCTTTGTAGGCTGACGTCAGAACGCCGTCTTCGGAAGCGATCTCGGCCAGCTCGCGGCCCAGCAGATGGCAGATATTCACGCGGCGAATAGGGCGCGTTTGATCGAGCTGATTTGTAAAGCCGCCAACCCATTCTTTGGCTTCGCGGTATTCTTCGTCGCTGGCTAGCAGATCCCACATGCGGCTGATTTGCGCTGACTCGAGTTCGGCATCGGTCATGTTCGGATGCGCCTGGAAATGATAGCGGCCCAGCGTCTCGTGCAGGTCGTGAAAGAGCATCGAACCGGAAAGCACCAGCACATCGACGAAACCGATTCTTGATCACGTAGGCGAGCAGACGTCGCATTCCGGCCGGAATCAGCGCGCCTGAGCCGGCCACCATGATGGTTGTGTTGTCGCCCAGCATGTCGAGCCAGATGCGATGCGCTTCGGCGAGTTGGCGACCGCCAAAGCCGGCGCCTTCCATTTTTTCGAGAAGCCCGGCCACCGAACGATCGCGATCCACCTGAACGGGCCGCGTGGGCGTAGTAAGGTACTTTCGATGCTTTAGGTTTTCGTTGCGTGACCATACGGGTTGTCAACCTCTCGAACTGGATCGTAGTGATTGCCGTAGATATTGCACTGCGTAACGTGATAAGTGAGCTTAGTAATCGGTGCTTCGTCGTGAACGCGTCTTCGCTCCATTGACCGCCAGATAGGTATAAGCGTCGTAACGCGACTCGTAAAACTGCGCCAGTTCGGCGCCTTCGGCTTCAGCTCAATTCACCTTCCTTGACCCGTCTGATTAATCAGCCGGCGAAAGCCGTCATGCAGCAAGGCTCCGTTCATAGCGCGCTCGCTCGGCTGCTTCGCCGACGGTGGTGCCGCGAATCACCTTCTTGATCAGATAGCCTTCTTCGTCGATGTGAATGTGCGCTTCATGCGGTGCGCCGAAAAGGTTGTGATTGTTTCCCATCACTTCCTGATAGGCGCCGACCAGCATGAAAGCCGAGATAGTACGGTTTCATCCGGGTACCAGCGGATGCAGTTCCAGCACCTGCTTTACGTCGTGCAGGTCGACAAACTTGTCGACTATACCATCCGAATCGCAGGTGATATCGCAGAGCGTTGCATATTCAGTTGGCGGCTTGTTCGAGGTAGTGAATCGGCACAATCGGAAACAGCTGATCGAGCGCCCAGTGATCCGGCACTGAACGAAACACCGAAAAGTTTGTCAGGTACTTGGCGCACAGCAGCCGCCGCAGCTCGCCAAACTCTTCAGAGACGTACTTCGCCTGCTGAGCATACTTGTCGGCGCGCTCGCAGACGTCCCAGAACAGAACTTCGCCCTTGGCTCGATCCTCCAGTGAAATCAAGCCCAAGATTGAACAGCGTGAACAACTCTTCGCGATGCTCCAGCGCGTCGTGATAGTACTCGCGATAGTTCTTTGACGGTGATCGACTCGCGCAGATCGCCGAGCTCGATTGACGACCTGCGGATCGTCGTCGTCGATTTCAATCGGCGTGATGTCTTCAACCACGGTTTCGATTTCGTCGAGCACGTTGGTCATCAAGGATCGCGTGATAGGCGGCCAGGAAACGTCCTGACTCCTGAATGATCGTCGGGATGCGGAACGTTCTCGTCGTCGCAAACCTGCTTGATGGTGTAGATCACGTCGTTGGCGAATTCCTGAGCCGTGTAGTTGGCCGACGAATCAAACGCGGTCTTTGAGCCGTCGTAATCAACCGCCATCCCGCCGCCGACGTCGAGCAGGTCGATCGGCACCTTCATCTGATGGACCTTGGCATAGACGCGTGCGCGCTTCTTTCATCGCGTTCTTGATGCGCTTGATGTCGGTGAGCTGCGAGCCGATGTGAAAGTGAAGCAGCTTGAGCATGTCGATCCGGTCGGCTTCTTCGAGCCGGCGAATGACCTCAAGCAGCTCGGTCGTAGTCAAGCCCGAACTTCGCTGCTTCGCCGCCCGACTTTTCCCAGCGGCCGGAACCCTTCGAGTAGAGCTTCACGCGCATGCCGAGCATGGGCATGCGGCCTCTCGTGACGCTCGCGAATGTTCAGCACGTGATCCAGTTCGTTCAGCTTCTCGATCACAATGACTACGCGTTTGCCACACCTGGCGCACCGGCAAAAGCCAGCTCGATGAATTCCTCGTCTTTGAAACCATTCAGCACGAGCAAGCTGTCAGGCGGTTGTTCCAGCGCCAGCGCGGCGTAGAGCTCAGCTTTGGAACCGGCCTCCAGACCAAAGTCGTAACGCGAGCCTTCGCGCAGGTATTCCTCGACCACCGAGCGCTGCTGATTGACCTTCATCGGGTAGACGCACATGTGCGCACCCTGATAGTCGAATTCTCGGATTGATCGGCTAAAGGCGCGCTGAAGTTTTCGTACCTGCGCGGCTACGAGTTGCGGAAAGCGGAGCAAGCACTGGGGCTGTAATGCCACGCTTGGCCAGGTCGTCGATGATCTCTTTGAGGTCGGCTGACCGAGGATCTCCCTCGACAGGGCGGACGATGAGATTTCCCTTTCGGTTTACGTCAAAGTAGCCGGCACCCCAGTTTTCGATTCCATAAGTTTCGAGCGTCTGCTCGATTGCCGTGGTCAATTGGCGGTCTCCTGCCTTACGTGTGAAACTCGTTCAGTATCCATTCTGATTGCCGAAAACGCGGTTGTACATTTTCCCGAAGTCGAGTTGCGGAGTTGTGGTCTGGGTGGAACGCTTTTAGTGCCGCAATGTAACAGAAAACAGACGGGTCGGTCTATAACTTTTTTGTTTCGGAAAACGCTCTCAACAACCGCCAAAATGCGCGAAAATATGGGGTTTTCACCGGAAAATAGTGCGCAGCCAGACGACTAATCTGAACGATGAACACACCAGATCCCGACTACACTCAAACGCTTTGCTGGAGATTTGATCGTTAGCCTGGAAGGTCACGTGCTAACGGTTTTGAAGGCTGCGGACAAGGGCAATACAGCGATAGCAAACACAACGCCAATTTGTCTTCTCCGACTCTTAAATCCACCGTCGGCAAGAGTAGCGAATAGAATCAATCGTCAGCAGGGCTGCTAGATATGCACGTTGGAGTTTCGTCTCTGCTCATCGCGAATAGAAATTTGTTATTTCATCATTATCGGAAAACGCCTTGACTTCAACTAAGTCGTCACTATAATGGCAGCTTTTCATAGCGCCCATCGTTCGATGACGCACGACATGTTTTCGCAGATTCGTTAGCCACTCCGTCATACTTCGCACCACAAATTACGCCGGGGCGAAGAGTACCCCCAACACTCCCAAATTCTTTCAGGAGACCACATGAACGCAAAGACTGTTTTGAAATATGCCTCTGACCAGGGCGCCAAGTTTGTTTCTGTTCGTTTCACAGATTTGCCTGGTTCCTGGCAACACCTAACCTTCCCATTGCCGAACTCGGTGAAGAGCAGTTTCGAAGATGGATTCGGCTTCGACGCTTCGTCGATTCGCGGTTGGGCTGCAATTCACGAGTCCGGACATGCTGCTTGTGCCCGATGCTACTCGCTTCTGGATGGATCCGTTTTCCGGAACAGCCGACCCTTTGCTTGATCGGCAGTGCTGTCGATCCGATCACCAAAGAAGGCTATGCGTTCGATCCGCGATCCGTTGCGCAGCGTGCGGAAAGTTATCTGAAATTCACTGGCTTGGCCGACACCGCTCTATTACGGGCCGGAAGCCGAGTTTTTCGTTTTTGACTCAGCAAAATTTCACAACGACCAAAACTCGGCCGGTTACACAATTGATTCAGATGAAGGTCACTGGAACAGCGGTCGCGATGCCGACGAGTTTCAGCGGATCAAATCTTGGCTATCGGATTCGGCCGAAGGAAGGCTATGTTCCGGTTTCACCAACCGACTCACTGAGCAGATCTGCGTTCCGAGATTTCGCTAATTCTGGCGTAAATGTGGCATCACCGTCGAGTGTCATCACCACGAGGTTGCCACGGCTGGTCAGTGCGAGATCGACTTCCGTTTTGCGACCTTGCTGGGCACCGCCGACAATCTGCAAATCTTCAAGTATGTAGTTCGCAATACTGCCTACCAGTACGGCAAGTCGGCGACCTTCATGCCGAAACCGCTTTACGGCGACAACGGTTCAGGAATGCACTGCCACCAGTCGTTATGGAAAAGTGAAAAGCCACTTTTCGCCGGCGACGGCTACGCAGGTCTTTCCGAAATGGCTCAAGTTACTACATCGGCGGACTGTTGAAGCACGCGGCTGCAGTCGTGGCTTTTGCTGCGCCGACAACCAACAGCTACAAGCGTCTGGTGCCCGGCTTTGAAGCGCCTGTGAATCTGGCTTACTCGGCGCGCAACCGTTCGGCCGCGATTCGTATTCCGATGTTCTCGACGAATCCGAAACTGAAACGACTCGAGTTCCGTCCGCCCGATCCGTCGTGCAATGCTTACCTGGCATTCTCGGCGATGTTGCTGGCCGGGCTTGGACGGCATTCAGAACCAGAATCGATCCAGGCGATCCGCTCGAGAAGGACATTTACGACTTGTCGCCGGAAGAGTTGAAAGACGTTCCGACATTGCCGGGCTCGTTGGACGACTCGCTCAAGGCGCTCGAAGCGGATCACGACTTCCTGTTGAAGGGCGACGTGTTTAGTCCGCAGCTGATCGAACGTTGGATTAGCTACAAGCGAGATCGAGGAGATTACTCCACTGAGGATGCGTCCACATCCATTGGAGTTCGCGATGTACTACGACATCTAACGAGTCTGTTCGACAGAGACGTTGTCGTTCCTCTGCGCTTTCTTTGCGTCCTCTGCGTCTCGGTGGTGAAAGTGGTCACCAATGGAACTGAGTACTGGAGAAGCGCAAGAGTCTCTTACTGAAATGAGGGAACTCAATCACAGCGACAAACTGAAGTTTATCGGGCAGCTGGCGTGTAGAATGAAGACGTGCAATCCGTCGATGCGAAAGTTGAATTCCTGCTCCGAGATCTTCCCGACCAAAACAGCGCTCGGCTGTTTCTCGAACAACTAGCACAGAGACAACTGCTCGCGCTCATCAGAACCTTCATCAAAAGCCGGCATTGCTTGCCGATGTCCTCGCTATCGCCGCATGGAGTCCGTTGCTATGCGACTACACTCGAGCAGAATCCCGACTACCTATCCTGGTTTGCACGTGAACGCTCCGATCCTCGCGTCAGAAGCGCCGATGAGGATTGAAGGAGTCGCTGGCTCGCTTTGCGCTTACAAATTCAAATCCTCGATCCCCAGAACTTGCTGGCCCGATTCCGAAGACGTGAGTTGCTGCGAACCTATTTGCACGACATTCGGCGCGCGCTCATTCAGCCTGGTCGAAACAACTGAAGAGCTGTCGAATCTCGCTGACGCAATCCTCGACTACGCGCTCAGTCTGGCGCAAAGAGATTTCAGACAATCGCTACGGCTTGCCACGCAAGACCGATGAACGTGGACGAAGTGCGACCGCCGAGTTCTGTGTGTGCTGGCTCTGGGAAATGGGCTCACTCGAACTCAACTATGCTTCAGATATCGACCTCGTGTTTCCTGTATTCCGAACGAAGGTTCAACCGCCGGGACAGGTGAACGCGGCGAGGTGAACAATCCGCGAGTACTTCGTCAAACTCTCCGAAGCAATTTCAAAGTTTGTTGGGCACTCCGGCGGTGAAGGTGCGGCTTATCAGTGTTGACCTTCGCCTACGTCCCGCATGGCCGTGATGGCACCCTGGCTTGTTCGCTCGAAGAAGCTGCTCGCTACTACGCTAGTCTGCTCAAGACTGGGAACGCCAGGCGTTGATTCGCGTTCGTCCGGCGGCAGGCTCGGCTGAACTGCTCTGCGAGATTCAAAGAACGAGTCACGCCACACGTGTTTCAGGCCCGATGTTTCCAGTTAGCACGCACTGGCCAGCGTTCGGCTCGCCAAACAAAAGATCGATCGACAGGTCGAAAGAAGATCGGATTCAACGTGAAACTCGGCAGTGGCGGAATTCGAGAGATCGAATTCATCGCCGCAGGCTTTGCAGCTCGCACACGGAGGTCGGGACGATTGGCTTGCGTGTCTCACATACGCTTGTTAAGTCTTGGACGCGTTTGGCAGATCGAAACTTCATTACTCAACAAGAGCGTAGCGCGTTGTCTGATGCTTACTACTTCCTCCGCACGCTTGAACATCGCTTGCAGATGGAGCACGGACCTACAGACGCATACGGTTCCGGAGTTAGGCGAAGCGCGTACGCTGGTGGCGCGGCAGAATGAGCTTCACCGGACCTGATGCTGAGCACGAGTTCAGTGCCGCGTTAAAGATGCACACGACAATCGTGCGACAAACGTACTGACCGTCTCTTTGCGAAGATTGAGGGGAATGACGATGCTAACCTGATCCGAGGGTAAGTGATATTCGAACGGCGGATAAGGAAACTAGCCTGGCCCAGGCTGCTGCCCGTGTTTTCACCGCTCACCTCATCGCGGACGAATCTGATGAACCGACTTCACTCTCGCGGATCTTGTTGAAGACGGCGCAAGAAGCGCTCAATCCACATCGTGCATTACTTCAAGCGACGCGCATCGCAGCATCGCTAGAGAAGACTGACGAGCCACTTCAGTTTCGCAAAGAGTCATTTGCTCAAGCTCATAACACTGTGCGGCTACGTCCGAATTCTTTGCGGAAATGATCGCCGCGAATCCACGTTGATAGCGTCCCTTGATGTTGACGTTGAGCGATGTCTTGCGACGTGATCATCGCGGCAGTATTACGTGGCCGCGATCGACGCCGAGAATAGTTTCCCTGCTGAAATGGCGGCATTTCGTCTCAAGTGGGCCGAACTGCTAACCGAAATCGGAATGCTCGACGCCACCAGAGAAATATCGACCTTTGAAGCAAATCGTCTTCAAACCGAACTTGCCGTGTGCTAGTTTGAACGTCGCGTATTTAATCGCTCGTCGAGAAATGGCGCGCCGAGTGGGGCAAGTCGAGGACGGGGCCAGCGTTTGGCATTCTTTGGACTAGGTCGACTCGGTACCGGCGGTGTCGATTATGGTTCCGATCTCGACATCCTGATTACCTACGACTCGCTTGTTCCTTCACCAGTGCCGGGTTTGTCTCAAGATGAAGCGTACGCGCGTGTCGTTGAGTTGATGATTGCGGCCCTCTCCAGCATCACCGGGAAGGGTACTTGTATCGCGTAGATCTTCGACTGCGGCCACACGGAAAGAATGGGCCACTGGTTCTAAGTTCAGAAGGCTTGCTCGAGTACCTCAAGGAGAAGAGCGATCCATGGGAGTGGCTCGCGTATCTTAAAGCTTCGCGCCGTGGGTGGCGACCTCGAACTTGGAAAGATGGTCGAGACTCACGCACGACACCGCATTCATGCAGAATGCTTCCAAAACAGATCCCGATGAATTGAAAAGCGAGACCAGACGAGTAAGAGATCGCCTGGAAGCGGAAAAGGCAACCGAGGGGAAGCCAGGGAACAGTCGATATCAAGTATGGACCAGGCGGCATGCTGGATGTTTATTTTGCTGCTCGGTACCTACAACTGCGGGATGAGGTGCCTGACGAGGTGAAGACCGTTCGACCGCTTTTACTCTTGAACGACTTCACGAAGAGGGTTCTCTTGCCGAGGAAGATTATTCGGCATTGAGTGCAGGATATGGGTTACTCCGAGCGGTAGATCACAATCTGCGGCTGATAGTGGGAAGGTTCGACCCGTTTGCCGGGCCCGGATCATCCTACCGCAATGGACGTTGCAACCAAGATTGGGTTTGATTCAGCAGAGGCGCTACGGGAAGTGCTCGTTGATCAAATGCGAGGCATCCGGGAGGCATACAATCGCATTATTGGTTCCTAATAGAACAACGATCAGGCGTGTTGTTGGTCCGGCTGAGTCTCCTCATACCAGCATCGTGTGCACCAACGATGATTGGCTTTTCTTTCCTCGTCCGAGTAGCCCGGGGCTCCCGGCGCCCGTTTTACTACCTCTCGCTCTTCTTCCGTCAGTTCCGCCCACGTCTTCATTCCACGTTTCTCGCAGCGCGGAGCAACCTTTTCTGTAGCTCATATTAAATTATTCTTTCATGACAAACTTAGTTATTTACTGGAGACTTTTCCTCGTGTAAAGTTAGCAATTGGAGATGCAGGCAAACAAGTTGTCAGAGCCATGCATCCAGCATGTCGACAACGGTTGACGGAGAACAAATGTTTCGAATCAAAGCTTCCTACGCGGATCAAATGGAGTTGCGGACAACGATTGAGAAGGCCCGCGAGTTCTTTGGCGAGCTCCGCAATTTCGCGGATCTCATGCCCGGCATTGAAGGTATACGCAAAGAAGCCGGGGGCATCATGCGGTGGGCGGTTCGCGCTGAAGTGCCCGTAATCGGCGCCGTGCACGCAACCTTCACGGTTGAAAAGACCGAAGACACACCGATCGTCTGGAGTGGTCTCCGGCACGTTCGGAGATGAAAAACTATTTGCGTTATGCGGCAGCTTTTGAGAGCGCGGTCAGAAAGTGTTGATCAAGATCGTGCAGCACGTAGGAACTCCGAAGACAGCATGCAAAAGGATCTCCATCGTTTCGCAATCCTGGTCGGTGAATCTGCAATCAGTTCCGAAATGCAAAAGCGCGTCCGCGAAATGATCAAGACCTTTCTCGAACGCGCCCGCGTGAAGTTGGAAGCGGAAACCGGCGGCGATCCAGGAACCAATTCTCGACACCCCGGCATGAAAATTTCTTCAAGTTTACTACACAAAGGCCCGCCTCGTTTCGAGCGGGCTTTTCAATGGACCACTTCAGTAGTACCACTCAGTAGTTGGGCGCGCTCCTCAGTGGATGGAACAAGCTGGGAAGGGTGGCAAGCGGAAAGTAGGACGCCTCCAATTATTGACCCCGAGCGCGCCCCCGCTGAGGTTCACTTGCTCCAGCTAAGATTTTCATATGGCGACTCAGCGGGGGCGCGCTGGGAATCAGTAGGGCGAGGCGTCCAACTTTCCGCTTGCCACCCTTCCCAGCTTGTTCGACCCACTGAGGCGTCCTTGCCACCCTTCCCAGCTTGTTCGACCCACGACGACGTCCTTGTCACTATTCCCCAGCTGATCCATCCACTGAGACAGCGGGCCCTTGCTATAGTTCTGGATATTACTAAAGGGTTTCGCGCTAAGACAGTGCATGCTCGCGCTTGCGTCGGGTTTTCCTCTTCCGTAGCTGATTAGATTTGCGAAGAGAGCGATAGCCGCCAGGGATGCCGGCCCGCAGTTGTCGGTACCAGACCAGGCTCGTGTAAATGTAGTTCCCTTTGCCATAGGGCGCGACGAGCAGTCCTCCGCGCAAAGGTTGTTCGCCCCTGTCGTTGGTGGCTAGCAGCGCGGTGTAATGCGAATCCCAATCTCGCGGAAAATAAAGACCGCGCTCTTGAATCCAGCCAAGAAAATCAGCTTGAGTTATTCGATTTGGTGAATTCAAAAGTGGATGCCGCGGCTGGAGGAAGCTAATCGGCGCATCCTCCTCAGTTACTCGATTATCTCCCCAACAAGAGTGGATAGGGGAGCGAGTTGAGGTCGTTTCTGACGTTCGTCGGGATTCCACTCGTTGGTCTTATGATAGAAGACGACGAGTGTCCCACCATCTTCGACGAACTTGAGTAGCCGATCATTGACTGGGATTAAATCGTGATGAGCTTCATAAGCACGATTGTCGAGGATGATCGTATTGAACTTCGAAAGATCACCACTTCCTACGTCGGTAACACTCAGTTGCTTAGCTTCAACGCCAAGCGCAGAAAGCGACTGGGCCAATGTTTCGTCAAAACTTGGTATGTAACCAACGGTTAAGTCTGGTGCGACCAATGCATCGGCATAAATCAGAGGCACAGCCCTTTTGTTGATTGGAGCTTTGGGAGTTGGCAAGTCAACGGTCACGTCAACTTCCGACTTGGGCTGCCGGCGTTTGCTGACCGGCATCGTCTTGACGGAAACATTAACCACATCCGAACTGTGTGGCGACAAAACTATCTCACGTCCGGTTTCCAGGGTTGCGCCTAATACCCTCACCACGCCTTTGAACTCGGTGGCCAAATGATTCACTAGTCGTACTTTGAACTCCAATGGCTTTTGCGACGTTGCCGGCGTGGTTACATAAATACCTGGATCGACACGAACAATTTCTACCGGTGGCGTGACATCTCTCTTTATTTCGGTAACAACGGAAAAGTTTGCGCCCTCAACTGCAACGTCGGCTTTGATCTTCAGCGATTGTCCAAACAACAACCCGTCGTAAAGATGTTCAGCTGAAGGAACGCTCAATGATGTCGCTTTCGGAGTCAGCAGATCGAGGTGCCCATCCGTGTCGGTTTCGGGCAACATCTTTTCCGCAGTGTCGAGCCGATTGTCCGAGCCGAAAGCCTCGACGCTCACTCGCTTGACCTGCACTTCTGAATCGCCCTCGTTGTTGAGCGTAGCTGAAATCCTGGTCTTAGCACCCGGGATAAGCACCGGCTCCTCGCTTTCTGCTTTGAGGGCGACACCAGCAGCCAATGCCAAAGCATTGTCGAGACGCGACGACATTAGCTTGAATCGTTGAGGATCGACGGCGACCACTTCTTTAGCCGCTGTGAAAGCACCCCGCTTCCGTGCATTGATTAACGAAATCAAAATCTCGCTGGGCTTTTCAGAAACTCCGTCAATGGTTTGTTATCGATCGTTGGTGGAACAAATCCATTCCGCGTTGCTTCGGGCAACTGCAATCCGTCGATTGGTGTTTTTGCGTCAGCCGGAAGTGGAGCGGCAGATTGAACCTGCTTTACGAGGTTGTAGCGGATCGGCCGCGCGCCATTCGGTGGAACTGTCCTTGGCCATGGGCCCTGCGTAGCATGTTTCTGCAAACCGGCGAGTGCTTGCTGCGCATAGGTGATTCCGCGAATCGGATCCGTTTCATTGGGATCGATCGTGAACGTTTGCGGCTGGGCAGCAGGTGCCGCAGGCGTAGCATCGGTCGCTTGTGGGCCACGAAATCCGCGAACGAAAAGGCGCTGTACCTGCCATACCGAGACTTTATTCAGTTGTTCAGGAAATTGGTTCGGATCAGCAGCAGCGTCGAATGCTTGCAGGATCAATCTACCAGTCGCCTGGTGATGACCATGTCCGCTCGTTGTGTCGTGATTGGTAATAACCACATCGGGTCTGAGTTGGCGAATCTGCAGGACCATGCGACGAAGCGCTTCCTTTTTCACCCCAGGCGCGAAAAGTCTCTTCGGCTGATTTTGAAAAGCCAAAGTCTTTCATGCCGAGAAAGTGTGGTTCCGATCCTTGCACTTCCGCAGCGGCGATCGTCTCACGAGCGCGAATCACACCAAGTTCCTCGTAAAGCTCCGGCCCAACCGCGTTCTGCCCGCCTTCACCATAAGTCGAGAAGAGACTGACCGTGTGAACACCATACTTGCGCCTGAGAACAGTAAGAGTGCTGCCATCTTCGTCGTCGGGATGTGCCGCGACGCAAAGAACCGTAAACGGATTAGTCAGGTCGAGTAGTGCTTGATGAAGTTGGGCCCGAGCTGCGCGATCAGCGAAGCCTTCTCTCTTGTTTTTGTGCGTTCTGATGTCGAGGAACAAATGCCGTAACGAAAACAAGGAGCCAGGAAGAATGAGAGATAAGAACGAAATGGTTTGGATTGATTGAATCGCATTAAGGTGAGCTCTCTTGATGATGTTAAGAACAACTTCCTGCAACGACACCTGTAATTCGTATAAAAACCGACAAGACAGACGCATATCGGACATTAAGACCGCCAGCGCTCCAGTTTTCCGGCGACTACCATGCTGATGGCAATGATGCCTATCAATACGACTCCATATGCCGCTGCTGCGCCAAGATTGAAATCCTCGCAATTCAGACGCGATGCGCAATCGATATCGGACGATTTATCGGAACGAAGACCAACACCGATGCGACATATTCACCTAAGCCAATCACAAATGCCAACAGGGTCCCGCCACGGCGCCTGGCCAAACGAGCGGTAATGTAATTCTCGTAAACCTTTGCCAGGCCCGTGCGCCGAGGATCCGGCAGCTTCATCCAGGGTTGGATCCAGCTGTTCCATGCTCGCCTGCAACGCACGGACGACAAGCGGCATGAAGCGAAGAAAGTAAACCACCGGCAGTATCCAGAAGGTACCAACCAGGACAAACGAACCCAGTAATAACCCTGGTTGGCCATACGCTTCGGCAATGGATACCGCGACAACAGTTCCGGGCAATGCCCACGGAATAAGAACTAACAGCGACAACAATCGTCGCCAACCTTGTCCGACAAACTTTAGTTTGTCGTTACCTTGCTTTGAACGTCTGACAATCAGCGTGACAACGCAAAACTCCAGCCCAATGCTGCGAGCGCTGCGATTCCCGACATCAGGAGGCTGTTAACGAACACCTCACTCGACTGAGGTTCACCAAACAGTCTCGAGTAATTGGCAAGCGTATAAGCAGCCTGGCAATGTCTCGGTTGTCCACGAACCTTCGCGAGCAAAACTAACCAGCACCATCGTGGCAACCGGCAGTACCAATAGGATCGAGAAGATGATGGCGAGCGCCGTCGCAAGCAGTCGAACGCGACCGTTGCTGATCGGTTCCCGTCGCCTCGTCGCGCCTTTCAACGCTGCCGCGACGAATTTTCTTGTTCCTTCATAGCGTTGAAATACGACGAGAGCTCCGAGCGAAATAATTGCCAGGATGACAGTCTCCGTGATGGCCATCGTGATGTCGCCGCGTTGGCGAGCGGTGAAGATCTCCAGCGTCAACACGCGCACATTGCCGCCAAAAGAAGAGGCGCGCTAAACGATGCCATTGAGGTCATGAATGTGAGGAGAGCAGCGGCGATCAGTGAAGGAGTAAGTTGAGGTAAGAGAACCCGGACCTACAACCGCGGATCGCGATGCGCCAAGACTTCCGTGCTGCTTCAGCGAGACTCGCATCGATACGACGCAAACCTGCTCCCGTGAGCACATAGAAGAACGGATACATCGTGTAGGTGTGAAAGAGGAGGAGCGCTGGCCAGCCTCGCAATGTCCAGGGTGAGCTTTGCAACCGAAAAACATATTGAACGCCACGCGCCAAGATTCCTGATTCACCACACAGGAAAATGAAAGCAACAGTGCCAACGAGAGGCGGTAACACCAGCGGCAGAGCAGCGAGGGCGGCAAATATTCGTCGACCGGGAAAGGTGTAGCGCTCAAATAGAAATGCGAGTGGCACGCCGACACCGGCGCACAGCAATACAGTCGCAACGGAAAGCACAAGGCTGCTGAGAATCGCTTCGATTACGAACCTTTGCGAAAGCACATCTCGATAGTTTGCTAGTGTCCATTGACCGTTCTGTTGGAACGAAGACGTTACGACGGCGAAGTTTGGATAGATGACTCCGTAAAGAAGAACCAGGGCCGTGATTAGGAAGAAGGATGACGCGAACGTTAAAGAATTTCTGAGCGGGAGAGATGGATTTCGGCGCTGAGGTGTTCAAGGGTTGTAATTTGTCGAGAGGTTGATTTGCGGCTTGGCCGCCTCCCGTGCGGAATGCCTCTGGCTTTCCGGACGCACTTTAGAAAAACGTGAGGCTTCGCCTCGGGCGGCGTAGCCGCCAAAAGAGTCGGTGGCTTGACGGAAAGCCAGAGGCATTCCGCACGGGAGGCGGCAAAGCCGCTTATTACCATCCCAAAGGTTCATATCGTTGTCTGCTTGTCGAGCAAGTAGAGAGTTTCGCAAACGTATCTCGCTAATCGTTTCTCAGGAGTCTCAAATGATCGGGCGCTAGAACCACCCTACAAGGCTGACCGATTTGTAATCCATTTGGTTGTAGGACGAGTGCTTCGATTGCCAGCCCGTTCGCATCGACGCGCACAGTTGAAGTCGCACCCGCATAAACAATTTCTCGAACGGTTCCGCTCAGCGTGTTTGCTTCGCCCGTGGCGTTTGTAGTTAGTCGCACGTGCTCTGGTCGGATTGCCAGAAACACGGGCTTGTTTAGCGGGGCTAGTTCGTCATGCTTTACTGAAGTCCTGAGTGTGTGATCACCTTCCAGAGTCTTAAACTCGCCGTCATCTGTTTTGCTCGAACTCAGACGCATGCTGCGAATCAGATTATTTCTTCCCAGGAACCGCGCGACTGAGATGTCCGCAGGTTGTTCGTAGAGCTCACGTGGCTGGCCCGATTGCACCAGTTTGCCGCCAACCATCACACTGATACGGTCGCACAAAGCAAAGGCCTCTTCCTGATCGTGTGTTACGTAAACCGCAGTCAGTCCGAGCCTCGTGACTAGTTCACGAAGCTCGCCCCGGTCTCTCGCGCAGCGATACATCAAGATTAGACAGTGGTTCGTCAAACAAGAGCAGCGCGGGTTCAATCGCGATCGCACGCGCGATGGCAACACGTTGTTGTTGCCCACCAGAAAGTTCATCTACCCGGCGTTTACCGTAACCAGGCAACTGCACTAACTCGAGTGCCCCGTCGGTGCGTTCATCCATTTCAGCTTTCGATTTATGCCGGGCGCGCAAGCCGAAAGCGACGTTCTCGAAGACATTCAAATGTGGAAACAGCGCGTAGTTTTGAAAGACCATTCCAAAACCGCGGCGCTCAGGAGGCAAGTTAGTGATGTCTTGATTATCGAACTGAACGGTGCCGGAGTCTGGGAGCTCAAGGCCGGCAATCATTCTCAGCGTCGTCGTCTTACCACAGCCCGAAGGTCCCAACAGACCAAAGAACTCACCCCTTGTTGACGTCAAGCGAGACGTCGTTAACGGCGCGAGTCGAGCCGAAGCTCTTGGAAATGTTTGCTAGAGAAAGAAAAGGCATTTTGTTTACGGGCTGAGAGGGAAGCATTTCCCATATGTCATTTGACAGTTTTCAATTGGTAATTGCGAATACCACATTCCGTTGTTTTCGCTAGTGGGCAGCTAATCAAGTGACGTGAGCCACACGCTACCGCGATGTGGTACTGACTCACTACTACTGCGAACCTTTCCACTCCGAACAAATGACAAATGAAAAATGTCCAATGACAAATGACCAATAAATCTTTCCTGCGCGACTGCCTACTGCTTACTTCGCCCCCTGATTTCCGTGTCCCAGTATCTTAACCATTCGTTACCTTGTTTTCGCAACAAGTCCCAATCGACTGGCATGCGTGTGAATGGCTCGTTCATCCAGGCCGGGAGTTGTGAACGGTCCAGGTCTGTGCGCACAGGTATTCGATAATACGTCTGTGGCCGCATACGCCAGGCTTTCCGGTGTGGTCACGAATTCATAGAACCGTCGCGCTTCTTCTTCGTGTTGTGCACCCCGGATGATTGCGATGCCATCGGTGATTACTGGTGTTCCAGAAGTGGGCAGGCTGTAAGCAACCGGCAGGTTCTTTTTGCTCTTTGAAAAGTCGTACGTCCGGCATGTCCCACAAACTGATGAGCCCCTCACGCCGGGCGAGTTTTTGCATCAATAAGGTTCCATCGGCCGTGTATTCGTGAACGTTGGCGTCAAGCTTGCGCAGCCAGTCGTAGCCTTTGTCGGGTGTGCCGGTATCTTTGTAAAACCGCCCAATCATCGCGCCGAAAATGGCGCGCATCGTGTCTGAAGGGTTGGGGTTTCGAATCAGGATCTTGTCGCGCCACTTGGGATCGAGAACGTCATCCCAATCGTGTGGCGCCTCAGCGGCAGCTGACCGCATCACTGTTGTAAGCGATTACTTGTGGCGTTTCGTAGAGTGCCGAACCAGCGACTTTGCGGATCGCGTGCTAACTCGGGCACTTTGTCAGCCCAACTTGGGCGAAACTCAGCGAGGAGATTTTCTTCGGCGGCGATTTGAAAAGTTGTGTCAGCTGCTCCCCACCAGAGATCAGCCTGGGGACGATTTTTCTCAACCCGGACACGTTCGAGTATCTGTCGCGATCCCATGTCAAGAAATTGAACGTCGGCTTCCGGATACTTCTGCTTGTAACGACTAACAAAATCACGTAGCAGGTCCTGGCCGTGCGGCGTATAGACCAGCAAACGATGACTGTTGTCTGCTTTGGGCTTGCAGGAGAAAAGAACCGCGACCAGCAGGAAAAAGAAGACAGCGAGAAAGTATCTGACGCGCATCTAAGGTTCGCTCGTTTGCAGTCGGCTGAAATGATTGGTACAGCCAGATGCTAGCACGTCGAGCAGAAATTTCGGATTCTCCTTTCGGATTTAGCAAGGGATTTTACTGGCAGGGGAAATCATACGTTGGCAAGTCTTGATGGTTTATGTTCTGATTCAACTAAGATGAGTAGCGTCAAAAGAAGAATAGTCAGGGCTGGCGGATGGGGAATCGCCAAGCGAATAATCAAACCGATCCCGATCATCGGTTCAGTTTTCGCGTTTGGCCTGGCAGGCTATGAGATAAAGAAGAAGGGCCTAATTCCCGGCGCCGTTCACGTAGGCCTTGATGTCACTCCCGTTGTTGGCACAGCGAAAAGTCTTCTGGAGATCTTCACCGGCGATCTAATTCCGGATAAGAAGGATCGCAGAAGAAAACTCAAACCCCCTCCTATCAAGTAACCCTTTAGTAACCAGATAAGATTTTTAGGGCGCGCTCTTCTGGGACCGCAGGCGTCCTCGCCTGCAATCCGTGACACTAGAGCGTCTTAGTGTAAACAGGGCAGGCGAGGACGCCTGCGGTCCCAGAAAGAGTGCGCCCTTAAGTCCGATGTAGCTACTGAAGGGAATCGTTAGGCGCTTAGTGGTGGGCGTTCGGTGAAGGGTCGCTGCTGTGCATAGGCGTGAGCCATATTAAGAATCGTTGGCTCAGACCAGTATGGGCCTAACAATTGAAATCCGATTGGCAGTCTGTTTGACGACAAGCCACAAGGTACGCTGAGTCCAGGGATTCCCGCGAGGTTTGCGGTCACCGTGTAGATGTCGTTCAAATACATCGCGAGCGGGTCGTCGACTTTTTCGCCAATCGAAAAAGCTGGAGTCGGTGCGGTTGGAGTAATGATCGCATCGCAGCTTTTGAAGGCGTTCAGAAAGTCGTTCTTGATCAACGTCCGAACTTGTTGAGCCTTGCGGTAGTACGCGTCGTAGTAGCCGGCGGAAAGCACATAGGTCCCGAGCATTATTCGGCGCTTTACCTCTGGCCCGAAGCCGCCTTCGCGAGACTTGCGATACATCTGCCGTAACTCGGGTGCCTCCTCGGCTCTAAAGCCATAACGCACACCATCAAACCGGGCCAGATTCGACGACGCCTCGGCCGTGGCAATTATGTAGTAGACCGCGATCGCGTATCCGGCATGAGGCAGTTCGACGTCGACGATCTCCACGCCTAAGTCTCGATAGACATCGACAACATCTTTCACTGACTTGGCGACTTCGTCGTCCAGTCCTTTCCCAAAGAGTGCGGCTGGAAAACCGAGACGCAGCCCTTTGTAGATCCCCGATCAATAGTTCCGAGTAGTTGGGAACCGGTACATCTGCTGTTGTCGCGTCGTGAGAATCGCGTCCGGCGATAACGCTCAGTACGCGAGCAACGTCGTTGGTTTCTACGGGCAAAGATTCCGACTTGATCAAGCGAAGAGGCAAAGGCGACAAGTCCGTATCGCGAGTTGCGGCCATAAGTGACTTTCAAACCGAGCACGCCGCAAAGTGAAGCAGGTTGGCGAACGGAACCACCGGTATCGGAGCCTAACGCTGCGGGCACGATTCCAGCAGCCACGGCAGCAGCGGAACCTCCCGATGAACCACCAGACACGCGGGTTGTGTCCCACGGGTTCTTGACTGGTCCAAAAGCCGAATTCTCGTTTGACGAGCCCATCGCAAACTCGTCGCAATTTGTCTTACCGATGATGATCGCGCCGGCATCGATTAAGCGTTGAATGACTGTAGCGTTGTAGGGTGGATGATAGTCGCCAAGAATGCGCGAGCCGCAGGAGGTTTGCATCCCGACAACGCACAGGTTGTCTTTGATCGCGATTGGCATTCCGGCTAACGGCCCTGAGGCGCGGTCAGCGCGTTGCGGCGCGTTCGGATCGATATACAGAAAAGCGTTGAGGGTATCGTTAAGTTTTTCGGCGGCGTTGACCGCTGTTTCTACAGTTTCACGCGACATAAGTTCTATTCATTTAGAGCTTCACTGACTCCCGAACGAAAGTCTGAGCAAAATTCCTGACCCAATTCTTTTGTTCAATAGTATCAGGGACATGAGTCCCGCGCGCCTTTCGATCAATTTGAAACACTCATCTACATCGTGAATCGACCTTTCTAAAAGGCAAGCCGCTATTACCGATGAACGTCCGATACTCTGGCGACAGTGAACACCAACCGTTTTGCCACGGGACAAAAAAGCTTCGAGCTCATCAACCAACTCGGCAACAGCAACCCCTGAATTGGGAACGTTGTAGTCGTCAATAGGAAAACTAATGAATGTCAGACCTGAGCCCGAACGATGTCTCCTTCGTTCCCGAGTCCTAACTCGACATTTTCTAGTGGGGTCAACAAAGAAACGACGACGTCAAAGCCGAGGGCCGACAAGTTTGCGATTTCGTCCTCCAACCACTCGTTACCACGAGGCCTCGGGACGAGCAAGTTTTCCCGGCGAATTGTTGCTTATCCAATAGACTTTAGGTGTCATCGATCTGTTTTCTAAAAACTATTTCACGGGGTGGTTGATCTACGTCAACCTCCCTTGCGCGTAAGATCTCAATCCGATGATGACCGTCGATGATCGTTCCATCTGGACGAACTTTGAGTGAACCTGATTGGTTGGGCGCAAGCGATCTTTTCAGCTCGTCTGTGGTCAGTCTAGCATACAGCTTTAGTTTGATCTGACTGAGCGAGGCAGTCGTATGCAGAGGTTGAAGAGGAGGATATTCCATCGTGAGGTCTCCTACTTTCTTTGTTAAATGAAGCTAGTTAACTCAGTATTTTTTACAACACCTTCGGCACTCTGAAATGTCCTTCTGCTGGATCCGGCGCCTCAGCCAGCGCCGTCTTTTGGCCCAGCGATCCGGCTAACTCGTCGTTGCGAGCTGAATCCGTTGCGGCACCTTCAGGCGTCAATCCACCGAGCGCTGGTTCGACGTTGGACGTATCCAGTTCGTTGAGCTGTTCGACGATAAGCCGACGATGTCCATGATCTGTGGACCAAAGATCTTCAGCTCTTCCGGGGCAAGTTCAAGGTGCGCGAGTTGAGCCACTTTTTTCGATGTCAGATTCGTTTATTGGCATTGTTGGTCTGATGTCCGATAAATTTTAGCTTGTCGACTATCAAATTGAGGACGCCTTAACCGGACCTCAACGACAAGCTGAAGCATATCGGACATTTTACTTACCTTTTCGTCGCAACATTCCGGTTGCGGCTTTCAAGAATTTCTGCCGGAGTTGTTTATCTTCAATCTCACTGGCCGCGGCCCACAAGTCAATTGGAACTTCGTTGTGGAGAATATCGGCGTCAGGCTTGTTAGGTTTCTCCGCCGGCATCGCCTTTGGATTCACACGCAGCTCAATCTTGCTGACTAACGCCTGGCCCAGCGCCGAGTTTACTCTAAACAGCAGTTGGCTCCTCATTAACGTCAACTGCGTTTGCCAGATTGTGTCGCGCACGTCGACAACCAATGTGCTCCCCTCAAGTTTTGTTGCTATTGCGTGTGGTCTCATTCCAGTTCCAGCCACATATTTCCACGCAGCAATGGCTGCAGCCTCAGTCACTTCGGGTGAACTACCGGCGGCGCGAACAACGCTTGATAGCGATTTGAGCAAGTCTTCCATGAAAGGTTTGAAGTGTAACGAAGAACTTGCAACCAGACCAAACGGCGCTATCGAGTAATCGTTTTCACTCTGAGATCAATCTGTGTAACAAACCGACACTTCTTGTGTTTTTAGCCAGATTCCCAGGCTCGCGAGACCAACCCGAGGCAAGTTGAGATCCAGTGCCGTTGAAGTCAGTACCACCTCGCGGTAGCATGGTGGGTCCATTCAACTACCCACTTCGGATATGCCAGCGACCCACCCGCTACCGGGAGGTGGTACTGACCTCAACGCCACTAGGTTGCTGCTAGCTGCGCCGTGTAATCTGTCGCTCACTATGGAACGGTTAATCCTTGCTTCAGGTAGTCCGCGTCGAGCGGAAATTCTCAACGCGGTTGGTTGGCCGTTCGAAGCAATCACCGCGGGCATAGACGAAACACGTCGACCCCATGAACAACCAGTCGATTACGTTCAACGGTTGGCTCGCGAAAAGGCAGATGCCGTGGGAGCCAACCTTGATAGAGGGTTGGTGTTGGGAGCAGACACGACAGTTGTTGTTGACGAACATCTGTTGGGCCAACCAACCGACGATGACGACGCCCGTTGTATGCTGCGATTGTTAAGTGGTAAGTGGCACGACGTATTGACTGGTGTTGCGCTGGTGAGAATTGGCGGCGAGACAAAAGTCGACTACGAACGAACCCGGGTTCGCTTTGCGGAAATGTCTGATGCTGAGATCGACTGGTACGTCGCGAGTGGCGAACCAAAAGGGAAGGCTGGCGCTTATGGAATCCAGGGAAAGGCCGCTTTGTTCATTGAACAGATTGAAGGCGACTATTTGAATATCGTAGGACTACCGATCAGGTTGGTGTACGAAATGTCCGATATGCTTTAGCTTGTCGTTGAGGTCCGGTTAAGGCGTCCTCAATTTGATAATCGACAAGCTAAAGCATATCGGACATTAGGATCAACACCGTCCCTCCATCAATATTTAATCCTTGACCATTAATCCCGCGTCCGTCTTCGCTGGCCAGGAGCAAAGCGATTGCGGCGACCTCTTCCGAAGTGACCAACCGATTTTGAGGACTCATCCGCTTGAGTGACTCCAACGCTTCTTCTGCTGAACGACCTGTTCGCGTGGTGATGCGATCAATGCCGCGCGAAACCATCTCGGTGTCGACATAACCCGGACAAATTGCGTTGACGGTAACTCCGCTTGCTCCTACTTCCATAGCAAGCGAACGAGTGAGTCCCATAACTCCGTGTTTGGAAGCCGAGTATGCGGTGATGTATGGCGCGCCTGTTTTACCTGCTATCGACGAGATGTTGATAACGCGGCCCCAGCCATTTTTCAACATCGCAGGTAAGGCCGCGCGAGTGCAATAAAAGGTTCCGGTCAGGTTGATCGCTAAATGCCGGTGCCAGAGTTCGTCTGTCGTATTGGCGAGAGTTGCGCTTTCAGCCACGCCGGCATTGTTCACGAGAATGTCGACGTCACTGCTAAAGCCGCGCGCGCACATCTTCAAACATTTTCTCAACGCTCGCACGCTCGGAGACATCGCAGACAAGTGCAAGTGCGTTGCTGCCGCTCGCGCCTCCGATTTCCGCAGCAACCTGGTTGACTTGTTCAAGTGTGCGCCCGGCAACAGCGACGCGTGCGCCTTCACGTGCGAAGGCGAGGGCAATCGCGCGACCGATGCCACGACCGCCCCCGGTGATGAGTGCTGTCTTGTTTTTGAGAAGCATAGAGATTATTTCCAGGAGGCTTGGTGGCTAACGCGGCAGGCGAGGACGCCTGCGGTCCCAGAAGAGCGCGCCCATTAGTGCTGAAGGTACTACTAAAGGGTACCGGCTGACACCCGGCGACTGATACCCGTTCTTAGTGGCCAGTAAAGTGCGGCTCGCGTTTTTCCAGGAACGCCCGTACGCCTTCGTGGCCGTCGTCGGATTCGAAGCATCGCAATTGCGACTCCGTCTCGTGGCGCAACATCGTTTCTAGATCGTTTGCCTCACTCATGTAGACCGCCTGCTTGGCAGCCGCCAGCGCGATGGGTGGCGCAGCGCGCAAACGTTCGGCGAGTTCCTGGGTCGCGCTTTCAAGCTCATCAGGCGCCACAACCCGATTCACAATGTTGAGACGCAGCGCTTCTTCGGCGCTCAGCGTTTCACCGAGAAAGAACAACTCGCAGGCTTTGTTCGGAGTGACGAGTCGAGGCAGAAAGTACGTACCGCCCCAATCTGGATTTAGACCGACTTTGATAAACGACTGTGTGAAGGTGGCCTCGGTAGAGGCAACACGGAAATCGCACGCGAGTGCCAGATTGCAGCCCGCGCCAGCGGCAATTCCGTTGACCGCGGCAATCACGGGCTTAGTCATCTGTCGAATGGCGAGAATTACGCGACGACCTGCGCCGAGAATACGAGCAAACTCTTCCGAATCACGTCGCTCCATCAATTCCGCCATGAACTCGACATCGCCGCCGGCACAAAAACCGCGTCCCGCTCCGGTGATAATGACCGCGCGAATACTACGTTCGCTACCGCCGTGTTCGAGGACCTCGGCTAGATCCCGACGCATGTGTCCAATGAAGGAGTTGAGTTTGTCAGGACGATTCAGGGTGATCGTCAATATTCCTTCGGCTTCTGATACCAGGATGTTTTCGTAGGGCATGGTTTTCAATGTCCGATATGCTTCAGCTTGTCGTGTGGTTAAGAAGAATACCGCAGCGTCGATAAAGGGTTTCAGTTTCGTATTCCGATGGTCAGTGACACAAACTAAAGAGGTTCGTTGCTAAAGTCAGATTAGGAGCGATGAAATGAGGTTCAGCGCGGAAGCTCTTCTGTCGGAGCGCGGCCGTCCATCGTCCAGCCTTGCTTGGAACAAGATTACCTGCATATTTTAGAGACTCTGAGTATGCGGGGCGGAATTACGCGGAGTAGGGCGGACGAGACGGCCGCGCTCAAACCGACGCTTCCCTTGACCTCATGCCAAGCAGGTGACTTTTGCAAGAGCCTCTAAAGCATATCGGACATCAGTTCTACCTTCCTTTAAACTCCGCCTTCCTCTTACCAACATAAGCATCGAGACCTTCCTTCGCGTCTTCGGATTGGAAGAGTTGTTGTTGTAACTCGCGCTCAAGGGCTAACGCTGACTCGAATGGAATCTCGGCTCCAGTTTGTACGGCGCGTTTGATGTTGCCTACGGCGCGTGAGGCCTTGTTTGGTGTAGTAAACATCTTAGCTGTTTTCAATACTTCGTCGTGGAATGCGATTGTCGTGTGAGTTTCAAATATCTGAGTAACGATTCCTAGTTCCATACCCTTCTCAAATGTAAAACAGATCACCCGTTGCCATCAACTGAATTGCCTTGGCCTTTCCGACAAGTCTTACCAGCCGCTGCGTTCCACCCGTTCCAGGTAATACACCAAGAGAAACTTCCGGAAGCCCCATTTTGCCGGCGTTCTTTCGCGCGATTCGAAGGTCTGCTGCCATTGCTACTTCAAGCCACCGCCTACGCAGTGTCCATTGATTGCCGCGATCACTAACTTCGGAGTTTGTTCGAGACGGTTCAATGTTTCGTTGGCGTGAAGACAGAAGTAGTACTTGAAGGTCGGGGTTACGTTCGCGAGCATTTCAATGTTGGCGCCTGCGCAAAGAACTTATCACCCTGACCTGTGATCACGATTACTTGCACAGCGTCGTCCATGCGGGCCGTGAGGATCGCGCGATCGATTTGCTGCATCATCTCGTAGCTGTAAGTGTTCGCCGGTGGATCGTTGAGAGTTACTACAGCAACGTGATCGTTGACAGAATAATCGACGAGTGTTTTTCGGTGCTCATAAAAGTGAAGGACTCTAGTGTCGTTGCAGTCAGTACCGTAACGCGGTAGCGTCGGGTCAACGCTCGCTATCGAGGGTCGATATCACGGGGTGACCCGACGCTACCGCGTTACAATACGCGACGCTCATCGCTCAAGTTCGTAAACTGAAATATGTTTTCCACTCTCGGAGTCGAATGGCGTCTTTTGCCAGTTACTCCAGCGTTCGCGCAAACGAAGTCCAGCCAGTTGGGCCATCAAATCTAACTCCGATGGCCAGGCGTAACGGATTTGTATTGGATACAACCTTGCATTACCTTCGCTCAATACTACCTTCTGCGCCGTTACGAGTTGCTGCGCTGAATCATGTTTACCCACATCGAGTTCGATAACATCGGTCGTCACCTTTGTCGCCAAATTCATCTGACCAAGTTGAAAGCGACTTAGATTTGGAACAAAAGCTTCGATGACAAAGCTACCGTTGTCAGTCAGAGTGGGATGCGACATTTCGAAAGCAACGAACTTGATCTGTTTGGGACGTCAAAAGGAAGAACGTATTGAAGACCACGTAGACAAGGTCGAACTGACCTTCAACGTCGAGATCTGCAAAGCTGCCGAGCTGGACACCGATCGAATCTGCTTCTGGTTTTGACTTCCAGCTGATCGATCATCGCTTGCGAAACGTCGATGCCTGTCACATTTACGTTTCGCGCTGCGAGCGGGATCGCGACGCGTCCAGTGCCGATGCCAAGTTCCAAAGCTCGGCCTTGACCCGCAAGTTCCGCGAGAAGATCGATTGAACTCGGATCCAGGTCGAGGTACCAGTTGTCATAGATCGCTGCAATGCGATCGCCGTATGCTTTCGTCTGAGTAGTCCATGCTGATGTTCGAGCTTTCACTGCTGTCCACGCCAGACACTCAAATTCTCAGCGCGCCTGGTTGAACCAGCACTCACAACCCCACGTCCGGGAGCAAATCCATCAAGGAATAAGTGAGTTAGGTTTTGGGCCAACTCGTTGACCTTCAGTTTACCTTTTGGATCATACCAGTTGTGAGATCCAGTTCATCATTCCAAACAATGCGTAAGTTGCGACCGTCAGATCGACCGCCTGTTTAAGACTGGAATCTGAGTCAATCTCACGCAAGATGCGGCTTGCGAGTTTTGTGTATTTGTCTTTCTTACCTGACACGTGAGCATGAAGGTCGCCTTGAAGCGATTCAGCCTCGTGCGATAGCACCTTCATCTCGGCCATGTTTGCTGCGAAAAACGAAAGGTGATTCTCGATAAAGATAGTCAGCATTGCTAACCGGATCGTTGAACGCCGACGCAGTCGCTCTTCAAGCCGTTCGAGCACACGGCCAAAACAGTTGTCCTGGATCAGAAACAGAAGCTCTTCTTTTGACTTGCAGTAGTGATAGAGCCCGGCAAGGCTGACGTTTGTGGCTCGTGAGATATCGCGCATCGAAGTTGAGTGATAACTCTTGTCTGCAAAGATGCGCGCCGCGCGTCCGCAGAATGAACTCGAGCTTTTGATCGTATCTGGATAAATCAGAACAGACATGATTTCTGTTTTACGATCCCCTTTAGTAATCCCACTGGACTCGTGGGCGTGCGTTTCGGGACCGCAGGCGTCCTCGCCTGCCACTCGTCACACTAGCGACGCCTTAGATGTCAAGAAGCAGGCGAGGACGCCTGCGGTCCCAGAAGAGCGCGTCCATTAGTCCGGTGGGGTTACTAAAGCCGGCACCGAGTGCTTCAAGCCTTACATACTCAAACTCGAACGGCTTGCCTTTGATCCCGGCAGCCGGCGGCGCGATCCAGTTCGCGATCTTTCCCGGCTCGGTAACCGGATGCATCAGGCTGCGAACGTATTCGCGATCTTCGATCGTTGGCAGCCATTCCGTCTTTGCGTTGCTCAAACTCGTCCTTCGAGATCAGGTTGCCGTCGAGATGTCGAAGTAGTGACCGGCGAACTCGCCGACGTGCCGGTGAAAGCGCGGGTTCGGCAAGTAGAGCCGCTCACGTGCACTCCGTCATCATGCAGCACTTTGTTCCAACGCGCCAGGCCCTTCTCACAATCCTTCACATACTCTGTCCGCAGCACTTCGTTCAACGCGTTTCGCAGCGGCACTTCGCGCGGCTTCAGCTGACCATCTTCCACCACCATGCATCGTGAACGTGCTCGTTCGCGGCCGAATGATCCGTGTACTGGTCCTGTTCTTTGTACCGACCTTTCAAGCCCGCGGCGAAGAAGTCAGCCGAGTTGGAACTGATTTCGCCGCCAAACAAATCGAGCGAATAACTGAACCAGAAGTTGATGTACTTCTGAATGATGTTCGAGCGGAATACCGCCCAAGCTCACGCACGTCGCCGTTCTCTTCATCAACTGGGCGGTGCGTCTGACAACGCGGCCCAGACCGGTGTCACCGACAAACATGTGATGCGCTTCTTCGGTGAGCATGAACTGGCAGGTGCGCGCGAGCGGCTCAAAACCCGACTCCGCCAGCGCCGACAGCTGATACTTGCCGTCGCGATCGGTAAACATCGTGAACGCGAAAAAGTTGAGCCAGTCGTCGCACGGTTGATTGAAGGCTTCGAGGATGCGCGGCTTGTCGGGATTGCCGCTGCGACGTTCGAGCAACGCGTCGGCTTCGTCGCGACCATCGCGGCCAAAGTAACCGTGCAGCAGGTAGACCATGGCCCAAAGATGACGACCTTCTTCGACGTTTACCTGAAAGAGATTGCGCAGGTCGTAAAGCGATGGACAGGTCTTGCCGAGTTGTCGTTGTTGCTCGACTGACGCGGGTTCGGTGTCGCCCTGCGTGACGATGATGCGCCGCAGTGCATTGCGAAACTCGCCCGGCACTTCCTGGTAAGCGGGTCGACCGTAGTTGTCGCCGAAACCAACTTTGGCATCAGGCTGCGCCGGCTCGAGAAAAATGCCCCAGCGATAGTCAGGCATCTTCACGTAATCGAAGTGGGCCCAACCTTCGGAGCCGACGTCGACTGCGGTGCGCAGCCAGACGTCCTTTCCTGGAAGCCGTCCGGGCCCCATCTCGCGCCACCAGTCGAGATAGTTTGGCAGCCACTTCTCCAGCGCGCGCTGGAGTTGTCTTGTCTTCGGAGAGGTTTACGTTGTTAGGAATGCGATCGTAGAGGTTCATAGGTCATCGACTATGAGTTTCTAAGTGCATTAGTCGTTCAAGAGACTGATGTGCTCCAACATGCAGAACTCGACACAGGCGGCGTAATCTGCCAAGCAACTAAGTCCTCTTTGTAATCAAACTGCGCCTGCGTCGGCTTTCCGTAATTCGTCAACGCGCCGTGTTCGCCGACGGCATTTGGTCGTTGGAAGATCCAGTTTTGCCAGGCAGTCAGTCGGCCGTAGATCTTTGTGTCCATCGTTTCCGGTCCGGCAAAACGCAGCGACGCTTCCATTCCAGTCAATGCATCGGGAGACAGCGAGGTTCGCTCTTCGATCGCCACGCGAATTTCATCTTCCCAGTCGAGTTCGTCTGGTGCGAACGTGACCAAGCCCGAGCTTCATCGGCTTCTTCGGTATCGAACGATATCGTGTGCGCCGAGAACTTCGTCGACTTTTTCCGGCTCAGCTGAGAAAGCGCGACTGCAGACGCGTCAAACCATTGCTCATCGGCAGCGCGCCAGGCGTTCAACTCACTGTACAACGAGCTTCGATCATTCTCATCGGGATTGTTCAGCATGTAGCTGCGGTCGGAAGCGAGCATGAGTTCGAGCAGATTGCCGGCAAAGCAGCTGCCTGGCTCGACGATCGCGAAGAAGCTCTTGGCGGTCGAGATCGAGTCGACGCAGCACTCGGGCCATGTGCAGAATGATTTCGCGTACCAGCCAGTGATCACGATTCGCAACGAGTGTCTCATCCACGTGCAATGACGTCTAGCAGATTTCTCCTCGTAGTGCGCAAACAGACGAGTCCGATCTCTGGTTCGTTGACACGCAGGTGAAGCAGCGCGTTGTCGAGCTCGCGATAACGCTTGCAGCGGCCAGTAACGTATCGCCGAGTTGTCTGAATCTCTGTCGACGCTGGTCTGGCGGGCGGCACTCAGGACCCGCGCATCGTCAGATCGGCGTAGCGCTGTTCGCGATGAAAGTTTCACGCTGACGTACTTGTAATCTCGACGACCAGTGTGCGGCTATCTTCAACTTCAACTGGCGTTAAGCTTGATTCCGCTCGACGGAGCCTCTCGCGGTTCGATCGCCGACAATCTCGTTTACGCGTGCGTCTGATCGATTCCTGAAATTTGCTGGTCGGAAACGTGTCGTCGATCAAGCCCCACTCTTTCGCGCGCTTTCCTTTCAACCCTTCAGCCAGTGTTGAGAACACATCGGCGCGATCGCGCCGCGATCTTTCGTTTATCGACCAGACGAGTTAGTCCACCCGTTCCCGGCAATACGCCAAGCAATGGAACCTCGGGCAAGAGACACTGCCGGAGTTGCCGTCGTCAACCAGGTAGATTTCGTCGCAGGCGATGGCGAGTTCGTAGCCGCCGCCGGATGCAGTGCCGTTCAGCGCGGCGACATAACGGCGACCCGAATGGCGCGAGTCGTCTTCGATGGCACAACGTGTCTCGTTGGTGAACTTGCAGAAGTTGACCTTGAAGGCGTGCGACGATGTGCCAAGCATGTAGATGTTGGCGCCGGCGCAAAAGATACGCGGTTTCAGGCTGGTGACGACAACGACTCGCACTTGTGGGTGTTCGAACCGAATGCCGCTGGACTGGCGTCAGCAAGTTCAATGTCCACGCCGAGGTCGTAAGAGTTGAGTTTGAGTTTATAGCCTTCGTTCAGCGTTTCGTCTTCTGCACGTCCATGGAAAGCGTGGCTACAGCGCCGTCGATATCGAGCTTCCAATGGTGGTAGCGATCGGGTGACGTTTGAAAATTGATCATGCTGACCTCAGGATTCAGGCTCGTTCGCACACGTTCGAACGTTCGTTCGAATAATACGGATGGAGATGGGAGGCGTCAAATGTTGAGAGATTTGCGCCAATATTTTTCAGGTTAGGAAGGTGGACCCTGTCCTGCTCTCATTCTCCGCAAGCTTCAGCTTGGGGTTACGGTGCGCCTTCGGTACTAAGGGAACCGTTTCAACGTTTTACCGGGTGTGCGAATGAGTCCGAACATTAATGACGCTTCGGTGTGGCGCTTGATTGGCTCAGGACTCGTAAACCGTTAAAACGGTTCCTGAAATAGATGCCGCCGTAAACCCCAAGCTGAAGCTTGGGGTGAATGAGAGTTTTGCAAAAGGCCTGCTCAGCAGCGAGTATTGCGTACGATACCGGTACTTCGGTGCCAATTCTGCCCAGGAAGTCGGACGGAGAATATGCGAAAACCTCTCGTCGCACATTGCCGGACCTCTCGGCGTCTTGCTTATGTTTTTTCTTCCACTCCTATGGCTCTACAAACCCGGCTACCCAAAAGGAAATTCGTGGCTACAAGGTTGAGCGTGCCGCTGTCGAAATGAAGAAGGACAAAGACAAGAACGGACCTTTCAACCCTGATCCAGACACTTTGATTCGCTTTGGTGAAGCCAGGCTAGCTGGTGTTACACCACTCCGGAGTCAGGCTCGAGATCCCGGTTGTTGTCGCTCCCGTGACTCAAAAAGGTCACGTCGATTTCCTGATGTTTGAAGACGTGGTGGTGAATGGGACGCCTGTAACTATCGACGACTACAAGCGCGCCTTTGACCTCCCAAACAAGGAAGACCTGGTGCTTGATGAACCCCTGAGGTTTTGGGTCGACCTGCTAACGCGATGCTCGCTGGAATCGGTGAACTCACCAGTCCAAAGGAAACCTGGACGGTAACGGGACGAGTTTTTGTCTGCGGTCATTTCAAGAAGTTTCTGTTTACGTTCAGCGAAGTATTCCTGTCGAACTCAACCTAACCATGCAAAATCCGATGCGACACTAATGTCCGATATGCGTCTGTCTTGTCGAGAATCGTGGCTAGAAGTCAGCTACAGAATCGACATGGTTGACACGGATAGTGCCATTTTGTAGCGTTCTTCTGCAGCCGTGCGGCGACATCCCGTGATTACGCGACAAGCTAAAGCATATCGGACATTCGTCTCGCTTGACAGTCCTGCCTGATGGCGCGTAGGGTTTCAAACCTCGAGCAACCGCCAGATTGGGCGCTGAGGCAAAGTTCACCTCGAGTGGAGGCGAATCTGTTCTGGTGAATGGCGCGGTCTTCAAAACCGTTAGTGAGACCGTGAGAGCGGGCTCAGGTAGGTTCGATTCCTACACGCCTCCGCCAAGTCGAGCAGGCTCGGATAAGCAGTTATTGATCTTTGTATTAATGATGTTCTTCGGACACGGGCTTAGAAATCTCACAACGCCAAAGGATTCCTCACATGATTAGAGATTGGGTTGAGCTGAACATGACACCGGGCATCGGACCTCGCGCCGCTGCCAAACTGCTGGAACGCTTCGGATCAGCCGAAGCTGTTTACAGTGCGACACGTGCCGAGCTGGAACAGTTACGACTGGTTCCGGAAGCCGTCGACAGCATCATTGCTCGCGACTTGCAGGCGCGAGCTGACGCGGAGATTCGACGCAGTTAGAAAACTGCGGCGGCGACATCCTCTTGCTGGACGACGGGGTATATCCTGCTTCCCTACGTGAGATCTTACGACCCGCCTATTGTTCTCTATGTAAAAGGCGCGTGGTCAGAATGTTTGGATCAACCATGCGTTGGTGTCGTTGGATCGCGTAAGTGTTCGACTTATGGCCAGAACGCGGCGTTGATGCTGTCACGCGACCTGGCGCAGCGAGGGGTTACCGGTCGTTTCAGGTTTTGCGCGTGGCATAGACGCAGCCGCGCGTCGCGGTGCGCTGGAAGCTGGTGGACGAACAGTTGCTGTGCTGGGGACCGGGATCGACGAGGTTTATCCACGCGATCACAAGCGCCTGGCGACGGAGGTATTGGATCGAGGAGGCGCTCTCGTTAGTCAGTTTCCATTGGGAACGCCGCCGGTATCGGAAAACTTTCCGTATCGCAACCGCATCATTAGCGGTTTGAGTTTGGGAGTTGTTGGTAGTTGAAGCGTCAGAAGCATTCGGGGTCTTTGATAACCGCGCGACTCGCGATCGAACAAAATCGAGAAGTGTTCGCGGTACCTGGAAACATTACTTCTCGGAATTCGTTCGGAACGAACTATCTGATCAAAGGAGCCGGTGCCAAGCTGGTGCAACAGTGGCAAGACATCGCGACTGAATTGCCGCCGCAGATAGCCGCGAGTTTGTTGCCGCCGCCGTTTGGTGAGCAGAAAGAGAAGTCGCTTTCAGACAAGTTGTCGTTCGTACCGGAAGGACTCTCGCGATCAGAAACATCCGGTGTTTAAGTTGCTGACACCTGATAGCCCGGTGCACATTGATTCGCTCGTTGATAAGAGCAAGTTGAAGATGTCGGAGTTGACGGCGGCGCTGTTGGCGTTGGAAATGAGAGAGCTGATAAGGGCGTTGCCGGGTAGATGTTTTGTCGAAGCTTATGAGTGTTGCCGATATGCATTGGCTTGTCGCTTTGACTCGTTTGAGACTTGATTTGCGTTACACAACGACAAGCTAGAGCATATCGGACACCGCAATCGGAAATGATTAAGAATGGCAAAAACTTAGTAATCGTTGAATCGCCACGCCAAAGGCGAAGACAATCAATAAATATCTTAGGAAAGGACTATCTTGTTAAGGCCTCGATAGGCCATATCAAAGATTTGCCTGCCAAAGGTCTCGGTGTAGATGTCGATCACGATTTCGAACCCACTTACGAACTGATCCCCGATTCAAAGAAACGCAACAACAAGAAGATCGTCTCGGAATTGAAGAAGGCTGCGAAGGAAGCAGAAGCAATCTATCTGGCCGCTGACCCTGACCGTGAAGGCGAAGCAATTTGCCAGCATCTTGCCGAAGAGATCGTCCCCAAGAAACCTGCGAAACCTACGTTTCGCGTGATGTTCAATGAGATCACGAAGCGCGCAGTCAATGAAGCCTTTGAACATCCGCGTCAGATCGATGCGAACCTCGGTGGATGCACAACAAGCGCGTCGTGTTCTGGATCGCTTGGTTGGCTACAAAGTTTCACCGCTGCTTTGCAAAACGATTGGCGGACCGTTTGAGCGCTGGACGTGTTCAGTCAGTTGCGCTCCGCATGGTTGTCGAACGCGAACGCGAGATTGAACAGTTCATCAAGACTGAATACTGGACGATTGGCGCGAACCTCAGTTCCGAAACTGCCGCCTGCTTTCGATTCTCGGCTCTTCAAGATCGAAGAACAAACTGTCAAGACGAGCGGTTTTGATCAGGACCTCAAGAAGAACGAAGTCCTGATCAACGAACAAGCCAAGGCTGACGACGATCGTTTCTGAAGCTCAGCAGCAGACGTTTGTCGTCAACGACGTAACCACCAAAGAGCGAAAGCGCAATCCAGTTCCGCCGTTCATCACTTCAAAACTTCAGCAGGAAGCTTCGCGCAAACTCGGCTTCGCAGTTAAGAAGACGATGATGATCGCGCAGAATCTGTACGAAGGTATCGAACTCGGCTCAGAAGGTTCTGTTGGCTTGATTACTTACATGCGTACTGACTCGACGCGTGTCTCAGACGCGGCGCTTGGTGAAGTGCGCGACTTCATTGGCAAACAGTATGGCGAACAATATCTACCCGAGAAAGCGATTCACTATCGTTCGAAGAAAGACGCACAGGATGCGCACGAAGCAATTCGTCCGACTGAAGTAGCCCGCACGCCCGATTCGTTAGCTCAGTACCTGAAGCCGGAAGAGCTGAAACTCTATCGACTGATCTGGCAGCGTTTTGTTGCTTCGCAAATGATGCCGGCAGTTGTTCGATCAAACAACGATTGATATTCAGGCTGGTCGATTTGTTTTCCGCGCTACTGGTTCCGTC
>ERZ1370068.6242-contig-5238_pt1 | contig 46717 bp, 68 predicted proteins | sample MGYA00561227_ERZ1370068 | MGnify/ENA primary metagenome ERZ1370068 (study PRJEB38410, sample SAMEA6850437) | metagenome | study: Metagenomic assessment of the ecological functions of the soil: analysis of the soil microbiota associated with the... | reverse complement strand
CCATGGCTGTTGTGCTGCGACCTGGCGTGGCTTGTTCATCGTGACCGCCCGCTTCGGCCGCCTGGGCAATCGATCATCCTGAAACAATTGCTGCTCGCCTTATCGGATCAATCATCCTCGGCTTACCGTGATGTCGGTCTTTTCAAGCCGTCGCCGCGACGGGGCGGCCTTTGGTCGACGGCGCGGCCTTAAGCGGCGTCTTTATGCAAATCTTCAATCGCGCGCATTGCTCGCGGCTGCGTTGTTCTGGCTTCGTCGGGCTATCTGAGCAACGACGCGGCTCTGGTGCGGTGAATGATGATTTCGAGGACTGATGAACGCGCGCTTTTTTGCGGCTGATGCCGAGCGTGGCGATGTTTTCTCCCGACTGCGTTCTGGATTGAACGATTTTATCGGCGAATTTCATCTTCAGTTAGTTCCCTTCGCTATTGCTGCCTCGTTTACCGCGGTGGCGGTAATCGGTCTTCTTCACTGCCGTTGTTTTTATGCGCGCGGATGTGGTCAGCCAGCGCCTCGCGTCGCCACGAAACCTACCGGTGTCGCTTTTGCCGAGCTCAGGCCTAACGAGAAGTGGGTAATAATTCCGGTCACCTTTCTGGAGCGTGTTCGCCATCGGCATCGCCCACCTTCAACATTTTCAACTCCACTGTCGTGCAGATTGCGCGGCGCCATTCGACCATGGAGCAAAGACGTTGGTTTCGATCCACCGATTGCCGAAAAGATATTTATCTGCGCGAGAAGTTATACTCTCGATCGCGATCTGGCGAGGCTCTATGGCGTCCAAACACGGGTTCTGAATCAGCGCGGTAAAGCGTAATTCTGCCCGGTTCCCACCGATTTCGCGTTCGTGCTCGCGCGTCGGAAATCGAAAGGATATCAGCGCTTGCATGACCTCTCTGACCTGAGGGAACTTCGAAGCAGGTGCGTGTATTTACCGAACAAGGTGACCACGCTTCGCGAGGAAGATGCGATGAGTAAAGAGCTCATTGTGATTCGGCGAGTTGCCAAAGTCATTCGCGTTATCCGTGGCGAGAAGGTGCTGGCTCGATCTCGACTTAGCGCCTCGCAGCGGCGTTACCACCGGAAATCTGAATAAGGCGATGCGACGCAATCGTGAGCGGTTTCCATCAGATTTGCAGCCAACTTACGGCCGCCGGAAGCCGGGAGTCTTTGATATTCCAATTTGGAAGAGCAACGAGGTCGTGGCGGTCGCCGTCATCGTCCCTACGCCTTCACTGAGCAGGGCGTGGCCATGCTGTCGAGAGTGTGCTTAACAGCCCGCGTGCGGTGAAAGTGAACATCGCCATCATGCGCGCGTTCGTAAATGTGCGTCAGACTCTTGAGGCAAATCGGTGAGCTCGCACAAAAATTTGCGGACCTCGAAGGTCGCGTCGGCAAGCACGACAAGGAAATCAATGCGATCATCGAAGCAATCCGCCAATTGATGGCCCCACCGTGGAGAAACGAAACGCGAGATCGGCTTTCACGTTCGCGAGCAAGCCCGCGATACCGAACTTACGGAAATAGTTATGAAACACATACTCACTGGTTTCGTGGCATCAGCAACATCTCTATCCAGTGGGATGACGTGCCGCGACCGATCCAAAGCGGAGATGTCGTAATCGCCAAGTGATCGCGTGGACAATTTACATCACGTTCGCGGGCGCAATGCTGCTTTTTTGCTGCCGCGCGTTTTCGCGCTGGATCGCGCTTACTCAACAACTAGGCTCGACCTTACGCGATTAGCCTGGCAACGCTTTGGCCGTCAGGATCTCGGATCTCGCGCACTTCACCACCATTGTGCGTGCCCGCCTGGGTGCCGGCCCTGGGCATGAATTACCATCTCGCGGTGGACGGAATCAGCCTGACGCTCGTCCTGGTTACGTCAGATAACGGCAGTCAGCTCAGTCCTTTTTTCCTGGGACGTTAGTGAACGACCGAACAGAGTTCTTTTTCTGGCTCTTGCTCGTCGTAGGTGGCTCCTTCGGCGTTTTTCTGAAGCGCCGATTTGTTCCTGCTCTTTGTCTTTTACGAATTGGTCATCGTGCCCAAGTCACTTTCCTGATCGCGATCTGGGGATCGACTAACAAGGATACGGCGCGATGAAGCTGACGCCTTTACTCCTTCTTCGGCGGCGCGCTCGTTTTCATCGGAATCATTGCCGCCTATGTCAGCGCCGGTTCACTCGATCTTGAATGCAGCTCGCGCAATTCCAATTCACACCCGCAATTACAATCGTGGGCGTTCCCGGTTTTGTTCATCGGTTTCGCCGTGCTTCGCCGGCATCTGGCCATTGCACACCTGGGCGCCGACCGGTCACGTGGCCGCGCCGACCGCGGGTTCGATGTTGCTCGCCGGAATCGTCGATGAAACTCGGAGCCTACGGCGGGCTGCGCGTCGCGATGAATCTTTTCCCGCAAGGTTTCCAAATGTGGAGTAAATGGATCGCGATTCTGGCCGTCATCGGAATCGTTTATGCCGGCAGCGGTGGCGCTGCGACAGCGCGACCTGAAATTCGTCATCGGCTATTCAAGCGTGAGCCACATGGGCTTCGTGCTTGTTCGGCCTGGCCACGGCAAACGTGCTCGGCGTTTCGGGCGCGGTGCTGCAAATGTTTTCGCACGGCGTGATCGGTGCACTCCTCTTCGCCGTCGCTGGACGCATGATTTATCGCCGCACTCACACCCGCGATCTTGATCAACTCGTCGCTGATGGATCTGAGTCGCGCGCTTCCATTCGCAGCGCTTTGTCTTTGTCATCGCTTCGGCCGCGTCGATGGGCATTCCTGGCTTCAGCGGATTTGCCGCCGAAATCACCATCCTGATCGGCGTGTGGAAAACCTTTCCGATCGCAGTCTGGATTACCGGTGCCGGACATGGTGCTTGGTAGCCGCATTCACCTTGCGCGCGTTGAAGAAAGCTTCTTCGAAGGTGGATCACGGCCGTCCGTTGGGCGATGTTAAGAGAGCCTGCGGCTTTGCCGCCGATTCAATGACATCGCCACGGAGCGCCGATCCACCTCGAACCAATTACTATTCCCGAGAAACTGTGGCGCCGGCCTGCTCGATGTTTCGCCACTGTGGCAATCGGAATCTATCCTGAAGTCTACTGACTCGATCGCATTCAACCCGCCGTTGAAGCAATGCGATTTCTGGCAAGATGAGGCGTTAAACGTTAAACATGTCAACACTGATGCATCGGGAGTTCTCGATTCATCGTGAGTAACGTTGTAACGATCTCGACAATCGTCCTACCCTGGATCTCCTCAAACTCGCAGCTCCCGAAGCGATCGTTACGTTGACTGCGCTGGTCGTTCTCGTGATTGGTCTGACCGACGAGTCGCGGAACTGTCGTAGCAGGCGTGTCGGCTGCAATCGCCAGCAACGTGGCGACAGGCTGGCACGGCTGCCGCTCTACAGCATTCTGCACCTGGTCGCAGCGCTCGGACTCATTGTCGCGATCGAAGCCATAGTGCTGCTTCCATCACACGCGAACTTGTTCCACGGCATGCTTGTGATCTCGCCGCTCAACTCGCTCTTCCAGATCGTCTGTTTGGTTCTTGCCTTCTTTACCGTCCTTCTGCGCGTCCCGTGAGATACCAAATTACGGCGAGTATCTCGCCATCGTTCTGCTCGCTACCATCGGTTTGCTACTTCTCGTTAGTAGTGAGGAGCTACTCATGATTTTTATTGGACTCGAGCTTACCGGTCTGTCGCTTTATCTTCATGACGGCATTCGACAAAACCGACATCCGATCGGCCGAAGCCGGGCTGAAGTATTTCCTCTTTGGCAGTACCGCCAGCGCTTTTACTCTCTTTGGCCTGAGTTTCATTTACGGCATGGCGGGCACAACCAGTCTTGCCGCCATCGCTGAAGGTCTTGCCGCGCAATCTCTCGTCACCGCTTTTGTTCGCCGGGATCGTCATGACTCTTGTCGGCTTCGCTTTCAAAATCGCGGCCGCGCCTTTTCATCTCTGGGCGCCCGACGCCTATCAAGGCGCGGCCGGTTTCGAGCGCCGCGTTCATTGCATCGGGATCGAAAGTGGCGTCGTTCGTTGTCCTCGGAAAAATCGTGCTCGTTGGGTTTGGCCCGGTGCACGGCAGCGCCGACGTGGCACGCCATGGTTGCCGGTTGGTCGCCGGTGCTCGCCGTGCTGGCTGCGTTCTCCATTCGTCATTGGCAATCTGGTTGCCCTGGTCCAGACCAACCTGCGCCGGTTGCTCGCCTACTCCGCCGTTGCTCACGCCGGTTATACCTTGCTCGGACTAATTGCGGGCGGGCGCGAAGGATTTAGCGCGACCTTATTCTACACTACCATCTACGCCTTCACTCTGATTGGCGCGTTCGGTGTCGTCGCGCTGGTGCGCCGCGAAACTGGCGGCGACGATTTGCAAAACTTTCGCCGGGCTGCGTGCGCGTTCACCTTTGCTCGCCGGGTGCATGGCGATATTCATGCTGTCGCTGGCCGGCCTTGCCGCCGCTCGCCGGATTTTTCGGCAAGTTCTACCTCTTCAGCGCCGCGTTTCGCGCCGGTGCCAACCATGGTCTCCTCTGGCTCGTCGCACTCGCGCTCTTTGGCAGTCTGATCTCGCTTTACTACTATCTCATCGTTTTAAAGGTGATTTTCCAAACCGAGGCCGCTGAAACTCGTTCGCTCTCATCCCCGGCGCAGAACGGACTTTCCAGACTGACAATTGTGTCTCGCCGCAGCCATCGTGCTGCTTCCTCGGAATCGCACCGCAATTTCTTGTCGCACGTATCATTGCAGCGTTGCAGTAAATACGCCGCTCGACGCCGAAGTTACTCCACACCCTCAAGACTTGCGATAAAATCTTGACGGCTTAAAGCCGTCGAGTTGCGGACTGCTAAGGCTCGAAGGTGGTTAGCGATCTGCTAGCGTCGTGCATCCGAAATTCCGTGAGCGAAACTACAACGCCACTCCGGCTCGAGTCGACCCGCGCTTTACCGATCGCGAACGTCAGCCGGGTCTCGATCTTCTCCGTGCTCTCGCCATCATCGTGGTGGTCATTTACCACGCCGCCCTTTTCGGTTTCAAGTTGCCCGGCCGCGTGGATCGATTCGGCTGGATCGGGGTCGATCTATTCTTCGTTCTCAGCGGCTACCTGATTGGCGGGCAATTGCTCGCGCCGCTCGGCGCGCGGTCGGCCAATCGACCTGCGGCGCTTCTTCGCCCGCCGCGCCTTGCGAATCATCCCGGCTTACTTCGTCATCCTCGCGGTTTATGCCTTTTTGCCGTCGTGGCGGGAGTATCCGGAAATGTCGCCGCTTTGGAAATTTGTCCTCTCGGTGCAAAACATTGGTCTGCATGGCGGCACCGCCTTTTCCCACGCCTGGTCGCTTGCGGTCGAAGACCAGTTCTATTTCCTCCTGCCGCTGATACTAATTCTCGTTAGCCGATGGCCTCGCGCTCGATTTATCATGCCATGCCTCATCGTTCTTGGCGGAATCGGGCTGCGCACATTTCTTGCCCGGCAGAATTTAGTCGAAACCGGTGTCTCCTTCCGCGGCTTTCAAACCTGGATCTATTACCCGACCTGGACGCGGCCTCGATCCTCTCGTCTTCGGTGTTGTCCTGGCTGCGATCGAAAAGTTCCGTCCGCGATGGTGGCACCGCCTGATGAATCTTGCCCCTGGCTCTTGCTGCCCGGGCTCGCCCTCATCGTTTACGCATTATATCTGGGCGAAGGCGATTATCTCACCGTCGCCGCCGCCATTTGGCAATTTCCCTTAGTCGCTCTTGGAATGGCCGCATTACTTGTTTGTGCTGTCAGTCCGCGGTTATTTTTACGGCGAGTAAAGATTCCCGGCGCCGCTTTTATCGCCAGCATCGCTTATAGTGCCTATCTCATTCAAAAACTTGTCATCCACTTCGTTTCGCAATTCTGCGTAACTCACAATATCGTGCTCACTTCGGCGGCCGCTCTTTCCGTCGTCGAATTATGCGTTTACGCCGTTGCCACGATTCTGTTCGTGGTGGTGGAACGCCCCTTTCTCCAACTCCGTCACCGCGTTGCCCCGCGCCCTTCCCGAAGCTGATCTCTTGATCGTCCGATTTCCGCGGCGCCTGATCCACTCGAATCGTCGTTTCCTTGTCGTAACATCAAATATGGCAACCGAGTGATTTGTTAATCATCGCGGCGAAACGTCTCCGCCGACGCCGTTGCCGAAATGCGCTTCGCCGCGCCGGTCGCGCACGTTTACAATCCGCTCATCTACGCCTGGCGCGCGCATGAGATCTACCTGCGGCGCTACGGAAATAGCCCTAAGCGCGTGTTATTCCTCGGAATGAATCCCGGTCCGTTTGGTATGGCGCAAACCGGTGTCCCGTTCGGTCAAATCGCCGCCGTGCGCGATTGGCTGGGTATTCACGCAAGAATTGATCATGCACGGGACGAACATCCGAAGCGACCGGTGACGGGATTCGATTGCTCGCGCAGTGAAATTAGCGGCCAACGCTTGTGGGGATTGTTCGCGAAACGCTTTGGCTCTGCTGCAAAATTTTTCCAGGAACACATGGTGATGAATTATTGCCCACTGGCGTTTTGTGAGGCGAGCGGGCGCAATCGAACGCCGGACAAACTCCCGGCGAACGAGCGGACGCTACTGTTCGCCGCGTGTGATGATCATTTGCGGGAAGTTGTTCGCATCCTGGAACCCGAATGGCTCGTCGGCGTGGGTGATTTCGCTGGAAAACGCGCGCGTGAAGTAATCGCCAATCCGCCGCCGCGCATCGGCCAGATTTTGCATCCGAGTCCGGCGTGCCCCGCTTCAAACAATAACTGGGCCGGCATCGCCACGACGCAATTGCGCGACCTCGGCGTCTGGAAATAAGAACCCCAAAAACACGAGAACTGGGATCCGCCAAATGATCAAGAAGCGAATTTTGATCTCTGATTACCTGGCAGAATCGTCCCGCACCTGATAATTAAGCCGGCGCGACAAGAGCCAGCGCACACCAAACATGTCGACGGTGGCGCGGAGGGCGCGATTACCGAGGCCGTATTTGCTTTGGCCGAAACGACGCGGACGATGATTCACTGGAATCTCAACCAGCCGATATCCCGCTCCTTTCACCAATGCGGGGATGAAACGGTGCATGCCCTTGAATGGAACCAGCGCCCCCGATGCAATCCCGTCGCATCGCCTTTCAAGGTGCAACCAGTATCGCGAACACCGTCCCGCGTGAAACGGCTACGGACAAAATTCGCGACGCGACTGGTGATGCGTTTCAGCAACGTGTCCTTGCGCTGCGCGCGATACCCGCACACCAGATCGGCGCCGCGTGAAATCTCCGCCAGCAGTCGCGGAATATCGGCCGGATCATTTTGCAAGTCGCCATCGATCAAGACCGCGACCTCGCTGCGGACCGCCTGCAAACCAGCGAAAATAGCCGCGCTTTGTCCGGCATTTTTTCGAAGTGCAGAACCCGGGTCCGCGGATTGGCTGCGATCCGGGCACCAGTTTCGTCCTGCGAACCATCGTCCACAAAAATGATTTCGTAATCGAGCCCGGTGAGCGCGTCCGCCAATTCGCGCTGCAACATCGCGACGCTCTGCTCTTCGTTGTAAAGCGGAACAACTACCGAGACGTCGCTCATAGCGGCAGCGTCCGATAGTGCAGGCAAAGGTAAACGTCCCAAGCGCGAACAAGTCTTCCGAAACGGCGCACTTCGATCCTGGCGACGCGATCGACCCAGGAAAATCCGGCCTGCAGATTGTGCGGAATTCTTTTGCGCCCGGCGTCCTGGATGTAGAGAGCGCTTCGTCCGGTAAATAAATTGATGCCGCCTTCTTCGGTATAGCTCTGGTCTTCCGGATTTGGCGTGCCGGGCGGGCGCTCGACAAATTCGTCATACCGCGGCCAGAACGAAAATTGATTCACCACGTCCTGGGACTCGACAAGGTAACAAGGCGGGTGCCCTGGTCCTTCGCTGCGTTTATCGTGCAAATAGAAGGCGATCTCGGAGGCGCGATCACGTTCGTCCGCGATCAGGAAAAATTTCTCCTGCGTTTCTCGCTCGAACTGGATACGAAAATTTTCTAACGCGAGAGTCGCGCTTTTCCAGCCGCGCATGCCATCAGACGGGTCGCGCCGCTTAATTTCAATCCCGACGCTCCGCAGCATGTCGCTATCCAAAGCCAGCATGCTCATGATTAGTCCGAGGCCGAGGGCGCAACCGGCGAGAGATCGCCAGATTCGTTTTGCTTGCAAATGTGGCTGCCAGAAAGCGACCGCAAGCAGTGCAAAACTGGGGAAAGCGAGCGCGTCCCAGTTCGGCGCGGCGGCTTTATTGAGCGAGAGCAGGGCATAAAATGCGAACACCGGAAGGCCAAACCACATCAGAAAAAGCCGGCGCGGCTGCTGTTGCGAACGTTTCCACAATGCGATTACCGCGACGGCGAGGCCGAGAAAAAGCAGGGGCGAATAGACAAGAAAATGTTCCCCGATAAACGAGAGAAATTCCAGCGGATGAAAACCGACACCCTGGTTGACGCCGCCGCGCGATTTCAGATGCGCCACCGTCGCCCAGGCGCGTTCCTGGTTCCATCGCACCGGCGGCACACAAAACGCCGCGAAAATTAGCAGCATGAGGTAAAAACCGGGCCGTCGAAATTCCACCCGCAGCTTTGGGATAAGCGCGAGAACGACGATAATGGAGAGCAGCTCAAATACATTGGTGTATTTGCACAGGAACCCGAGACCGATAAGAACTCCCGTCAGGGGCCAGTGCCAGGAAAATTTCGGGCTCCTCTCCACCACACACCAAAACGAAAACATGGCCGCGACCCAGAAAAAGAGCGAAAGCGGGTCGATCGTCATGAGGAAGGCGCCCAGGTTGAAAATCGGGGTCGCGTTCAATCCGATCACCGCCCCGAGCGCGGCTGACGCATTGAACATGCGGCGTCCCAAGTAAAACAAAAGCAGGCTGGTTCCGGCGCCAAGCAATGGGCTGAAAAACCGCACCCCGAATTCGTTCGACCCAAAAATCATCGTGCTGGCGCGGATGGCGAAAGCCACTCCGGGGCCTTTGCTGAAATAAGCGGGCGCGAGTCGCTGCGACCACATCCAGTAATGCGCCTCGTCGAATTGCAGATCGGTCGTTCCCAGCAACGCCAGACGCAGGCCGGTAATCGTGAGGACAAAAAGCCAGACCGCGCGCTCGATTTTCACGATGCCGAAACGGGGATTAGCCGCGGATGGCGGGCAGCGACTTCAGGAAGCCGGGGAGATGATTTTTGCCAGAATAATTCGCAAAAGCCGAGAATGAGCAATGTTTCCCCGGCGGCGAGAAGAAAGTGGCGACGACGTCGCTCGGCCAATGTGCGCCGAGATAGATTCGTGAATAGGCCACGGCCGCAGCGATGATCCAATAGAGTTTTCCCCAGCGCCGATAGAAAATCGTGCAGCAAATCGCGATCACGGTGTTGTTATTGGTATGGCCCGATGGAAAGGAAGCGCCGGAGCGGGCGCGTTCCGCTGCGGTTGGAAACACGGACGTGCGGTTTCTTCAAAATCGTCAGAATCATGGGTCGCGTTTTTTCCAGCTCGATCATGCGCACGGTTTGCACCTGTTTCGGGCGCGGCCGTCCGATGGCGTGTTTAAGCGGATCAACCGCAGCATTGGAAAGACCGAGTGTGAGCGCGGTACAAAGACGAATGCACGGCCGCGAAAACCGCCGAAGATGAGGAGCGCGACGGCTGCGATGAGAATGAATGGCGTCCAGATTTCGGCGTAACTAATGAGCGGCATGAACAAATCGAACGCAGGGTTCGTCCATTGCTCGTTAATTAAATGAAAAATCTTTTCGTCCATTCGCTCGCGCCGCCAAGGACCGAGAATAAAAGCGCAAGACGAATGAAACAAGCGGCTCTCGTAGTCGCCCTGCTTTTGCCGGCTGTTGCGGCGGCGCAACGTTTTCCCGACGCCACCGAATTACTGGCCAATGTGCGCCTGCGTCAATCGCAGCAGGAGATCGATTTGCGCGGGCAACTACGGCAGGACGCAAAGATTGTGCCCTTTCATCTCGTGCAAAACGGGCCGGTTGTTCGTTATATCTTTACTAATCCTGATGAGACCTTGCAGGTGCGAATCGGAGTTAATGATTCACGCCTGGATGAAATCAAACGCAGCGGTTCGGAAAAGATTACACAGCTGAACGAGCCGGTGCGCGGCGTAGCCATCACCTACGAAGATCTGGCGCTGAAATTTCTTTACTGGCCGAACGCACACGTCATCGGCGCCGATTTCATCCGCACTCGCAACTGCTGGAAAATACAATTGCAGGCGCCCGGCGGCGACTCGCAATACGGCTCGATTCTGTTGTGGGTCGACAAGGACAACGGCGCCCTCATGCGAATGGAGGGTTATGATTCTGCGGGAAAAATGATCAAACGCTTCGAAGTCGTTTCCGCGCAAAAATCGAAAACCGCTGGTATCTGAAACAAATGCGCGTGGAGAGGATTGATCCGCAGTCAGGCCGTGTCACCGCGCGAACGTATTTAGAGATAAACAAATGACTTTGTAGCTGCCGCTGTCCCCAGCGGCAGAATTACCAAACCTCTGCCGCCGGTGACGGCGGCAGCGCAGCTACAACCTCATCTCGAGCGAAAAAGCCAGTCCGGTTCGGACCGAGGGATTCCGTGGAAGTCTTAAAGTTTCGCAGCGGGATCCTCGACCCTCGCTCGCGATGACCAGTGTGCTTAGAATAAGGCGCCGGCATCGCTTGCCTGAAGGGAATCTTGGGTTAAGCAAACCTTCCTACGACGAGAAAGCTGGCGCTGGCAATTTCCTATTGCTTGGCGATTTCCGTGACGGCCTCAGCACAAAACGTTGCACCGGTGGTTACGACCCCGATTGCGCCATTCACGGTTTTTGCTGGCGCGCCGGCGCGCTCGATTGATCTCACCACGGCGTTTTCCGATCCGGACGCGTCGAATGCGGTGCAGCCGGGCGTGTCGCTTCCCTCAAGCACGGGCATCTTCACTATTGCGCTCGACGGGCAGTACAAACCAGTCACGGTTGGCAATTTCTGAACTACGTAAATTTCGGGCGGTATTTCGCGACCGACGCGACGTCGTGCAAGGCGGCGGATTTATCGGCACGGTCGATTCAGCCGAACCCGCCGTCCTGGTCACCCTCCCAATGGGAAATTACACTGCCATCGTCCGGGGAGTTGGGGCAATGCCTACCGGGCTCGCCCTCCTCGAGATCTATCCGCAATAGGTCGGTTACTCTTTTGCGGCAGCCTGCACAATTTGGGCGAAGCTGCGGGGATCGAGGCTGGCGCCGCCGACCAGTGCCCCATCAATATCCGGTTGCGACATCAGCGCGCCCGCATTTTCCGGTTTCACGCTGCCACCATATTGGATCCGAACGCGATCGGCCGTCGTCGCGTCCGACAACTTCGTAAGCGTTTCGCGAATAAATGCGTGTGCTTCCTGCGCCTGCTCGGGTGTAGCATTACGGCCGGTGCCGATAGCCCAGACCGGCTCGTAGGCGATGACAGTTTCGTGGAGATCTTTGCTGCTTGACTCCGGCGAGGCTGCCGTGCAGTTGCAACGACAGAATTTTTCCACACTGCCTCGCTCGCGCTGCTCCAGCGTTTCACCGACACAAACAATCGGGCGCAACGTCGCTTCTATCGCAGCCCGCACCTTTCGATTCACAATTTCGTCGGTCTCGTGAAACATCTGCCGCCGCTCGCTGTGACCCAGCACGACGTAACGAACAAAGAGATCGCGCAACATCGCCGCGGAAATTTCGCCGGTAAACGCGCCGCTGTGTTCCCAATGCATGTTTTGCGCGCCAACTTTGATGTTCTGCGCCTTGTCCAGCGATTCCACCACCTTGGCGATGGCGGTAAATGGTGGCGCGATCACCACTTCGACCGCCGACATGTCGCCAATTTCGAGCAACAAATCTTTGACGAACTCAGCGGCCTCAGCCTGCAGCATGTTCATCTTCCAGTTAGCAGCGACGATTTTTTCTCATAAGTCTTTTATCGTCATCTCGAGCGCAGCCGAGGGATCCCGTTGCGCAAGCTTAAACGTAACTTTCTCGGGGATCCCTCGGCTATTCGCTCGGGATGACATGGGTTAACTTTTGTCCGTCAGCGCCGCCACCCCCGGCAATTCCTTGCCCTCCAATAATTCGAGCGTCGCGCCGCCGCCGGTAGAAATGAATGTCATTTTATCAGCCACACCCGCTTGCTTGACCGCGGTCACCGAGTCGCCACCGCCGATAATCGTTGTTGCATTCGATCGCGCCAGCGCGCGTGCGATCGCGAAAGTGCCCTTGGCGAAGTCGGGAATTTCAAAAACGCCGAGCGGCCCATTCCATAAAATTGTTTTTGCCATCGCGATCTCGCCTTCGAAAAGCGCGATCGTTTCCGGCCCGGCATCGAGATTTTGCCAGCCATCGGGAATCCCGTGATCGGGCGTCAGCCGGCCCGATTCCCGGCTGGGTGCGCCCGCGCGAACCTCCTGCGCAATAATGGCGTCGACAGGTAACGCCAGTTTTACGTCGCGCTTTTTGCGAGTGCGAGTAGTTCGTTGGCCAGATCAACTTTGTCGGCCTCAACCCGGCTTGCGCCAATTGGAATCCCCTGCGCCTTGAAAAACGTGTTCGCCATCGCGCCGCAAATCAAAATCGTGTCGGCCTTTTCCATCAGCGCCTTCAGCACTCCGATTTTGTCCGACACTTTCGCCCCGCCCATGATGACGACGAATGGTTTGCCCGGGTGATCGAGTTCCTCGTGTAAATAGTGAAGTTCCTTTTCCATCAGCAAACCCATCGCCGATTTCGAGACAAACTTGGTGATCCCCGCGGTGCTGGCGTGCGCGCGATGCGCCGCGCCGAAGGCGTCGTTCACATAAAGATCGCCGAGCTTCGCCAGCGCCTCGGCAAATTTTGGATCGTTCGCTTCTTCCCCGGATGAAAACGCAGGTTCTCCAGCAGCGCCACGTCGCCCTCCTGCATGTGCGCCACAATTTTTCCCGGCACCTCGCCGATGGTATCGTGACTGAAAATTACCGGCTGATTAATCAGCGTATGCAAATAATCAGCCACCGGTCGCAGGGTGTACTTGTCGACCTCGTTTGCCTTTCGGCCGGCCAAAATGCGACATCAAAATCGTTTTCGCGCCATGCTCGCGCAGCCAATTGATCGTCGGCAGCGAGGCGCGGATCCGGGTATCGTCCGTGATCACAATTTTACCGTCGCGCTCCTCCACCGGCACGTTGAAATCGACGCGCACCAGAACGCGTTTTCCGCGAACCTCAAGATCGCGCAGGGTTAATTTCATCCCGTCTTTCCTCCTGCTCATGCTCGTGCTCATGCTCATGCTCGGAAGCGATAAATTCCTCCTCCTCGCGCAACAAATCCGGCGTGTCCGGAAAACCTTTTGAGCATTCCCATGAGCATCTTAACAATCCGAACAAGCTGCTCTTTCGCCGGGAGAATTCGCTCGGTGACTGATGAGTTTGCGCACGGCCAGCACGTCAATACATGCTGCGCACTCCAGCGCTGAACCACGCGCGATCTCCAAAAACCTTGCGCGGTCGGCGTTTGAAAATTTGCCGTTACCCTCGGCAATATTGAGCGGGATACTTGTCGAAGCGCGATCGAGCTGATCCTTTGCTGCGGCCTTTACGGTAACCTCACTCAAGAGGTCTTCAACCCAGCCGCAAAAGGCGATTGCCTCCTGATATACGTCAAGACGCTCGTGATCGAAATACGTTTTCATAGCTCGATCATGAGTATGAGCAGGAGCATGAGCAAGAGTTGCTACTTCCCCAGCATCTGCAGCAACTCCACGCAACGATTGCTGTAACCCCATTCGTTGTCGTACCAGCCGACCACCTTCACGAAGCGGTTGCCGAGCGTCAGCGTAAGTTTGCTGTCGAAGATGCAAGAATGCGGGTTGCCCACGATATCTTGCGAGACCAACGGTTCATCGCTGTATTCCAGCACGCCTTTGTAGCTCTTGTCCGATGCGGCTTCTTTAAATGCCGCGTTGATTGAATCCACCGTCGCATCCTTCTCCAGCACGGCCGTGAAATCAGTCACCGAACCGTCCGGCGTCGGAATACGAAAAGCGCCGCCGTTTAGTTTCCCTTTCAATTCTGGAATCACTTCGCCGATCGCCTTCGCCGCGCCCGTGCTCGACGGAATAATGTTAATGGCAGCGGCGCGGGCGCGTCGCAAATCTTCGTGTGGAAAATCGAGAATGCGCTGGTCGTTAGTATAACTGTGGATCGTGCTCATGAACCCATGCTGCACCCCGAATTTCTGGTGCAGGACCTTCGCCAGGGGTGCAAGACAGTTCGTCGTGCAGCTGGCATTGGAAACGATCGTGTCTTTCGCCGGGTCGTAAATGTCGTCGTTGATCCCGATACAGATGGTGGCGTCGGGATTTTTGGCCGGCGCGCTAATGAGCACCCGCTTGGCGCCTGCTTTGCTGATATGCAATTCCGCCTTGTCCCGGCTGGTGAAAAATCCGGTCGATTCCAGCACGACTTCAACGCCCAACTCTTTCCAGGGCAGATTCACCGGGTCGCGTTCCTTCAGAATGCGAATCTTGTGACCGCGCACGATAATGTTCTGCTCGTCGTAACTGATCTCGCCATCGAATTTCCCATGGACCGAATCCCATTTCAGCAAATGCGCGAGCGTGTGGGTGTCGGTCAGATCATTGATCGCGCGGACGCGTTTGACGTCGCTTTGTGACATGGCGCGAAGAACGTTGCGTCCGATGCGCCCGAAGCCGTTAATGCCGTAGTTTGCCATAATAAAAATATTTTCAGGGTTCACGATTTCCGAGAATGTCGGAATCGAGTGAGCGCAGAAAATAGAATGCGGAAACGACCGAGGCAATGGCGAAGTAGAGTCATGGTGCCGGTGCTGTTTTCGCTGTTTTGCGCTCAACCTGGCTGCGCGCGAGCGACCGATCCGTCGCAAATGAAAACCATTTTTGTCTTTGGCGATAGTTTATCGGAAGGCGTTGCCATTACTCCGCGCCAAGCCTGGCCGATGCTGCTAGTCGAGAAATTGCGCCGCGATCGGTCCGAATTTTCGGGTGATCAATGCCAGTGCCAGCGGAGGCACCACTGAGGGTGGGCTGCGCCGTCTTCCACCGCACCTCGAGCATCCCATCGATATTTTTATCCTCGAGCTTGGGATCAACGATGCCTTCAACGGCATTCCGCTCGAACAGACCAGCGCAAATTTGCAGTCGATTATCGATCAGGTGAAGGCGCGCAATCCGAATGCGTCGATCGTAATCGTGGGGATTCAGTTTCCGATCGCAGCACCGGACAGCGAATATGCCGCCGCGTTTGTAAAAATGTTTGGTGAACTGGCCGCGAAAAATCACGCAGCGCTGGTGCCGAATTTACTCGAAGGTGTTGTGGGCGATCCAAAACTGAACCTACCCGATGGCATTCATCCGAACGCCGCCGGACATAAAATTCTGGTGGAAAATGTCTGGCGCGTGCTTGAACCGATCGCGCGGGAGGTGGGCTCGAAATAACGCTGCGGTTTTTCGCCGTCATCCCGAGCGAAGCGAGGGATCTCACTTTGCGGGACAAAATCACACAAACTTGGGCGACGCTTAACCGCACTGAGAGATATCGCGCGTAAGCAAGCTCTGACGACGATGACTGTTCGAGATTCGGATATTGCAAACCATCGGCGAGGTCCCTCGCTCCGCTCGGGATGACAAACGCGGCAGAGGGCGGGTAAATTGACGGATGGTCCAACCACTCAATCCCCAGCATCTCGATCCAGCCGACCCGCACTACTCGCACAGCCCAGACGAACCGGTGCTGGAGCGAATCGCGATCGCGACGGAAGGCGAAGATTGCGATGAATGCGTCCGCAAAATTGCGCGAACCGCTCATGCGCATCCCTGGAGTGTGCGACGTCCGGGTAAATACAAAGCGCGAGCGAGTAATCGTAACCTTTGATGCCCGAAAAACCCACCCGCCCGATCTGCACGACGCGATCTTGGCCAGCGGTTACAAACCGGCGGCGTTCGCGGATGACTGAAAGCACCAGCGGACTGGCGCACGTCCAAGACGCTTCGCGGAATTTCGGGCGCCAGCTTTTTGAGTGCGGCAGCCTCTGCCGCTTTTGTCATCCCGAGCGGAGCGAGGGACCTCGCCATGATTAGCGGCCTCCGAATTTTCATGAGATTCCTCGCCCGTTCAGAGCCTGGTTCGCGTGAGAATCTCTCAATTGGCCGAGGTCATTCCTGGCTTGTGTGATTTCCGAACCAGGTGAGGTCCGCTTGCGCTCGGGATGACAAAATTGCTACCACGCCCTCGAGTTAAGACACCGACTCGCCCTGGCATCCACGGTCTGAGGATATATTGAACGCCGAACGCCCAACGCGGAGCGCCAGTTTCATCTCGTTCAACGTTGGATGCTGGACGTTGAGCGTTGGGCGTTTTCTTTACAGCACCGCCGGCCGTTGCTGGGTCAGGCAATGAAACGTGCCCAGGCCCCAGATTAATTCGCGGCAATCGATCCCGATCACTTTGCGATCCGGAAATAATCTTTGCAGCGTTTCGCGCGCCGGTTCGTCCATCGGATCGGCGAACGTTGGCAGCAAAACGCAATTGTTAGCGATGTAGAAATTGGCGTAGCTCGCTGGCAGAACCAAATCTTCGCGCACGATTCTCCTCGGCATCGGCAGCTCGAAAACTTCCAGCGGCTCGCCCTCGATTTTCATCGAACGCAAGCGCGCAAGATTTTCCTGCAACGCCTCGATAGTTCGGACTATCGCGCCTCTCCTCCACCACCGTCACGACCACACGCTCGCGAACAAAACGCGCCAGATCATCGATGTGACCATCGGTGTCGTCGCCTTCGATCCCCTGGCCCAGCCAGAGAACCTCCCGCACCCCGAGATAATCGCGCAGTCGTTGTTCAATCTCATCGCGCTTCAAATTCGGATTACGATTTTCGTTGAGGAGACACGATTCACTCGTGAGCAGTGCGCCCGCGCCGTTTACTTCAATCGAGCCGCCTTCCAAAATCATCCGCGGGTAAAAACCGGAACATGCAGAATTTCGCCGACACGGGTCGGCACAACTTCATCGAGGTCGCAGGGCGGATATTTCCCGCCCCAGGCGTTGTAATCCCAATCCACGATGGCAAGGCGCGGTTGCTTATTTCTCGTTAGAAAAATCGGGCCGTGATCGCGGCACCACGGTTCGTTGGTGGGAATGCGATGAAAGGTAATGCGCGCGGGATCGAGATCGCGCAGCACTTCCATCGCTTCCGCTTCGTGCGCCCCGTTACAAACGTTAATGCAAACGCGTTCGGATTCGATCAGCGCTGCGACCATCGCACGCAAGGCCGGCAACACCCGATCAAACGATCCCGGGAAGCTAATTCCCTCACGCCGCGGCCAGGAGAGCCATGTGGCTTCGTGCCGCTCCCATTCGGCTGGCATTCGGTAGCCAAGCTCGGCCGGAGTTCGTTCCGTCATGCGCGATAACAGCATCGAAACGTTGTCCAGGCAATCGACCCGCGAAAATTTTCGGCGCGAACCGACGCACTGTATCCTGCCGAGCGCCAAGGGAACGATCCAATCCGGAGAGCGCATGCTGACGAGGTGGATCGGCCGCTCCGTCGGGCGATGCTAATAAAAGGCGGCGTTTCGCGCCTTGCTTTAGCATCGAGGTCCGAGCCGGACTGGCACGACTGCTCGATCCACCCACAACATGATCGCGCTCGCTAATAATCCGCTCTGAAGTAAATTGTCCGTTGATTCGCAAATGGAAAAGCCGGGTGAAACCGCGGGCACCGTTTTAGTCGCAGTGCCGGGTGGCAAGGGTTTAATGTCAACGCTGGCCAAGCAGGGCTTCCGCGTGCGGGCCTGCAAGAATCTGACCGAAGTGATCAAACGCTTCGATCGCTCTACGGACGCCATCGTCCTGGCGCAAGCAACGCTGGCGCCGTCGAGAATCCATCTCCTGGCCAAGGCTGTCGCGACGCAACCGCCCTGGTCGGACGTGCCGGTGATTCTTTTGGCAAAGGCCGGGAGCGGCGGAAAGAAGGCGAGGCAGTGTGCGCTTGAAATCCTTGGCGATGCCAACGTGCTTTTCCTTCCACCTCCGTTGCGAATAGTCGCACTTGTGACCGCATTGCGAGCGGCGGCGCAAAGACGTCGGCACCAACGCGCAGCGCTGCGCGCCATCCAGGATTTGCTCGACCAACGCGAAGCCGCCCTCGCCAGCATCAGCGACGCTTTCTCCGTCCTCGATCGCGACTGGCGCTACACCTACGTGAACAAGCGCGTTCTCGAATTGACGGGAAAGCAGAGAGAAGAACTGGTGGGCCATGTAATCTGGGAAATTTTTCCCGAAGCGGTCGGCACCGAATTTTATCAGCGCTGTCATCGCGCCGTGGAAACGCAACAACCCGATCAGTTCGAAGTTTTTACAAACCGTGGGGACGCTGGGTCGATACTCGGATTTATCCCAGCAGCGATGGTCTTACGATTTATCGCGCCGATATCAGCGAAATGATGGAGCAACAAAGACGGTTGCGCGAAAATGAGCACCGCCTTTTCGTCGCGGAAGAACGAGTGCGACTCGCTTTGGAGGCGGCCGACGTTGGCACCTTCGATTATTACCCCGCCGTAGGCGTGATTCGTTGGTCCGACCGTTGCAATGAATTATTCGGTCTGCCTGCCGGCACCAAGCCAGATTACATGACCTATCTCAACGCCATTCATCCGGACGACCGCCATATCATTCACGAGACGATGCGCGAGGTTTTAAGTCCGGGCAGTAGTGGTCACTACGAAATCCAGTATCGCGCCCGAGACGTTGTTAATTCACGAGAGCGCTGGCTGGAGGAAAAGGGACGCGTTCTCCTCGACGATGCCGGCCGGCCGGCGCGATTCCTCGGCACCATTCTCGAAATCACAGAACGCAAAAACGCGGAGGACGCACTCAAAAAAGCGAAACAAGATGCGGAGGAGGCGAACCGCGCCAAGGACCAGTTCCTCGCCATGCTCTCCCATGAATTGCGCACCCCGCTTACGCCCGTGCTCATGACCATTGCTTCTCTTCAGCGCAATCATGACATTCCAGATAGCGCGCGGCGGGATCTGGATGTGCTCCGGCGCAACGTCGAGCTCGAAGCGCTCCTCATCGATGACCTCCTCGATCTCACTCGCATCGCCCATGGCAAACTCGAGCTGCGGAACGATGCCATCGATGTGCACGCATCGCTTAGTTACGCGCTCGGAATTTCGGCCAGCGATTTAAACGAAAAGCAAATCCAGGTTCAGCAAGATCTTGCGGCCAAGGAACATCATTGCTGGGCCGATGCCGCCCGATTGCAGCAGGTTTTTTGGAACATCATCAAGAATGCGGTCAAATTTACTCCGCGCGCGGCCAGCTCTGCATCAGCACGCGCAACGACGCCGAGCACTACATCATTATCGATTTCACCGATACCGGGATCGGGATTAATTCCGAATTGCAGCCGCGCATTTTCGACGCCTTCGAACAAGGTGGAAAGGGCATGACCAATCGCTACGGCGGACTCGGTCTCGGCCTCGCCATTTCCAAGCGCGTTATCGATTTACATGGCGGCAAAATTTCGGTGCAGAGCGGAGGCCAAGGCACCGGCGCCACTTTCACCATCAAACTGAAAGCGATGGAAACGTCGTTACTCGAAGGCCCGGCTTATCCGCTCGATGGCGACGGTAGCGCCAGGGACCGCGCGGAAATCTTGCTCGTGGAAGATCATGAAGATACGGCGCGGGCCTTGCGCCGGATGCTGGAAAATGCGGGGTATCAGGTCAGGTACGCATCGACTCTCGCCAGCGCGCGCGATCTGGCGGCGAAACGCCATTTTCAACTGGTGATCAGCGATCTCGGTTTACCTGATGGCAGTGGCCTGGATTTGATGGGGGAACTGGGTGATTCCGGTCAGTTGCGTGGAATTGCTCTTAGCGGTTTCGGATCGGAGAGTGACGTCGCCGCGGCCAAAGCGGCGGGCTTCGCGGCGCACTTCACCAAGCCGGTCGATTGGGAGCGCCTGCGGCATACCATCCATCGCCTACTCGACGGTCGCGAGGCAAGTTCTACGTCGCCCACCTAAACAATACTTTCGACCCTTGCTCCTGTAGAGGCAGGCGTGTCGCCTGCACTGACTCCTCTTTGCCATCGATTGGTTTGTCACGCCTCAGGTGGGAAGCACGCACCGGTGGATCGGTCGCTCCGCCGGGCGATGTTAATTAATAATGCGGTGCGTTTCGCCGCCTTGCGTTGGCATCGAGGTCCGAGCCGGACTGGCACGACTGCTCGATCCACCCGCTGCCATCCTGCGACTGAATAATCGCGCGCAACCGCCAGTCCGGTGCAAGACTCGCAGTTCGGCATCGGACAAAAAACGTTCACCGGGCCGGCCGCGTGTCAGGCGGATTATTGAATCCGTCCGGTGGGGCGCGTAACCGACCCAGGAACAAATCCGTTCTCGCACAATCAGAAAACGAACTCAATCACAATTTCGCGGGTGGCAATGAATTTTGCCTTACCCATTTTCAAAAAGTTTCGCCCGCGTAAAAGGCTCCGCCTCACGCGGCGAGCTTTTCTTGCCGCTGGATCCTCGACTTCCCCGATAACTGAGGACCGATAACCGATAATGCGAAGGATGCTTCGACGTTCGATGTTCGGCGTTCGACGTGTTCCCTCCGACTCTGCTCGTACTCATGCTCGTAATCGGTTTTGTCCCGGCTAACCTCCTTTCATGCCGAAAAACGCCGCACCACCCGCAAATCTCCCTCTGTAGCCGCGGTCGCTGGCCGCGTCTCCGCCGCCAGGCGATCGTCAACATCGACGACCCGCATCAGAAAAATCAAACGCTACGGCTGGATCCCTGACATTCCGGACCAGCGCGATTATCTTTACGCCGCGCCGCCGGCCTTTCTCCGCGCCTTACCGGCCAGGATCGATCTGCGCAAACAATGCCCGCCCGTTTACGATCAGGGCCAGTTGGGAAGTTGCACCGCCAATGCCATTGGCGGCGCCATCGAGTTCGACCAGATGAAAGAGAAGCTCCCGCAGATCTTCATTCCCTCGCGTCTCTTCATCTATTACAACGAGCGCGTCATCGAAGGCACCGTCAACACCGACGCCGGCGCCATGCTCCGCGACGGGATCAAGACCGTGGCCAAACAAGGTGCCTGTCCCGAGCCGATGTGGCCGTATCTTATTGCCCGGTTCAAAACCAAACCGTCCGCTGCCTGCTACGCGGAAGGGGCGAAGCATACCGCCGTGAGCTATCAACGATTGGTTCAATCGCTCTCACAGATGCAAGGCTGCCTGGCTTCGGGCTATCCTTTCGTCTTTGGCTTCACTGTTTACGAAAGCTTCGAAACCAACACGGTAGCCCGCACCGGCCATGTTCCGATGCCTGCCTCAGGCGAGCACGTCCTCGGTGGTCACGCCGTCTGCGCCGTCGGCTACGATATCAAGCGCCGCTGGTTCATTTGCCGGAATAGTTGGGGAACAAGCTGGGGCATGCGCGGCTACTTCACCATCCCCTTCGCTTACCTGACCGATGCTGATCTATCGGCAGATTTTTGGACCATTCGAGTAGTAGAATAATCCTCCTTGTCGCGCCGTAGATCGCCGCGGCGACGAAACCGGCTCCGCCGACTTCTGGACAATTAGAATTGTAGAGGCGCTTGTGCCAAGCGCCTTAGTTCGAGGTTTGATCTGAAATCTGTAAAGACAGGCGTGTCGCCTGCATCCTCCAACAAACTAAGAACAGATAACAGATAACGCGGCGCCTCGCGCGGTCCGATCATGCCCCGCCGCGTGAGGCGGAGCCTTTTACGCGGCTCGATTCTCCTTTCTTGTCATCCTGCTTGCCGCGGCGTAGCTCAGGCGAAGGCGGGAGCGAAGTCGAAGGATCTCTAACCATTCAATTCCCCTTCCTGTTGGAATTCTGCCGATCGACGATAGCTGGGTGCCTGTAGAGGCAGTCGTGCCTGGCGCGTCCGTAGCCTTGGGCGGAGGCGGCTCGCCTGCACCCCTCAATAACTGAGAACCCATAACTGATAACGCGGCGCTGTCGCGCCGTCCGCTCCTTGCCCCTTGCTCCCAGCTCCGTGCGTCTGATACCATCGCGCCAGTGCGCGGCCTTTACCGAAAAGAGCGAACTGACCACGGGCGGCAGCCTGCCCGCGTGTCCCGTTCCGTGCATCCTGATCACATTCTCCACTCGCCGCTCCCTTGCTCCGTGCTCCGCGCTCTGATCATGTCCTCAACCGGCCAGGTCTTGGCATTCGCAGTCCCTTGGATTGCGATGAACCCGCCGCTTCTCGCTGACATCCAAACCGAAATAGACGAAAAAATGTTCGCAATTAAATCCGAACTTTCGTATATATCTCGTTAGGCGCAATCGAACACTACGCAGAATGCTAGATGCACTAATGAGCGACGAGCAGAAATGCCCGCTATGCGATCAGCCTAATGGCTGTGCCATGGCCGAAGATGAGTCAGTTAGCGCCTGCTGGTGCACGAGCATAAGGCTCACAGAGGACATGCTCGAAGCAGTCCCGGCCAAGGACCGCGGCGTCCGATGCGTCTGCGCCACGTGTGCCCGCGCGCTGGCGACCGCGTCGCCTAACCAAGCGCTCCAGCCAACGGCTCCACTGCGTCATGCGTCGGATGTCGATGTTAACTAGTGTGCTTTCACAACCTGCCGCTTGCGACTGCCGGAGCCGTGGCTGAGCTTGTTCTCGTTAGACATTAATGCTCGATACCAACAATGAATCTTACCGACATCTTCACCGACGACAGCGAGAAGCCGTTACCAAAACCCAACGCAGTTCGTCGCCTTAGCGGCGATGAAGGCCCGTGGAATCCTGAGCACGTGCGCGGTATTATCTGCAATCCATGCTACGCTGGGATCGGACCTTATCCCGGGCTCGTTCCCGAAGCAGCATGGGTGCATCGCGGCGCGCGCACAATCCAGGAGGACGGAGCAGAACAGTTTCTCGTTAACATGCTCCAGATGCTTCGCGAGTCGTTCGAGCATGCGCATCTCCAATTTGGTGAGGCCGAAGACGAGTAAACCATGCGCCTCCAAAGACCTAACCAAACGCTGCCGTTTCGATCATTCGGCAGGTTCACGGCCTGCGGCAGGCGGCAGCTTGCCGAGGCGCGTGAGCTTGGTCTCGTTAGTGACCGCCATGACATTCATTGACACGAACCGTCTTAACGTAAAGGAGCCACGAGCAGGGTGGAAAGGCCGATTCTTTCATTCCCAAAACATGACGTTCGCGTACTATGCTGTCGCAGCGGGTGCGTGGATTCATGAGCATTCGCATCCAAACGACGAAGTCTGGAACGTCATCGATGGCGAGCTTGAGATCAAAATCGCCGCTGAGACTCAGGTGGCTGGTCCTGGATGTGCGGTGGTCGTTCCTCCAGACACTGCTCACTCAGTGAAAGCCCTCACTGACGTCCGAGCTATCGTCGTCGATTTTCCAAAGCGATACTCCATCGGCGGCACAGAGCTTTAGATTATGGATGCCGCTCCGGCCCACTTGCCCCAAAGTCTTCAGCGTTTGTGACGGCATTCACGGACCCTGTGATGTCGTTCGACCATTCAATAAGGGCTCATGACCTGCGACAGAACAACGCCCCTAGCTTACCGAGGAGCGACACCGGTCAGCTCGCTTGTTTCATCCCGTTTTTTTGATTAATAGAACATTCAGAGCTTGCCAGCCGTCGCTGGCCTTGTTAGGCCGCTGAACAATCTCACAAACAGCAATGCACACATCGCTCGCAACCAAAACCATGAAATCCAAGTTCTCCATTCTGACTACCGCCGTCGCAGCCATCGTGCTATCCCTTCCGTTGGGCACGATCGCCAAAGAGCCGGAACACGCCGATGCCGCCGCAAAAGTATCGCCCGCTGACGCCCTCGCGCGCCTGAAGGCGGGCAACCAGCGCTTTGTCGCTGGGAAGCTCCAGCATCCGCATCAGGACTCCAAGCGTCGGGCGGAACTGGCGAAGGGCCAGCGGCCGTTCGCGATTGTCCTCGGCTGCGCGGATTCCCGCACTTCGCCGGAGGTGCTTTTCGACCAGGGTCTGGGCGATTTATTTGTGATTCGCGTGGCGGGCAATGTTCTCGACGATCACGCCCTTGCCAGCATCGAGTATGGGGTCGAGCACCTGGGCGCTCAGCTCATCGTCGTTCTGGGCCATCAGCGCTGCGGCGCGGTGCAGGCGGCCAAGGAAACTATCGATTCAAACGCTGAAGCGCCCGCGCACATCAACTCGCTCGTCACCGCCATCCAGCCCGCCGTGGAGGCTACTCGTGGGGCGGACGTGGAAGCGACCGTCAAAGCGAACATAGATAATGTGGTAGAGGGGTTGCGCTCCTCCGAACCTGTCCTGAAGAAGGAGGTTGAGACCGGAGCGATTAACGTGGTAGGCGCTTATTACAACCTGGATACTGCCGCCGTATCTTTTACCGAAAAAGAAAGAGCTAGCTATTTCGTCGAGGCACCGAAGTGCGAGCTGTGTTGGCGTTGCACGCGAGGGCGTTTGCGTTCTCCGAAAGACGCCGTTGGCGTTTAGCCTTGCCCGATCTCCTGCCGCACAGGCTGCTTCGCCCGGTATTGTTTGAGACGCGCCTGAAACTTGGGGCGGAGCGTCTCATCGGTGGACAGGAGGGAGAGCGCTTTTAGCTGATAGCGTTCGGCTTCAGCGAAGTTACCGGCCTCGGCCTGCGCCGCCGCCAGGGTGTCGATTTGATCGGCATCCTTCCATTTATCTAACTGGCATGCCCGCGAAGCCAGTTCGACCGCTTCTTTCCCGTTGCGAAAAGATGCATCGGGACAGGTCGCGCGAAACCAGGCAGCGTTATTCAGCACGTCGGCGTCGTGCGGAGCGAGTCGCACTGCGGCGACGAAGTCGTCTTGCGCTCGTTTGAATTGACCCAGATGAAAATAAGCATTCCCGCGCTCACCTCTACGTCGCCCCAAACCCCGATCATCCTGTCGCAGGTCAATCGCACGTGTCATGGCATCGACCGCTTCTTTGTAGCGATTTGTCAGATTGTAGATAACTCCGGCGTCGTAGTAGCCAAGATCAAGCTTCGGCTGGATCCGAATTACCTCGAGAAAATCATTTAGAGCTTCATCGCGGCGGCCGAGATGTTTGTAAGCCAACCCGCGAAAGCGGTAGGCTAACGCAACTTTAATAACTTCCCCGCGTTCGTCTTCTATCGCGAGAGTTAGCAATTTAACCGCTTCCCTGTAACTCTGACTCACTTCGGCGTAGATGCCGCGGCCGAGATTGCTGTCCACGTCGATCAGGACCCCTGGGTAGCGGTGCGATCGCTTGAAGTCCGAGCCGGACTGGCGGTGCTCGTCGGCCGCGATGTACCTGGCACCCCTATCGGGGATTAAGCTCGTGCCGCGGAGCTTGGCCATGCCTTGCCCATGCGCGCTACTCGCGAAAACTGCCAGGCTAACAATGAGCAACCACGGCGTCCTCACCCCTATTTATTACGGCAAATTTCTGCCGCCGCCAGCGACCGCGGGACTGGTTCGCCTGCGCGCTAGTTTTACCAATTTAGGGAGACGAAACTGTCGGAGTCGACGGAAGTAGGGCTTTTTTCTACGCGCCACTATGCTTAATTGAACGTTTGCCATGGCTAGTTCTGCGAAGAAATCGGAAACAAGTTTCGAAACGGCCATGGAGCGGCTGGAAAAATCGTGGAGGAGATGGAATCAGGGAAAATGTTGCTGGAAGATTTGCTGGTGCGTTATGAGGAGGGAATGAAACTGGTGAAGGTTTGCCAGGACCGTCTCGCCCACGCCGAGCAGAAGATCCAAATCATCACCCGCGATCATGCCGGCAAAACGTCGGTGAAAGATTTTGCCGCAGCGGAACCGCCAATTGCCGCGTCTATTACGGATTCAATGGAGGAAAAGGATAACGATGACGTCAGACTCTTCTAAAAACGGGACGCGCCTGCTCGACGGCGTTCGCGGACCGGCGGATGTTAAGGCGATCCGCGAGCAAGATTTGCCGCGGCTTGCCCAGGAAGTGCGCGAGGAGCTGATCAAAGTCCTCTCGCAGACCGGAGGCCATCTTGGGCCCAATCTCGGCGTGGTCGAATTGACCATCGCGCTGCATCGCGTCTTCGATACTCCGAGGGACCGCTTCGTTTTCGATGTCAGCCACCAGGGTTACGTCCACAAAATGTTTACCGGCCGTCTCGATCGCATCGGGACGATGCGGCAATACCAGGGGTTGAACGGATTTCTGTTGCGCACGGAAAGCGAACACGATTGCTACGGAGCGGGACACGCCGGCACGGCCTTGTCGGCCGGGCTGGGGATGGCAGTGGGACGCGATTTGCGCGGCGCTGATGATCAACACGTGGTGGTAGTGGCGGGCGACGCCGCTTTCACCTGCGGGATCAGTTACGAAGCGCTGAACAACGCCAAATCGCAGACAAAGCGTTTCATCGTTGTGCTGAACGACAACGAATGGTCGATCGCTAAAAATGTGGGAGCTATCGCTTCCTATTTCAACACTATCACCACTCATCCGATGTACGCGGGGCTTCACGAAAAAGCGCGCCGGTTTATCAAAGCGGTCGCGGGCAGAGGCGCGGTGCATCTCGCCCACAAGTTTGAGGAAGGGGTCAAAAATTTGCTCGTGCCGAGCGTGATTTTCGAAGAACTCGGCCTGCGTTATTATGGGCCGATCGATGGGCACGATATTCCGTTGCTGATCAAAACGTTCGAGTTTTTGAAAACGCAGGAAGAACCGGTGCTGCTGCACATCCTAACGAAAAAGGGAAAGGATACGAGCCGGCCATTGCCAAGCCAGACAAGTTCCACGGGCTGGGCAAATACAAACTCGAGACCGGAGAAACCGCGCCGACGCCGACGCCGACCTACTCGGAAATTATCGGTAAAACCTTGGCCAAATTCGCCGATTCCAACAAGAACATCGTTGCCATCACCGCGGCGATGCCGAGCGGCACGGGGCTCGGATTTTTCAAGCGGCGCATCCCGACCGCTATTACGATGTCGGCATCGCGGAAGAACATGCTGCGCTGTTTCGCCTGCGGCCTGGCCACGCAGGGATTGAAACCGTTCCTCGCGATTTATTCGACTTTCTTCCAACGCGCCTACGACATGGCGATTCACGACATGGCAATTCAGAAACTAAACGTCGCGCTTTGCATGGACCGCGCCGGATTGAGCGGGGACGATGGACCGACTCATCACGGTTTGTTCGATATCGGTTATCTCCGGCATATCCCAAATTGGGTGCACATGCAGCCGAAGGACGAAGATGAATTCGTGGACATGCTTTGGACGATGGCAAACTACAACGCCGGTCCGATTGCAATCCGTTATCCGCGCGGGTCGGGCACGGGCGCGAAACCGAAGCCTGAACCGAAACTACTCGAGATCGGAAAAGCCGAAGTGGTGCAGCATGGGCGAGAGGTTGCGATTTTCGGACTCGGCAACATGTTCGAAGTCGCGGAGGAAGCAGCCAAGAAACTGGAGCAAAAGGGAATTTCGGTCGCGCTCATTAACCCGCGCTGGATCAAACCGCTCGACACCGGGACGCTGGAATTTTTGCCCGCAGCGTGGAAGTCGTTTGCACTATTGAAGACCACGTTTTGCACAACGGCTTTGGCTGCGCAGTGATGGAGCATTTGTATTCGCAGGGAATTCATACGCCGATGGTGCGGATTGGCTGGCCCGATGAATTCATCGAGCACGGCAGCGTTCCAATTCTGCGCCAGAAACATGGCATTACCGCCGACGCGCTGGTGGAAAAAGTGCTGCCGCTTTTGCGCAAGAAGCCGGCGGCGAAATCGAGCGCGGCTTAGCGCACCGAGTCCGACAAGATAGGGTAGTTGCCGATATGGCTATTGTGCCATATCGTGGATAGCCGTGACGAAGATGACAATGTTTATTGATGAAGGGCTTTTGGCCCGAGTGATGAAACTGACCGGCCTCAAGACGAAGACCCAAACGGTGGAATTTGCGCTCCGGGAGACAGAGAGAAAGCGAGGCTCACCAAATTCTTAGGCGAGCGAAAAATCGCAGCTTCGGAATGGAAGGAAAGCATCGATCCGGCGTACGATCTCAACCGGTTGAGAGTGGCGGAGAAACCTCCAAGGTATTCCGGCAAACGTGGTGCTGGTTGATTCGTCGATCTACGTCCATCTGTTGCGAGCGGGATCGGATCCGGTCGCGCAATTGGCGGAGCGCTTCGAGGTCGCCGAGCTGGTGGCCTGCGATGTGGTCCGGTGCGAAGTATTACGCGGGATTATTCGGCCGAAAGTGCGCGCCGATCTGGCTATGTTTTTGATCTCCTTGTGCACGTGACGATGGATCATCGGGCCTGGCAGGAAACGGAAGACCTGGCGTGGCGGCTGGATCGCACCGGTAACATTCTACCGTTAACCGATCTGATGATCGCAGTCTGCGCCTTCCAGGCGGGCGCGGAACTGCTGACGCGAGATCATCATTTTAAATGATCCCGCGCCTTCGTCTGGTCGAATGGTAATCGAAATCGCTAAATTCAAATGAGTGCCATCGAAGCGCGTGACTTAACCAAAGTCTATCGCACCTATCGCAAGGAGAGCGGACTGCGCGGGGCGATCAAGGGACTGGTGCGGCGGCGTTACGACGAGACCCGCGCAGCCGATGCCGTGAGCTTTCAAATCGAGGAAGGTGAATTCGTCGGCTTTTTGGGGCCGAATGGCGCCGGGAAAACGACAGTGCTGAAAATGTTGTCCGGGCTCCTGAATCCGACCTCGGGCGACGCACGGGTGTTGGGTTTCGTGCCATGGGAACGGCGCAACGAAATGAAGCGGCAATTCAGTTTGCTGATGGGACAGAAGAATGCGCTGTGGTGGGATCTGCCGGCGCAGGAATCACTCGAGCTCAATCGTGCGATCTACGGAATCGACCGCGAACGTTTCAACAAAGTGGTCGGCGGATTGAGCGAGCTGCTCGAGGTCACCGACAAAATGAACGTAATGGTACGCGAGCTTTCATTGGGCGAACGAATGAAGATGGAATTGATCAGCGCGCTCATTCACGAACCGAAGGTCCTTTTTTGGATGAACCAACGATCGGTCTAGATGTCGTTAGCCAGAAACGGGTGCGTGAATTCCTGCGCATTTATAATTCCGAAAACCGCATCGTCACGCTCCTGACCAGTCATTATATGCAGGACATCGCAGAGCTGTGCGATCGGGTGATGATTATCGATCACGGGAAGATTTTCTTCGATGGCCCGCTCGATACCATCATCGACCGCTTCTCCGGCGATAAGGTGATTAGCCTGACTTTTACCAGTGAGTCGAAACGCGATTTCACCGAGTTCGGCGAAGTGGTGTCGCAGACTCCGGTGTCAGTGCAATTGAAGGTGCCGCGTGCGCATGTCACCGAAACGGCACGCCGTTTACTGGAGGCCTGTGATATCAGCGACATTAGCGTGCAGGAAATGCCGATTGAAGACGTGATTCGTTCGCTTTTTGGGGAACGTCGGACGCGCCAACAGGCGATGCCGGCCGCGATTTAGCGCCTTGAAATGGCTGTCCGCAGCTCGTGGACGTAAGCGGGATTTACTTCGAACGCGGTCGACGGCATTTCCGCCAGGTCGACCTGCTCTGCGTAGGGAATTGTCTCCACGAAACCGGCCGCGATCAGGCCGTTGAGGGTATCACCTACATCCTCCGGTTCCATGCGGGTGGAATCCAAAATCTCCGCGCCTAGCATCGATTCGGCGAACCCAATCGCGCGCACCACCGCGGCTTCGCGCCCTGACAACTTGATATCCCGCATAGAAAGTTTTTTAGCAGCAAGCATGCCGATTGTTTAAGCACGCCAGAAGCTGCTTCAAGGTGGATCGAGCAGTCCCTTGCTCGATTTTAAGCGGCAGAAGCCGCTCTTTCGGCATCGGTCCGAGCCGGACTGGCGTTTGCGGAGCGGGCGATCTACCTCTGGAAAAAGCGAGGTCGATCCGACTCAAAAATAAATCCTATGGGGGCGGTTCGCCGCCTTCGAGAGCAGGAAGGACCGAACGATCAAACCCTTCGCGATAACTGGGATAGGCTGGGACCCAGCCGAGCGCGCGCAATTTAGCGTTGCTAACCCGTTTATTGGAATGACCGCGTTTCGGCGCGCGCAGTCGCGGGTGAACTTGAAAGGGGAGCCCGACCCGCGTCGATAGCCAATCCAAAATCTCGCTTCGCGGAGCGGGGTGTCGTCGACGACATTAAAGATACGTGGCAGATCGACGGCGCAAGATCGCGCCAGAAAAGAAATCGCCGACGCGACATCGTCACGATGCACTTGATTGACGAAGTGATCGCTGATGACGGAAGTTCCGTTCATCACACTGCGTAGTAAAAACGATCGGCCCGGGCCGTAAATGCCTGCCACGCGCAGGACAATGCCATCGTGATCGAGGATGATTTTCTCGGCCTGGCGCAGAATCTGTGCGTTTTCAGAAGCGGGTTCGGCTGGGCTGTCTTCGGTGACGGAACTTCCGTCGCGCTGCGGATAAACGCTGGTGCTACTGGTAAAAATGAGTCGCGCGCTTGGGAAACAAGCAGCGAGATTGGCTGCGCCGTCGCGATAGACATGGCGATAAGAATCAGCGCCGGAACTAGCGCAATGCACGACCACATCGGTCGGGAAGCTATTGCGGCCGACGGTTTCCAGATCGGTGATGTCCACCGCAGAGAGCGAGATAGCACTTTCCCTGGTGGTTCGGCCGATTGTCCGCTTCTCGTCCAGCCAATGACCTCCCATCCTTCCTCTGCAAATCGCCTGGCCGCGGCGCTCCCGACGTAACCGCAGCCCGCAATCAGAACGCGCGGCATTCATTTCAGGCGGCAGCGGCAATCTCAATCTCGCCAAATTGACCTGGCTGGATCGCGCGCACCTGCTTCAGGCGAATCAATTCGAGGAGCGCGAGAAACGTAACCACGATCTCAATGCGCGACGCCATTTCCGCGAACAACTCGGAAAATTTCAATGCTCCACCCTCGCTGACGCGGGCCAGAATCGTTTCGATTTTATCGGAGACAGTGTAGTTCTCGCCGAAAATTTGCTGCAATTCCTCCCGCGCTTCCACCCGTTTGATCACGTTTTGGAAGGCGTTGATCAGCTGAAAAATTCCCACCTCCCCTAAAAGGAGTGGGCGCATGCTCTCCGCGGTGGAGATTCCGCCGCGCACGAAAATATTTTCCTGCTCGAGCGCGCGATCGTGCAATTGCGCGGCGGCTTCCTTGAACTTTTTGTATTCGATCAACTGCCGGATCAGTTCCCAGCGCGGATCGTCCTCTTCCGCTTCCTCCTCGGGCGGCTGCTGATCGACCGGAAGCAGGCTGCGGCTCTTGATGTAAAGAAGGTTGGCCGCCATGACGATGAATTCGCCGGCCACATCGATGTTCAGTTCCTTGAAGGCCTGCAGATACTCGAGGTATTGCCGGGTGATGCGCTCGATCGAGATGTCGTAGATGTCGAGCTCATCGCGCTTGATCAAATAAAGCAGGAGATCGAGTGGGCCCTCGAAAATCTCGAGCTTAACCTTGTAATCGCTAGTCATCGGTGAGCAGGCAACGCTGCCCACTCTAGCGCAAGTCGCCCCGGCGGTGAACCCAAACGCTGTTCACAATGCCAAGCCCGAACATGATCATGAGGACAAACGATCCGCTATAACTGATGAGCGGCAGGGGAACGCCAGTGATCGGCAAAATCGAAATCGTCATCCCGATGTTTTGAAAGATGTGGGTGAAAATGAGAGCAGTGATTCCAACGACGAGCAAAAGTCCGAATTGATCACCGGCACAGAAAGCAACGAAGAGGCAGGTCAACAAGAGCAAGGCGAAAGCGCCGAGTAAAAACACCCCCGACAAATCCCCACTGTTCCCCGATGGCGGAGAAAATGTAATCGTTGTGCACCGCGGTAGCGGGAAGAAAACCGAGCTCGATCTGCGTATTGGGCGCTTTGAACCCTTTGCCGGACCAGCCGCCGGAGCCAATCGCGATAAGCGATTGATTGATTGCCCAGGCCGAACCCTGGCGATCGATGTCGGGATCGATGAATGCAGTGATCCGTTCCTGCTGGTAAGGCTTAAGGCCAAGATTGATCGCGATGGGAATAAAAGCGACCACGATTAAAGTGATGCAAATGAGATAACGCACCGGAATTCCGCCGACGAAAAGCAGCGCCATCAAGACCGGTCCCCAGATGATGCACTCGCCCAAATCCGGTTGCATCAGAATGAGCAAACAGGGCGCGCCTACGATCGCGCCACACAGAGTCAGACGGAGCATCGGATGCATCTGCTTGAACTGGCTGAGAAAAAGCGACAGCACCATGATCCCGGCAATGACGGCGAGCTGCGCGGGCTGGAAGTTCACCGGACCGAGATGGAGCCAGCTACGCGCGCCGTAAACTTTTTGGCCAATGAATTTGGTCAGAATTAAAAATGCCAGACCAGCGAGATACATTGGCAGCGCGCCCCAGCGCACCCAGCGGTAATCGATCAAACTGGTGATGATAAAGGCAAAAATCCGACCACGACCCAGTTCGCCTGCTTGCGCCAAAATTCTGCAGCCACTGGATCTTCCCGCATGTAAGTCGCGCTATAGATGGCGATCACGCCAAAGATCGCAAGCGCGAGCATGACGGCCATCAGCAGCCAATTGAGCCCGAGAATTTTTCTGAGAAACGGAGTCACGTGATTTCGAACCCGCCGGTTTGCGGAATATATATAGGAGAAGCAGGAGGTAAACCTGGCAGTGCTGGAAAACTGCGACGTAATCGGCGGGCAAGATGCCCACCGGCCCACGCGCCAAGCCGGCTGTGCTACACCTGCGGCGACTCGGTCGGTTTTCCCTGAAAATCGGGGATTTCAGCAAAGGTCTTGAGGCGCTGAACCTTGCGCGAAATAACAGGTCTGCGGGACGGTTTCTTCGCAAATTTGATCGATTCGCGCTTTTGAGATGCTCATCATAAGTCATTTATATTAAGTGGCTTGGGTGTATAGAAAAAATAAATATCGACCTTGTTGTTTCCTTATTTCAGCTCGCGCATACATTGACGCGTGCCCGCACAATCAATCGGGGCTTTTAAGGGGGATATGGCGAGACGAACGATACGAACGAAACGAAAAATCGCGCGATCACGATTGCCGCTCCAGCAGCAGCTCGGGCTCGATACCGAAGGCCGTTATTTCGATCTGCGCGGTCTCTTCAACAAACTAAACGCGCGTCATTTCGGTAACCGTCTTCGCGGTTACAAAGTGGTTTGGGGCCGCAAACGCCGAGAACGTCCGAAAGAATATTTTATTTTCGGGACCATCCAGGAAGAAGATCGCGTCATTCGTATCAATCCCTGGCTCGATCAGCGCTTCGTGCCGCTTTGGTTCCTCGAGTACATCCTGTATCACGAAATGTTGCATGCGGTTGTGCCGGACAAGGTGCGCGGTAATGGGCGGCGCTGTGTGCACACCGACGAATTCAATCGCCGCGAACGCGAATTTCGCTTCTACAAACGTGCCCGACGTTGGGAAGAGGAAAATCTCGCGCGTTTTCTGCGCTAGGCGGCGCGCGGCTCGACGGAGTCTCACCCTACCAACGCTCTCGAGCGCGTGTTCGTCTTGCGATATCCGTGCGGAGGGACGCCTCTGCGCGTCCAGGACATGCGGAAGCATGTCCCTCCGGAGCGAAGATGCGCCATCGAACGGTGAGTCGCCTGGGAGCTAGCGTGATTGCTCCGCTGGCGTTGCCGCTCCCTCAGACGGCGATGGGGTCGTTGCCACGTTCTTTTTGATCAGATACCAAAGCGTGGTCGCGAGGAGGAGTGAGATGATCTTCGCCTGCCAGTTTTTCAGAATCAGTTTCTTCATCATAAGAGCTTTGCAGCAAAATCTCGCCGATTCGTTTGCGAAATGTTTCCGGAGTGAAATCACGCTCGATCCGCCGGCGGTGACAAATTGAAATTCCGCCCGTCTCTTCCGAGACAACAATCGCGACGGCGTCGGATTCCTCGGTTAATCCCAAACCCGCGCGATGCCGCAAACCGAGGCTGCGATCAAGGGTTTCGCGTTGGCTCACCGGAAAGATGCATGCTGCCGCGGCGACCCGCCCGTTACGCACAATCACGCCGCCATCATGCAGAGCGGTTTTCGGATGAAAAATAGTGAGCAGCAACTCAACGGAGAAATCAGCTTCGAGTTGAACGCCGGTTTCTTCATAAACGCGAATGGAAGTGTCACGTTCGATCGCGATTAATGCGCCGAATTGTTTGCTGGCGAGTTGAGTGACCGCTTCCGCAAGATCGTGAACCATCTCGCGCTTTTCGCTGGTCAGCGAAAAATGGGGTGCCCGCCAAGTTCCGCCAAAGCGCGCCGAAGTTCGGGCTGGAAAATAACAACCAGGGCGATGGCGAGGAAGACTGAGAAGCTGCGGATGATCCATCCGATGACAGCCAGTTTCAGCAGGGTCGAAATCAAAGTCAGGGCCAGAAAAACGATAGCCAGACCGGTCAACACTTTCGCGCCGCGAGATACGCGGAAGTAGAGATAGCCGTAATAAACCACCACCGTAAGCAGCACGATCTCGAAGGCGCTGCGCCAACCGACCACAAGAAGATGAACGATGCGAGTGATCATGGCGTGCTCCGCAGCGCATCGGCAACCCGAAGCGCCTCCACATTTTCCTCCACATCATGGACGCGCAAAACATCGGCCCCGTTCATTCGCAGGAGCGAAGTAAAGGCGACCGTTGGCAGAAAGGCGATTGTGGATCGAGCCATTGTGCCCGGAAATTTTGCCAAGAAAGGATTTGCGCGACACGCCGACGACGATCGGGCGATCGTTGATGCGCAAGCGCGGCAAATTTTTCAGGAGCGAGAGATTGTGCTCGAGCGTCTTTCCGAACCCGATTCCCGGATCGAACGCGAGCGTCATTGGATCAAGACCGAATTTTATGGCGCAGGCATACTGTTGTCGAAAGAAATCGGCTACTTCGGCAACGACATCGCGATAGAAAGGCGCGCGTTGCATTGTTGGCGGAGTTCCCTTCATGTGCATGATGATGAAGGCCGCGCCGCGTTTGGCCAGCAGCGGCCACATCGCGTCGTCCCCACGACCGCCGGTTACATCGTTCACGATTTTTGCGCCCGCATCCAAAGCCGCGGCCGCAACTTCCGCCTTCGAGGTATCGATCGAAAGCAAGGTTTCGCCGGCGAGCTCTTCGATTATCGGAATAACGCGACGTTTTTCTTCAGCCACATCAACTGGTTCGGCGCCCGGGCGGGTCGATTCTCCGCCGACATCGATGATGTTAGCACCGTTGGCGATCATTTTTCGGGCCTCGGCCAGCGCCTGCGGTGCCTGAAAAAATCTTCCGCCATCTGAAAATGAATCCGGTGTCACATTCAGGACACCCATGATCCAGCCGCGGGTAGAGAGATCGAAAATCTCGCCCGCAATTTTCCATGGCGTCACACCCATATGGGTGAGACTACCACGCGCCGCGAATTATTCGAGACTTGCTGGTAATCGCAGCGATCGCTCGTTTATTTGTGTGAATAGCGGCCCATCAATTCGCCCTGCGCCAAAATATGACCGCGCATGGCGGCATCGAGTTCGGCGCGGCGCGCACCGGGTTTCAATTCCAGTTTAGTGTCGAGCGCGAAGATTTTGAAAAAATAGCGATGCGTTCCGGAGGGCGGACAGGGACCGCCGTAATTGCGTTTACCAAAATCATTGATGCCCTGGACTCCGGCAGTGGGCGCACTGTTCTCGGCCACTCGTGTCGTTTTCGGATCGATGTTCCAGACGATCCAGTGCGTAAACAAACCGCGCGGCGCATCCGGATCATCGACGATTAAGACCAGCGATTTCGCTTCATTCGGGACGCTACTGATCTGCAATTCCGGGCTGACGTTCGTTCCGTTACAGGTGAATTTCGCGGGAATATCGCCACTAGCTTGAAAGGAGGGGCTGGTGATCGAGATCGAAGAAGCAGCATTCATATTAAAAATTCCGACAAAATCGCGAGCGCGAACCATATCGTTTTCATTCAGGCAATCTTTGGCCACGGGTTCCTGGTCAAGGAGGCGTTATCGGAGGGACATGCCTGCATGTCCAGACGCGCAGAAGCGCGTCCCTCGACGAGCAGCCCCGTTGCGACAAGCTGGAAGAATGTCGGCAAGTCAGCTGACACAGGCTGCTGGAAACGCCTACCTCAACAGAAGATCGCGCTGGAAGAGTAATGAGGAACAACGCAACGTTGCGTCGCCATGGCAGGCAAAAGGAAAACAGCTGATCAAGATCTGCGCGCAGAGATTCTGCGACTCATTCAGGAGCCGAAATATCGGCCGCTGGATAAAATCGAAATCGCCGATGCGCTTGGTTACGGCGCAGGCGCGACGGAACGAAGTGCGCCGCGCCCTCCGCGATCTCGAACAGGCAGGCGAAATCGCGCGTATTAGGAAGAATCGATACGTCCTGCCCGACGCGGCCGATCTCGTCACTGGAACGTTAAGCGTGCATCAGGCCGGCTACGCCTTTTTGACCAACGAGAAACCGGGACAATCCGATCTCTTTATTGCAGCGGAAAACACCGGCACCGCCATGCACGGCGATCGGGTGGTGGCACGTATCATTCGCGGTGCGGAATTTTCGCGGGCACGCAAGCCGCGTGCGGAAGGCCGCGTGATCCGGATTCTGACACGCGCGAACGAGACGATCGTCGGAACCCTGCAGCAGACGCGAAATTTCTTCTACGTCGTGCCGGACGATCCGCGGCTCGTTCACAACATTTATGTGCAGCCGTCGTCAATGAATGGCCGTCAGCCGCGGGTTGGCGACAAGGTGGTCGTTCGACTCGAGGCCTGGGAATCGCGTCACGTCAATCCGGAAGGAAAAATCATCGAGCTACTCGGGCCGCGGACTGCACCCGGAGTGGACATCCTATCGATCATCCGGAAATACCATCTGCCGGTCGAGTTTCCGCGCGCCGTCCTCGAGGAAGCATCCGCAATTCCCGAAACGGTGACTGCCGATGCCATCGACGGTCGCGAGGATCTACGCAGCCAATTTATCGTGACCATCGATCCAGACGACGCGCGCGATTTTGACGACGCCATTCACGTCGAAGAAATCAAAGGCGGTTGGCAACTGGGCGTTCATATCGCAGATGTAGCGCGCATACGTGCGGCCCGGCAGCGCGCTCGATCGCGAGGCGCAACGCCGCGGCAACAGCGTTTACTTGCCGGACCGTGTAATTCCGATGTTGCCCGAGCGGTTGAGCAACGGCGTTTGCAGCTTGAATCCCCACGTCGATCGGCTGACGCATTCCGTCTTCCTGCAATTTGATCGCAACGGGCGAATGCGGCAGAGCCGTTTTGCTCGAACCGTCATCCGCAGCGCCCACCGCCTGACTTATAAGAAAGCGTTCGCGATTCTAAAAAGTCCGGCTCGCGATGAACTGGGCGAGCGTTTGCATACCGCGTGGAAACTGGCGGCGTTGCTGCGGAAGAAGCGTTTCGAGCACGGCTCACTCGATCTCGACATGCCAGAGGTAAAGGTCGTGATCGATAAAAAGGAAAACCGATTCGATTTGAGCGAGTTGAGAATGATGAATCGCACCAATTGATCGAGGAATTCATGCTGGCCGCGAACGAAGCGGTGGCGCGCGAGCTAAAAACCGCGGGATTCCGGCGATCTATCGCGTGCACGAAAATCCGGACGCGGAGCGACTGGGCGAATTTCGTGAGTTTGTTCTGGCACATGGAATTCGGGTGGGCGATCTGACGCACCGCGGCGAGGTGCAAAAGTTACTCGCGCGCCATTGCGGGAACGGCCGAAGAGCATCCGCTCAAGATCGGGCTGCTCAAGAGTCTGAAGCGGGCACGCTACGCCACGACGCCGTTGGGTCATTATGGCCTCGCGAAAACGAACTATACCCACTTCACCAGTCAGATCCGGCGTTATGCTGATCTCGAAGTGCATCGCGCGCTGGCCGAGCGCGATCTGGCGCGCCGAACTTCGCGAGCGCGTGCCTCAGCTGTCGGCTATTGCCGATCACATTTCCGCGACCGAACGCAATGCCGCCGAGGCGGAAATCGATGCGGTCAAAATGAAGAAGCTGGAATTCTTCGAGTCACAGCTGGAGGCACGCGACCCGCAGGTCTTCGACGCAGTGGTAATCGACGTGCGCAATTACGGACTTTTGGTTGAGCTGCCGGAGATTTTGCTCACCGGGTTAGTCCATGTCTCGACATTAGCCGACGATTTCTACATTTTCTCGCCTGCCCAGCGCCGGTTAGTCGGCCCGGCAGAGGCGCCGCAGCTTTCGCGGTAGGAGACAAATTGCGCGTGCATGTCGCACGGGTAGACCAATTTAAGCGACAAATTGATTTTGCGATCGCTGATTTACGACCAGATCAGAATCGCCCGCATCGCCGGCGCCGCAAGTAACAGTGCGGCGCGAGGCCAAATCTCTAGCCATCTGGCGGCGTGAAATTTAGGCTAAATTTTTCCTTCCCCAACTGACTGGCATCCTGCCACGCTTCGCCCGGACATGGACAATATTATCGAAGCGAAGGAGGTTCAGATCGAGCGGAAGCACTTCTATGTGGAATTCCGCGAGAACGATCGGGGAAGATTCCTTCGCATTACCGAGGAAGCGCATGGCCGGCGCAACACCATCATCGTTCCGAGCACCGGGACGAACGAGTTCACCGCCGCCATTGAGGACGTGCTCGGCGCAACTCAGCACGCGTCGGCATAAAATTCCTTACGATTCGGACTAGCGCACCGCGCTGAGCGCCTGTGTGCGTTGACAGTCCAGTGGGGAATTACTTTGCCGCGCTCGTTCACCCATCTCGGAATTCATGGCTCGAAAATCTTCCGCTTCACGCCATGCTAAACGAAAGCCGGCTTCTAAAACCAAACCGGCGAAGTTTGTTTATTACTTCGGCGAGGGTAAGGGCCGACGGGAACGGAAAGATGAAGCCCCTGCTCGGTGGCAAGGGCGCGAACCTGGCCGAGATGACACGGATCGGTCTGCCGGTCCCGCCGGGTTTCACGATTTCGACCGAAGTCTGCACTTACTTTTACGCGCATAACCGCAGTTACCCCCGGACGATGCAGGCCGAAGTGGAGGAGGGGATTCGCCGGATGGAACGAATTATGGGCACGACCTTTGGTGATACCGAAGCGATGCCATTGCTGGTGGCGGTCCGATCCGGGGCGCGCGATTCCATGCCGGGAATGATGGACACGATTCTCAATCTCGGATTGAACGACGAGACCGTCGCTGGCGGTGGCGAAGGCCACCAATAACGAACGCTTCGCCTGGGATTGTTATCGCCGCTTTCATCCAGATGTATGGCGATGTCGTCATGGGTGTGCAAAAGCGCCCGGAGGAAGATCACGAGCCGTTTGAGACGGTGATCCACGAGCTCAAGCACGAGCGCTATCACACGGACATCGACGATACGCAAGCTGAGCGTGAGCGATTTGAAGGAGCTGGTCGCGCGTTTCAAAAGTTCGGTGAAAGAACGCACCGGCAAAGCAATTTCCGAACGATCCGTGGGCGCAGCTGCAGGGATCGATCGGCGCCGTGTTCGGTTCGTGGATGAACGATCCGCGCCATCGTTTACCGCCGGAGATACAACATTCCCAGGAATGGGGCACGGCCGTGAACGTGCAGGCCATGGTTTTCGGCAATACCGGCGTCAATTCCGGCTCGGGCGTGGCTTTCACCCGCGATCCCGCCACCGGTGAGAAAGTTTTCTACGGCGAATTCCTCATCAACGCGCAGGGCGAGGATGTGGTTGGCCGGTGTCCGCACGCCGGAGCCGGTAGCCGATTTGAAGAAGCATTTGCCGAAAGCGCTGGTCGAACTGGAGCGGATTCGGCACGTCCTCGAGGCACATTTCAAAGACGTGCAGGACTTCGAGTTCACCATTCAGGACGGCAAAGTTTTCATGCTGCAAACGCGCAACGGAAAACGCACCGGGGCTGGCGGCAGTGAAATTTGCCTGCGACATGGTCGCGGAAAACTGATCGACTGGAAAACCGCGATCACGCGAGTGCCGGCCGATCAGCTCGATCAGGTCCTGGCGCCGGTGTTCGACCGCGCGGCGCTGAAGAGCGCGAAGGCGATTGCGAGCGGACTTCCCGCAGGACCGGGCGCGGCTACAGGCAAGATTTACTTTAACGCCGATCGCGCTGCGGCTGCCGCGCACAAAGGGTGAGAAAGTGTTGCTCGTCCGGGTCGAGACGTCACCCGAGGATTTGCGTGGCATGATCGCAGCGGAAGGAATTCTGACCGCGCGCGGCGGCGTAAGTTCGCACGCAGCACTGGTCGCGCGGCAGATGGGCAAAGTGTGCATTTGCGGCGCATCTGCATTGAACATCGATTATCGCGCGAAAACGATGTCAGTGAACGGCGCCATTTTTCGCGAAGGCGAAAATTATCTCTCAATCGACGGGACGAGCGGCGACGGTTTACGCGGATCAGTTGCGCAACTGCTCCTTCGGAAATCATTCAGGGTTTGCTGCATGGCGACAAAATCGCTCAGAGGAGTGAGACTTATCGAAACTTCAATCAGCTGATGGATTGGTGCGCGAAAGTCACGCGCATGAGCGTTCGCACCAACGCGGATACACCGGAACAGGTGGAAAACGCAGTCGCCTTCGGCGCCAGCGGCATCGGGCTTTGCCGCACCGAACACATGTTCTTTGAGGGCGACCGCATCGATGCCATGCGGGAAATGATTTTGGCGCGATAAAGCGGACGATCGACAAAAGCGCTCGCCAAATTGCTGCCGTATCAAGAGAGCGATTTCGTTGGTATTTTCAAAGCGCTCAAAGGAAATCCCGCAACGATTCGTTTGCTTGATCCGCCGCTGCACGAATTTCTCCCGCACGATCACGCTGCCCAAAGCGCGCTGGCGGAGAAAATCGGTGTCAGCCAGCGAGGAGATCGCCCGGCGTGTCCACGAATTGCATGAACAAAATCCGATGCTCGGCCATCGCGGTTGCCGTCTCGGAATTTCATTATCCGGAAGTAACTGAAATGCAGGCGCGCGCGATTTTCGAAGCGGCAGCGGAGGTGCAAAGAAGCGGAACCAAGGTGCATCCGGAAGTAATGATCCCACTGGTCGGTTTCAAGAGAGAACTCGAATTGCAAGTGGAGATCGTGCGTCGCGTCGCGCAGGACGTGCAGGCGGCGAAAAAAGTGAAATTCAGTTATTTGGTCGGCACAATGATTGAAGTGCCGCGCGGTGCTTTGACCGCAGACGAGATCGCGGAAACAGCAGAGTTCTTCAGTTTCGGCACAAATGATCTTACCCAAACTGCGCTTGGGATGAGCCGCGATGACAGCGGATCATTTTTGCCGCATTACGCCGAGTTGGAGATCGTGAAACGCAATCCATTTGCCACCATCGATCAAAACGGCGTCGGCCAGTTGATGCAGATCGCGATCGAGAAGGGCCGCAAGACACGGCCGAAAATCAAGCTAGGCATTTGCGGCGAACACGGCGGCGACCCTGATTCAGTGAAATTCTGTCACCGGCTCGGGCTCGACTACGTCAGTTGCAGTCCATTCCGCGTCCCCATTGCGCGTCTGGCGGCCGCCCGAGGCCGCGCTAGCAAAGTAAATCGCGTAAGGTCCCGCCGTCCTTTGGCAGGGATGGCTCTCCGAGGCGTCCCAAATAAAAACCAAGTATGGGACGCCTCGGAGATGCGTCCCTACCATTTCGAGGCGCGCTGCTTTCTCAAATACGACGCGGCAATTTTTCAAGCAACGCGGAGTGAACTTAGCTGTCGAAGGTGGAATGGGCGCAAACGGCAATGACAAAACAAAGCTGGAAGAAGACATTTGCATTCACATTTTCACCGTCTCAGCGGCGATGGTTGGTGTTTGCCTTACGGTAATAGGCGTTATCCGTGTCGTTATCACACTCGGCAAAGCCGATACCTTGGCGGACGACCTGCTGGCAAGGCGATGCCCTATTATTTCTCACTTCCTGTCTGCTTTCCTACGGTGCCCTGCGCGGCTCGCAGTTTTTGCCGCATGCATCGAATTGAACGCGCGGCCGACGTTGTTTTTATCACCGCAATGGTGGTTATGACCCTTATTTGCGGGTTCATTACCTATGCGATGTCAATTTCTCCTAGCACGGCACACTAGTGACGACGAATATTTTTACTCCCCGCTATAACAGAAATTGCTGGAGCTAGGAGACCTTGCTTTTTGCTTTTTTCAAAAAGGCCTGCCAGGCATTCCAGGAACGTTCCCAGTTCCCTTTTGCCGCCCAGGCTTGAGCCTCCAATAAGTGGAAATAAGCTGGTGGCTTTCTGGTCACGGTAAAATGTCGGATGGTGGCAGAGCGCGCCGTCGATCAACCCCGATTCATTTGCTGGCGATAGAGGGTATAGGCCGCAGAAAAATTATTCGTGTCGCGGAAAACTTCGTTCCCGCAACTGTTCGATTGACTGGCCTTTTTCTTCCGGCGGGAAAACAACGTTGCTATCACAATTTTCCATCAATTCACGCAGGCGCCCCGAAATCGCCGGAGGTGCCGCGATACGTAGCGACGATTGCGCCAGGTGAATTGCAACCAATCGGGATGTTTGTTGACCGCGGCGATAAGCGCGTTCGATGTCGCCGCGGCTGTCCCAAAGTTGGAAAAACTCGCGTTTTCTTTCCGGCTTCATCGCGACCAAGTCCGGATCCGCATCGGAAAAACTTGCTGAAGGCGGGCCGGAATTCTTCGGCGTTTAGCTGCGCGAAAATAAACGAGCGCCAGATCGCATGTTCACTGAACGCAAGCTGCCTGATAATCTGGCGCGCCGCCGGATCGCGCAGCTTGGCGGTAAAATGCATGATCGTGCGGAAGATATCCGTCCGTTCTGTTCCCGCACGGCGCAGAGCTTCACGCCATGCAATCAGAGCAAGGTCCAGCCGCACGCGCAGCCAGACGAAACCTTCCTGCAACGGCGCTGACTCGGAGTTCGGCTCGAGGAAAGCGGGGCACGCCGAAAATCATCCAGTGCCTTCTGCGCTGGCTCACGTTGTCCGATCTCGGCAGTGGCGCGCAAATAATAAAGTTCTGAATCGAGCGGCGCCCAATTCAATGCGCGCGTAGTCAGGTTGATCGCCTCGCCAGAAGTTATGCCCGCGACTGGCGACAACGGCGGCAGCTGCCTGGCGTTGTCGACCCCGACCGCGCCAGGCAACATCGCCATCGAGCGCCAGGCAATCGTCCAGGAAAGACCGATCACGACAAGCGTGACTCCGAGGAGCCGAAACGTCCACAGGATTGTTTTCGACAACTGCGGTTGCGTGGGGCGATGCAGCGAAAGGCCGAGCAAGAACATCGCGGAATAAGCAAGTGCTCACACGATGGCCCGAGACATCAATCAGGCCGTGTAAGGCAAACATGACCGCTCCAATCAAAGCGGCGAGGCGAAAACGTTGGTTAGTTCCGACTTGTAGCGGAGCGACGCGCCGAATTAGCAATACCGCGCCGAGGACGATGAGCGGCAGTGCCAGCCATCCCGAGCTCGGACCAAACCCAGAGCCAATCGCTTTCGGGATGGAGCGACCGGGTATTGCCGTGAGAAGCATCGCGAAAGATGGCAAAAATAGATTCGAAATTACCGAGGCCAGGACCGACCCAGGGCGAAGAGCGGATCAATTGCCAGGTGTCGCGGAAAATGAGCCAGCGAAAATCGGATGTGAAATCGCTCCCGGCGAGTTTTTGGAGATGAAAATGGGCCAGGGTTTGCCCACCGGCGACCAATAGCGCGCTAACGAGAAGAAGGAGAAAGGAAACCGCTAAGGAAATACGGCAGGCAGGCCCCGCGCGGGCAGGGGCATCGAGCCGAAGCGCGACGGTCCCGATCCAGATTGCGCTCGCAGCCACGAGAATAATCACGCCCGCGCGCGAAAAATTGAGACAGATGGCCGCGATGACAATAATCAGCGCGATCGTCCAGAAGGATCCAGCGTTTGCGCCCATACCGAATGTCATCCTGAGCCGCGGCGAGTATCAGGACTGAAGTCACTCCGAAAAGATCGGCCGTTTGATTGCGATTGGGGAAAGGGCCGAAATTGCGCGGGTTTTTCCAGAAGGGAATCGAGTGCTGGGTCAGATAAAACAGAATACTGAACGCAGCGATGACCACGATGCCTGCAGCGAAAAGGCGCAATTGAAAACGAGCCACGCGCAACTCGAGTTCCTGGGCCGAAACGCGATAAAGCCAGCACAGACCGGCGAACGAGACTGGCGAAACAGCCAGCGGTCAGCCACGGCTGCGGGGTTACGCTGGAGGGCAAAGCGACTCCGAAATCGTTCGTCAGAGCCGCCCGCCAATCGGGGGTGAAGAACCAGGACTGCGGCAAATAACTCACCAGCGCGCAGAGAGCAAAGGCCAGGAAGGTGGCGTTAATTTTCCAGCCGAGCGAGCGGCGCGGCGGTTGAAGAATCAGGAACGCGCCAAAGAAAGCGACGATGATTCCTTCGGCCCATTTGCTGGTCGCGCCACGCAAGAAAAGCCGCCAGAACCGGTAGCAACGCGAGGAAAACACTGCGCGCCCATTGCGCTGGCACGGGATGATGAGTGGCGTGACTGGCAGTCGTTTCTTCCATGCTATTTCTCAGGTCAACAGGCGATCGCGCGGAGTGTAGCATGAGTTGAAGCAGCACGGCCATCGCGTAGTCGCACGCCACGCAAGGCGGTTTAAGTGATGCTCACCCAGCGTTCCGAGGGTCTTCGGCGACTTTTTATTAATCTGCCAGATTTGGATTACGCGCCGGACTCTTCTGGCTTGGGGTCTGGGTGATGGTAAAGTTTTATTCCCCAGGTGGAGGACTCACCTGGCGCCGCTACAGCATTTATTGTGTGCTGCTCGTGCTGGGATTGACCTGGAGTATTTGACGCGAGCAGCTCGCGCGCTTATCCGCTGCAGCTGATTCCCTGCGGGAGCTCTGGGAACCAGGAAAAATTCGTGATGGTGAGTTAACTCGCGCTCTCTTTCTCCTTCAGCAACTCGCGCTTTTGCGACCGAAAGAAATTCATAAAATCCATGTAACCTCGCAAAGTAATAGCCTTCGGCTCCATCGAGAAAACCCTTTTGCCAGACATAAACGTAGAGAAATCGCAACCAACGGGCGAAACGGCAGTCGCTGCGAAAGGGTTTTCAATTTTCGGCGTCGATCTGACGGTCTGGCTGCTGATTTTTCCTGAAGTGGGATCAAGCTGCGCAGCGGCCGCCACCCGCGCTTCCCAATTGGAATAGCGATTATGTTTTTCGACGAAAACATCGATCGACGGGAAAGCGTAATGATCGATCCTCGACTTCTAATTTCGCGGTGCGTCCATCCACGAGAACGTGCTCGTGCACTTCGTTGTCACCGCTGTGCGTTGGCGCATCGGTTAGTTTTTCATAACGGCCAGGGCGTGCCGAAAAAGGCGCAGGTTCCAATTGGGATAGTAGGCATGCCGCAGCCAGCGTCCCATGAACATAAAACGACGATTGATCCAGTATCCGGCAATATCCCCCGTCGGCGATTGCTTGGGCAAATTCCGTTTCGGCTTCCGGCGGCAAAACTTCGTCGGCATCGAGAACGAAAACCCATTCGTTGCGAAACTGCAGGTTCTCGAGTGCCCAATTCTTTTTCTTCGGCCAGGTGCCATGTGCCAATTCGAACTGCACCACTTTGGCGCCGTGCTGTTGGGCGATCGCGATCGAACCATCGGTGCTCGCGGAATCGACCACCAAAATTTCGTCCGCCCATTTCACGCAATCGAGACAGCGCGGCAGATTTGCCGCTTCATTTGTTAATTGGAATGATGATGGAAACCGGAACGCTGCGTGCTCATCTTGGCCGCAAAATCCGAGACGGATTTCCGCGGCGAAGACATGGGACGGAACATCTTCGGTGACGACGGAGCCGCGCGCCGATGAAGGCGTCAGCCCCGATCAGTAATCTTCGCAGTAGCAGTGAGCGGCATGCTCCGGCTGCGAAGAATCGTCACTGCCGGCGCTGAGATTAAGCTTCCTGGGCGACATGGTGGCGCGCTGGCCGAGTTCGATTTCACCAAGTGAATAGGCATCAGCACGGTCTCCGAGACAGGCACGATCGTCAAAATCGAGACTTCCACGGGATTGCAATCCGCGCGCGCGAATGCACGAAGGGCGTCCCTCGATCTTCGCTTCAAATACCTGCAACCAAAAAGTCGCCATGGATTGAATGGCTTTGGAGTCCCACCGACAAAACACGAACCAGCAGAATTCCCATAAGTGCGCGCAAAGCGCGTTGTCCATAGCTCCACGGGGATTCGAACGCGCTGGTCTGATCCGGATTAACGACTTGTTCGTTCGGCATCTGAAATAAGTTTTTCGAAGTCGATCAAAATTTATCAACACGCGCGCGGGAAAATTCCTCGTTTCAGCTGGCCAGCAGGCGTTCGTTGAAGTCGAACTGGATCGGACAAGGCATCGCTAGGCAAACCACAAGGGAATTAGCGGGATCGGCGCGCATTTCCTTCGAAGACAACCTGGTCTCATTCGGTAGAAATAAAATCGCGAAAGCAACCCAAGCAATACGTAACTGA
>ERZ1370068.10007-contig-8741_pt1 | contig 46735 bp, 76 predicted proteins | sample MGYA00561227_ERZ1370068 | MGnify/ENA primary metagenome ERZ1370068 (study PRJEB38410, sample SAMEA6850437) | metagenome | study: Metagenomic assessment of the ecological functions of the soil: analysis of the soil microbiota associated with the... | reverse complement strand
TATTACGTAATATTGCCGATCGATTCGAACCCTTGGCGTTTCAGGTGCGGTTCCCCGAGAATCTCAACTTCGGCGTCGCCGTTCTCGGTTGTTTCGGTTGACTTTCGCCAACTCGACTTGCTGAACGCTGTCATGCCGAAATGGCGTAACTGGAAGCCATCGCGATCCTGACCGCCTCACCGATTTCATTTCGTTATGCCAGCCATGCGGTCCATGCCGGACTCGCCAACGATTCTTAGTTTCGTGGGCGCACTTTCCACGTCGCTCGCGCGGCACGGCGCACCTGGTCCATCTGCGAGCGATCAGCGCGAATCGAATCAGCGACGACGTCCGCGCCGCCAAAAGCGTACCGGCGCGCCTGCTCGAGCGAAACAGTTTCGCTGGCGCAGTACGCTGGTTTGCTCGCGAACGATGTCTACGGCGTGCGACGCGGGATCATTTCAGCTTTGTTGGTCCGAAGTTGATTCCAGCCGCTGGATCAGGCTACAATAATTCAAAGCCTGACTTGAAACAGCGGAAAATGGCGCGGTTGCGCTTCACAGTGAAGAGTAACCGCTTCAAAGCGGCGGAAGCTGACGGGACCGAACCCGGCGACCTCCGATGACAGCCGCTGGCGTTCTAACCAATCGGAATCATGACCTCGCATAGATCAGAGATCGATATCGAGGCCGAAAACGCTACGCTTCTGACGTGGTCTGACCTCTGATATCTGATCTCCTGCTTGCTGGTGGCGCGGAGGACTGAACTCCTCGCTTCAACCCTTCCCAGTAAGGGTTCACCATTGTGACATACGTGCCCGAAAAAACGCATCCAAAGATCACCGCCACCGTCGACTTTGTTCAAGTATCACGTCGTCATGCTAAGAAAGGAGCGCAGGTTGTCAGCGCGAGGGTAAAAGAGGAACCGAATACTTCTAATTTCCCGTGCAGTCCCTGATTTTCCAAAGGCAAGTTTGGTAAAGCGTCCAGCCAGTTCCTGCCCTTGCACAGTTTGTTAGCAATCGAAGATCTGATCGATGGAACACTCCTTCGCGGGCACGAACCAGGCCAAACTCCGACGGTCAGATTGGCGGCGGCGGCGTTTGCCTGTTGCTCTGGCTGCCACTGGCGCGCGCCGGTCTCATCCCAGCCGCGCCTTCGGTGAGACAGCGCCCGCGCCGGGTTACGAGCAAACGGGTCGCCAGCGCCAGCTTGAACGCTCTCCGCCAATTCCAACCCCTTCACCAACCCCTGGTCCTGAACGAGTGAGGTTGACGAGGGCGACGTGGTGCGCGTGGAAACGCGGCCAGTCCTCGGTGCCCGCCGTGGTGGCGCAACACTCTCTCGAAGTCGTCCGGTGGCCCGGACTTCGGCGCCAAAACAGAATTTCACTGCTCTTGGAAAACGGTCAACCGCAGAAAATTACGAATCCGCGACCGCCGGAAGCGCCGTCCGAGATTGCGCCCTGCCGGACACTTCCGCGCCGACGCGGCGCCGGCGTCGGATCTCATTCGCGGGGCCGCGAGAGTAGCTCGGCGGCAGCTTGCGGCCCGAGGCGACCGCGTCGCGATTGTCGCCTTCAACACGGTGCGGCCGGGAAGGAACCTGGCGGCGAAGGTTGATGTACTCGCGCCGCTTACAGATGATCGCAGACTGCTGCGCGCGCGCGACGGAAAAACCTTGGAACCAGCAACGGGACTCCCTTCGCCGACGCGCTCTCAGACCGGAGTGCCGATGAAGTACTTCGTGAGGCGCCGCGGGAAAGAGGTACGCGGGCGGCGCGCGATTGTGGCCGTTAACCGACGGCGTAGATTCTCAGCCAGTGAGACGTATGGATTTTTCAGTGACGGCCTCGCTCGTGAAGCTTCTCAGTCGTGCCGGTGAAGTATGACCATTTTATCCAGGTCAACACGGAGAGAGACTTCGATGAAAGAGGATTCTGAGCCGCCGGAAGATTGCCAGGACGATGGACGCCACCAGTCTCAGTGTCGGCGAAGCAGTTGGAGCGCTACCGGCGGGTCTTGCTACCCTCGGGCGCGGCCGGAAGGGGCTTTTTTGGTTTCTGCCAGATGGGACAGTTTGAAAAGATGCAGATTGGGCCGCGACCTGTGCCACCCCGCGCGGCGCGAGCCGGGGACGCACTGGCAAAAGCCAGAGCGGCAGGGCAAAACTTTCTCGCGCTGGCTACTTTGCAGGATGCGCGCGCCGCGTTTGCCGGCGTCGCGACCGAGATTGGCACGCAGTACAGCTTGGGTTACTACCCAACCAACAAGACTCGCGACGGCAAGTTTCGCGCGATCCGCGCCGATCGGGTGCAGGGCGCGCCGGCTAAGTCGCAGGTGCGCGCGAGAGAAGGCTACTACGCGCCGAAAGGCTGAATCCGCCGATTCATGACTTGTAGCATGAATCCAGCAACGTTAGACTCAGTGTATGAAAGCAGAGGGAACTCATCCAACGAATCCGAGATTCTCGAGGCACTCCCGTATTCAGGGGACCCGCGTGCCGATTCGAAGTCTCTTTGATCATCTCGAGGGCGGAGATTCAATAGGATGACTTTCTTGAGGGTTTCCCCAGCGTTCGGCGCGATCAGGTGGTTGCGCTGCTTGAAATATCTCAACAGCGAGTCCTCGAGCCAGCCTAATTGAGAATCCTTCTCGACGAAAACCTAGATTGGCGGCATGGCTGCGGCGAGTTACCCGGTCACGCAGTCGAATCCGTGCCGTTGATTGGTTGGGCCGGGATCACAAACGGCGAGCTTCTGTCGCGGGCTTCAGATAGCTTTCGATGTCTTCATCACCATGGACTGCGGGCATACTCCTACCAGCGAAACTTAGCAAAACACAATTTAGTAGTAATAGTTCTTAGCGCTCCTTCAAATCGACTAGCCGACACGAAGCCGCTGATGGCCCGAGTTCTGACACTGCTGGAAAGCGCGCCGCCGAGCTTCGACTAACAACAATAGAGTCATGAGTCAGTCTCCATTCAACTTCAATCGCATTGGTTCTTGGTCGTTCTCGACGGCGCCGGCATCGGCGCGATGCCTGACGCGCCGGAGTGGGGCGATGCCGGGTCGGACACGCTCGGCCACATCTGCGAATCGCGTAATCGGTTACGCTGCCAAACCTGCAGCGCTGCGGTCTGGGAAATGTGCGTCCACTCAGCGGCGTGTCGCCGGCTGCCGAGCCGCGTGGATCGTTTCGGCAAGTGTGCTCTGCGTGTCAAACGGCAAGGACACCACCACCGGCCACTGGAAATGGCGGGCATAATTCTCGAGCAGGCTTTCCCGACCTATCCGAATGGTTTCCCGCCGTCGATCCTGGATCGCTTCATCAGCGAGGGGAAAGTTCCGGAGTGCTGGGTAACTTTGCCGCCTCCGGCACCGAGATCATCAGGACCTGGGCGCCGAGCACGTCAGAACCGGCAAGCCGATTGTTTACACGTCAGCGGATTCGGTTTTTCAGATTGCGGCTCACGAAGAGACCATTCCGCTCGACGCGGCTTTATCAGATTTGCGAAATCGCCCGCCGCATACTTGATGGCGAACACAAAGTCGGACGCGTTATCGCGCGGCCCTTTCTGGGTGAGCCCGGCAATTTCTACCGCACTGAAAATCGCCACGACTATGCCGTGCCGCCGCCACGCGCCAATCTGCTGCCGGCCCTTAAAGACGAAGACTTAGACGTGGTCTGCATCGGCAAGATTGCGTCGATTTACGATTCCGTCGGCGTGACGGAGGACTTGACTGCGAAAAACAATCAGCAGTCGATCGACCAAACGATTCACGCGCGCTCGAGCAGGACACGCGCGGTCTGATCTTTTCAAACCTCGTCGACTTCGACATGCTTTACGCCGTCACCGTCGCGACACCGAAGGTTACGCCCGTGCGCTTGAACATTTCGACGCGAGCCTGCCACAGATCGAGGCGGCGCATGCGCCCCGGCGACCTGATGATCATCACCGCCGACCACGGCAACGATCCCACATTCCCAGGCACGGATCACACGCGCGAGTATGCGCCGCTGCTGGTCTTCGGCAAAGCGCGCGCCCGGGCGTTAACCGGCACGCGCGCTTCGCTGGCGGACATCGGTCAAACAGTCGCCGAGAATTTCGGCTTAAAGTTGACGGCCGGTGAGAGCTTCCTCCGCGAGATTGCGAGCGGAGATGAGGTCAGTACCACCGCGCGGTAGCTGATCTCGGGTCTCTCCACTGAAAATTGAGATTCGATCGGAACCATCCGCTTTGGCGTGGTGGTACTGACTTCAGTTCAATGTCTTATACTCTCCCCTCGCCTCGAATCAGTTCCACTGAGAGATTGAGATTGCGAAAACCCAGAACAGATACAACCACATTGCGCACACGAGTGCTGTTACTCACAGCTCTGGGTGTGGCAAGTTCTATTGGCCACGGCTCCGGCAGCAGGGCAACGGCCAGGCAGCACCGGAGATGCAACTGGCTTTGACGATATCGTCTTCGCTGTTTCGTTCTCGCCGGACGGCCGCACGTTGGCCATCGCCAGGGGCGCCGCGGATCCGGTGTACCGCTTTGGACGAATCGAACTCTGGGACGCTGGAGACCCTGGAACTTCTGCGAATTCTTAAAGGCTTTGACGGACCGGTCCGATCAATTTCGTTCTCACCAGACGGGGAAACCTTGATTACTGGTAGCACCGAGTTTCGCAGTCCCAAAATCCAGCAGAAGGCACGCTCGCGCGAAGGCAAAAGGTTCGGGGAGCTGAAGTGGTGGGACACTCGGACCGGCGAGTTGAAAAAGAAACTAACTATGCCGGGTGAGGATAGCTATTCGATTAGGGCGCTCCAATCTCCTCGACGGAACGCAGGTGGCTCTCACTGAGTTGTTCCTGGAGCCGATGCAATATCCTTCCGGACCGATCTTTGGGTTTCCTGGCGTTAGTATGAGCGATCTCGGATCGAGTCGGAGCTTCTATTTTCGGCAGGCTCATTACAGCGTGAAAATGAAGTTAGTCGATGCGCAGACCGGCGAAACGAAGTTCAAGTTAGACATCGACCAGCCTGGCACGTCCAGGTTTTCTCCTGACGGAAACGTTTTGGCCGTAGCAAACGGTGAACAGGTGAAGTTGTGGAACGCCCACACAGGTAAGGAGCTACGAAAGTTAAAAGACCTGAAAGGGACTTGCAGGCGCACTCGCATTCTCACCGGATGGTAGAACTCTGGCGGTGGTAAGCACCAGATCTGTGCGGGAGAACGCAGAAAGACTTCATCAAGATCATCGGCATCAGCGAGGTTAAACTCTTCGACGTTAACTCTGGGGCGCTGACTCTCAGAAGCTGGTAGACCTGGGCGCAATTAATGCTTTGGCTTTTAGCCCTGATGGGAAAGTTTTGTTAGTCGGGGAGTGTTACCGGAGAACGTGGGCGGGAATGCCGGTTTGACAATAATCGACGTTGCGAACGGGAAATCAAGAGCTGTAAAAACCGGTGTGGACTACAAGGAGGCGGTCCATTTCCTGTCACTTTCTTCGCAAGGCGACTGGCTGGCCTTCGGGTCCGGATCATCGACCGTAAAACTGTTCGACGCCAGGACAGGAACACTTAAACAAACATGGGATGCGGACAGCGTTGGTGATGCCGCCGAAAGGCCGACCAGCCGGTTTCTGCTGACTGTAAAGCGAGTGGTGGCGGTCGCTTTCTCGACAGACGGCACCAGCCTTTCCGGAGAGAGCGATCAGGGTGAAATCAAATCATGGGATACGCGGACCGGCGAGGTTAAGCAGATCCCTCGGCAATGAGGACAACGATCCGACGTTGGTTGCGGCAGCAATGGATGGCAAAGCGTTCGCCGAAATCGTTCAGGGAAAAGTGCTTCTTTGGGATACGAATAGTGACGCGAAGAAACTACTTCCGTTGCCGGATAATCAGACGGCGTCTGCGCTGGCGCTTTCTGGTGATGGCTCTGGCGGCCGGATGGTGGCTGTTGGAAGCTCCAGCGGCGTGAGAGTTTTTTCTCCCAATGGTTCCGTGATTAAAGAGCTTGCTCGTCAGCAAGGTTCAGTGGAGCGTTTAGCTTTTTCCAGTGACGGACGGAAGGTGGCCGGCGCATTTGAAGATGGTGCCATAAGAGTTTGGAACGTGGCGAATGGGAGCGTCGAGACCAAGCTGATCGCGCCGCGCGAGATTACAGCGTTGGTGTTCGCGCCAAATGGCGAAGCGCTGGCAGCAGCAACCTCAGACAATACGATCACGGTTTGGAGTCTGCAGTCCGGCCTTCCGCAAGCGAAACTTCAAAAGCACGACGCCACCATCAACGCGCTTTCATTCTCACCTGACGGCCAATTCCTTGCGAGCGGCAGCGATGACCGCACGATCGTTCTGTGGGACGTGGTCTCCGGTAAATCGAAACATATAATTCAAAAGACCACGAACAGACCGTCGCCTCGTTAGCCTTTTCGCGAGACGGTCAGCTACTTGCCAGCGGCAGCGGTAATGCTTCAGTAGTTCTTTGGGAAGTGCGTACCGGCAAACTAAACCGCGTCTTGAGATGAAGTTGTAGGGGCGGCACTCCGTGGCCGCCCCCTGATTGAGTGGATTGGTTTCAGATGGTTGCGCCAGCGAGAAGGGGGGCCACGAAGTGCCACCCCCTACAATCAGTGCTTGGTCGAGAGACTGTTGTAGATGAGTGTGATCCAGAGCTCGGTCTTGATGAAGCCCGTCCCCCACGATTTCCATTCTTCCGGCAGGCCTTCCGCTTTGATCTGATCCAGAGTTTTACCCGCGGCCATGCGCTTTCTCACGATGTCGGTCGTCTGAAGCAACATGTTGTGAAACGCCTTCAGCCCTTCAACATCAGTTAGGCGCCGTGCCCGGAATGATCTTCACCCCGCCGGCAGCTTGCTGATGATATCGCCGACGTTCTTCGTCATTCCTTCGACATCTCCACCGGCCTCAAGATCGACCACCGGAAACCTGCCGTTGAAGAAGTCATCGCCCATGTGCACCACATTTGAGCCGGTAAAGAAAATGACGCTGTCGCCGTCAGTGTGGCCATGCGGGAAGTGAATCACCTTGATCTCTTCGCCGTTGAAAAACACCGAGACTGCCTGGTCAAAAGTGATAACCGGCAACGCTTCTTCGGTGACGCCGGGGTGGTGCGATTGAAGAACTTCGACTTCTGTTCCTCGCTGAGCCGCTTGCGCACGTTTGTTTGCGCGATGATCGGAGCGTCGGGACCAAATGCAGCGTTACCGCCGGTGTGATCGCCGTGGTAGTGAGTATTCAAAACAAACTTCAGCTTACCTTCGCCGAGAGTCTTCAGCGCTGCCTTGATCTTGTCTGCCAGCGGCGCAAACTGATCGTCGACGATCAGGATTCCGTCCGGGCCGACCGAGACACCGATGTTGCCGCCGGCGCCTTCCAGCATGTAGACGCTGCCGGCGACTTTGGTCACTTTGATTTCAACTTTCGAAAAGTCCTGTGCGTTTACCGCCTGACTGCAAACGCAGAGGATGATAGCCGCCAACAGCAAGAAGAAGTTTTTCATGGAGAGACTCCTACGCACGCCTTTTGCAAACTTCTACAATGCGGCTTCCGGGTTTTTTAGTATTGCGATGAACGGCAAGTTGCGATAGCGCTCGGCATAGTCGAGTCCATACCCAACCACGAACGCGTCAGGAATTGGAAAGCCGAGGTAGTCAATCTTCACATCCTTTTCGCGACGCTCAAACTTGTCCAGCAGCGCGACGAGCTTAACGCCGGCGGCGCCACGCGACTCCAGATTTGCCAGCAGGTAGGAAAGCGTCAAGCCGGTGTCAACAATGTCCTCCACCACCAGTATGTGACGACCCTCGATCGGCACGTCGAGATCCTTCATGATGCGAACTTCACCCGAGGTGCGCGTGGACGAGCCGTAGCTGGAGATCGCCATAAACTCTATGCCCAGGCGCGTGTCGATCGCTCGCAGCAAGTCGCTGAGAAAGAAGCAGGCGCCCTTTAGCACGCCGATGAGCAGCGGATTCTGTCCCGCATAGTCGCGCGTGATTTCGGCGCCGAGTTCTTTGACGCGAGTTTGCAGTTGTTCCTCGGAAAGCAGCACCTCGAGGTTGGGATTGCGAAATTCGGATGGTATGTGTGCGGAAGAAGTAGCCAAGTCGATATCTCCTCGGGGCGTGTTGGTAACGCAAACTGTTAGTTTGCGTCCTCGTTGAATGCCATTCGCTCATCGCAACCAACAGTTTGCGTTACAAACCTTCGGTGCGACATACCATTGAAGCTCTCCGTACAGGTCAATCGCGTCCAGAAGTTTGTACTGTTATATTTTCGCTTCTGCCAAGAGGAACCATACCAGTGTCAAAAGCCAAACTTGCGCTCCTTAGCTGGGCGCTGCTCTGCGTGATCGCGGTTGGCGCGCGAACCACGCCGGGCCAGGCGGCCGCGCGACCGGCCTCCGGCTCCAACACGCGCCGACATCCACGCAACGGCCACTGAAACTCAGGTCGATGCGAGTGTCGCGGACGATCCGGCAGTAGACAAGATGCTGACGGTTTATGCGCCGAAGGTGCGGGCGCTGGACGAAGTGATTGGCAAACTGAAAGGCGATCTGAAAAAGGGCGGCGTGGGTTCCGGATCGCTCGGCAACTTTGTGTCGGATGGCATTCGCGCCGAGGCGAGCATAAAACTCGGCAAGCCGATCGTGCTGGCTGTCACCAACGGCGGCGGACTGCGCAAGCAGGCGATCGCCGAGGGCGAACTCCGCTTACGAGATATTTTTGAACTGCTGCCCTTTGAAAACGCCCTCGTCGCTTTCGATCTGACGGGCGCACAGCTGCTGGACTCTGCTGCGCGTGGTCACTGGCGAAACGCGATGCACAGTCAGGTGCGCGAGTCACTTACCGGCTGATTACCAACAAGCCGCCTGAACTGGAAAAGGCCCGGCTTTGGATTAATGGCGCAGAGCAGGACATAGATCCGAGCGGCGACTTACACCGTTATCAGCATCGACTATTTGCTGAATGTCACCGGCGGCGATTATGCGGCCGTGCTGAAGCAAGCGCAAAAACACGAAGCCTCTCGGGCTCACGATTCGCGATGCGATTACAGAATATGTGAAGCAGGAGACGGCCGCCGGGCGAGAGATTAAGTCGACGTCTCGATGGCCGGTTCATTCCTGACAAGACGGGCCCGTCGCCTGCGGAGGGCCCAACAACCATGACTTCCGAGGCGCAGTTTTCTGAAGGCTTCTCTGGCTGGTGGTGTGTTCGTCACTCGTCGTGCGCCGCGAGGCACCTGCTTTCGACGCCGGCGTGGGCGGCGATCAGCGCTCCGCGGTTGAGGCCGAACCCGGCGAGACGCTGATCAGCAATTTTGCAACACCGAACGACACGCATTCGCAGATCGATCCGTTGCCGGCTAACGACGGGCAATATCCGGACAAAGGCGGCGTGGCGCGGCGTGCGACGCTGGTCAAACGCATCCGGCAAAGGAAACCCCAACACGCTGCTGATCGATGCGGGTGATGTGTTTCAGGGCACGCCCTACTTCAATTTTTACAAAGGCGAGGTTGAATATAAGTCGATGTCGTTGATTGGCTAGCGACGTGCGGTTACGCTGGGCAATCACGACTTCGACAATGGCGTTGAAGCGCTGGCGGCGGCGATGAAGTTTGCGACCTTCGAATTTGTTTCCAGCAACTACGATGGTGACCGGCACGCCGCTGAGCGTCGCGTGAAACCCTACGTCGTTCGCGTGCATTGGCGGCGTCCGCGTGGGACTATTCGGCATGGGCGTGAGTCCCGACAATTTGATCACGCCGGAGAATTTCAAGGTGTAAGTACAACGATCCGGTGAAGGCGGCACGCGATGTCGTTGCGACCCTGCGCGGGCAAGAGCGTTGTACGCTCGTCGTCGGCATGTCACACATCTGGTTACTATCCCAATCCAAAGGAGGGCGAGGTTGGCGATACGCAGGTGGCGGCGCAGGTGGACGGCATCGACTTTATCGCCAGCGGTCATACGCGCATACCTTCATGAAGCAGCCGGTTATAACCAAGACGCCTTCTGGCGGGAACACAATCATCTTTCAGGTCGGCAGGAGCGGCATCTATGTCGGCCGCGTTGATATGAAACTGCGAGACGGAAGGTGACGGCAGCCGCCGGACGCTTGTTGGATTTGCGGGACGAGACGTTGGCGTAAAGCAATCAGCAATCAGCAATCAGCAATCAGCCGGAAACCATACTACAGTCATTGGGAACTGTTGCTGGAAGGCGCTGAACTCGATCGGCTCGATTACGGACTCAATCGCTGATTGGCTGTTTGCTCACGAACCCCAGTGGACGACAACTCAGCACGTGACCGAATAAGAGCGCTGGTTCGCGACGTACTCGACAAGGCCCTGCCTGGCGAGCTTGAGGAGTGGTGCGCAGCCCTGGCCACTCGTCAACCTTGACGTCGTGCAACAGTCGAGTCCTCAGGTCAGACGGCCAGTCGCTTCATCGACATTACGATTCCGCCCGCGTCCTCGCAAACAATCCCGACGCGCGATGAATCATCAAAAACAGTCATCACTGAGGACGACGTTCGCGGTCTCGCGAATGGATCAGTCCTGCGCATTGCCGAGGGCGCGCGCTTGACACCGCTGGCCGCCGACATCGTTAGCGAGAAAAGGATTGAGATCGTTCGGCGCGTGCCCCGGCGCGGCTCGAAAACCTCGAAGTTGATCGCGGTCGGCGCCGATCACGGTGGCTTTAAGATGAAGGAAGAACTCAAGACCTTTCTGCACGCACTGGGCCATCATGGTCCATGACTTTGGAACAAACTCAGAGGACCCGGTCGACTACTCCGGATCTTGCTTATGCGGTCGCGCGGAGCGTTGCCGAAGGCACGGCTGACCTGGGAATTGTGATCGACGGCGCCGGTGTCGGCAGCGCAATCACTGCGAACAAAGTCCCTGGCGTGCGCGCCGCGGCGTGTTATTCAGTTGCCGTCGCCCGCAATTCGCGCGAACACAACGACGCTAACGTGCTTAGTTTGGGCAGCAAGACCGTCAGCAGCGCGGAGATGCGCGAGATCGTTCAAGCCTGGCTGGGCACGGAGCTCACTGAAGACCGGCATCGCAAGCGAGTCGCGAAGATCCAGGCTGTCGAGCGTCAGTATCTGTGTTAATCCTCAAAATAATTGACAGCGTTCCGGCTCTGGCTTACGCTGCCCACTTCCAAAGGTCAGACACGGGCGGCGATCCCGAGCCCGTCGGTTCTACCCATTCGCGCTGTGACCTCTATCACAGCACTTTCCGATAGGAGTTTCCCCATGTTGGACCAACGAAAGGACGGCTTACCGCGACGACTAGTCGGGTGGTTAGCGCGCTCACCCTGGCATTTCTATTCTTCTCGTCAACCGTTGCGCAAGCTCAACAACCGAGTGAGCCACCGCAGCCTGCGGTGCGGCGTGCTCTGCTGGATCATCATCATCTTCATCATCATTGTTCTCATCATGGTGATCAGACGGCGTGGCTGAGGGGCGAAAGGATAGGTTCTCTGCATTTCTCGGAGCGCAGGAATACAGCTGACCGCCGAGCGGCGGGGCAGTCCGCGAGCAGTCACCACGACGTGTTAGAATGCTCGCTGGCGTTGGCTCCGATCAGCTGACGCGGACCAATATGCCCTATTCACGCAACGGTGATCTCGAACTACTAATCGATCAGATAACGGATGCGATAGTCGCGCGCCTGAATGGTGATGGCGCCGACCAGGCCGCGCTTTGCGGGTGCACTTCCGGAATGTTTTAACCGGTGCCCCGAGCGCATGCATCGCATCGTCGACGCGGGCGCGGCGCCGCATCGGGCTGGTGTTGGGCGAAACGTCGTCGGCCAAAGACTGGGCCAGCCTGATCGATCACACGCTGCTGCAAACCCGAAGCGACCGACGAAGACATCAGGGAAGCTGTGTGAAGAAGCGGCGCGCTATCGCTTCGCGTCCGTTTGTGTGAATCCAACCTGGGTGCGCGCCGCCGCCTGCAACCTCAGGGATCGGGTGTGCCGGTTTGCACGGTGATTGGCTTTCCCCTTGGCGCGACGCTTTGCCGACGTGAAGGCTTACGAAGCACGACGCGCGATTCTCGACGGCGCGCGCGAAGTTGACATGGTGATCAACGTCCGGGGCGCTCAAGAGCGGCGACGATTGCCTGGTCCAACACGACATTCACGTGGTCGCAGAGGTTGCGCATGAGTACAACGCGCTCTGCAAAGTGATTATCGAAACCGCGTTGCTGACTGACGATGAGAAGGTGCGCGCTTGCCTGGCTGCGAAGAATGCCGGCGCTGACTTCGTCAAGACCTCGACGGGTTTTTCCAAAGGCGGCGCGACCGTGGCGGACATCGCATTGATGCGACGCACGGTTGGCGCGGACCTCGGCGTCAAGGCGTCAGGCGGGGTGAAAGGTCTCGAAGACGCGCGCGCCATGGTTGAAGCAGGGGCCACGCGTATCGGCGCCAGCGTTGGCGTGAAGATCGCCCAGGAAGCGGCCGGTCAGAAGAGTAGCGCCGGTGCTCCTGCAGCCTATTGAGAAGGCTCTCGTCCTCCTCAGCAGAAGTCAAATCCAACTCACCATTGCAGAAACTAGTCACTAGTCACAACTCTCATTCGCAGGTTAGTGGCGGTTCGGCGCCAACGGTCCGGCCGCCTCAATGTCGCGCAGCGAAATAGTTTTCGCCGCGAGAAGCGTGCCCGCCATGCGGCGCAGCATCGCCAGTTGCCCGACGTGCGCGTCAGGGCGTCCCGCAATCGGCGCCTGGAACAGTTGCTCTGGAGAAACGTCCAGGGGATCACTCGACGCCAGGTACTGGTCCAGCGCGGTTAGAGATGCAAAGAAACGATCTGCGCCCGCCTGCCAGCCGACAGCCTCGGAGTTTTCCAGGCTTGCTGTCCGCGAGCAATTGACAGCGCCCAATCGAGCAGATCGACAAGGTGCGCGACGATCTCGGCGGGCGTCCGAGGATGTTTCCGCCGCACGATAGTTGGCGAACTCATCAGGCGCGCCACGCAGGACTTTGCCGCCGCGGTACGCCAGTGTCGCCAGGCAATGTCGCAACATTTCTCGTTTGCTATCCACGTTTCATGCTCCTTCTGACCCTCTTACGATCCCGAACACCGACGGATTGTATTCAGCGTTGAGGGCAAAGCGCCAGCATTGCCAATGATGATCGGGGAGGAGCCCGACCGTCAGGAGGGCGCAGGATCCGATGCCAACCCGATGCCAACCGGACTCACTACCTTACGGTCGCGCTATCTGCCCCGATCGACAATGTCTCTCGTCTCATCAACTTGAAACCGTCGCCACTTTGCGTCTATGCTCGCGTTGATTTCCGAATTTCACAGCTGGCTCAAAGCAAATGCCTGCAAAGCACAATGTACTTGCAGTAATTCTGGGCGGTGGTGCGGGAACGCGATTGTTTCCGCTGACGCAGCAACGATCGAAACCGGCAGTGCCGCTCGGCGGCAAGTACCGGCTGGTCGACATCGCAATCTCTAACTGCATCAACTCCGACGTCTTCAAGATGTTTGTGTTGACGCAGTACAACTCTGCTTCGTTGAATCGTCACCTGGCCCAAACCTATCGGTTTTCGCAGTTTTCCAACGGCTTTGTCGAGGTAATGGCCGCGGAGCAAACGCCCGAGAGTCCCCACTGGTTTCAGGGGACGGCGGACGCCGTTGCGTCAGATCCTGCCGCACCTTGCCGATTGGGGAATCGATACGCTGCTGATACTTTCCGGCGATCATCTCTACCGCATGGACTATCGCCAATTCCTCAAGCGGCACTGGGACAGCGATGCTGACGTAACCGTTTCGGTTACGCCCTGCGATGAATTGGCTGCCAGCGATTTTGGTTTACTGAAGACTGACGCGGCCGGCCGCATTGTGGAGTTCAAAGAGAAACCGAAAGGCGATGAGCTGCAATCAATGCGGAGTTGATACCAGCAAGCTCGGCCTAACGGAAGTCGAAGCGCTCGGCCGGCCCTACCTCGCTTCGATGGGCATCTACGTTTTCAAATACGATCGGCTGACCCAATTGCTTGAGGATGATCCCAGCAGCGTGGATTTCGGTAGAGAGATCATTCCCTCCGCGATAACTGCGGGACACGTCGAGGCGTACCTGTTTGACGGCTACTGGGAAGATATCGGAACGATCAGCGCCTTCTATCGCGCGAACCTGGATCTGACTTCCAAGATTCCGAAGTTCAATTTGTTTGACGCCGAAGCGCCGGTCTTCACCAGGGCGCGGTACCTGCCTCCGTCGAAGATTGAAGAGTCGCAGATCCTCGAGTCGATCCTCAGCGATGGCTGCATCATCGGCGGCGCGGCGCATAACCAATTCGCGTTATTGGGTTGAGAAGCAGAATCAGCAAGGGCGTCCGAGTTGACTCTTCCATCCTGATGGGTGCGGACTATTATCAGTCCCTTGAAGAGATGCGCGCCGACCTGGTTGCGGGCAAACCGCGCGTGGGGATAGGGAAGGGAACCATCATCAATCGCGCCATTGTGGACAAGAACGCGCGCATTGGCAGCGATGTCCGCCTGCTTAATGAGGCTAAGGCTGTTGACGCCGATGCTGAGGACGGGTCGTATTACATTCGCGACGGGATTATCATTGTGCCGAAGAATGCGGTAATTTCCGACGGTACGATCGTTTGAGGTGAAAGAGACAGGCAGCAATGCCTGTCCTACGGTGAGTTCTGGTGGCTATCGGTTGGGGCAAATCTTTTGAAGAACAAGTCGAGGAAGCGAATCAGCGTGCCTCGCTGGATCGTACGCCGCGAGTACCGCTGGAAGATCGCCTTCGTCGTCAGCACTTCGAATCGCTGAAATTGTCTCGTTCGCGAGTTGAACAGCAACTGAGCAAAGCGGTCCATCCCGCGCACCGGGAGATGCTCATGAAGGCCCTTCAGGCGATTGAGAAGGAACTCGAAGACGTCTCCCAAGCTTCAGGCGCCGAGGAGCCGGGCAGTTAGCACATTCCTCCAAGTCGATCGAACACCTTTAAAGTAAAACCTTAGCTCCAGGTCCCCGACAGCAACTCCCTTAAGATAACCACAAGGAATTCGATGCCTGTTAAGTCGGCCAAGCCAGTAACCCGAGATCATCACCCGCTCGAGTCGAGCGTTCGGCGCTTCCGCGTCCGCGTCCCGGAGAATTCCCGCTAAGCGGTTCGTGATTCCAAAAGGGGAGACAAACCTTGAAGTGGAACTTGAGGGGAGAGTCGTAAAGCTGACGAACCTGGACAAACCGTTCTGGCCAGAGTTGGGTATTACCAAACGGAAGCTGTTGCAGTATTACGCAGACATCGCGCCTTACCTGCTCCCCGCACTTGATCGACCGCGCCATGGTCATGAAGCGCTATCCGAACGGAGCCGCTGGCGATTTCTTCTTCATGAAGCGCGCGCCTTCGCCTCGGCCCGAATGGATCGAGCTGTGCTACATCGAGCATTCGTCGGGAAACGTGATCGACTTTCCGATGATTCAGGATCTGGCGTCGCTGCTTTGGGTTGTCAATCTTGGCTGCATTGACCTGAACCAGTGGTATGCGCGCTGCGACGACGTGGACCGCCCCGATTATCTTCACTTTGATCTCGACCCAGTTCCGGGCGCATCTTTTGAAAAGGTGATTGATACGGCGCTTTTGTTGCGGCAGGGGCTGGAGTCGTTGAAGATGCCGTGTTACGCGAAGACGACGGGCTCGAAGGGCATTCACATCTACGTTCCAATTGAGCGCGGGCCGACGCAAAAGCAGGTGTGGACCTTCGCTAAAGAGTTTTCTCACGCGCTGGCTGCGCAGGCGCCGGAGTTAATAACAGCGGTTTATGTGGTCGCGAAGCGGCCGAGGGGCAGGGTATTGGTTGACTACAACCAAAACGCCTGGGGCCGCACGCTCGCATCGATCTATTCGATACGCCCGCAGCCGCGAGGCGACTGTCTCGACTCCAGTAAAATGGTCTGAGCTTGAACGTGGCCTCAGCATCGAAGATTTCAGGATGGACAACGTTCCGGCGCGGGTCCGGCGACTGGGCAGATCTTTGGAAGCCGCTGTTGGCAAGCAGGGCCGCTTCAAACTTCAAGCTTACCTTTAAGACCGAGGAATGGGGAAGGGAAATGGGGGAAAGGGAACCTTCACCAACCTTCCTCAGGTTCTCCATTAGGCTGGCCAGGCGTTGCCTTCGGCCGCAGTCATTGACGTAAAACTTCAGAGGTCGGCAGGCAGACAGTTAAGAGGAAACGTTAAGCTGCCGGTCGTTCCCGCATCATGGCTCTCCCGAGCTCAGGACCGGCCATGTAGTTCAGCACGGGTTCAAGCAAGTCGCTGGGAAATTCAGAACCGGGAGCCGTGGCGACGGGTCCTCGGCAAGCTAAGGCTCAAGGTTAAGAGTCTCCGTTAAGGAATTCAGGATGAAGTCTCCAGAGAGGTTGAGTCAGGCGGTGAGGGTCGAACGCCTCCACGGATCTCAACCAACTGGACCGATTGGCCATTCAACCCGCCCGGGCGAAGAGTTCAATGAAATTCTCATCGCCCGCCAGATTGCGGCTGCTCGTAGACGTTACCCGGCTTCCCCGGCTCCCGCAGATACCCGGAGAAGTTCAATCCGGGCCCGAGCTTGCGCGGGCTCTCGCGCTGGTCGGGATCGGAAGTATTCCCATGCTCCCCGATTAAGAGGCGGCAGAAAGAGCGGCCGTCCCCTGAATCAACGAATACGGCGTGGCAGAACGTATCCTTTCGCGCGTATGCCGATCACATGGAAAGCGACGAGAATTCAAACGGGGAATTGACGAAGACTAATCGAAGCGGGCTGGTGAGAAACGCACCGCGATCATGTGTGCCGAATCGCTCTGGTGGCGTTGTCATCGAAAGCTAGATCTCAGACTTCCACGAAGGCCAGGGCGCTTTGAAGTGATTCTGCATTCTCGATGCGAAAAAGACTGAAGCACATCCTTATACAACGGCCGCGCGAATTGTCGGTGGACGACACAATGGCGCGAGAAGGACTGCTGGCGGGATGAGGCGCGCGAAAGCAGGTTCGGCAACTGAAAATGGTGGATTCAACTTGAAGTGCAACTTTTGAAATTAGTGGTTAAGAGCAAGCTGCGATAGCGTGAGCGTGCTTTTCTAACCGCCAAGTCAAAGAAGCACACCAATGAACTATAAACAGCTTGCCCGTGAACAAAGATACCAGATAAACGTTTTGAAGAAAGCCGGACATAACCAGACTTACATCGCGGCGCTGCTCGGTTGCCATAAGAGCACGATCTCGCGAGAGCTGCGGCGCAACCGCGGCCAGAAAGGCTATCGCCACTACCAGGCAGATGAACTGGCTTACGACCGGCAATGCGAGGCCTATCGTTCGCGTATTGCCTGGCAGACTTGGCAACAGGTCGAGCGACTCTTGCGCCAGGACTGGAGTCCAGAACAAATCAGCGGGCGTCTGAAGCTGGAGAAACAGCCCAGCGTCAGCCATGAATGGATCTACCTCTACGTCTATGCCGACAAACGGCGCGGCGGCACGCTGCATCGCCATCTGCGCAGTCAAAAGAAGCAGCGCAAGCGTTATAGCGGGTACATCCGCCGGGGCCAGATCCCCAACCGCACCAGCATTGATAAGCGTCCCCAGATCGTGGCCAGCAAAGGCCGCTTTGGCGACTGGGAAGCTGACACCATCGTGGGCGCCCGCCATAAAGGCGGCATCCTGAGCGCCGTCGAGCGTAAATCCAAGCTGACCCGCTTGCGCAAGCTGGCCACCAAAGCAGCTGCTGAAATGAAGGACAACACTATCGCGCTGTTAGCGCCGCTCGCTGCCAGGGTACACACCATCACGGTCGACAATGGTAAAGAGTTCTGTGAGCACGAGCTGATCGCGCAGGGCTGCAAGCGCGCATTTACTTCGCACATCCTTATGCCAGCTGGGAACGAGGCCTGAACGAAAACACCAACGGTCTCGGTGCGGCAGTACTTTCCCAAGAAGTATGAATTCGCCAGGATCTCAGACAGCGACCTGCAACAAGTGGAAGATCTACTAAATAACCGGCCGCGCAAGACGCTTGGTTACCGGACCCCTAACGAAGTATTTTTCAAACAACGATCTGTTGCACTTCCAAGTTGAATTCGAGAATGACAATTGAGAAATGATAAATGGAAAATCTGACTTCCATATCAATTCTGGCATTTCTTATCTGCCATTTAAAGCGACTGCCGTTGTCGCAAGCTTAAACCACAACCCTTAACTCCCCTTGCTGTGCCAGACTTTCTTCTTGCTGCCCTTTTGCGACGCTTGACGCCGGTGCGATGTGGAACCTTCTTTGGATCTCCGGTTGACGCCTTCTTGACGTCGCCCCCTTCATCCTCAGCAATCTCGGCCAGCATCCGCGAGGTTAGAATCGAGGCCGGCACAAGTTCGGTGACGTCCTCTTCAGTCGTGTAGTAATCGCGGTGCTGGATCAGCAGCCACTGCCGATCGCGCGTTCGCACCAGCACCCACGAGCCTTGCAGCTTCTTCGCCGTTCAAGGAAAACTTTAACTCACCTTGCGTAACGCCGCGCTGACATCGTCAGTCTCCTCCGGTTCGTAGGTTCCGAAGTCCCAGACCATCACCGTGCCGCCACCGTATTCGCCCTCTGGTATGACGCCCTTCAAAGTCGGCGTAGTCGACCGGGTGATCCTCGACCTGCATCGCCAATCGCCGAACCGTCAGGATCGAGCGACGGTCCGTCGGAACCGCCCACGACTTGAGGACGCCGTCGGCTTCGAGTCGGAAATCGTAATAGTGAAGCGCGGTGCGGCGCGGTGTTTCTGGAATCACAAAGATGCGGCCCGTTTTGGTGTGCTTCTTCTTCGGTCCGGGCTCCGGGGTCTTGTTGAAGCGGCGTTTCTTCTTGTATTCGGTTGAGCGAAGCCATCGAAAGTTGATCTAAAGCTCTGAGGTGATTCCTTAACTGTCGCGAAAGGATTGAGTTTTAGTTAGCCCGTGCGCTGCTGTCGCAGCTTCGGTCACGGTACTTCATCTGAAGGCTTCAGCGAAGAGCTCCGTCTGGACTGGGATCAAGGCCCAGAGCCTCGCGCACTCTACCGAAGCTGCGCCGGTGAATCGGGAAGCGCGCGCCCAATTCCTTAAGCGCGCGGCAATCTAGGCGTTGGATAACCCTTGTGTGACGGCAGAAGCCGTAACCCTGGTAAGGGCGTCCATCTGAGCATGTGGCGTCGCGCGTAGGTCTTAGCAATGATTGAGGCCGCCGCGATGCTGGCTGAAAGCGCGTCCCCGCGAATGATGCCGCGTTGCGGCGCTGGGCACTGCGGTATTCGCCGCGCGTCCACCAGAACAAAGTCAGGCGCACAACTGAGGCCATTGACCGCACGCTGCATCGCTAAGCAGGCCGGCGTGATAAATGTTTATCTGATCAATCTCTTCGACCCTCGGCAAAGCCGTACGCCCAGCAGACGGCGTCCTGCTTGATTTGAGCGGCGAGCTCTCGGCGCAGTTTCTGATCCAGAATCTTCTTGAGTCGTTTAGACCGCGGAGTTTGTAATTACTGAGGCAGAATCACCGCTCCCGCGACCACCGGCCCAGCCAGCGGCGCCATGCCCGCTTCATCCACGCCGGCGACAAATGAGTAGCCTTGTGACCCAGAGGTCAATCTCAAATCGAAGCAAGCGTGTGCAGGCGCTGGCCTTCGCGAGCGATTGGCTGCGATAACGCCTCACGGATTCGCTTCGCCAGTTGATGCGCGCCTTGCCGAGTGTCCACCTCCCAGGGCTTCAGGCAAGTCCTTTAGGGACCGGGCCGACCGCGCTCCAGAAATAGATTCTCCTCAGTTCTGGTATGGACTTGCGTCAGTAACTCTTGGACTGAGGGCATTGTAGTGTCATAACGCTTCAGTTGTTGTTTTTCGGCGCCAGCTAAAACAGCTCGCCGCTGAACAGAAGTGTTATTCTTAAGTCGAAAAGTTCCGAATCAGCGAGCAGCAGGAAGAAAAACACAACCCACAAGACAACCTTCGTGAGAACACAAAGAGTTGGTTACCCCTCCATCACCCGAAACGCAGACTGCGTTTGCTCGGTTTCCTTCCGCTCCAGCTTCTTCAGCGGGCAGGCAATTCACTACTGGCAGATCGGCGCGAACTGGGACGTCATGCTGTGGATGTGTAACATCGGCAACCTGCTGCTCGCGCCTGGGGCTCTTTCTTTGAAGAAGCGCTGTTGATTCGAGTAGCGGTGATTTGGATGATTCCTGGCGTCGCGGTTTGGTTTGTGTATGTAGTGCCCACGTGGGGAATGCTTGCTGACCGGAAGATTTGGATATCGTGAACTGGTTCGCAGTTCTTTCATCGACATTGGCACACCTCGGAGGATTCTCGTGTCGGGATGCTCGTCCTGCGGAGAATCAGGAGTGGACGAGCAGGGCCTGGCTCTATGCGTTCATTTGGTATCTCATCGTGCAACTGCTTTCGCGTTTCATCACGCCGGCGGCGCTGAACGTTAACGTCGCGCACAGAATTCAGGATGGTTGGAAGGATCCCTTCAGCAGTTACCTGAAGTTCTGGCTGGTTGCTGACTTTGCTGGTTGGCCTTTGCTCTGTGGATACTCGGACGGTTGCTGAAAATGCTGCTGCCATCTCACCGGCTGAAGGGGCCGTGCCCTGACCTTGAACCGTTCGTAGCGGCGGACCTCCGCCCTGACTCAGCCTGAGTGCATCCTGCCGGTCGTCAGTGCAGTTTGCCGTAACGTGGATCGTAAGTCGGAGCCAGGTGTCTCCTGAGCACCGGACCGGACTGTCCTGAAGCGGTGTCGTTTATTGTGCCCTGGGAATTGAAGACGTAACTCTCGCGAGTGCGCACAGCCAGGTTGGGTTGATTCACGCGCACTTTAACGTACCGTCGCTGGCCAGCCTGCGCCGGCGATTTCGGGTAGTAGCCCAAACTGTATTGCCGGCGCAACTCTCTCGGCCACTTGTCCGAACGCGTAAGCGAGATTCTGAGTCGAATCCGCTTCGAAGCTTCTGGCGCCAGTCTTGTCGGCGAGGTCGTGCAGGTACCGACTCGCCGTGTTGTAGTCACTCTTGCTGGTGCCAGGACCACCGCCACCGCGCCTGCGAAACACTCCGCCGAAGATCTGATCGAAAATATCCCCATTTGAAGGCCAACCACCGCCGCCAGAATTACCGCCGCCACCCATATCGCCGTAGGTGTCGTATTGCACGGGATAGATCAGCGCATCCAACTCTTCGACGTCTCGGATGTTGCTCTCGTACGACGCGCGTCTGCTGGTCGTGTCGACGCCGTCAGTGAAAGGCAACGATCGCCTTGCGTCCTCTTTCGTTAACGAGTCGCTGGTTTATTACGAGGTCGAGCGCATCGTACAGCCTTGTGCCGCCTCCGAGTCTCAGTTTGGCGAATCGCGTTCCGCAGACGATCGCGGTCGGTAGTAAACTCGCTCAGTAGTCTTACTCGATCATCAAACGAAACGACCATGACGCGATCATCCGGGCGGAGTTGATTAACGAACGCGATCGCCGCGTCCTGAATATCCTCGAGCCGAAAACGCGTCGAACCGCTCGTGTCGATCATCAGGACCAACGAGAATGGTTTGTCGACCGACGCGAAAAACGCGACGCTCTTGCTCGACACCATCTTCCCAAAGGCGAAAGTCTTCCTTGCGCAGATTTGGGAATGTATCGGCCGCCGCGATCCGTGACGCTCACTGGCAACGGTGACCAGCGTCGTATCGACGCGTATCACATCTCCGGCGTCCACCTCCTTCAGGCCGCATTGCTCCCGCCGCTGGAGGCTGCTGAGGTTGCGAGCCCGGCGTGCGAGTTGCTCCGCCGAGTACAGGCGGACGCGACGGACTGGGGATTGACGTAGTTGGCGACTGCGGATTTTGTCCCACCCGCCGTGGACGCGTCTGAGCGCTGAGGACCGCCGCGGAAAAGGCAAACAAGGACGAGAGCTGCCAGGCAAGATGTAGTTCTGGTCATCGTAATAGCTCCTGCACCAGGCACACGTTCAGCGACCGGCCCGCCAAGGTCTGATGCGGAGACGCTAGCTTTGCAGCTGTGGCCTGACGATCAGGCCGAGGAGAGAAGTTACACACGAAAGATAACGCGTAGGCCGCAGAGTGTGGCAAGGCGAAAGAGCAGTTCGGATCGCCGGATTTATCGCTGAGCCAATCGGGGACCGACTTACGCCCACCGTCGCCGCCCGTCAGGAATTGTGAGATTATCTGTCGCTGCCCAATTCCTTTGATGCGGATTTTCCGACGTCTACATTACTGGTGGTCGCTGTTTCGTTGCGGCGATGTTGCTGCTCGTCTTCGGTCCACCAGTGCTCCTGGTTGCCTGGTTAACGGGCAAGCACGATCTGGTTTATCCGTGGGCGCTTTTGGCGCGCGAAACTGGCTGCGTCTGCGTGGCGTCAAGGTGCAGGTCAGCGGCGTTGAACACCTCGAGCCAGATCAAACCTACGTCTTCATTTCAAATCATCGATCCTACCTCGATACACGGCGACGCTATTTGTTTACACGGGCCGGAGACTCGGCCTGCTCGCCAAGAAGGAGTTGCTCAAGGTGCCTATCCTCGGGTTACGGCATGGGTTTCGTAAACATCATGGCAATCGATCGCTCTAACAGCGAGCGAGCGCGGGAGACGGTGGAAGCCGCTACTGATCGCATTCGCTCAGGGAGATCGTTTGGCGTGTTTGCCGAAGGGACGCGGGCGCAGGCCGGGCGATATGCTGCCGTTCAAGAAGGGCGCGTTCTACATGGCGGCGCAAGCCGGCGTGCCGATTGTGCCGGTCGCTATCAAGAACTACGGACTACCTGATGGGCAAGGGAACAGGTGAAGCGCAGGCAGGCGACTATCGAAATGGTAATGCTACCGCCAGTTTCTACCGCGGGCAGTGCGACGGATGAGGACGTCAAGCGATCCTCGTTCAGCCAGGTGCAATCCTGATCGGCTAAAGAGCTGGAAAGCGTAGCCGCCAAATCAGAATGATCGCCGCGTCGCGTTAAGGTTTGGCGCAGCGTGCTCGCGGCGGCGGCTTGGTTTCTTTTTGTGGTGCGTCAGGATCCTCAATTTCTGTGATCTTGACCTTTGCGCGCGCCAGTTCGATAGTCGGTGTAACGAACCTGCATGCGAATGTGCAGCGAGTCTCCACCGCTGCCGAAGACCAGTTCTTCATCAGCGTAGGAATACGTTGGAAACCAATAGCGGCCCGTCGATCTGTTCACGATACGTTTCGACATATCGGGATACTTATTATTCTTTGGTTTCCGGGAACTCCTTTGCCCTTTGTCTTAACGATCTGCAAAGTCCTGATCGTCCACCCAAACTCGACCGATGAAGAAAGCGCTCCTTTGTCTTCTTCGCGTCAGGCATCACCTTCGGCGAGACATCAAAAACATAGAGGTTCAGCTCGTCGATCTTTTCCTTGCCGACGTATACTGAAGTCGTACTGAGGAATCTTTGACGGTTCTAAGCGCGAACGGTTGAATTCCGCCCAGGTCATCCAGATCCTCCTGGGTAACCTGCCCCGAATGAAGGCATCGGAAAGTAGTTGATCTTCTCGTAGCGGTTGCCCTGATCGTCGAAGGTGAAGACGGAAACGCGGTGATACTCGCCAGTAATTTGGCCGCCCATCCCCAGGCTCTGCAGGACGGCATCGCGCTTGAAAGAATATTCGTTAAGGGCCTCGCGAAATTGACCTCTCCTGCGCTGTGAAAGTGTTGATCGATGCGCTCGACCTCGGCTGGCGGCAAGCGCACTGGACAGAGCACTGCCGCCATCCCGACCATGCGCACGAAGCCTGGGACAGCGCCGGCAAGAGAGAAACAGGAATGCAGCGGTCAATCATTCGCGGCTTGATGAGATTTTGCAGTCATGTCTCTATTTCCTCAATGAGAAGACCTGGTTGAATCGCCAGCCTTCATGAACCATAAAAATACCGCCCGTCAGATGCCTCGAAATAGGAGGCTGATGTTGCCAGTCAATGCCCTGCCTGACTAAAGGTGCTTGGAACGTTCGCCAGAAGACGCTATTTTCTCCTTGCAAATATTCCGTGCAGTTGATGTAAGGTTCTCCCGTGACTACAGTTAGCCTCAGTGGCTTGATCTCAAGTTGGTTTCATCAGGTTCTACGCCGGTTTGAATTCCTGCAAGTCACCGATGTTGCGCGCACTGGGGCGGAGTGAGGCAACGCAAACGGATTAGTAAGGTCCTCACGTCGGTCACAAGCTACGTCCGAAATTTTCCATGGACCTCAATGCGCGCAGAGCGCAAGACGCAACGCACGAGCGGCCGCGTTGCTACACGGGAAAGACGTAGGGTCAAGCTTTGGGAGGAGCCTGATCAGAAGCTCGTAACCTGATGATGCGCGCGGCGGCTGTCACTCCTTTCTGGGCGGAGTGGCAACACGCCGCCGCGCGCACCCAGTCGGCCATCTTCGACTTCCCGTCCGCTCGCACGTTCAATACTTCAAACAGCGTGAACTAAAGCCGCTCGCAAACATAGTCGTCTCTATGTTCGGCTGATCTCGACAGCGAATTCGACGGCGGGACGGTGGGGGATGATGCCGCGCTCGAAACCTTCTGCCAGAAGGCGCCTGAACAGCTTCGCGACCGCGTTCGGTGTAGTCGAGCGTTAAATCGTTAACCCACATGCGCTACAAATCGATCGGCGAGCGCGGGATCCATGTCTCGGGCAAACTGCATTGCATACTCGAGCGCGTCTTCGCGATTGGCCAGCGAGTAGCGAATGCTCTCCTGAAGCCAATGCGAAACCTGGCGAATGATTTCGGGACCCAACTCGCGCCGAATTGCGTTTCCGCCCATCGGTAATGGCAAGCCGGTTTCGCTCGTGCCACCATTCGCCCAGATCCAGGACCTTGTGCAGGCCGAGTGACTCGTAAAACAGCTGGCCTTCATGGATCAGCAAGTCCGGCATCGCACTGCCCACTCTGTACCGCTTGCAATTATCTTGTCGAAGGGGACGACCTCATATTGAAAGTCAGGATTGAAGATTCTGCAGCGCCAGAAACGCGCTGGTCAGTGTTCCGGGTACGGCGATCTTTGAGTTTGGAAATATCGCTCGGCTGGCGTGGCTCGCGCGAGACCAGCATCGGCCCGTAGTTATCTCCGATCGAAGCGCCGTGGGGCAGCAGCACGATACTTGTCGGCGATGTACGCGTAGGCGTGAAAGCTGACGGCGGTGACATCGTAAGTTCCGCGGAAGGCCTCTTCATTCAGAGTCTGGATGTCTTTCAGAACGTGGGTGAAGTTAGGGCTGCCGGTATCGAGCTTGTTGGTAGCCAATCCATAAAACATGAAAGCATCGTCGGAGTCTGGTGAATGGGCGACGGTGATTGTGCGAGTTTCAGTTAGTGTTGACATAGAATATTCAGCAGTGCCGATCGAGTTTGAGCAACGAGACTAGACCAGGCTGACATTGCTGCGCTCGATCGGATTGTAAACAGTGTCGCGCTCGACGGCCTCGAAGCCGGCGTCTTCGATCAAGCGTGACCAGTTCAGTCGCGCGACATTCCTGACTTCATTGTTGGTTTCAATTGAATAACTCTCGGAGAGCTCGCCGCCTTCGGTGATGGTTCCGTCGATGTCGTTGGCGCCGTAATGAAGCGCTACCTGGGCCAGCCGCTTACCGAGCATTACCCAGTAGGCTTTCAAGTGATCGAAGTTGTCGAGCAGCAAGCGCGACACCGCCATCGTCTTTAACGAATCGACGCCGGAAGGTCCGGGCAGGTGCGACAGCTGCGTGTTCTCCGGGATAGAAAGCGAGCGGAATAAGGCATTGAAAACCGCCGCGACTCGATCCTGTTGGCTCGCGCAATCGCAGCAGGTGATCGACGCGGTCTTCGATCGACTCAATATGTCCATAGAGCATGGTGGCGTTGGTTTTCAGTCCGGCCGCATGGACTTTCCCGACAATTCCAGCCAGCGATCGGCGTCGCATTTGTGCGCGCAGATCATTGAGCGGGTCGGCTCACGAAAGATCTCCGCGCCGCCGCCGGGGCAGGAATCCAGTCCGGCTTCGATCAACTGCTCGAATCACTTCCTCGTCGCTCATCTTGTAGAAATGCGCGAAGTGATCGAGCTCGACCATCGTAAAGGCCTTGAGATGAAGCTGCGGATAGTGCTGCTTGAGCGCCGACAGCAGATCGGTGAAATAACTAAACGGAAGCTTGGTGTTCAGTCCGCCGGTGATGTGCAGTTCGGTGGCGCCTTCCTTCACTGCCTCGCCGGCAACGCGCAAGCTGTCGTCGATGTTATGCGTGTAGGCGTCCGGCTGGCGCGGCGTGCGATAGAAGCCGCAGAACTTGCAATCAGCGTAACAAACGTTCGTCGGATTGAGATGCCGGTTGACGTTGAAGTAAGGTCGGTCCGGCCGTGTTTCTGGCGGCGCACGCTGTCGGCCAATTTGCCGAGCGCGCGGCAAGTCGTCGGTCGCAAACAGCGCCAGACCGTCTGCAAAGTAAAGCCGCTCGCCGGCTCTCAACCTTCTCGGCTACCGCCAGTCAGGATTCGATCGTGGGAAAAGTTCATGAAAGAGTCCTCTAGGAGAACAGCGCCTCCAAACGTTACAAACAGGATCACGCTCACAAAAGCGTTGGTGGTAAAGAACGCGGCGTTAAGTTTACTCAAATCGTCGGCTCGCACCAGCCGGTGCTGATAGAACAAGCAACGCGGCCGTTGCTACCACTCCGATCAGCGCGAACGCGCCGAGCTGCGTAATCCAGTATAAACCAAGCAAGGCGCGGCAAACGCGCCGACGTGGAACAAGCGCGCTATCCACAAGCGATCGCGCGATACCAAAACGCCGCGGAATCGAATGCAAGTCCTGCCGTGCACATCAAACTCGTAATCCTGGCAGGCGTACAGCACGTCGAAGCCCGCGGTCCACAACAGCACGACCAGCGAAAGCAGCAGCGGCACCGGGCTATCGAAGACGCCGCGCACTGCTATCCACGCGCCGGTGGGTGCAATCGACAGACACCAGCCCAGCAACAGATGTGACAGCAGCGTCCAGCGTTTGGAAAACGAATAGAGCAACACGCTGGCGAGCGCGACCGGAGCCAGCATCAGCGTCAAGCACGATTCAGCATCGCTGCGGCGATGAAAAAGAGCGCTGCCGAGACTAACGTGAACACCCAGACAAAACCTACCGATAAGCAGTCCTGCCGGCAGTGCGCGCGATTGCTGTGCGTGGATTGCGCGCGTCGTAATTCGCGATCGGCGATTCGATTGAACGCCATCGCCGTCGAGCGCGCGCCAACCATCGCCAGCGGTGATCCAGAAGCAGCTTGTCTAAGCGATGGGCAGCTCCATTCGCTGCCGAGCACCGCGCCGAGAAACGCAAACGGCAGCGCAAAAGCGTGTGCTCGATCTTGATCATCTCGAGCGTGACGCGAACATTGCTGAGGAGCGTGGGCATAGCGGGCCTAGTCTTTTCTTGCATCTTATTCTCAGCGTGCCGGCGACTGGTTCGCCAGGCTGTTCTTTCAGTCCCTGCCACTGCGTCGCTTGCGAGTGAGGCACGCCCAGATGATCGAGAATGCGAAAGACCAGATGGTCGACCAGCGCTTCGATGGTTTGCGGTCGATGATAGAAGCCCGGACTGGCCGGAATGATGTGCGCGCCGGCGCGCGAAAGGCGCAGCATGTTCTCCAGATGAATGGCGTTGTATGGCGTTTCGCGCGGCACCAGCACCAGCCTGCCGGCTCTCTTTCAGCGTCACATCGGCGGCGCGATGAATCAGATTTGTGCCGCGCCCGAGGCGATCGCGCCGAGCGTGCCCATCGAGCAGGGCACGATCACCATGCCTTCCTGCGGATGCGAACCCGACGACGGCCGCGCGGCGATGTTGTCGAGCCGATGCAAGTGAATCAGCCGCGAGTCCGCCGGCAAGCCCAAGCCACTGGTTGATTCTGCGCGCGGTCGGCGCCGCGTAAGATCAACTCCCAGCTCGACGCGCGCAACGGTTGTCGGCGGCCTCGGACATGATCAAGATTTATGCGTTCAACGACTCCGCTGGCAGCCAGGTGCACTAGCGTGCGCTGCGCGTAAATTGAACCTGAAGCGCCGGTGATTGCTACGGTAAATTCCATGTTGTGCCGTGATTGAATCTTACTTGGCGAGCAGCCGGCAAAGCGAGCGGCAAAGCAGCAGACGGCAGAACAGCAGACAGTTAGCGATGCAGCATAACAGGGTGTCAGCTAGCGAGCCGCGTGCTGCCTACCTGTCTGCTATTACCCTCCGTCTGCGCTGCTCTTCGCTAGCTAGACTTCAGAAGAACAACGAATAGAGCAGACGGTTCGGCGAACCCGAGCCCGCATTCGTAATCACGTTCGTAGTCGCATTGTTGACGATGGCGTTGCGAATCGTCGTCGACGATGCCGACGGATTCGGCTTGTTTGTAAAGCGCGCGCCACGCCCGCGACGTGTGGCGAAGCCATCGACGTTCCGCTCAACGTGGCGGTGGCGGTGTTTGACGTGAACCACGCGGAAAGTATTCGCCGATCCCGGCGCGAAGATGATCGAGGCAGGTGCCGATGTTGGAGAACGACGACCGCGCGTCGGTGCTGGTTGTCGAGCCGGTCGTGATGGCATTGGCCGCGCGCGCCGGCGAAGTGTTGCAAGCGTTCGCGCCATTGTCGTTGCCGGCCGCGACCGCGATCGTCACGTTCGCGTTGTGCAGGTTGTTAACGGCGGTATCGAGGGCGCTGGAAACTCCGCCGCCGAGGCTCATGTTAGCAACTGCGGGGTTAATGTGATTCTGCCGTGACCCAATCGACGCCCGCGATAACGCCGGAAGTTGAGCCGTTTCCGGTGCAATCGAGCACGCCGAACGCCACGCAAGAGCGCGCTCTTGGCGACGCCGTAAGTGGAACCGCCGACTGTGCCGGAGACATGTGTGCCGTGGCCGTGGCAGTCCGCGCCGCTACCGCCAAACGCGTCAAAGACGTTCGAGGCGCGACCGCCAAATTGCGAGTGGGTGGTGCGAATGCCGGTGTCGATGACGTAAACGCGGACGCCGGAACCGGTCCAGTTGTAGGTATAGGTTCCGCTCAAGGGCCGGTTGCGTTGGTCGATGCGGTCAAGTCCCCAGGGCGGATTGTTTGAGTGGTATCAGCAGTCATCACGCCGTCCTCTTCGACATACGCAACTCTAAAATCCTTGAAGCCATGGTCCTCGGCGTCGGCTTCGACATTTCCGCTGCGAAGCCATTGATTGCGTGTTGATAGACGCGCGTCGACTTTGCCGCGGTGGCGCACTGCCAAATCGTCCGCGACGTAAGGCGAGAGATGGAGTACGCACGCTTTCTCTCCGACCACTGAATCGTCGAGTACGACAATGTAGTGGTTCGGAATCTTGTTTGAGTTTCTTACGGAGCTTGTCCTTTTGACCGTGGCTCCGTGTCGGAAACGAAGCAAAACATCATGAGGCACAGAATTGCCCCTGCGAGGACTACAGCAAGTTTCTTCATAGTTTCTCCTTAGTGGCTGGAAGTTGAAGGTAGATGGGGTTGAGCGCCGCCGCTCCGGCTGCGGATTTAGCGGGAAGATAAAGCCAGTGGTAAAAGCCGAAATTGAATTGCGGGGCGCACCTGCATCTACGCCTGGTGATGGACCAAAGCCTGAGTGTGAATCGCGGGCGCACGAAACCGCCGGCTAATACGGCTGACAAACGAGACTGGCGCCGCCGAGGATCGCATTCTATGGCACCCGGATTTCCGAACGATAAGAAGTCTTCCAGTAACGGTGAGGAACATCGCGGCCTCCGAGGAGGGCGAGAGCATACCACTGTCCAATTTGAGCGTCACTTGCAATTTCGTTACAGTAACCAACATGGATCTAAAAGCACTCTGAACAACTGCTGGCCGCTTACAAGAGTGACGAGATTGACTCGGCCGAAGCGGCCCGCCGCATCAGTGATCTCCACTTCGAAGACATCGGGTACGCGCGCGTGGATCATGCTCGTCGTTCGCGCCAGGGCTTTCCGAAGTTGTCTTCGGCGCCGGCAAGACTGCGCGAACAGGTCGTCGGCATAGTTGAGCGGTTGGTCCAGCATTCGCCAAACGTTCTGGTCACGCACACCGACGCAGCGACGTTTGGCGAAGTGCGAAACATCGTTACTGAAGCCGAGTGGCACGAGTCCGGCGCGCCTGATAAGAGTTCAAAGAGACAAGACCGAACTTGGCGTGGGCGAGATCGCGGTGGTTACGGCGGGCACGAGCGACATACCGGTCGCGGAAGAGGCGGCCTTGACGGCCGAAGCGATGGGGAATCGTGTGAAGCGCGTTTGGGATGTCGGCGTGGCCGGCATTCATCGGGTGCTGGCGGAACGCTCGCTGTTGCAAAGCGCGCGCGTCGCGATTGTCGCGGCTGGAATGGAAGGCGCGCTGCCTTCGGTGGTCGGCGGATTGGTAAGCGTGCCGGTGATTGCGGTGCCGACGAGCGTGGGCTACGGCGCTTCGTTCGGCGGCGTTGCCGCGCCGCTGGGAATGCTCAACTCCTGTGCGTCAGAATGTGACCGTGGTGAATATTGATAACGGATTCGGCGCGGGTTTGTCGCGAGTCTGATCAATCGGAAGTGGCAGCAAGAGGGGCAGGAGGCAGAGGCGCAGGAGGCAGGAACACGAGCAGCAACTAGTTCGGCCTTTCCTGCCGACTGCCCCCTGCCTCCTGCTCCTGACTTCACGGGTTGATTAGATTGTTCAGTCGCTCCGCCCAGTCTGCGTCCAGGTTCTGCAAGATGTTGTACTGCTCTACGGCGCCGTTGCGATTGCCCATCGTCAGTAAGGTTTTACCAAGGTTGAAGTAGGCCTTCCCAAAGTCCGGTTTGAGTTGTATCGCCTGCCGGAACGCCGCCGCCGCGTCCGACGTCAAATTCATCTCAAGGTAAGCCTCGCCGATACTGTTGGGCAGCGTCGCATCGCCCGGTTTCAAAGCGACCAGCTGCTTAAATGTCTCAATTGCTTCCGGATACTTTTTGAGCGGAAATATCTCGAGCCCAGGCGTTCATAGGCGCTCACATAATCGGGCTTCAACTTGATCGCCTGCTTGTAAGCCTGAATCTCCTCTTCGGGCCGGCCCCAGTCGCGATAAACCAAACCCAGCGCGTACTAGCGCATCCGCGGCGTTGTAAGGATCCAAACGAATCGCCTGACGATAATTCTCCGCAGCCTCGCGATAGTTTTTCAGGTAGTAACTCGCCAGGCCGATGTTGAAGTACGACTCAGCTGACGGCCGCAGACTGACAGCTCTTTTCGACGCTTCGATTGCTTCGCTGTGACGGCCAAGCTTTTCGCGGCAGAATCCCGTCTGCGCCCAGGCCTCGGCGTAGTTGTTGTCTGACTCAACCGCCTTCTCAAAATACGGCAGCGCCTTTTCGCAGTCGTCCTTGGAAAGAAAACTCAGCCCGTCGCGAAAGGCCTGCACCGCCTTGGCGCGTTTGTTTCTGCCGGCGGTGGCGATGAGGTCGGACAGCGACAGCAGCGGGCCGCCGCTCTGAAGTTGCGAAATTCGTTCTGAGGGAATCGCGAAGTTGACGCTCTGGCCGCCGGTGACTTGCAACGTGGCCACGCCGATCACCTGTCCGTGCATGTTAACCACCGGACTGCCGCTCGACCCCGGCGAAATCGGCGCGGTGATCTGAATGATGCGGCCGAACGTGGGAATGTCGCGCACAGCCGACACGATGCCGTTGGTGACGCTGCCTTCAAGCCCCAGCGGATTGCCGATGACCACCACGCTTTCGCCTTCCTGCGGCGAAGTGCGGTCGAGCACGAGCGGGCGAACCTGACCTGGCGGCGCGTCAATTCTGAGCAAGGCCAGATCACCCTTCGGCGTCAACCGCGATCACACCTTTAACCGGATAGACTGGTGCCGTTGTACGAATGGACTTCCGCGCGGAAAGCATTGTCGATAACGTGGCGGTTGGTGACGACGCGGTCGAAGTCAATGAAGAAGCCGCTGCCGCGCGAAAGCTTTCGCTGCGCGCATCGAAAGTTTCGATAGCCACAGCCGAGGGCTTGATGCGGCGGACGAGCTCGGGCAGCTGATCCTGAGCCTGGAGCAGGCTTAGCATGCGGGCGTTTGGTACCGCCGCGAGGAAGAAGAGCAAGACTAGCAAGAGCGATCTCATTTATTGTGCGGTTTTCGTTTCCTAACTGGAAACCTTCAACCAGCCTGCGGAGCAGGCGAAAGCATAAAGCCCAGGGTGAGCGAAGCGGAACCCTGGATTACTGTCGTTTCATGATCACTGAGCCCGCGAAGCGGGCGTCAGAGATCGTTGGTGTCAATCATCTGTCGCCCGTTTCCCGGGCTCAGAAGACTATCCTTGTCTCCGTTACTCCAGGGTTTCGCTGCGCTTCACCCTGGGCTTTGTTCTGCCACCTCGCTCTGCAGGCTGGCTGAATTCACAGTCCGGCCAGCGCGCGGCCCTGAACCCGCGCGACGACTTCGCTTAGTTTGACGTCTTCAGCTCGTCTTCGTCTGCTCGCTCAAAGAGTTCGACGATACCGTCGGCCGCTTTCTTGCCCACCGTGATGCGATAAGGGATACCCGATTAGGTCGGCGTCCTTGAACTTCACCCCGCGCGCTCCTCGCGATCGTCGATCAAAGTCTCGAGTCCGGCGCGTTGCAGGTCTTTGTAGAGTTTCTCGCCCGTCTCGCGCAGCCGCTCGTCTTTCGTGTTAGTCACCGTGACGACGACGTTAAACGGGGCAATTGCCTTTCGGCCAGATGATGCCGTCGGCATCGTGGTGTTGCTCGATCGCGGCAGTGATGATGCGTTCCACGCCGATGCCGTAACTGCCCATGCACGATCGGCACCGGCTTGCCTTCATCCGTCAACACCGTCGCGCCCATCGACTCGGAATACTTCGTGCCGAGCTTGAAGATGTGGCCAATCTCCATCGCCTTGAAAACTTCCAGCGTGCCTTCGCTCGCAACGCGGACAACCCTCGCCGGCGCCAACGCCGCGCAAGTCCGCCCACTTGATTGGGACGAATGTCGCGTGCAATATCAACGCCGCGCAGGTGGTGGTCATCTTTGTTCGCGCCGGTCGTCATGTTGGTGCCGACCTTTGAGACCGAGATCAGCCACGATGAGCAACTCAAAATTAGCTTCCTTCGCACGGGCTCGAGCCCCAACGCCCCAAGACTTCCCGCGCCGGCGCCCAGTAGCTCGCGAATTTCTTCCGCGTGAGCGGCGCGCACCGCGGTTGCCAGCAGGCTGTCCGCGAGCTTGGTCTCATGTAGCTGATGATCCCCGCGCACCAGGGCCAGCACCGGCTGTGGCTCGTTGTTAATGGTGGCGACATAAACCAACGACTTGATTTGCGAGTCGGCCTTCGCGCCGCCGAGAAACTCTTTCCAGGTCTTCAATCGTGCGCACGCCCGGCGTGGGAAACTCTTCAGGCGCGTCCGGGCCAACTAAATCTTTGATGGGGGTCAGCCTGGACGTCGCCTTCTCAAGATTCGCCGCGTAGTCACAGTTTGCGCAGCTGGCGATCAAGTCCTCGCCGGCGTCGGTCTTCGCGACAAACTCGTTCGACTCCGAACCACCCATCGAGCCTGACGACGCTTCTGACAATCGAATACTCAATGCCGCAGCGACTGAAGATTCGCTTGTAAGCCTCGCGCTGATCGATAAACGACTTGTCCAGTCCCGCCTTGTCAACGTCAAACGTGTAGGCATCTTTCATAATGAAGCTGCGCAGGCGCATCAAGCCCGACTTGGGCCGCGCCTCGTCGCGAAACTTCACCTGAATCTGATACCAAACCTGCGGCAGTTGTTTGTAAGAGCGCAGCTCGTTGCGCGCGATCGTCGTGAACACTTCTTCGTGCGTCATGCCGAGGCACATGTCGCCGTCTTTGCGATCCTTGAGCCGAAACATCTCGTCGCCGATCGCGTCCCAGCGGCCCGACTCTCTTCCAAATCTCCGGCCGGATGCAGCGCCGGCAGATAGAATTCCTGTCCGCCGATGCGGTTCATCTCTTCGCGCAAAATCTGCCATGACCTTGAGCGCCACGCGTTGCGCCATGGGCAGGAAAGAATAGATTCCGGCGCCCAGCTGGCGAATCAGACCGGCCCGCAGCAGGAGTTTATGCGAGACGACTTCGGCGTCGGCCGGATCCTCGCGAAGTGTCGGGAATAAAGTTTTGTGACCAGCGCATTAGGATTTTCGACTGAACTTTCCTCGAGATAACTGCGAACAAGTCATTCTCGCTTAGCAAAAAGGTTAACGCAATGTAGGACAGGCAGACTTTCGGAGTGCGCTGACCTGTCAGCGCTTTTGTTTCAGTTGCGACTCGTCGCAGCGATTGCGTGTTCTCTGTGCTTCGGTAATGAGACTGCGACGTTTCATTCACCACAGCGGCACAGAGAACACGGCAGAAGGCACGAGATCTCAAGTCACGGCACGACCAAATCGTGCTTAGTTCGTTGCGAGCGCTGATTATCGTGATGTACCATCGACCCCTGCCGAAGCCTGATTCACTGGGAGACTCAACAATGAAAATCGCGCTCGCGAGCGATCATGCAGGCTACTCTGAAAAGGAACGACTGAAACCTTCTGCTGCTCGAATCTGGGGCTGGAAGTTGACGACCTGGGCACGGTATCGGAAGCCTCAGTCGATTACCCTGACTACGCTCGCAAAGTTGCTGACGCAAGTCGCCCAGGGTCGGGCCGATCAGGGCGTGCTGGTTTGTGGTTCAGGGAACCGGAATGGCGATCACGGCCAACAAAGTTGCCGGTGTGCGTGCAGCGGTGGCCTGGTCGGAAGAGACGGCGCGCCTGGCGCGTCAACATAACGACGCGAACGTGATGGCGATTGGCGCGCGAACGACGCCGCCGGAACAAATTCCTGCGATCGTTCGCGCCTGGTTTAGCAGCAGAGTTTGAAGGCGGCCGGCATGCGGACCGAGTCGCGAAGATGAGTCGAGAACCCTAAGGTGACTAGGGGAAGAGGGTCAAGGGAAGGGCAAGAGTCTGGGCAGTAGCCCTTGACGGTTAGTGAGGTTGTGGAACGTACCAAGTCTAAAGTCGAACGTCCGAACAGCTCGAGAGTGAAGCACAAGTTCAAAGGTTCAAAGTTCGAGGATGACTAAATGACCGATCTGAGAACCGCACCGCTCGCTGAAGTCGACCCAGTGATTTCGGCGGCCATCGATCAACGAAGTCAGCGCGTCAGGCCAACGGCCTGGAGTTGATCGCTGAGCGAAAACTTCGTCAGCGAAGCAGTGCTCGAAGCTGCGGGCTCGGTTTTCACCAACAAGTACGCCGAAGGCTATCCCGGAAAGCGTTACTACGGCGGCTGCGAATGGACCGACGTCGTTGAGCAGACGGCAATCGATCGCGCGAAAGCAGCTGTTCGGCGCCGAGCATGCCAACGTCCAGCCGCACAGCGGTGCGCAGGCAAACATGTGCTGTCTACCTCGCTGCGATTCAGTATGGCGATCAGATTCTTGGCATGAACCTCTCGCACGGCGGACATCTCACGCATGGCCATCCGATGAACTTTTCAGGCATCAGTTACAAAGTCGCTGACTATGGTGTCTCACGCGAAACCGAGCAGATCGACTACGACGAGCTGCAGCGAATCGCGGAGGAGCACAGGCCGAAACTGATAGTCTGCGGCGCGTCTGCCTATCCGCGCATCATCGACTTCGAGCGCATCGGCGAGATCGCGAAGGGCGTCGGCGCGCGGATGTTTGCCGACATAGCGCACATCGCCGGCCCAGTTGCCGCCGGTCTGCATCCTTCTCCCGTGCCGCACGCGGATTACGTCACGACGACGACGCACAAAACTCTGCGCGGCCCGCGCGGCGGACTTGATCCTGTGCAAGGAAGAACACGCGAAGGAGATCGATCGCAAAGGTGTTTCCCGGCGTGCAGGGCGGTCCGCTGGTGCACATTATCGCCGCCAAGGCGGTGGCGTTTGGCGAAGCGTTGCGCGACGACTTCAAGGAATACCAGCGGCAGGTGCTCGCGAATGCGAAGGCACTCGCCAGCGAGTTGCAGGAGCAGGGACTGCGTCTGGTTTCCGGCGGCACCGACAATCACCTGATGCTGGTTGATGTTTGGATGGACGGCAAGGGCACTACCGGCAAAGACGCCGAGAAAGCTCTGGAAGCAGCAAACATCACTGTCAACAAAAACACGATTCCGTTTGATCAGAACAAGCCTTTCGTCGCTTCCGGCCTGCGCATCGGCACGCCGGCGGTGACCACGCGCGGCATGAAGGAAAACGAGATGCGCGAGATCGGACGGTTGATTGCGGAAGTCATTCACGCGCCGGAGTCGGAAGAAAGTGCGCGGCAAAGTACGACAAGGCGTGACGGACCTGAGCGCTCGTTTTCCGCTTTATGCGAAACGACTGAAGCAGACAGCCGGAAGCGATGGGCGCCTGATCACAGGGTGGCGCGTTAGCGTGACAAGTCTTCGAGATTCACGCAGCGATGCGATTTTTTTGCTTCATAGTTTTGCTGGCGGTGCTGATGGTGGATGGCTCAACAGTCGCCGCCCAAACCGGCGATCCAGTGAGTCAGTGGAGCGCCATGCGCATTGCGGTCGATGCGCCGGCTCGGACCCACATTGAAGAGACGCGCTCCGGACCCGGACTCGACCACTGCCGACGGCGCCTGACCGACCAGAAGGTTGCACAGGAAGTTAAATGTTTGCCGGGAGGTTCCGGCGAGTCGCCTGGCAATCAGAAGCTGATGGACCTTAAGTTTGAAGGTCTGCACGCTTTCAAGGAAGGAGACGTGCTAGGGGCCTTTCGCGAAGCGCAGCTTGTAATACCCGCAAACTAAAATGCCGGATTCCGAAACCGTCGCCAAGGCGGTTGCGGTGATCAGGGACTTACTTGAGAGCCACGGGTTATTTTCAGGCAACGGTCAATGACGCGAACAGATGTCGTCGCCGGAACGTTCGTTTTGGGTTTCTTGATCGACGAGGGCAAGCGCCTCCCGCTCGCTGAAGTCCGGTTTGAGGGGAACAAGAATTTTTCATCCGGAGAATTGGCGGCGAAGGACCAGGAGAGGAGCTCGCTTACTACAACTACCTGAGACTGGAGTACGAATACGACTACCGACAGACTTCTGAATATGTCCTCCGCAGAACATTGAATTTTGTCAGGAGCCGAGGCTATCCTGCAGGCGACGTTCAGCGAGCCGAGAAATAGAGATCGACGGGCGAGGTCTGCGTGCTGAGCATTGCCGTCGACGAAGGCCGGCTCTACCGACCTCGGTGAGATCAAGATCGAAGGCGCGGAAGCCATCGCGCCGGCAAAAGTCAGAGCGATGCTCGACCTTCGGCCGGGAGATATAGTTGACGGCGAGGCAGTCGGCAACTGGTTGTTTGAGCTGTCTAAAGAAGGCTTACGGCGAACTGGGCTTTATCGAATACACCGCAGAGCCCGAGCCTGAGTTTAAGGCGGCGGCGAATAGCGATAGTGAGGGCGTGGTTGATTTCAAGGTCTACATCGAAGAGGGCCAACGCTTCAGGATTCAAACGATCAAGTTTCTCGGCAGTGGCCTTGCTGACGAAGAATTGCTCAAGGTGCTGAAAGATTCGGAGCGGGCGACGTCTTTAATCACCGGCTCTTCGAAGAAAGCATCGCCGAGTTGAACAAATTGGGCCTCTTCGAGTTTATCGATGAAGATCGCGACGCTGACTTCAGAACAAACGAGGAGTTGGCACTCATCAACATTGTCATCAAACCTTAACCCGCCGGTTGTCGGTTCAAATCGGGATAATCATCGCTGAACCATCGTCAGAGTTTCGCAATGAACAATCGTTAACCCTTAATTCAATCCCATCAATTGCTGTATGCAAGACATCTTCGGACCTGACGGTTTAATCGCACAGGCGCATCCTGAGTATGAACATCGGCCCGGCCAGAGTGAAATGGCGCGGGCGGTGGTGCGCGCGTTTGAAAATCGCAGACATCTGATCGTCGAAGCAGGCACCGGCACCGGCAAGACACTGGCCTATCTTGTGCCGGCGGTCGCTGCCGCGCTGGGCGGACGCGGGCGCGTGATCATTTCCACCGGAACGAAGAATCTCCAGGAACAGTTGATGGAGAAAGATATTCCTTTTCTTCAGAGCGTGCTGCCGAAGAGTTTCAAAGCCGCTTACATGAAAGGGCGAAACAACTACGCGTGTCTGCACCGGCTGGGGCGCGCCGAGAGTTCGCCCGTGCTCGAAGGACTCGAGGAGGTTGACTACTTCGACGAGGTGGTCCACTGGGCGAAGAGTCTCGGCCACCGGCGATCGCGCGGAGTTGTCAAACCTGCCCGAGTCGCTTTCCTTCTGGCGCCACATCGACGCGCGTTCGGAAACCTGTCTGGGCCAGAAATGTCATCGACTTCGACGCCTGCTTCATCACGCGCATGCGCGAGCGTGCCCTGGATGCCGACATCGTTGGTTGTCAATCACCATCTCTTTTTTGCCGACCTGGCGCTTGCGCAACAGCATGTACGGCAACGTGTCCTGCCTGATTATTCGGCGGTCATACTCGACGAAGCCGCACATGATCGAAGATGTCGGCCTCGGAGTATTTCGGTTCTCAAGGTATCGAACTATCAGATCGGACGATCTGATCCGCGACGTGGGCGCGGTTCCTTACGAGGATGCCGAAGCAGATCGTGAGATAACCCAAGACGTCGTCGCGCGTGATGCGTTTCGCGGACAACTTCTGGATGGGTTTCCGCGAAGGCCGCGGCGAAGAAGGACGCCACCCGATCATCCCCGGCAGCTTTCGCGTGCCGAAATAGAGATCAGGTGAGCTGCAAGCGACGCCGCTTGGCGATCTCTACATCGCGCTCGACGGCGCGCTGCGGCCGGCTGGAGACGACGCTCGACGCGGTCTCAGCGAGAAGCCGCCGGAAATCGAAAACCTGGTGCAGGCGAATTCGGCAGACGAAGTTTGATCTGCAGTTCATCGTCACCGGCGCCGGATAAGAAGTTTGTCTACTGGACGGAGCGACGCGGGCGCGGGCTTTTTCCTGCGCGCTTCGCCGATCGATGTGTCCGGACTCGCTCGAAGATAAGCTGTTTGAGAAGGTCGATACGGTGGTGTTGACTTCGGCCACGCTTTCCAGCGCCGGCAACTTTTCCTTTATTCGCGAGCGGCTGGGACTGAACTCGGCCGACGACCTGATTGCTGAATCAACCTTCGACTATCAAAGCTCAGGCGCTGCTGTATCTGCCTGCCGAAGATGCCTGATCCGCGCTCACGCGAATGGGCTGAAGCGGCGCGCAGCGGAAGTCGATCGAAGATCGTGAACGCAACGGAAGGGCGGGCGTTTGTGCTTTCGACCAGCCTGGCCGGGATGCAGTCGCTGTACGATCTGGCTAGTGCCTGAGATCGAGTATCCCGTGTTTCCTGCAGGGTAGTGCTTCGAAGGGCAGGCTGCTGGAGCGTTTCCGGCAAACGCCGAACGCGGTGCTGTTTGCCACGTCGAGTTTTTGGCAGGGTGTTGATGTGCGCGGCGAACAGTTGTCGTGCGTGATTATCGACAAACTGCCGTTTGCGGTGCCCACCGATCCGATTGTGGCTGCGCGCCAGCGGTATATTGAAGACGAAGGCGGCTCGAGCTTTTTTGAATACAGCGTGCCGCAGGCGATTATTCAGTTTGAAACAAGGTTTGGGACGGTTGATCACGCAGCACCACCGATCGCGGCGTGCTGGCGGTGCTTGATCCGCGGCTGAAGACAAAGAGTTATGGGCGACTGTTTCTGAAAGTTTGCCGCAGTGCCGCGTCACGAGCGACGTCGGGGAACTCGCGCAAATGTTTGCGCGTCGCGAAGTGGTCGCGTGATAGGCCGCGTCGCGAGCATCGCCTGGCAAAGCATTCATAACAACTGATCCGGAGGCAAGAAATGAGTCGGGACGAAAGAGAAGACAACGACTATTTACAAAGTTGTCAGTTAACCACGAAGAGCAGTATTCAATTTGGCCGGCTGACCGCGAGAACGCGCTGGGTTGGAGCGACGCCGGCAAGAGCGGCACTAAAGAAGAGTGTCTTGCCTACATCAAAGAGGTCTGGACGGACATGCGCCCGCTCAGCCTGCGCAAGAAGATGGAAGAAGCGGTAGCGACCGAAGGTAAGGAAGAGTAGGACGAAGGATGCCGGGACAATTTGAAGTAATGATTGAACGCAACTTCTCGAGCGCGCATCAACTGCGCGGCTACAAAGGGAAGTGTGAAAACCTCCACGGGCACAATTACCGCATCGAGATTTATGCGCGCGGCAGCGAGTTGGACAACATCGGTCTGCTGGTGGATTTTGTGGAGTTGAAAGCGGCGGCTGACGAGGTGGTTCAATACCTCGATCACCGAAACATCAACGAGCTCGAACCGTTCGTCGAACTGCAGCCTTCGGCGGAAAACCTGGCGAAGTACATTTTGGAGCGAGTGGCGACGAAGGTGGGCGATGAGCGCGTGCAGATTTATAAGGTGCGCTGCTTTGAAACGCCGACGAGTGTCGCCACCTACCAGGTGGAGTAAGCGGTTGGAGGTCAGAGATCAGAGGTCGAGGTCAGAGGCCGGAAGTCAGATCGAAAGTCTGGTTCTTCCTCAGAGTCTCTTGACCTCTGATCCTTAATCTCGGAACTCTGACGTCTGATCTCTGACTTCTTCCTCATGTAAGGCTTCTCGCAGAATCGGTAGAACACCCAGGCGAAAGCAATCGTCGCTGGTATCACGATTAGCAGTGAGTTCAGAATTGGCGAAAGCCAGTTCACCTCAACCCGCCACGTCTGCATGAGCACGAGCTCGTGCGTCAGATACAACGAATAGGAAAACACTCCTACAAACGCCGCGGCTGCGACCGCGCGAGTAACCCATCGCCGGAAGACGCCCGCTCTGTTCACCAAACTTCCGGTGCTCCTGGCGTTTGCCAGCCACGACTGTTCAGCCTGCACGGCGCGGTTAACCAGAATGAAGAAACCCACTCCCCAAGCCGGGTGGATCAGCATCCAGACGAGATCGTGAGGCAGCGTATCTTTTTGCGTGCCCGGCAGGATTACTGAAGTTGCCGAGGCCAGCAGGATCGCGGCGCTGCCGAGCCACAAGTTGTACGTCCACCCTGGCAGTTTCATCCAGGCCGAACGCCGCTTCGACGGCGATCGCACCCAGCGCCCAGGTCAACCAATGTGAAGCTGCGGCCTCGGGTACTGGAATTCCTGTTCCGGTCGCGACCCAAACCGCATGGCTAAACCAAGAACCACCCCACGCGCGCGAGAGCGCAGACCGCCAACGTCGCGCCCCAGCCCCAACGCTTTCGCAGGAAGAGCAACAGAAAATAGGCGAGGTAGAGTTGCTCTTCGATGGCGAGCGTCCAGAACACCCCGTTGATGCTGGTAACAAGTATTCGGATCGAGGTTGTGCAGCATCAGCAGGTGCATCACAACGTCGTAAACGAAGAAAGTGCGTCACGTTGATGCCGGTGGTTAACGCCGCTGTTAGCAGGAACAACCCCAGGGCGATCAGGTATGGCGGATAGAGCCGGCGCAAGCGACGACGCCAGAACGACGCGAACTTGATCTGCTGCGGCTGCCCGTTTGCGCGAGACCTGGCCCACTGCAGGTGAATACAGAAACCCGAGATAACGAAGAAGAGGAAGACGCCCGATGTAGCCAAACGAGGCTGACAAGCTGAATCAGCTTCACGGGCCAGCGGAACAAATTGTCTGGGGCCGCGCCGCCGGTGGTCGAGATCGCGTGATAGAGCACTACGCCCAAAGCGGCGATGCCGCGCAAGGCATCGATGCTTCGCAAGCGAACGTTGCTTGTCAGGAACCACCTGCTTGAGCAGATGGCTATTCTTTGGTTTCACTTGATCTTGGGGCCCGCCGGCTGGCGCTCGGCGGTTCTGGTCAGAAGGCTTGAGATCTCAAATTTGAGATCTCAGCTCTGGAGAGAAATCAGACCGCCCGCTTACGCAGGCGGTTTCGGACAAATCAGGTGGACACTAGTCCGGCCACGTCGATGTTGTACTTTCGTATCTTGCTGTAGAGTCGCGGGCGATAGATGCCCAGCAGATTAGCGGCAGCTTGCTTGTTACCGCCGGTGCGTTGCAGGGTCTTCTCAATCACCAGTCGTTCAATGTCTTCGAGCGTCATATTGGCCGGCACGTCCCAACCGGCGCCCGGCGGTGAACCTTCCGGCAAGCGATCCGTTGTCGAACGGAAGATCTACCGGCTCGATCCGACTTCCCTTGGCCAACAAGACTGCACGTTCGATAACGTTTTGCAGCTCTCGGACGTTGCCCGGCCAGGGTGCCCGAAGAGCGTTGATACGCGGCTTGCGAGACTGCGTCGATCGGGCGCTCGTATTTCTGCGGCGTACATGTGCAGGAAGAATTCGGTAAGCAGCTGAATATCTTCGCTGCGATCGCGCAAGGGCGGCACGTGAATGGTGATCGTCGAGATGCGATAGAAAAGATCGTCGCGCAAGCAGACCGTCGCGAATTGCATCAGCCGGCGGCCGGTTGGTTGACGAGATGAGCCGGAAGTCGACCGCGTAAGTCTTCTCTGAACCAATCTTGCGGTAGCTGCGTTCCTGGAGCACGCGCAACAGTTTCGGCTGCAGCTCGACCGGCATCTCAGCAATTTCATCGAGCATCAGCGAGCCACCGGCAGCGTGCTGCACCAACCCTTCCTTGTCGGCATGCGCGCCGGTGAAGGCGCCTTTGGTGTGACCAAAAGTTCCGACTCGATCAACTCCTTCGGCAACGCGGCACAGTTAACTTTGATAAATGGTTTGCGCGCGCGCAACGAATTGTAGTGAATCGCGTTGGCGATGAGTTCCTTGCCGGTGCCCGACTCGCCCACGATCAGAACGTTAGCATCCGACTTCGCCACCGCCTCGATCGTGTCGTAGATCGTTTGCATCGGTTTGGATGAGCCGATGATGTTGAAGTATTCCTTGCGGGCGGACAGCTTCCCACGAAGTTCCGCGTTTTCATCCATCAGCTCGCGATGCTTCAAGGCGTTTTGAACTCTGAGCCCGAGCTCTTCAAAGTCCAGGGGCTTGTCAACGAAATCAAACGCGCCGGCCTTGGTCGCCTCGACTGCCATTCGCGTCGTGCCGTGGGCGGTGACCACTATCACCTCGGTATTCGGTCGCGCGTCTTTCATGTGACGCATGACTTCCATGCCATCCATGTCGGGAAGTTGCAGATCGCAAATCGCGAGATGGTGTCCGCCCTGATCAAAGAGTTCGATTGCCTGACCACCGGTGCCGGCTGCATCAACGGTGTAACCTTCCTCTGTCAGGTTCAGCTTTAACGCGTCGGTTGTCGACTCCTCATCGTCGACCACCAGAATGCGCACGTCCTTCTTCTCTCACTAATCGTCCTCCTGGAACCTTCCCGGTTGGTTAATGATCTCTTGAGATCGTAGTCATTTGTTTAGGGGGTCAGCGGTAGGCGCACGCGCAGGGCGCCAGGCGCGCTTTCTGCCGAACCACCGTGCGCCTCAACAATCCTCGCGGCCAGGGACAGTCGCAACTCGTCGCTTCCCGCAAACGAGCGAAACGGGTCGTGATCCAAAGCTTCAGGCACTGCCCACTCGATGACGCCGGCTCTGGCGGCTCGATTTCCTTCGTCTTTCAAACGAATCGCCCACGGTGGCGTGCCGGCGTTGTTGGCCAGTTTCATCGCGCCGATCGAGATCGATTCGAGCGCCTGGGCCAGTACCACCGGATCGAACTCACCAACGAGCGGAGCAGCCTGGGCGTCAATGATGATGGAGCCCTGAAGACTACCGGTCATTGGAGACCGGTCGTTCAAGCGCGCTACAACCTCGCGCATGATCTTTTGCAGATCGGTCGCCGGTCGTTTGCTCAGCTCGACCGGTTGCCCATATTCCACGATCAGCGAGAGGTCTGCGGCAAGCCGGTCAAGGCCGGCCATCAGTTTGGCCATAGTCTCCAACTCGTCCGGCGGTCGTTCGCTCTTCTCCGATCGCTTCCGCAGAAACGTGGCATAGAGTTTGAGACCGTTTAGTTGGTTCTTGAGATCGTGAACGATCTGGACTGATGCCCTTCCGAGAGTCTGTAGTGCCTCGTTATCTCTGGATTCTAACAAGAATGGCTTCATTGATTCCGGAGTTTCGCCCTCTCACTTCCTCCGGCAGCCATGGGAGAGAGGCCGTTGAGTCAGGGAAGTGTATTGATTAAACCCGACGGGGGAAGTTGATATGTCGTCTTTCAGTGCGCGATGTTAGCAAAAAGACCTGCGTATTCTAGTGATACAGAGCTTGGTGGCGAAATGGAGGTCAACCCAACTTTGAGTTCCCCGAACGATTCTGTCTCTGACGGCGGTATTAGCCTGGCAAATTGTCAGGATCATGCAGTTACTGTCCTGCTGGTCGAGGACACCGACGACAATCGCCAAATGTTGAAAAACTGCTTGAGCTGAGCGACTTTCGCGTGTTCGAAGCCACCAACGGCAGGGAAGCGGTTGAAATGGCTCGCCAGGTACGGCCGCAAATCATTCTCATGGACTTGAGCTTGCCCTTCGTCGATGGCTTGTCGGCGACGCGCCAAATTCGTAACCTGCCGGGCTTCAGCAAAGTGCCGATAGTTGCTGTTACGGCTCACGACACCTCCGATTTTCATAGTGAGGCGCTCAATGCCGGGTGCGATGCTTACGTCACTAAGCCGGTCTGCTATCCCGAACTCGAAGAACTCGTCAACCGCCTGGTAGCGAAGGCACATTAGGGAACGCTAGCCAGGGCGTTTGCGTCTTGTCCCTCCGTTATCGGAAACAAATTCCGCATTTCCGACTCTAAGCTGGTTGCAATCAGCGATGGCTGTAGTTGACGGGCCATTGCAAAATTGGTTTCCCGGGCACTAGAATTCAGTCCAACAAATCAATGGCCACTCCAGAGCGACAGATTCCGGACTCGGAAGATTCCCGACGCAAAGTAATCATCATTGTCGCGGTGATAGCTGCTATAGCGATCGCCGCGTTTTTCTATCTGCTGATGCGTACGGTTGGCAGCGGCCCGGCGCCGCAAACTCTTCAGGGCGCAATCCGCGCGGGCGTGCCCGAGTTTGAGCAGTACCAATCAAGAATCGTTTTAGATCCGCCGGAAGCAGACGAGGCCAAGCAGGCGTTGGGCGGTATTGTTATGAATCTGCAGACGGTTGCTCACAACTTCACCGGACGTACGCTTACTGGACTCGAAGTCAAAGGAACCGTAGTGGACCATCAGGGCAAGCCGGTGAAGGAACGCACTGTGGTGCTGCTGCCAAACCCTCAGCAATCGGACCTGGAACAAAACAGAGCGATGCTGGCCAGGGTGAGGCTCGAAGGGTTTACTGACTCCGACGATCGCGCCAACATCAAGATGGAAGTCACCGGATTCCGGTTCAAATAAGAGAGGGATGTTGGGGCGTACTCGCGTGTGCGCCCAGGCACGGGTAGGTCGAAGCTTTGGGGCGGACACGGAGGTCCGCCCCTACATTTCCTGATTGAGAAACAACTCTTCCAGCGATTGCCTCAGCGGCTGTACCGACACGAGTTTCCCGCCCGCCTTTCTCAACGCAGCTATCACAGAGTCGACATCCTTTTCATCCGCAAGTTCTATCCTGAGTCCGGCGGGTGTTGAAGTCAGCAGACAATCGGGGCCACTAGCGAGGTGAGGTCGCAGCGCCGCTTCATCGATGCCGCTAATCACAACTTCAACCACATTGCGGCCGGCCACTTGCTGGCGCAGTTCGTCGAGGTAACCGACGTGAGCCAGTCGGCCGCCCTTTAGATATCGCCACGCGATCACAAAGCACTTCAATGTCCGACAAAATGTGCGAACACATGAAGACCGTTTTGCCTTCCTGTCTGAGCGCCGCAATCAGATCGCGCACCTCGCGCCGTCCGATCGGATCAAGCCCGCTCATCGGCTCGTCCAGGAAAACGATCTCGGGATCGTTGATCAGTGACTGGGCCAGGCCGACGCGCTGCAACATGCCCTTGGAGAACTTTCTTAACTGCGTGTTCCACTTACTCTCCTCGAGCCTGACTCGGGTCAGCAACTGTTTCGCGCGTTCGTTGCGATCCGATTTTCCAAAGCCAAAAATCTGGCCGCAGAAGTTCAGGAACTCGAGGGCGCTCAGGTAGTCGTAGAAGTAAGGATTCTCGGGCAGGTAGCCGATGCGGCTGTGCATGGAAACGTCGGCAATATCATGGTCCAGAATCCGGGCGCTCCCGGCGCTGGGAAAAATCAGTCTCATCAGGAGCTTGAGCGTGGTTGTTTTGCCGGCGCCATTCGCTCCGAGGAAACCGAATATCTCTCCCTGGTTAACTGTCAACGAAAGACCGTCCAGGGCGCGCACCTTTCGCTTGCGCAGGAAGCCGACTTCGTAGTCTTTCGTTAAGTTCTCTATTTGAACGACGCTGGTCATAGTTGTTAACGGCCCGACTTCTACCGTTGGGCTCCTCGATAGTTTTACCTTCGTGGCACTTCCGACTTTGGATCAAGCGCAATCTCGCAATTGGGGCGCAGCACGTAGCCAGTGCCTGCCGGATCGAGTGGCGCGCCGCTCGGATCGAGTTGCAATCGCAAGGCCCGCAGGATTGGCTCGAACTCTTTCCACGACGACGGACAGCGGCCCACTTTCGCTTGATAGGCGGTTAGAACTTTGCGCAATCCGTCTCGTTGATCGAGCGAATCAGAGTTCCAGCAGGCGCCGTCGGGCCATTTTCCTGACCAGATGATAGCAATACGTAACTA
>ERZ1370068.10070-contig-88_pt1 | contig 46745 bp, 69 predicted proteins | sample MGYA00561227_ERZ1370068 | MGnify/ENA primary metagenome ERZ1370068 (study PRJEB38410, sample SAMEA6850437) | metagenome | study: Metagenomic assessment of the ecological functions of the soil: analysis of the soil microbiota associated with the... | reverse complement strand
TTATTACTTCGTTCAGTTACGTATTGCTCCGACATCGTGCGTCGGCATTGATGGATTTCAGAAACATCCGGCGATCGAACGCCGGATCGAGACCCGCTTCCAGGCGGCGCAAGGCGATGCGTTCGGCATGCAATGGCGCGACGAAGGCTATTGGCTGCTGCTCCGCTGGCGTTGCTCGTCTGCTCTGGTTCCGGCGCGGCGGAACGGCGGTGGCCTCTGGGTGGTGATGTTGTTCGCTGCGCCATGCAGGCCTTGCCTGCCAACAGCGCAGGAGCAGCCGCACCGCTTTGCCGATTTGTGGCTGACGCCGGACCAGCAGGGACGGGCTGCGTTCGATCGCGGCGATTACGCACTGCGGCACAACGCTTTGCCGATCCGATGTGGCGCGGGATCGCCGCCTACCGCGCCCTCGAACTCCCGGACCGCCGCGCAGGAGTTTCGGCAAGGTCGCGGCCGTGGAGAGCCGCTTCGCGCTCGGCAATGCCGGAGCGCAGAACCATGCCTGGGAACGGTCGATCAAGGCCCACGACGAGGTGCTGAAGGCGCAGCCCGGCCAGCCGCCGCGGCCAAAGACCAATCGCGCGATCGTCGCCGCCCCTCTTCGAAGCGCGCGGGAGGAAAAGCGCCGCAAGCAGGGCAAGGACGACAGCGCGCCGCCGGACGCAGAGGCCATGACGAGCGTGCTGCCGATCCCAGGCAGAAGGCGGCAAGCGCATTCGGGTCACGTTCCCTGGAGGACGTCACCGACGGCCGGCGCCGCGGAGGCCTGGATGCGCGCCAGGTGCAGAACACGACACGCCTGCGGATTTCCTCAAGCTCGAAATTCGCGATCCAGGCTGCACGGCAAACGCGCCGGGCGCGGGAGGGCGGCCACGAAAGCGTCTCCGCTCGCCGCAGCGATGCCTGCTTTTCGTCTGCTATCGCGCCGTGCGGCGCCTGGGCGCAGCAAGCTCCCGCACCTGGGTCGGTCCCGCGGGTAACCATCGATCCTCCGCGCGTCGCGGTCGGGCGAACGGACAGCGCTGCGGATCGACGTGCTGGCGCCGAACCGCATGACCTCGCCGCCGGAACTGCCCGGCTTCCGGGTCCGCAACGCCGTGACGCGGCAGTTGCAGAGCGTCAATCTCTTCCGAACAGCGCAGCGGGACGAGCTATGCCGGCGTGCGCTTCGAGTTCGCGATCTACCCGCAGGGAGCCGGCGCCTTCGCCATCTCGGATCAGAAGGTGAAAGTGAAGTACGCGGTAGAACGCGCCCGCCGTGCGCGAAGAGACTGCTTTCGCTGCCGCGCGCGTGTCCTTCGAGGCTTTCATTCCCGCATGCAGCCGCCGACCTGAACCCGTTCCTCGCCGCGAGCCAACTGACACTCGAACAATCCGTCCAGCGTTCGTCGGACCGGCTCAAGGTGGGGGATTCCATCACCCGCACCGTGACAATCCAGGCGGCGGAAACGCCGGCCATGCTGTTGCCGCCGGTGACATTCCCGGCGGTGGAGGGCTGGCCGTCTATCCTGCGCAACCCTCGCTGCAGGACAAGACCGAAGGGCGAACCGACGCTCTAACGGCAACGCGGGCGGATTCGGCGACCTACATTCTGCAGCGGCCCGGCGACTACGTGCTGCCGGCGATTGACGTGCGCTGGTGGAACGCGGGCGAGGGGCGCGTCGAGACCGCACATCTCGACGCGGTGGTATCGAGCGCACGTGGCAGCAGATCCATTCCCAGCGGGCAGGCTACCGGAGGCAGGCACGGCCGCCGCGCGCTCGAACTGGGCCGCAAAATCGTTGACCTCGTCGCCGACCACTGGGCCGCGCCAAGCGGCAATCCTTGCCTGGCCCGGGCTGGCGGCCCTCGCCCGGTCTATCCCGCGCGCTGGGCGCGCCATCGCGGGAACTCAACCGGCGGCATCGTGCGTCCCACTCATCTGCGCTCCGAGCGCAATTCCACTTCGCGATCAGCTCCGCCGCGCCGCCCGCGGTGGCGATGCCAGAGGCATCCCTATTTCACGCGCGCCAAGCCGCCTGGCTGCAGCGCTTCGGGCCCGCGAGGCACCATCGACACTTTGAAGGTCACCGCGCGCGATCCCGCTCGCCGAACAGGAGAGGGTCGCCTCGCTGGAGACGCAGCGCTTCGCCAGCCAAACTCAACCGGAGCCGAGTTGGCCGCCGCTGGCCATCCGGCACGTCGGTTCAGCCAGGCGAAGACTTTGCGCAAGAAGTTCGTGCTTCACCAGGAGACACATGCGGCGTTGCCGTCGCGGCTGGAACCCCTGGAGAGCAATCGGCTCCCCCGCCTTGTCGTTTCAGTGGAGGAAACCTGCGAAGATGAAGCGGCTATCCCGAAATTTTGCGGGAAGCCGGCGCGGGGCTCGGCCAGCGCTGCTCAAGCTCTGCGCTGCCTCTGGGCGCCATCCGGCATCGCGGCCTTCGCGCAAAGCGATCCGTTTCCCTCATGGAATGACGGCACGGCAAAAAAATCCTTTGTCCGACGATGGCCCCGGCAAGGCCCGTTTGGAATCAATCGCTTCATCGGCTGCCGCCGCATTTTCGCGTTCCCACGAGAAATTCCCCGACGCGGCGATCGCGAGAATCTGCAATGGACGACGGCAGGCGGCGGCGCTACCACTTCGCCATCGTCCATCATACCGATGCGGGCGCGAATACGCACACGACGAGGATCGAAGAAGATCGGCAAGCGCCTGACCGAGGCGCTGGATCAGGCGACGGCCCGCGTTAGTCCGTCGTCGACATGAAAAAGGATTGGGAAGACAGTGTTCCCGCCGAAGTGAGGAGAGAAAAATGAAGAGTTTGCTGATCTCCGCCATCGCGCTCGTAGCTATGATGTCGCAGGCATCCTTGCGCGAACGCCAGCCTGACCAACTTGCGCAGCGTACCATCGAGCGCCGCGGTCGAAGCGCGATCTGGGGCATGCCGGCGTCAACTACGACCTCATGCGCCAGGAAATGCTGACCAAGACCCCGGCAAGGTGAACCAGATGATCTACTGGGGCCGGCCGCTCGACTGGCAGCAACCAGACGCTGACGCCCAATCCCGACACGCTCTACTTCATGGCGTTCTTCAACACCAAGGATGTCGGGGCCGATCGTGATCGATGATCCCACCGGCGGGCGCCGACGGCTCGCTCAACGCCAACATCGTCAACGTCTGGCAGCAGCCGCTCGAGGATGCGGGGCTGCTGGGGGTCGACAAGGGCGAGGGCGTCAAGCTCCTGATGCTGCCGCCCGGCTATTCGGAGCAAATCCCCGACGGCTATCGTCGCGCTGCAGCCGGGCACGTTCGGCAGCTACGCGCTGTTCCGCTCGAACCTGCAAGAGCCACAGCGACGCCGATGTCGCAAAGTCCGTGGCGTTACGGCAAGCGGGTCAAGGTCTATCCGCTGTCCCAGGCGTCCGCTCCGCCGGCCACCGTGTTCACCGACGTCAAGGACGTCCTGTTCGATCTCGACCATCCGCTACGACGAAAGCTTCTTCGAGGGCTCAACCGGATCGTGCAGAGCGAACCGTGGCTCGATCGCGATCGGGTCATGATCGATCAGCTGCAGATCGCTCGGCATCGAGAAGGGCAAGCCCTTCGCCCCCACCGCTGAGACGAAGCAGGCCTCGGCGACTGGCATCCGCGAAGCGCAGCTGTTGCTGGCGGCGAGATACGACGCCGGCCTGCCGCCGTTTTTCGAGGGCACGCACTGGACCTTCCCGGCTCCTCCGGAGCTCATCCAGGCGGCAGCGGCCGACTTTGCCGAGCCGAACAGCTATCCCGATCGACGCGCGGGGCCTCACCTATCAGCTATGCCTATCATCGGCATCAAGCGGCTGGGCGCGGGCCAGTTCTATCTGATCTACGATCAAGGACAAGGACGGCGCAAAGCTACGACGGCGCGAAGACCTACCGCCTGAGCGGTTCCGCCGAATGCGCCGGTCGAGCAGTACTGGTCGGTGACCGCCTACGACCGGCAGACCCACGCGCTCATCAAGAACGTCGATCGCGCCAGCCGCGCATCGAACAGCGCCGAAGGTGCAGAAGAACGCGGACGGCTCGGTCGACCTCTACTTCGGCCCGAAGGCGCCCGCGGGCAAAGAGTCGAACTGGGTTCCAACCGATCCGGCCCGCAAGTTCGAGCTGATGTTCCGACTTGTACGCGCCGACCAAGGCGCTGTTCGAAAAAGCTGGATGCTGCCGGACGTCGAGCAAGTCTCATCAGAGACGATAGGAACGCGACAATGAAAAGTCGCGCTGGCCTGCGTCCTCGTCCTCACGGTTTCGGCGCAGGCTGGCCCGGGCAGTCATCGTCCGGGCAACGCCGTTCCCGTCACCGTCGACAACTGCATCCGCGCCGAGGTCCGATCTGTATCTTCGGCGGCGTCCTGAAGGACGGCGGCGCGGTCGGAAAATTCCTGCACCGCCGCGAGCCGGCTGACGATCGACAACCAGACCGTCATCCGCCTCAACCGCGACACGCTGTATTCGTCGGCGGTGTTCGACCTCGACGCCGGACCGGTCACGCATCGCCATGCCGGATGCCGGCAAGCGTTTCATGTCGCTGATGATCATCAACGAGGACCACTACGTGCCCGCGGTGACCTACGATGCCGGGACCGCTACACGCTTCACCAAGGACAAGGTCGGCACGCGCTACGTGGCTGCGGCCGTCCGCACCCTGGTCGATCCGGCCGATCCGAAGGACGTCGCAGCAGGTCCATGCGCTGCAGGACGCGATCAAGGTCGAGTCAGAAGAGCGCCGGCAAATTCGAGATTCCGAACTGGGACCAGGCCAGCCAGAAGAAGGTGCGCGACGCGCTGCTGGTTCTCGCCTCGACGATCGCCGACTTCAAGAAGGCGTTCGGCACCAAGGACCAAGTCGATCCGATCCGGCATCTGATCGGCACCGCCGCGGGCTGGGGCGGCAATCCGGACAAGGACGCGACCTATCTCAACGTCACGCCGGCCAAGAACGACGGCACGACCGGTCTACAGGCTCAACGTCAAGGATGTGCCCGTCGACGGTTTCTGGTCGGTCAGCCTCTATGATGCCGAAGGCTATTACGAGAAGAACCCCTACAACGCCTATTCGCTCAACAACATCACCGCGCAAGAAGAGCGCCGACGGGTCGATCACGATCCAGTTCGGCGGCTGCGACGGCAAGATTCCGAACTGCCTGCCGATCATGAAGGGCTGGAACTACACGGTGCGGCTCTATCGGCCGCGCGGAAATCTTGAACGGCATGGAAGTTCCTGACGCGGCCGGTGGAGTTGAGGAGGCGGTAGTGATCGTTTGCTTTCAGTATCAACCGACGAAAGACCCGAACCGGGGTGACGAAAATGAAACAGTGTTCTGCGATATTTTCACAGCGCTGTGGCGGCACCTAAGCGTCATCAGTGCAATCCGTCGACTGTTTTTGGCCCAATCCCCATCCGGCCCGGTCCACTGTCACTGATCCTGCGACGAAGAATTTCGTCCGTGCAGGATCGATCTCTATCTCGGTGTCGTCGCCACACCGAAAGAGGGGCGGATTCAGAAATTCGAGCACCACCGCGAATGTCTCCGATCGACGCTCAGACCTATCATCCGGATGAACCGCGGCACGCTGCTATTCGGCGGCGGTGTTCGATCTCGACGCGGGGCCGGTGACGATCACGCTGCCGGATGCGGGCAAGCGTTTCATGTCGCATGCAACTGATCAGTCGAGATGAATATTACGCCGCCTGCTACCTATAGTGCGGGACAAACACACCGTCACCAAGCAGGCGAAGGTCGGCACGCGCTACTGTGCTCGTCGGTGTCCGGACGCTGGTCGATCCAAACGACCCGAGCCGACGTGAAGCAAGGTCGCACGCGCTTCAGGACGGCCATCAAGGTCGATCAGCCGGGAGGCCCGGGCAAATTCGAAGTGCCGAAATGGGACCCGGTCAGCCAGAAGAAAGTTCGTGATGCGCTGATCGTGCTCGGCACCACCCTGACCGACACCAGCCGTGCATTCGGCACCAGGGATCAGGTCGATCCGATGCCAGCGCCTGATTTCGGCACCGCCACGACCTGGGGCGGCAATCCCAGGCAAGGATGCGATCTATCTCAACTTCACGCCGGCCAAAAATGACGGCACACACCATCTACAAGCTCAACGTCAAGGATGTGCCCGTTGACGGTTTCTGGTCGGTCAGCCTCTATAACGCCGAAGGCTACTACGAGAAGAATCCCTACAATGCCTATTCGCTCAACAACATCACCGCCGAAGAAGAACGCCGACGGGTCGATCACCATCCAGTTCGGCGGCTGCGACGGCAAGATTCCGAACTGCCTTCCGATCATGAAGGGCTGGAACTACACGGTGCGGCTCTATCGGCCGCGTGCCGAAGATACTGAGCGGAAAGTGGAAATTCCCCGAGCCGCAGCCGGCCGGTTGAGATCATCATGAGCGGCCTCGATATCTTCGCCTGGATCGTCCTTCTCATCCTCGTCGTCAGCGCGGTCGGCGTGTTCTGCATTGCCGGGCTGGCTGCCCGGGCATATCGCCAGGACGCGCGGCCATCCGCAGGCGCAAGCGGTAACGGTCGCGGGCTGGGTCACCCTGATCTGCGGCTTTGCGCTATGGCCGGTCGCGCTGATATGGGCCTATGTCGACGTTCCGGCGTCGCGTCAGCCGGAGCAGCCTCGATGATCGTCGCAATCCTCAACATCTACCTTGTGCTGCTTTTCCTGCTGGTCTGGCTCAAAATCGTTCCGTTCAACCTGTTCTGGAAGATCTCGCCGCTGATCGTGCTTGTGCTGCTGATGTTCGGCCTGTTCATTCCGATGAACTGGGGCGCGCCTCAGGGAGGAGCGCTGGCGATCCGCAATTCCGTGGCCATCGTTCCCGATGTCGCAGGCGAGGTGATCGACGTCCCTGTCGTCGCGAATGTTCCGCTCAAGGCTGGCGATGTGCTGTTCCGGATCGATCCCACGCCGTTCGAGGCGCAGGTCAAAGGCGATCGAGGCGCAACTGAAGCTGTCCGACTTGCGGCTCTCGCAGATGACGCAATTGTACGAGCGCGATTCCGGTCCGGGCCTTCGACGTGCAGCAACGCCAGTCCGAAGTCGATCAGCTCAAGGCCCAGCTCGAGGGCGCGAAGTGGAATCTGGACAAGACCATCGTGCGTGCCCCGGCCGACGGCTATGCCACCAACGTGGCGCTTGCGCAAGGGCGCTCGCGTGGCGAACCTGCCTCTGGCGCCGGTCATGGCATTCATCGACACGTCGGATACCATCATTGGTGTCGCGATCGAGCAGATCGATGCGCGCTATATCGAGGCCGGGGCAGGATACCGAGGTCACGTTCAAATTCCTGCCGGGACGGGTATTCCCGGCCAAGGTCGAGAGCGTCCTGCAGGCGATCGCAACGGGCCAGGTCCAGACTTCAGGATTGGCCGTGACGCCAAAAGATGTGGCGTCAGCGCCGTTCGTGGTCCGGATTCGCCTCGAAGATGCAGAAATTTCGAAGGTGCTGCCGGCCGGCAGTACCGGCGAGGCTGCTATCTTCACTGATCACATCAAGGCGGCGCATATCATCCGCAAGGTACTGCTGCGTCAGGTCGCGATCATCAACTACGTCAACCCATTTTGATCGCAGCGGGAGGCTAGCCATGAGGCTCGATCATCCTGCGATTGCAGGCAGAAGGCGACCCGTTCGCCTCGGATTCAAGACCTCCATCATTGCCCTGTTCGTCGCGATTGTTCTCCTTATCGGACTGACACTCGTCTATCTCAGTTTCTCGCGGATATCGGCGGTCACGGATTCGGCCGCCAGTCAGTTCATCGAGAAGGTTGCGGAGCTGGCAGCGGACCGGATCGGCTCGCAACTGAAACTCGTGCGAGACAATCTCGATATCCTGAAGGCGCTGCCGCCTATCCAGTCTGCGGCGATCGAGGATAATCCGCGGCTGATTGAACTGCTTGCGGCCATGTTGAAAAACAATGCCCAGCTCTTCAGCTTGTACGCGGGCTACGAGGACGGCTCATTCCTCCAATTGGACACTCTCGAAGGCGCGGGAAGCGAGGCCCGTGCGAGGCTCGAGGCGCCGGCTCGGGCTGCCTTTCGCCTGGTCGTGATCTCGCGATCGGAACCGGGTCGCCAGAAGTCGCGCCGGCTGTTTCTGTCTGACAGGCTGGAATTGGTGAGAGAGTTGCCAGGGCCTGCCGACTACGATCCGCGCGGAGCGGCCGTGGTACAAGGACGCCAGTCGCCGCGACGGCAGCTGGCTGACCGGACCGTATGTGTTTTTCGCGACGGGCAAGCAGGGCTACACCATTCAGTCGGCGCTGGAGCAGGGCAAGGGCGGCGTGGTTGCCGGGGACCTGCTGCTGGATGTCACCGAGGAGGTGCTGAAACGGGAGAAACTGACGCCGTCCGGCGTCGCTTTTCTGTTCGACGACGACGATCGCATTCTGGCCCATCCGAGGATGTCGGAATTGCTTGGGCGAGAGGTTTCCGGAACGATTCCTCATTTGCGCGAGACCGACATGGCCGGCGTGCTTCGGCGCGATCCGCGCCTGGCGTTCTGACGGAAACGCCCAGCAGTTCTTCAGGGATCCGGCGGGCCGGCGGTATGCCGCCGCCTTTCAGACCATACCTCACTCGGGGCCGGCCAATCTTCGGGTTGCGGTCATTGCCCCAGTCGACGAGTTTTTTGCCAGTATCCTGTCCGAGCGCGGGCGGCTGTTTGCCGCCACACTGGGATTCGTCGCAGCAATGGTACCGATCGTGTTCTTCCTTGGCTCGATGCTGTCCAGATCGCTGCGGGCGCTCGCCGAGGAGACCGACAGGATCCAGAGGTTCGAGCCTTCTATTGCGCCGCCGGTGCATTCGATCATCCGCGAGATCGACGAACTCGGCCAATCCGTTGCGACGATGCGCACGGTGACGCAGGCCTTCTCGCATTTCGTGCCGCGGCGGCTGGTAGAGCGGCTGATCGAGACCGGCACGCCGCTTCAACTCGGTGGCACGCGACGGGAAGTCACGCTGATGTTTTCCGACGTCGTCAATTTCACGGAAATCACGGAGAAGGCCGATCCCACCCGGGTCATGCAATATACGTCGCGCTACTTCGCCGCCATGTCGCAGGAGATCATGAGCCGTTCCGGCACCGTCGATAAATTCATCGGCGATGCCATCATGGCGATATGGAATGCGCCGGCAGACGATCCCGACCATGCCGCCAATGCGTGCGCCGCCGCGCTCGCCTTTCAGCGCGCCAATGCCCGTTTGAATGCGGAGTTCGATCGGGAAGGATGGCCGGCCTATCGAACGCGGATTGGCCTTCATACCGGGAGGCCGTCGTCGGCAACATCGGAGCCGAGGATCGTATGAACTACACGGCGCTCGGCGCAACCGTGAATCTCGCTGCGCGCCTCGAGGGACTGAACAAGATCTACGGCACATCGATACTGGTCAGCTCACGTCTGAAGGAGCGCGTAGGCGGTCAGTTTTTCTTCCGTAGCGTTGACTGCATCAGCCCCAAAGGCTCTGCCGAGACGTTTCGATATTTGCCGAACTGCGAGATGAGAACGCGTCGACTGATGCCGGCGGACGCGAATTCTGCCGCGAATGGGAGGCGGTGTATGCGGCGCTTCTGAGACGGGCCACGCTGCTGGCCGCGGAGACCAGGCTGGATCTGGTCCCCGGCCCGACATCCGGCTGACAGCTCGCCCTCGGTATCGTACCGGTCGATCGCATGATGACGCCGCTGCAATGAGCAGGTCTTCCGGCCGGAAAATCAAAGCCAGCTCTCCTTGGCAGGGAGCGAGAGGCTGGGATGCAGGAACGTCGTGGTGGGTTGATCGCCATTGGCTGATCCTTGCATTCTGCGCTACCACTCCGCCAGACTGGAGCAACGCCGATGCCGCTATGGACTTGCGAACAATGTGGCGCGCAGTTTCCCGAAAGCGCTGCGCCGCCGCCTGCGTGCCCGGTCTGCGAGGACGAGCGGCAATATGTGAACTGGAACGGCCAGACATGGCTCGCGCGCGAAGAAATGGCGAAACGCCACAAACTCGTCTGGCGCGACGATCTCGGCATTCCCGGCATCGCCGTCGAGCCGAGCTTTTGCGATCGAGGCAGCGCGCGCTGCTGGTGCCCGCGGCCGATGGCTGCGTGATGTGGGACTTGCGTGCCGCTGGCGACCCGCGAAGCCATCGACTACGTCCGCTCGCTCGGCGGCCTGAAGCGCGATCGCCGTCTCGCATCCGCATTACTATGGCGCGGTCGCCGACTGGAGCGAGGCGTTCGGCGGCGTGCCGGTCTATCTGCATGGCGACGATCGCGCGTTCGTCACGCGGCCGCATCCCGCCATCGTGCCGTGGACCGGCGACAGCCATCGGATATCGCCGACGATATCTCTGCTGGTGCGGACCGGCGGGCATTTCGCCGGCGGCACCATCATGCACTGGCGCGCGGGCGCAGAGGGCCGGGGCGCGCTGCTCGACCGGCGACGTCGCGATGGTGGCGATGGATCGCCGCTCGCTCAGCTTCATGTACAGCTTTCCGAACTACATTCCGCTCAATGCACGGCGGCGGTGCGCCGGATCTGCGCGCGCGGTCGAGCCGCTGGCGTTCGATCGCATCTATGGCGCGTGGTGGGGCCGCAACATCGGCGAGAATGCCAGGGCGGCATTCGATATGTCCGTCCGGCGATATCTCGCGGCGATCGCCGACGATCCTACCGCATCGACTCAGCCATCCCGGCCGAAACGGCGCGCGACATTTTCCTCGTCGCGCCGGCTGCATCGCAACGGGCTTTGCTCGCTGGCTCGTTGAGCCAGCCGGTGAGCCGCGACATCAGGCCGCGCCTGTTCGGGGCCCTTGTGCTCCTGCACGAAGGGATCGGTGGCAGCAGCAGCGCGCCCGCGGCCTGGCAATCCGCGCCACGGCGTCGGTCATGGCCGGCGCACCCGCGGTATAGACCACGTCGTCCGGCGACAGCCTCGGCAGATGATCGGTCGGCCGTCCGCTGCGAACGGCATGCGAGATCTTTCTGCGGCTCCGATACCAGTCGGAATCAGCGTGACGTTGGGAAACAGCGCCAGCCGGCACAGCGCGGCGTGCATGTACAGCGACCGGATGCTCCGCGCCGCGACCACGAACACCAGTTCGCGCTCGCGGCTGCTCCATGATCGCGGCGACCGCAACCGACCACATCGGCGCGAAACCAGTGCCGCTGGCGACGAGAACGATGCGGCCGGGATGGCTTGGCCGGAAGAAGGCGCGGCCGAACGGTCCCGTCAGCTTGACGCGGTGCCCGGCGCGGATATCGCGGCCGAGCGCCGACGACACCAGTGCCGTCGGAAACCTTTCGAATGTGAAAGTGCAGCAGCGCGATCGTGCGGGGCGCCCTTCCAGCGGATAGGTCGGGCTGTAGGATCTCGCCGGAAATCCCCTGAAACTGCAGCTTGCAGATACTGACCGGGAAGGTACTGCAGCGATTTCGGCAGCTTCGACGTCGACGCCGACACACGTCGGGCGCGAGGCTGAACGGTGTCGGCCACGCGCGCCGACATGGTGGTCGGCTCGGGCGACGGCCTCGATCACAATCTCGAGATCGGAGACGATCCGCGCCTGGCAGGCATGGATCATGTCGTCGCCCTGCGTCTGGCCGCCGAATACCCTGCCGTCGACGAGGCGCACTCGACAGGCGCCGCAAATCCCGGCGCGGCAGTCGTGCGGCAGAGTCGACGCCATTCATCAACGCCCAGTCGAGCAACAGGTCGCCGCAATTCGCGAGAAACGGCTCGTCGTTGACGGTTACCTTGCATATTTTCTCGCATTATTCCACCTCGAGACGAATGGGCCGGACGTGCCGTGTATGTCTGATCTGGCTGTGATCGAACGCCGCGACGCCGCATGAAGACGCCGGTCCTGATCGGCAACATCGAATTTGCTTGTGTGTCGAGGCGGCGCTTCACCTCGAGCGCCCAATGGCCGGAGGCCCAGCGCGCCGCGCATCGGATCGTCGCGCGCGGTCGCCTGGAGAATTCGCCGCTCACGATGACGCCCGGGAATCACCGTCCCCGCCGGGATGCGGGCGTCCTGCGTCCGGCGAGTAGGGCACCGATTCCGCTCGGTCATGAACCAGCGCGCGCCGTCGCTCTCGCCATGATCGGGATCGAGATCGACCTGTCCCATCGCGGCCGTCGGTCGTCGCGACGAGTTCCTGGGCAACCGAAGCGGGGCGATCAGGCGGCTGCGTGGGCGCCGCCAGCTGGTGTCGGCCTCGATGGCGAAATTGTCCGTGTAGTTCGTCGGTTCCCGGATCCGGCGCGAAGCCGCCCCTGTATGGAACGACATTTGCCGCCTGCATCGGCGTCGGATCCAGCGGCGGCCCGAAATGGGCGTCATCCATCCAGCCGGTCGCGCCGCCGCTGGTCGCCTTCCACTGCCAGACATCGACATAGCCGATCTCTGCCGTGAAATGCAGTCCGCGGCCGCTCATGGTCGGCCGGCGCGTCGCGAACCGGACGCGGCCCGGCGTGAAAGGTTCGGTCGCCCGCCAGCGTGGCGTCCGACGTGGTCAACAGCACCGAGAAACTTGTCCTCGTTGTATCGATGCTCGTCGCCGATCCGATAGCCGGTGTGAAGCAGGTGCCATCCGTCGGCTTCCTTGACCAGCGGCAGATGCTTCAGCGAGCGCGTCGAGTCCTCCCACGTGAAGCAGGAAATACGCACAGGTGCCGTCGTGCACCGCGCGAATCGTCGATCCTGGTTTCTCCCTTGCCGTCGAAATTCCGCCCTTCGCCGGTCAGCAGCGAGAACGGCCTGGACGCCGCGCCAGGCGCGGTCCGGACGTGTCGCCGTCGAGGATCGGCGCGTCGGCGGTGCTGATGCGGTGAATCCGCAGGCGATCCACCGCGAGTCGATCCGTCGCCACCATGAACGAAGCGCCGGTGATCGCGCGACGGCCGCGGCGACGACGAACGGATTGGCCTGCAGCGTCGGATTTCGGGCGATCTTGCAGGGCCGGGCCCCTGGGCGCGCGGCGCCGGATCAGCCTCAGGCGCGCGCGTTCGCGACGCGCGTCACGCCCGCGGCTGCAGCGGCTGCGACGGGGCTTCGGGCAGAGGTTCGCTCGAGACTTTCGGACTGTCGCTCGCGCGCGCCGACTGCTCGGCCAGCAGGCCGAGCAGTTCGATGGCATCGAGCCGCGGCGGCGGGGCCGGCAGTGGCGCGGGGCGGAAAATGCGAAGCAACTGCGAAAGGCCGCCGCTTTGTGATTGCGTCAGGACATGAAGGACGACAAAGGCGAGGATCACCCAGGTCCCGTACCCAGTGCAGCATCGCCACGTCGTAACCGGAGTACAAGCCGAAATAGAGCAGGCCTCCGCTGACCATGCAGCATCGCCATCGTTACGAAGAAAATCCAGTACATCAGCGCGATAGAGCGCGCCCAGCCTTGCCTGCCCGCGACCGAACAGCCCGCGCAGGCGAACCTTGATCCAGCTGGACACGGCGCACGAGGCCGGAGCGGACCAGGTAGGCGACGTAGCTCGAGCGTCTACCGCAACCAGGACGACGGCCGCCTGCATGTGCAGGTCCATACGCCTCGCGCGCGGCAGCACCACATCCAGCAGGTTGATCCAGGTTCGTTCGGGCGTTTCCGCCGCGATCCGCAACCCGCTGACGAGCGCAACGGCGAACGCCGCGACGAACAACCAGTGTAGTATGATGGTGCCATAATCTGTCTTACGCTGCCTCACGCATACGCCCCGCTACTTCCACTTCCGAGGCAGCAACCAACGGCCGGTGTTGCTGCCGTATAAAGCACGTTTCCAGCACGATCATCGAGCCGACCCCAGCGCCCCCGCAGAACTCCGTGGGGACGCTGGAAGTCGCGCCGCGCCGCTATTCCCAGATGACGTGAAGATGGTTCGCCGGTTCGGGCGCGCCCGAATGGGCTGTGATCGACGACGATCGTGGGTGCTTCCGCTGTTACAATCGTGACCAGTGGGCGTCGTTGATTGCCATGTGTGGCAATTTGCGGCGATGCCTGGGTTTCGCTGTTGACAACGTGCTGTCCAGGCGAATTCGACTGAACCTGCACAGTCATGCTTGCCAGATCGATATCGCCCGCAACGATATCGGTGATATCCGCTACCGTGGCCCTGCGCCCCACCGGGGAGAGGCGTCCACCTCGTTGATATGGGTGAGTTCGAGCTGGATCTGATGCACGATCTCGTCGGCATCGTCGACGGATCAACTCCACTGAACAGGTCAGGGTTGCGCGGACTAGCAGCGCTTCCATCTCTGCTGATCGCAGCATCGAGGTCACTCGGTGACTGCGCCGTGCTCTGGCGCCACCGGTCTCCGCCAGATTGCCGGTTTCAGGCTGGATTGTCGGCTCCGCCGGATTGGCGTGCGGCGCGGCGTCTGCCGTCGGTTCGGCGGAGCCGCGGGCGGCGCCGCTGGTTCGGTTGGCCCGATCTGCGGCGCCGGATCTGCCAGCACCGGATCGGTGCTGACGGTATTGATGATGCTGAGATGGCTGGCGCGGAGGGCCTGTTCTACGCCGGACACGCTGCCGCCGCTCCCCGCGGCGTTGGCCGACGAGATCGCGGTAGTGATATCAGGCGACAAGATCGCCTGAACGATGACCGAGCGTGGCTCCGGAATATTGCCCCGCATTGACCTCAGCCAGCCAAACCGTTCTTCAGGCGGCGGCGAGATCGATTGGTGTGGGGCGCGATGCTGCCAAGTCCCTGGTGGCCCTCTTCGACGCCGTTCTGCCAGAGGCCAGCTCACCGGCGACCGCATCGCATCACGTTGAAGGTCGTGCAGGTCGAGAAGATCTGGGGCGGTTGAGGAGCCGCGCGCATGGTTGGTGGGCTGCGTTTCGTCATGGGCGTCACGGCGGGCAAGCGAATTCGGAGCGACCGTCGTGCTCGTGGCCTCATCGGCCGGCGGATCGCGATCGGCGTCTCGAAGATATTCCCTGTCAGCGGAGCCCGCCATCTTTCGTCCCCTGCTATTCGCTCAAGTTCCGCGACGTATGGGCACAATCGGCCGCCAGGGCGCGGATGTTCGCGCATGCTGAAGGATCATTTAGCTTCGTGGCGTCATTCTGGCCCACCACAGCGACAATTGCGTGCGGAAGCAAGGTCATGAGACGGACAGATCCATGACCACCACGCCTGATTGAAAGCTGAACAACAGCACGCGCGGTCAGAAAAATCCGAAACCGTTGTCGCCGTTGGTCGGAAGGCCGGACGTGCAGGCATCGTGTGCCGAAATGTCATGCGGCGATGCGCTTGCCTCATGTTCGTCGAGAAAAATACTCGGGCACGAGAAAAACTTGTATGCCGCCTTTTTGTCGAAGCGTGAACTTGAACAATCCGCCTCCGTCGCAATCTTGCCGAAAAACGATCTGACATCCCCGTCAAGGAGATTTGCAAGAACACTTGAGCGTCGAGAGCGAGTGGAAGGGCAGTTCAATGAGTATCGCTCAGGGCCAGGGCACGAGGCAGCGCGCCGTCCCGCGCAATTTCCGTGACTGTTCTCGACGCTGGCCTCCGATGATCCCGTCACGCTATGCGCTGCGCGACAGCGCGCGGCGCATGATTGGCGTCGCCGTGTTCAGCGGCGTGATCAACATCCTGATGCTGTCCGGCTCGATCTATATGCTGCAGGTCTACGACCGCGTGATTCCGAGCCGTAACCTCGCGACTCTGCTCGGCCTGTCGTTGATGGTGCTGGTCGCCTATGTCGTGCAGGGATATTTCGACGCGATGCGCGCGCGGATGCTCAGCCGGATCGCCACGCTGTTCGACGGCGCGCTGCAGGGATCGATCCATTCGGCGCTCGCCACCCTGCCGCTGCGCGGGTGAAGGCGGTGCTGATGCAGCAGCCGCTGCGCGATCTCGATCAGGTGCGCACCTTCATGTCGAGGCATGGGGCCGACGGCGTTCCTCGATATGCCGTGGATTCCGGTCTTTCTGATCGGGCTGTTTCTGTTTCACCCCGTGATCGGCTTCGTGGCGCTGCTCGGCACCGCGGCGATCATTGCCATGACGATGCTGACCGAACGGATCTCGCGCGGCGCGGCCAAGGCGGCGATGGACATGAACGCACAGCGGCAGGTGCTGGCGGACGCGACGCAGCGCAATGCGGAGATCGTTCGGGCGCTTAGCGACGACTCGATCGGTTGGCAGCCCGCTGGTCGCAGGCCAACGAGCGCTACCTGCAGGAAAATATCCGCTCGGCCGACGTCTACGCCAATCTCGGCTCCAGCGCGAAGGTGCTGCGCTACATCCTGCAATCGGGAATGCTGGGTATCGGGGCCTATCTCGTCGTGGCCGACAAGGCCTCGGGCGGCATCATGATCGCGTCGTCGATCCTGATGGGTCGCGCGCTGGCGCCGGTCGAAATCGCGCTCGGCAGCTGGAAGCAGCTGGTCGCCGCGCGGCAAGGGCCTGCGCGCTTGCGCGACATCTGCAAGGCCACCGCGCCGCCTCCGACGCCGCCGGTCATGCTGCCGCGTCCCTTCCGCGAATTGTCCGTGCAGAATCTTGCGTGGTCGCCGCGCCGGGCTTCGACATGCCGATCGTGTCGGGTGTCACGTTCTCGCTCAAGGCCGGCGCGGGGCTGGCGCTGCTTCGGCGCCAGTGCGTCCGGCAAGACCTCGCTCTCCAAGGCGCTGGTTGGGATCTGGCCGGCGCATCGGGGCGCCGTGCGGCTGGACGGCGCCACGCTCGATCAATGGCGCAACGAGGATCTCGGCCGCCACATCGGTTATCTTCCGCAGGATGTCGGCTTGTTCGACGGCACCGTGGCCGAGAACATCTGCCGGTTCGACGAGAGCGCGACCTCCGACGCCATCCTCAAGGCGGCGCAGATCGCGGGCGTCCACGACATCATCCTGCGCCTGCCGGAAGGCTACGCGACGCGCATCGGGGCAGGCGGCATGTCGCTGTCGGCGGGCCAGCAGCAGCGGGTCGGGCTGGCGCGGGCCGTGTTCGGCGATCCGTTTCTGCTCGTGCTCGACGAGCCCAACGCCAATCTGGATGCGGACGGCGAGAACGCCCTGACCCGCGCCATCGGAATCATGCGCCAGAACAAGTCCATCGTCGTCGTCATCTCGCACCGTCCGAGCGCGCTCTCCGCGCCTCGACATGACGATGGTGCTCTACGACGGCAAGGTTGATTGCGTTCGGCCCAAGCGCAGAAGTGTTTGCATCGCGTCAAGGCGGCAAACGGCAAGACAGAGCCACCTCTCCGCCGCAAGCGAAAAGCAGAGCCGCGGCCGTCGCTCGCCGAGAGTGTTTCGTCATGAAGATCATCGACCCGGTGTACGCCGACGAAGGATCTGCGCTGACGCCGGATCGAGTGAATCGGATGGCGACGGCGCCGGGCCGCAGGGCGCGGCACTGATCCTCGAACTGCAGCGGTTGCGGCAGGCCTTCGAACGCGAAAATCAACCCGAACCGAGCCGGCAGCAGCCGCGACGCACGCCCCTGACGGCCAACGTGCGCCGGGACGGCGTCCGCGCCAGGCAAGGCCGAAGCGTCGGAAAAAAGGCAAAGTGGGGCGGGTGCTGGATGCATGGCTCGGCCCGTTCGGCTTCCAGGCCGATGCCCCGGTGGCGATGCACCGGCGGCGCGCGGCAGCCACGCCGTGCGCGAGCCGGAGCTCACGAGCCCGCATCGTGCGCGGGGCCGATCATCGCGCCCGACGATCCATCGCTGATAAACATGCCGGGGCCCGCACCCAGGCCCATGTCAGAGCCAATGTCAAAGCCCGCGTCCAGGGCGGCGGAAAGGCACGGACCGAGGCCCGTACTGAGGTCGCGCCGTCGGACGACATGCGGCACCCGCTTCGTATCGAGGCCCCCGCCTGGTCGCCGCGTCGATTTCGGCCGGCGCCGTCGTGTCCGAACGTCCCGCCGGGCGGATGGTCGATAAAGCCCGCCAGGGCGTGACCAAAGGCGTTGCATTCCTCGCTCAATCGCGACGGCTCGGCTGTGATGCTGCCGGCGCGCCGGGCGAGAGCATCGTGCTGCGGGCCGGCCGTGCCTACTGAGCACGAGTTGCAGCACCGGGCTGCGGGCGCTGCTGATCGTCTGGCGGGCTCGCGTTCGGCCTGATGGTGCTGCTGCCGCTTTCGGGCGCCGTCGTCGTGCCGGGCAATCTGGTGGTCCAGTCCAAGCGTCAAGACTATCCAGCATCCGACCGGCGGCGTGGTGTCGCAGATTCCGATCCGCAATGGCATGCGGGTCACTGCCGGCGATCTGCTGCTGCGGCTGGATCTGCGACGCAGGCGCAGGCCAGCCTGCAGGTGGTCAGCAAGCAGCTCGACGAAGTGCGGGCGAAGATCTCACGGCTGGTCGCCGAGCGCGACGGTCAGCCCCGGCCGGCCATACCGGCCAGAACTGTCGGCGCGGCTGGACGACGGCAATGTCAAGAACCCTGCTGGCGTCCGAGGCTTCGCTGTTCAGGGCGCGGTGACCGCACGCGAGAGCCAGAAAGAGCTGCTGCAGAGCAACGGTATGCGCAGCTTGGCCAGGAGATCGAGGCCCTGAGGCCCAGGTCGCCTCCAAGGCCAAGCAACTGGAGCTGATCACGGGCGAACTCACGGGCGTGCAGGAGCTGTTCGACAAGCGTCTCGTACCGCTGGCGCGGCTCACGACCCTGCAGCGCGAGAGCGCGCGGATCGAAGGCGAGCGCGGCCAATTGATTTCCACGATTGCCGAGACCAAAGCCAAGATCGGCGAGGCGCAGCTTCAGATCGTCAGGCTCGATCAGGATGTGCGGACGGAGGTCGTCAAGGACCTCGGCGAGGCGCAGGGCAAGGAAGCCGAGCTTTCCGAGCGAGGCGTCGCCGCGCGCGACGTGCTCGATCGCCATCGAGATGCGCGCGCCGACGTCGGGGGTGATCCATCAGCTTGCCGCCCACACCATCGGCGGGGTCATTCGCGCCGGCGACACCATCATGGAGGTGGTCCCGGATTCCGATGATCTGCAGATCGAGGCGCGGCTGCAGCCGAACGATATCGATCAGGTGCGGAAGGGCCAGCAGGCCTACGTCCGATTTTCGGCCTTCAACCAGCGGGTTACGCCGCAGCTGATCGGCGAGGTGTCGTATGTCTCGCCCGATACCACCCGCGACACGCAGACCAACATGTCCTATTTCACGGTCCGGATCATGCTGCCGGAAGACGAACGCCGCCGGCTGGCCGGGCTGCAGCTCAGTTCCGGCATGCCCGCGGGAAGTGTTCATGCAGACCGGCAGCCGGACCATGCTCAGCTACCTGTTCAAGCCCATTATGGATCAGTTCCAGCGCGCGCTTTGTCGAGCGGTAACGGGGCACGCACCGGCGTTCCGGGTTCCCAGCCAATCTTGCCACCCCAGATGGTATCGCTATATCAGGGCTTTCCACCAGCTTGTTTTGCCAGTGAGCCCCGTATGACCACGACCACCGCCGCCGAATCCCAGCCTTCCAGGCCGAGGTTGCCGAACTTTTGAACCTGATGGTGCACTCGGTCTATTCGGAGACCGATATCTTCCTGCGCGAGCTGATCTCGAACGCGTCGGATGCCTGCGACAAGCTGCGCTATGAGGCGATCGCCGCGCCCGAACTGATCACCGACGGTGAGCCGCCCAAAATCCGCATCGCGCCGAACAAGGCAGGCGAACACGCTTTGCCGTCGTCGACAGCGGCATCGGCATGGACCGGCAGGAGCTGATCGACAATCTCGGCACCATCGCACGCTCCGGCACCAAATCCTTTCTCTCGCGCCTCACCGAGGCCAAGGACGGCGCCAACCTGATCGGCGCAGTTCGGCGTCGGCTTCTATGCGGCGTTCATGGTCGCCGAGCGCATCGTCGTCACCAGCCGCCGCGCCGGCTCCGATCAGGTCTTCGTCTGGTCGTCCTCGGGCGGCAGCGGGTTTGAAATCGCGCCGGCCAGCGAGGAGGACGCCAATCGCGTCACGCGCGGCACCGAGATCGTGCTGCATCTGAAAAAGGACGCGGCAAAATATCTCGAGACCTACGAGATCGAGCGCATCGTCCGCGCCTGGTCCGACAACATCCAGTTTCCGATCGAACTCGTTGCCGGAGGAGGGCGAGCCGCGCCAGATCAATTCGGCCAGCGCGCTGTGGCAGCGGCCGAAATCGGATCTCACGCCGGAGGATTACAAGCAGGCCTACCAGTCGATCGCCGGGCGCGTTCGACGATCCCGCGATGACGCTGCATTATCGCGCCGAGGGCCGGCAGTCCTATGCGGTGCTGCTGTTTGCGCCGTCGACCAAGCCGTTCGACCTGTTCGACCAGGCGCGCAAGGGCAAGGTCAAGCTCTACTGTCCGCCGCGTCTTCATTGCCGACGATGCCGAACTGCTTGCCGGCCTATCTGCGCTTCATCCGCGGCGTGATCGACAGCGAGGATCTGCCGCTCAACATCTCGCGCGAGATGCTGCAGAACAATCCGCAGCTCGCGCAGATCCGCAAAGCGGTCACCGGCCGCGTGATTTCCGAACTGGAAAACCTCGGCGAGAAGGAGCCGGAGGCGTTCGGCAAAAATCTGGGACGCGTTCGGCCCGGTGATCAAGGAAGGCATCTGGGAGGATTTCGAGCGGCGCGAGAAATTGTTGGCGCTTGTCGCGCTTCACCACGACGACAGGGCGAGAAGCGCACGCTGAAGCAATATGTCGATGATCTCAAGCCGAACCAGACCGATATCTATTATCTCACCGGCGACAGCATCGAGCGGCTGAAGTCGAATCCGAAACTTGAGATCCGCGACCGCGCGCGGCATCGAGGTGCTGCTGCTGACCGATCCGGTCGATGCGTTCTGGACCTCGGCGCCGCTCGATTTCGGCGGCAAGCCGCTGAAGTCGCTGAGCCAGGGCGATATCGATTTCGCCCTGATCCCGCTGCTGGATGACAAGGCCGACGACAAGAAGGATGAAGCCGGCGCCGACGAGGCGACGACGATTGCCGCTGATCAGGGACGCGCTCGGCGATCGCGTCTCCGACGTCGCGCGCCTCGCAGCGGCTGACCTCGAGCGCGTCATGCCTGGTCGCCGGCGGCGACGGCGCACGACCGCACGCTCGAGCGGCTGCTGGCGATGCAGAACAAGGCGCGCGGCCACCAAGCCGATCCTGGAGATCAACATGCGCCATCCCGCTGGTCGCGGCGATGGCCGGCGACAAGGACGCGGCCAGGGATCTGTCGTTCCTGCTGCTGGAGCAGGCGCAAATCCTCGACGGCGAGTTGCCGGAAGATCCGGCGGCGTTCGCCAACCGGCTCAACCAGCTGGTGCTGCGGGGCATCGCAAAGGGATAAACGTTCCGCCGCGCGAACCGGTTCAAGTCGGCCGTATCTGCAGAGCAGAGATCCAGAAAGTGGGGACCGGTTTTCCGAAAAGATCATGCTCAAACAAAAGTTAGACCAGATGACTGCTCGAAGAGAAGTCGTCTGGATCTGACGGTTTGAAAACCGGGGTACCTCATTGCTATGACGACGCCTGACGGCACCGATATCTTCTACGGCGGCATCCCGGTCTTTCGCGGCTTCGACCAGCCTGATGGACCCGGCGCTGTATTCGCCGTTGCCGGACGACTGGACCATCGGCGTCGCCGACATCGTGGAATCGACCAAGGCGATCGCGAACCAGCGCTACAAGGCGGTCAACATGGCCGGGCGCCGCGGTGATCGCCGCCGTCACCAATGCGCTGGAGGGACGCGAATTTCCGTTCGTGTTCGGCGGCGACGGCGCGAGCTTTGCGGTGTCGCCCGACGATCTCGACCGCGCGCGCGAGGCGCTGGCGGCGACCGCGGCCTGGGTCGAGGAAGATCTCGATCTGGTGATGCGGGTGGCGCTGGTGCCGGTGAAGGCACGTGCCGCGCGCAAGGCCTCGATGTCCGCGTCGCCCGCTTCGGGCCGTCGCCCAATCTGTCCTATGCGATGTTTTCCGGCGGCGGGCTGGGCTGGGCGGAAGCCGCGATGAAGCGCGGCGAGTTCGCGGTTGCCGCAGGCGCCGCCGGGCACGCAGCCGGATCTGTCCGGCCTGTCGTGCCGGTTCGAGGAAATTCCCTCCGCGCGCGGCCTCATTCTGTCGGTGCTGGTGGTGCCGGCGCAGGGCGCCGATCCAGTCGCATTTCGCAAGGTGATCGAGGACGTCATCCGCTCGTCGAACGCAGTCCCGGATGCCGGGCGGCCGGTGCCGCCGGGCGGACCGCCGCTGCGATGGCCGCCGGCCGGCGTCGAGTACGAGGCGCGCGCCGCGCGCGGCGGACCGCTGTTGAAGCGGCGCAGCTGTCGTGCTCGCGCTGCACGCTGTGGGCCTATGTGGTGATGCGCTTCGGCATCAAGGTCGGCAATTTCGTGCCGAAGACCTATGTGCAGCAGGTGGTGGAGAATTCCGACTTCCGCAAATATGACGACGGCTTGCGGATGATCCTCGATTGCACGCCGGAGCTCGAGCGCGCGCTGACGCAGCGCCTGGCGCGCGGCGGCGTCAGACGGCATCGTGCGCTACGGCCTGCACCGGCAGGACGCCGCGATGATGACCTGCTTCACGCCGTCGGTGATGCGCAGCGATCACGTCCACTTCATCGACGGCGCCCGCGGCGGCTATGCCTCGGCGGCGACCGCGCTGAAGGCGATGGCGGCGTGAGCGTTACCTTCGAAGGCGTGTCAGCAGCCAGCGCCCGACGCGCGTCCAGGTCTCGCCGCCGCAGAGCGCGCCGACGCAGCCTTCGACCTTGCAGCGTATCCGGCGCCCGTCACCGAGACGCTGCTGGCATAGGCTGCCGCCGTCATCGGCGTTGTCAGATCTGGCCCGACCATTTGCTGGCGGCCCGACCGGCTGCATGCCGCTGAAAACAGCGGCAGGCCGATCATCGGACGCTCTTGCAGCGCCGGGTTCGGATTCTTGTCATCGACCTGGCGGCTTGCCGGTGGCGGATCGATCGGCTCCGCAGGCCAGACGATCGACGCCGCAGATCCCGCCGCCGCATTTGCTGACACTTGCACCCGCGCGTCGCCGGCCTGCGTCAGCCAGACGCCGGTCGGCTCGCCGGCGCCTGCGCGCGGGCCGATGGTGCGGCCAGCAATGCCGCCGCGATCGCGATGATGAACGCGATGATGAAGCCGTTCTGCAAGCCATGAATCATTCCTTCGAAAAGCAGGCTTGCATGGCAACAAATCAGATTAGTGCAACGTCGGATTAAGTTCGGCTTACACGTGGCCGATCATTTGCCCCAGCGGGTCGAGGCGGATCGGACAGCGCCGTGCCGAGGCCGTAACACGACCATGGCCGCGCCCACCAGCGCAGAACAGCGTCCAGGCCGGCGCGCCCACGGAGGCCAGCCACCAGCCGCCGCCGCCGACGATCAGCAATCTGCGCGGTGCCGGCCATCACGGGACCGCCGACCTTTGCAGCACCCTGCGAGGAGAAATAGAGGCAGGCGCCCATCCCGAAGAAGCCGAATGCCGGGCCTGCCCAGGCGAAATAGGAAGTAGGCCGCGGCGGTGACGCCGGGATCGCTGGTGAACAGCGAGACCCAGAGCGACGGCATCACCGCGACGATCAGCCCGATCAGCGCCGACGGTGAGGCCGGCCGCGGCGCCGGCGGTCCACGCCACCTGCCGCGCGCGCGTCACGAGGCCCGCGCCCATCGCCATGCCGACCATCGGCACCGAGGCGACACCGAATGCAAACGCGATCGGGGTCAGCAGAAATTCCAGCCGCGAGCCCATGCCGTAGCCGGCCAGCGTCTCGGTGCCGATAGCCGGCGAGGATTTTTGGTGAAGATCAGAATCGTCAGCACGGTCTGCAGCGGCGACAGGCAGGACACCGCGCCGACCTTCGAGAATGTCGAAGAACATGTCGCGCTGGAATCTGAAGCCGCCTGAAATTCAGCGTCAGCCGGCTGCGGCCGCTGATCGAGATACCAGGCGAGGAAGATGGCGCCGAGCGTGAAAGCGGTCGAGCTGGCCTGCGGCGACGCCGCGCATGCCGAGTTTGGGCAGGCCGAACAGTCCGAGGCCCAGCGCGCCGCCGACCGCGATCTGCACCAGCGCGGTGCCGATCAGCGTCAGCCGACGGCGATCGCATGTCGCCGGTGCCGCGCACCACCGAGGCCAGCGTATTGACCAGCCAGATCGCGATCGCGCCGGAGAACAGCACCTTGCGAATATTGCATCGCCTGCTCGAGCACGCCGCCGCGCCCGCCGAGCAGCGCATGTAGAAGGCGCCGGCCGAAGCAGCAGCATCATCACGGTGAAGAAGATTCCGGCGCAGGCGCCGATCATCGCCGCATGCAGCGCCAGCGTCGCCGCGCGGTCGCGGTTGCCCGCGCCGATCGCCCGGCTGATCGCGGAGGAAACGCCGCCGCCCATCGCGCCCGCCGACATCATCTGCGTCAGCATCGACGAAGGAAACACCAGCGCGATGCCGGCCAGCGGCTCGGTGCCGAGCCGGCCGATATAGGAAGTCTCGGCGACGGCGACCAGCGTCGTGCCGAACATCGCGATCGCATTGGGCAGCGCGAGCTTCAACAGCGTCGGCAGGATCGGCGACGTCAGCAGGCTGTTGACCGGACGCAGACGGAACGGCGGCGGGGCGCGCGTCGAGCGGGGCGTCAATGGTCATGCGTCACCGGTGTCAGGCTTCGACGATCAATAGATTATGAGCATGACATATTATGCGGGCGGTCGAGGCGCAACCACCCACAGCCATGCAGGGTCACCACGGCAGGCCGCATAGGTCGATGATGCCATCGCGCGGCGTGCGCGTGAAATCGAACACATAGGGCGCCATCGCCTCGAAGCGAATTCGTCCCTCCGGCTGCTTCGGCATAGACCTCGCCACTGAACGGATACCAGCCGCGCGCCTGGTAGAACGCGTCGTTGTGCGGCTCGCAGAACAGCATGCGCGAAACCGGACCGCTTCGTGGTCGCGCATGGTCCGGATCGCGGCGTTGAGCGCGCAGCGCTGGCATAGCCGCGTCCCCGGCAATCCTCGCGGGTCGAGACGCCGCCGATGCCGCCGATGTGGACCTTGCGCCCGTTCCAGATGGCGTCACGGAAGTAGATGCCGACATGGCGAGGCCAAGCCCGGCTTCGGCGCGTCCTCCGGCGCGTCAATCAGCACGCGCAAATCGGCATGGGCCCATTCGATGTGACCCCATGGACAGCTTTTCGACCACATCACGGCGGCCAGACCGCGTTCATCAGCGGTTCGGCCTTCGGCCATGATGCGTCCCCGTTCAGGACGTCGATCTCGATGCTCATTTCATCACCCTGTTGCGCCATACCGCTGCCTGTCCGTCATACGCCGGACGCGGAGCGCTGTACCGAGAAGCTCCGTTCTTGCCAAATTGCGGTGTTTAAGCGCGATGGAACCTTCTATAAGGGTTCCCGTTACGACCACGTCTCCCATCAGTTGCGGACATCACCCCATGACCTTCACGCTGCCCAATCTTCCCTATGCCCATGACGCCCTTGCGCCCCACATGTCGAAGGAGACGCTGGAATATCCACCACGACAAGCATCACCAGGCCTACGTGACCAACGGCAACAACGCGATCAAGGGGACCGAATTCGAGGGCAAGTCCCTCGAGGAGATCGTCAAGGGTTCGTTCGGCAAGAATCCGGCCGTGTTCAACAATGCCGGCCAGCACTACAACCATCTGCATTTCTGGAACTGGATGAAGCCGAATGGCGGCGGCAGCAAGCTGCCCGGGCCGTCTGGAAAAGAAGATCACCGAAGACCTCGGCGGGCTCGACGAAGTTCAAGACCGATTTCGCCGCCGCCGGCGTCGGCCAGTTCGGCTCCGGCTGGTGCTGGCTGTCGGTCAAGAACGGCAAGCTCGAAATCTCCAAGACCGCCGAACGGCGAGAAGCCCGCTGGTGCATGGCGCCACGCCGATCCTCGGCTGCGACGTCTGGGAGCACTCCTACTACATCGACTATCGCAACCGCCGTCCGGACTATCTGAAGGCGTTCTGTCGATCACCTGGTCAACTGGGACTATGTCGACGAGCTGTTCGGCAAGGCCTGAGCTCTCCGTCATTCCGGGATGGTCTGAAGGACCAGATCCAGGGCGTCTCAGTTCCGAGTTCGTCGCTTCGCGCCGCCCGGAATGACGGTGGAATAATTTCCAAGGGGCGGCAGCTGCGGCTGCCGCCCTTTTCATTGGCGTGCGCGTCCGATCGCTGCAGGCATCGCGCAGCGCTGCGGCACAAGCGGATTGCCGGGGTGACTTCGCCGATCACGCGGAAAATGCTGCGATGAGCTATCTGCTGGTCTTTATCGGCGGCGGCTTGGGCGCGACGCTGCGCCACTCTCATCAATCGTCAGCTGCGCCCGCTGCCTCGGCACCGGATTTCCCTGGGGCACCTTCATCATCAACATCACGGGCTCGACCGTGATGGGGCTGATCGCGGGCTATCTCGCCTTCAAGGGCGAGGCGTCGCAGCCCTGGCGGCTGTTTGTGATGACCGGCATCCTCGGCGGCTACACCACGTTCTCGGCCTACTCGCTCGATGCGGCGCTGCTCCTACGAGCGCGGCGAACTCGGACTCGCGGCGCTTTATGTGCGTCGGCTCGGTCGTGCTCTCGATTGCCGGCCTGTTCGCCGGCCTCGCGCTGGTGCGCCAGTTCACCTGAACGATGGCCTGCTGGCAGGGCGAGCCGCTGACGTCCCATGGGCATGCCCCGAGATGCGCATGGGTATCGGCCAGCTTCCGTTTGCGTCGCCATCCATGGCCGGGACTAAGCAGGGAATTCGCATCACCCGCCGAACCTCATTGCCCTTGTCAGAACCTCCGATAAAGACCCGGCGCCTGCCGATGACGCGCGAGCCGACGCCGCGCAGCGCGCACCGCAAGCCGGTGGGCTGGTCGATGATCGTCGATCGGCGCGCTGGTCGCGGTCTGCGCAGCGCTGGTCTGGCGGCGCGACGGCATCGATGGCGTGCTCAAGATCCTCACGCATGATCTCCGGCTGTTCGGCGAAATCCTGCCGCGCGTGCTGGCCGGCTGCCTGCTCGGCGCCTTCATCGCGGAAATTCTGCCGCACGAGAAAGTCTCGCGGTGCGCTCGGGCCGAACTCGGGCCTGAAGGGATTGCTGATCGGAACGGCGTTCGGCGCGATCCTGCCGGGCGGTCCCTTCACCGCCTATCCGGTGGCGGCCGCGCTGCTCACGGTCGGCGCCGATTTCGGCGCCACCATCGCCATGGTGGTGAGCTGGACGCTGATCGGCTACGGCCGCGCGGTCGCCTGGGAGTTGCCGATCCTCGGCACCGACTTCACGCTGTGGCGGATCGTGATCTCGCTGCCGATCCCGATTCTTGCCGGCGCGCTCGGCCGCTTCGTCTATGTGCGGATGTATCCGAAGGGCAGAGCCGCCGTCGACATGACTCTCCGCGCTGATCATCGACATCACCCTGTGGGGCTCGGTCGCCGTGCTCGGCTTCATCGGCCTGCGCAGCGCGGCCGCGTGGTGCTGGTGTCGTCGCGTGCGCGAAGGCAGCATGGACTTCATCAACATCGTGCCGCGTATCGCGCTCGGCGTGATCGGCTCGGGCTACATCGCCGCCGTCATCCCGCCGGAAGTCATCACCGGCTGGCTCGGGCCGGACAGCGGCTGGTTCGGCGTGCTGACCGCCGTGATCGCCGGCGCGGCGACGCCGGGCGGCCCGGTGGTCGGCTTTTCGATCGGCGCGGTGGCGTTGAAAGTCGGCGGCGGCCCGCCGCAGGTGATCGCCTATGTCGTCGCCTGGGCGCTGTTCGCCTTCCAGCGGCATGATCTTGTGGGAAATCCCGTTCATGCCGGCCAGGTTCGTCTGGTTTCGCGCCGCGGTGTCGGTGCCGTTTCCGTTCCTGGCGGCGGCGATCGCGATGGTGATCGGGAAGCCGTGAGGTCTGATCGACATCCGCGATTGCCTCGGCGGTGCATCCGCGACGTTGGCAATTTTTACCGGCGTGGAAGCTGGGGTACAGTAAAGGCCGCCTCAGTCGGCGGCGTTCTTCATTTCATGGTCAGGAGAGAGGCGGCCCCAGCAGCGGGGGGCTAGAAGGCTGGAACTGGGGCCGCCCATTCCAACCGCCGGCAACGCGGATACAAGCGGCCAACGGTCAGCCCAAATTACCGCCAACTCGGGTGATCGTTCCGAACTAGTTTAGGTAGCCTCCGGTGGCAGCCGATTCCACTTGTCCACCCGATCCTCTGGGAAATTTCCTTCATGCCGGCCCAGGCTGTGGCGCTGTGCGGCTCATCCCACAAATAGTCACCAGCTTCCGTCCGGAGACCACAGAAGGCGGGTCTTGCCCTGGGTCGCCAAGGATCGGTGTCAGAGTTGCGAGTCGATCGGCAGCAGCTTCCACAGGTCGGCGACGAACCGCCGTCGAAAGCCGGTTTCGGGCTCGTCCTGGTAGCGCACCTTTTGCCGTCCCTCACCGTCTCCCAGACGATCTCGCCGTTCGGGTCGAGGAGGACGCGGTAGCTGTTGGCGGGCACGACGCCAGTCGCCATGTAGGCCGTCAGCTTTTCGGCAAGCTCCGGGCTCTCGATATAGAGTCCGGCTTCGGTGTTGATCACGGCAGAGCGCGGGTCGAGGTTGAAGCTGCCGATGAACACGGCTTCGCCGTCGAAGGCCATCGCTTTGGTGTGCAAGGCGGCTGGCGACCGCCCGGAAAGGAGCGACCAGCCCGGCCGGAAGGCGTCGGTATCCGGGCGCAGCTCGTATAGCTCCATGCCGTTCTCGAGCAGCCGCCTTCGCGTCTTGGCATAGCCTGAATGCGCCGGCAGCATGTCGTTCGAAGCGAGTGAGTTGGTCAGCACGCGCACTCGGACATTGCGCTCGTGCAGCGCTTTGACGGTTGCCTGCGCCCCGGCGGGCAGGACGAAGTACGGCGATTCGACGAGCAGCTCCTCTTTCAGCTTGGCGATCCGCCCGCGAATGAATTCGATGACGTCATCGCTCTCCTTGCCGCGGGCGATGGTTTCCGGGTCGTCGGCGATGATTCGGCCGTGTGCCCATACGAGATTGTCGCGAAGCTCGGCGCTCTGGGCCGCCAACTCGTCGAGGTCTTGATCGATAGGATAAGGGTAGTCGGCCGCGGCGATCGCCTCACGCAAACGAACCAGGATGCCATCGAGATCGGCTGCGCCATGGGCGCGATCGACGATGGCCGCGATCGGCACGGTCGAGGGGCTGTTCCAGTATTGGTCGAATACGCCCGACAGATCGCGGACGACAGGCCCAACCGCCAACACATCCAAATCGCGATAATTGGCGATGGTGTTCACGCCATAATAGATGTCACCGATATTGCGGCCACCGACAATTGCAGCCGCATTGTCAGCAACCATCAACTTGTTGTGCATGCGGCGATTGACCCGGCCGAAATCGAAAATGAAGTCGAGAATTGACCAGCGCCGGTTAGTGAGCGGGTTGAACAGACGGATCTCAACATTGGGGTGAGCATCGAGGCAAGCTTTGACGGAATCGCTGGCCTTATAGAAGGGATCGTCGACGAGGAGCCGCACCCTGACCCCGCGATCGGCAGCCTTCATCACGTGGTCGACGACGATCCGGCCGGTCGTATCGCCGTCCCACATGTAGTACTGCATGTCGAGGCTTCGCTCGGCCAAGTCGGCCAGCGCCAGACGGACGATGAAGGCCTCGCGCCCGTGGCTCAACAGGCTGAAGCCGGACAGGCCCGGATGCTCATCGGCCGCCGGACCGAAGAATTGGCCCAGCCTGGTCGACGCGAAGCCCTCGAACGCCGTCGAAACCGTGCGCGGATAGTCAGGCCGGGTGCCGGTGGCGCGACCGGTGATAACCTGGGCAAGCCAAATCAGGGCCGGCAACGGCAAGCCGTCAAAAGCGCACTCGCGACCTAGGTTTAGGAATATTCGAGCCTCCACATCATTGGTCGCTGTCCTCGCAAGCGAAGGCAGAATGTCTTGCAGATGGTCGCCTGTCCGGAAGCGGCGCACACCTGCAAAGCGCCGCCGATCCGTTCAAGCCTGTCCGGCCACCGAGATCCTGCCACGCCGGGCCGCCGACGCTTGATCTATGTCAAAGGCGCTCCACCGGCAAAAGCACGATTGCCGCGGGGACTAACAATGGAGGCGAGCATGAAAATGACTTTGAGAACGGTGGCAGTTGCTGCGTCGACGTTCGCATGTGCGGCGTTGTTTTCGCTCTGGCTGGTCCGAGCAAGGCGGCGTATCGCTGTCGGTCAATAAAGCCGAGGCGCAGCAAGCGCGGTCTATATCACGGTCGGTTACGCCGTGAACGCGGTCTATGTCGAGCCGGGCTCCTGGTACGCCGTGAGGGCCTACTACTTTGGTGGCCCTTGAGTGGTCCTGGGTACAGCTACACCGGCTGGGCTGACTACGCAGCGCGCAATGGCATTGGCTGCACGCCCGGTACCGCGATCAAGGGCGGGGACAGCATAATGTACAACTGTCAGTAGAATTATTTTATGCGTGGGGCCAGGTTGCGATTATGGGACCTGGCCCAACACCCGTGTGTTCAGCCGTCGCCAAAGCACTGGCGACGGCGGTCATGTTCTGCTGCGAGTAGCACGGCACTGATCCGTCTCGCCGCCTCATCTCGGGGCCTCCCGTTGCTGATGGCAGCCGCCGCCGCCTGCGCTTGTTCTCGCATACGAAATCCAGGTGCCGGTGCCTTCCGTCCGAAGTGGCCTGGTTGCCGCCCGGGCTAGTTCAAACCGATGCATTGTCGCGGGAGCATCATCACCGAGCGGTCCGTTGGAAGATTGAACGTCTGTTCCGGGGTAGGGACCCGGCCAAGCAGCTCCGGGTGCCGTCGCTTTGGTGCTGTCGTACCTCCGGTAGAACGGATCGCACGCGGAACCCGTGCCGTATCCTGATCGTTAATAATTTATGAAAGCCGTTGCCGCCGCATTTGTAGCTGTGTTCGTTTTGTGGGTCGTTGATGTCAGTTTCAGCAGCGGCCGTTACACTAACGCTGCCGTGTGCAGATGATCCGGCCGGCTGCCTCATCGATTGGCATTCCAGTGTGAGACCGCCTCCGTCGGCGGCCACGTCCAAGCGGCGGGTTCGGCTTCTGTCCCCGCCGACCTACCAATGCCTGTGCTGCTTGTCGGGCCAGATCACGCTGGGCGTTGGTCAGTATCCCGGCCGAGAAGCCGCAGCGTACTGGATACCGCCTTCGCGGGGTATGACGGGGGCAGGAGCGCCGGGAGAGGAGCCGGCCTGCGGCCGTGCCCGCGCGTGGACTCCCGTAATGTTATAATATAACATCCTCCATGGCTCACGCCATCCCCACGACCACGCCCATCACCACGGCCACGCCCATTGCCATGGCCCGGCGACGCCGCATCCGGCGCAGGCCGCGCCCTGGTCGATCCTGCGCATGACCGTGGCCGCGCGGCTCGCTGCGGCGCTCGCGGTCAGCGCCGGCCTGTGGGCCGTCGTGCTGGCTGGCGATGAGGTGAGCATGGCCGCGCAGCTGCAAATTCCGCGACGTCACGCTGGGCTACGACCGGCATCCGGCGGTGCATCACCTCAATGGCGAGGTCGCCGCGCGGCGCGCTGCTCGCGGTGATCGGGCCGAACGGCGCCGGCAAGTCGACGCTGTTTCGCGGGCTCGCCGGCATCCTCAAGCCGCTTGCAGGCGTCGATCGATCTCGGCGGCCTCGACATCAGGGATATCGCCTATCTGCCGCAGACCGTCGATATCGACCGCAGCTTTCCGATCTCGGTGTTCGATTTCGTCGGCACCGGCCTGTGGCGCTCGACCGGCTTTTTCGGCGGCATGGGCAAGGCCGCGCGCGACAAGATCGCGCAGGCGCTCGCCGCCGTCGGCCTCAACGGATTTGAGAACCGCTCGATCGGCACGCTGTCCGGCGGGCAGATGCAGCGCATGCTGTTCGCGCGGGTGCTGCTGCAGGACGCGCGGCTGATCGTGCTGGACGAGCCGTTCAACGCCATCGACGCCAAAACCTCGGCCGACCTGCTGGCGCTGGTGCAAGCGCTGGCACGGCGAGGAGCGCACCGGTGCTGGCGGCGCTGCACGACATGGATACTGGTGCGCAGCCATTTTCCGGAAACCCTGCTGCTGGCGCGCGGGCCGGTGGCGTGGGGCCCGACCGCGCAGGTGCTGACGCGCGGAAAACCTCGCTGGTGGCGCGGCGGATGTGCGAGGCCTTCGACGACAGCGCCGCCGCCTGCGCCGTGGACGCCATGCCGTCGCGGGCCGCCTGACCATGCTGATCACGACGCGCTGATCGCGCCCTTCACCGAATTCGAGTTCATGCGCCGCGCGCTCGCCGCCGTGATCGCGCTGTCGCTCGGCGGCGCGCCGATCGGCGTGTTCCTGATGCTGCGGCGGATGAGCCTCGTCGGCGACGCCATGGCGCACGCGATCCTGCCGGGGGCGGCGATCGGCTTCCTGCTCTCCGGGCTCAATCTGTTCGCGATGACGACGGGCGGCTTGATCGCGGGCTTTGCGGTCGCGCTCCTCGCCGGCGTCGTCGCGCGCACCACCGAGCTGAAGGAAGACGCTTCGCTCGCCGACCTTCTATCTGGTGTCGCTGGCGCTCGGCGTCACCATCGTCTCCGATCAAGGGCACCAATATCGACCTGCTTGCACGTGCTGTTCGGCAACATCCTGGCGATGGACGATCAGACGCTGCTGGTGATCGCCTTCAACGCCACCATCACGCTGCTGGTGCTGGCGGTGATCTATCGGCCGCTGGTGATCGAATGCGTCGATCCGGTGTTCCTGCGCACCGTCTCTCGCGCCGGCGCGCCGGCGCATCTGGCGTTCCTGGCGCTGGTCGTGATCAACCTCGTCAACGGCTTTCACGCGCTCGGCACGCTGCTCGGGCGTCGGGCTGATGATCCTGCCCGCCGGCATCGCGCGGTTCTGGTCGCGCGACATCACCGGCATGATCTGCATCGCGGTCGCAAGCGCGATCGTCTCCGGCTATGCCGGGCTGGTGCTGTCGTTCCAGACCCGCATTCCCTCAGGGCCTGCGATCATCCTGGTCGCGGCCGGGCTCTATGTGGCCTCGCTGTTGTTCGGCAATGTCAGCGGGCTGGTGCGGCAGATGTTCCCCGGCCGTCACCTCGAGGCGTAGCGACGATGCGGCGCTTCTTGGCTCATCTGTCTCGCGTTGATCGCGGTCGTCGGCCCGGCGCGCGCCGAGGATCGCCTCAACGTCGTCGCCAGCTTTCTCGATCCTCGGCGATTTCGTCCGCAATGTCGGCGGTGACCGCGTCAATGTCGACGACGCTGGTCGGCCCCGATAGCGATGCGCATGTCTATGTGCCGACGCCGTCGGATGCCAAAAAGATCGCCGGATGCGAAGCTCGTGTTCGTCAACGGTCTCGGCTTCGAGGGCTGGCTGCCGCGGCTGGTGCAAGTCCGCCGGCGGCAAGGCGGCCGTCGTCACCGCGACAACCGGCATCGCGCCGCTCAAGCTCGGCTCGGATGCCGATCCGCACGCCTGGCAATCCGTCGCCAATGCGAAGATCTATGTCGCCAATATCCGCGATGCGCTGGCAGCGCGGCCGCTCCTGCGGACGCCGAAGCCTTCAAGTCCAATGCGCGAACGCCTATCTGGCTGATCTCGACGCGCTGGAGCGCGAGGTGCGCGAGGCGATCGGCGAAAATTCCGGAAAGCCGCCGCAAGGTGATCTCGACCCACAATGCCTTCGGCTATTTCGCCGCCGCCTATGGCGTCGAATTCATCGCGCCGCTCGGCGTCTCGACCGAATCCGAGGCCAGCGCCCGCGATATCGCCGGGATCATCACCCAGATCAGGGCCAGCCAAAATACCGGCCGTGTTTCTCGAAAATATCACCGATCCCCGCCTGATCGGCCGGATCTCGGCCGAGACCGGCGCCAGGGTCGGCGGAACGCTCTATTCCGGACAGTCTGACGGCCGAAAAGGGCGATGTCCCCACTTACATTGCACATGGTCAGGCACAATATAAAGGCCCTGACCAGCGCGCTCGCCAACTAGGGCAGGGGCCTCCCTGCCGGGCTGAGCGCCTCCCCAGTTCCGCCCGGAGCTATTATGTCCAGAATCTTTCGTCCCAAAAATTCCCGTGACCGTGCTGACGGGCTATCTCGGCGCCGGCAAGACCACGCTGCTCAACCGCATCCTGTCGGAGAACCACGGCAAGAAATACGCCGTCATCGTCAACGAATTCGGCGAGATCGGCATCGACAACGACCTCATCATCGGCGCCGACGAGGAAGTGTTCGAGATGAACAACGGCTGCGTCTGCTGCACCGTGCGCGGCGACCTCGTCCGCATCCTCGACGGGCTGATGAAGCGCAAGGGCAAGTTCGACGCCATCATCGTCGAGACCACCGGCCTGGCCGATCCGGCGCCGGTGGCGCAGACCTTCTTCGTCGACGAGGACGTGCAGAAGAACGCCCGGCTCGATGCGGTCGTGACCGTCGCCGACGCCAAATGGCTGAGCGACCGCCTGAAGGATGCGCCGGAAGCCAAGAACCAGATCGCCTTCGCCGACGTCATCGTGCTGAACAAGACCGACCTCGTCTCCAAGGCCGAACTGGCCGAAGTCGAGGCGCGCATCCGCGGCATCAATCCCTACGCAAAACTGCATCGCACCGAGCGCTGCAAGGTCGGCGCTGTCGGACGTGCTGGAGCGCGGCGCGTTCGATCTCGACCGCATCCTCGAGATCGAGCCGGAATTTCTCGACGCCGGCGACGGTCACGATCATCACCATGACCACGATCATGATCACGGCCATCACCACGATCACGGCCACAGCCATGGCGGGCTGAAGCACTACCACGACGAGGACATGCAATCGCTGTCGCTGCGGTCGGACAAGCCGCTCGACCCGACCCTATTCATGCCGTGGCTGCAAAACCTCGTCGCCACCGAGGGCCAGAAGATTTTGCGCTCGAAGGGCATCCTCGCCTTCACCGACGATGACGACCGCTACGTGTTCCAGGGCGTCGCACATGATGCTGGAAGGCGATCACCAGCGGAAGTGGAAGGACGGCGAGCCGCGCGAAAGCCGCGTCGTCTTCATCGGCCGTGAATTGCCGGAGCAGATGATCCGCGACGGTTTTGAAAGCTGTATCGTCACGTGATGAAAGAGTTTGATCCGGGCGACGCGCCCTCCATTGCTTCCCTCACCGACAAGGTGCGGACGTTGCCGGTCGGCATGCCCGTCACCTGCGATCCATTTCCTCGGCGATACCGCGGTCGTTTCGTCGGCGCCGAGGAAAATGCCGTCGTGGTCGAGCGAAGCGGGCGAAGTTTCGCAAAGTCGTCGTCCACGGCGGCGCCGTGCTGTGCGTGGCGTCCGACGGCAAGCGTATCGTCACCGGCGGCGACGACGGCAAGGTCGTCGCGCTCGACGCCAAGTGGGCGAGGTCACGGTGCTCGCGACCGACGCAAAACGGCGCTGGATCGACAACGTCGCGCTGCATCCCGATGGCGCGGTGGCGTGGTCGGCCGGCAAGACCGCCTTTGTCCGCAGCGGCAAGGGCGAGGAAAAACCTTCGATGCACCGTCGACCGTCGGCGGGCTCGCCTTCGCGCCCAAAGGGCCTGCGCGCTGGCGGTTGCGCATTACAATGGCGTGACGCTGTGGTTTCCCAACATGGCGGCGAAGCCGGAATTTCTGGAATGGGCCGGCTCGCATCTCGGCGTGATCTTCAGCCCCGACAACAAATTCCTGGTCACCGCGATGCACGAGCCGGCGCTGCATGGCTGGCGGCTCGCCGATAACAGGCATATGCGGATGAGCGGCTATCCCGGCCGCGTCCGCTCGATGTCGTGGAGCGCAGGCGGCAAGGGGCTCGCGACTTCGGGCGCCGACACCGTGATCATCTGGCCGTTCACCAGCAAGGACGGCCCGATGGGCAAGGAGCCGGCGATGCTGGCGCCGCTGCAGGCGCGCGTCTCGCATGGTCGCCTGTCATCCGAAGCAGGACATCATGGCGACAGGCTACAGCGATGGCACCGTGCTGATCGTGCGGCTCGAGGACGGCGCGGAAATTCTGGTGCGCCGCAATGGCAGCGAGCCGGTCTCGGCGCTGGCCTGGAACGCCAAGGGCACGCTGCTGGCGTTCGGCACCGAAGACGGCGACGCCGGGATGCTGGAATTCTAGCCAGGCGACCAGGACGGGGTCCAGGTTCCCCACGGAACTATGCGCCCTGCCGGCCGTTGATCTCATGACCAATTTCGTGGGGTTGAACGATGCCTGCCGATGACCGCCAACGCGAATACCGACGGGAAATGCTGCTCGCGTCCACGCTGATTGCAGCCGGGCTGGCCATTTCCGCACTTGCGCTGACCGCACTCACTGCACGCGATCCCCGCAAATTGCGCAGGCGACGCAGCCCACGCAATCGACGCCGGGCGCGGAAACGAAACCGTCCGCGCCATCCGAACCGGCAACGACCGGCCAGAGGCCTTCGGACATTCCGCCGCAACCGGCCCGGCCTGATCCGGATGCGCAGAAGGCGGGTGCTCAGCCGGCGCGCCGCCGGCGCCGGCCGAGAAGATTGCGCCGCCGATCCGCGAGAAATAATCCCACGGCCGTCACGCCAATTGTGCAATCGCAAAATTCGTGGGCCGGCGAAACCAGCGGTGCGCGTCCTGACGCATCAATGTGCAGGAATGTGACACCATCCGCTCGTATCAATTTGTATGAGGGCGTTGGCGCGGCCTTCGAACGCCTTGTGTTGATCCCCAACAAGCGGTTAGGCTTGCTGCAATAACAGCCGGCAGCTCGACAAACCGCCGGCAGGTCAGGAGTGACGCATGCGTGAGTTAACGCCTGAAACGATCACGGACGCCGTGCTCGACCAGATGGCGACAACGCCCGGACCCGCGCCTGAAGACGATCATGGCGTCGGCGGTCAAGCACCTCCATGCCTTCGCCCGCGACGTCAATCTGACCCCGGCGGAATGGATCAAGGGCATCGAATTCGCGATGACCGCCGCCGGCAAGATGTGCTCGCCGGAACGGCAGGAATTCATCCTGCTGTCCGACACGCTCGGCCTCTCGGCGCTCGTCAATGGCCTGCACGACGCCACCGCCCTCGAGGAAGCCACCAACACCAGCCTGCTTGGCCCGTTCTACCGCGAGGCCACGCCGACGCTGCGCCGCCGGCAGCTCGATCGCCAAAAACCCGCAGCCGGGCAGCGAATGCGCGCTTTACGGCCGCGTCACCGACGCCACCGGCAAGCCGGTCGCCAACGCCACCGTCTCGATCTGGCAGACCGGCGCCGACGGTCTCTACGATATCCAGAACCAGCGCGACATCGGTCGATTATCGCGGCGTGTTCGCAACCGATGCTGATGGACTCTATGTGCTGCGGACCGTCAAGCCGCTCGGATATTCGATCCCATGGACGGCCTGTCGGCACGATGGTGAAGGCGCAGGCGCGCCATGGCATGCGGCCGGCGCATATTCACTTCCTGGTCGGCGCAGCAGGCTATCGCGAGCTGGTCACCGCGCTCTATCTGCGCGACGATCCGCATCTGGCTGATGATGTCGTATTCGGCTCGTCGGGCGATCTCGCCGTCGACGTAGCGGCAAACGATCCGGACTGCCCGATCAAGGGATGCCCAGCATCCGCTTCGACATGCGCCTTGCGCGCGAAAGCGAGGCCGACAAGACCAGCGGGCGCGTCGGCGCCGATCCGTCGGCGATCATGAAACAATCGGCCAGAAACGAATCCGCGCCGGTTGGAGCCAAATAATCTCGGTCTGAACGCCAACCATTCGCAGCGACCGGGCGGAGATCCGGCGGAGCCGAAATGACTGACAACAACGACAAAATGAGGGGGATTCAATGAAACGCAGGACATTTCTCGGCGGGGCGATGGCCGTCGCGGTGGCTGGGCGGGCTCAGGCGCACTGGCGCCAGCAGTCGCCGATCAAGATCGGCATGTCGATGGCCGCAGACCGGCGGCCTCGCGGGTGGCGGCAAGGCTTCGCAGCTCGGCATCGAGGTCTGGCGCGACGACATCAACGCCAAGGGTGGCCTGCTCGGCCGCAAGGTCGAACTCATCGTCTATGACGACAAGTCGAGCGCATCGGAGACGCCGGCGATCTACGCCAAGCTGGTCGACGTCGACAAGGTCGACCTGCTGTTCGCGCCCTACGCGACCGGTGCCGACCGCGCCGATCATGCCGTTCGTCAAGCAGCGCGGCATGCTGCTGATGGGGAATTTCTCGTTCCAGGTGAACAGCAAGGTCGGCCACGACATGTGGTTCAACAATGCGCCGTGGGGCCCGGCGGATAGCTGGGCGTCCTCGTTCCTCGATCTCGGTGCAGAAAGGCCGGCGGCAAGACCATGGCGCTGCTCGCGGCGGACCAGGAGTTCGCCCAGAACCTCGCGCTGACCGCGCGGGATGTCGCCAAGCAGCGCAAGCCTCCCGATTGTCGTTCGACCAGACCTATCCGCCGAACACGGTGGAATTCGCCTCCATCATCCGCGCGCTCAAGGCCGCCAAGCCCGACATCGTCTATGTCGCGTCCTATCCGCCCGACTCGGCCGGCATCCTGCGTGCCGTGAACGAGATCGGGATCGGCGACGACGTCAAGATTTTCGGCGGCGGCATGGTCGGCCTGCAGTTCGCCGCCGTGATGTCGAATCTGGGCTCGCTGCTCAACGGCGTCGTGAACTACAATACCTGGCTGCCGGAATCGAGCATGTATTTCGACGGCACCAAGGCGTTTTTCGACGACCTACACCAAGCGCGCCATCGAGGCCAAGGTCGATCCGCTCGGCTACTATCTGGCGCCGTTCGGCTACGCGATGGGCCAGATGATCGAGGCGGCGGTCAACTTCTACCAAGTCGCTCGACCAGAAGGGCATCGCCAAATATCTGCGCGAGAACGAGCACAAGACCATCGTCGGGCCGATCGCGTTTTCGGCGGATGGCGAGCGCAAGGAAACGGCGACGCTGCAGGCGCAGTTCCGGGACGTGAAGGACAAGGACATCGAACAGTTCCGGTCCTCAGGCAAGCAGGTGATCCTGTTCCCGGATAAACTGAAGACCGGAAATCTCATCAGTCCCTTCGAGGCTGCCCGCAAATAGGCTAGCGGCCTTTTTCCGGTCCAGAACGGGCCAAGGGGGATCTGAATTGTTTTCGATGGACCTGCTGCTAGGTGCGGTGGTGCTTGGGGTGCTGCTCGGCTGCTTCTATGCAGCCGTCAGCGTCGGGCTGTCCGTTTCGTTCGGATTGCTCGACGTTCCCCATGTCGCGCATCCGGCGTTCCTGGTGCTCGCCTCCTACGGCGTGTACCTGCTCAACGACAGCTACGACATCGACCCGTTGCTCGCGGGGCTCGCCATCACGCCGCTGTTTTTCGTGTTCGGCCTGCTCGCCTACCGCGTTTATTACGAGACGTTCGAGAAGCGCGGCAGCGACGCCGGCGTCCGCGGCATCGCGTTTTTCTTCGGCATCGCCTTCATCATCGAGGTGCTGATCATCCTGCACTTCGGCGTCGACCAGCGCTCGGTCACGGCGACCTATATCGGCAAGTCCTGGCGGTTCGGCGAGTTTCGGATCCCGATCCGGCAGCTGGTTGCGTTCGCGGTCGCGCTGGCGCTGACGGTGCTGCTCGCGGTGTATCTGTCGAAAACCTTCATGGGCCGCGCGATCCGCGCCGTCGCGCAGGACGAGGAGGCGCTGCGGCTGATGGGCGCCAATCCGGTCCGCATCAAGCAGTTTGCCTTCGGCATCGCCACCGCCGTGCTCGGGATCGCCGGCGCGCTGCTGATCATCGTGGCTCCGGTGGAGCCGACGCTCGACCGCGCCTATATCGGGCGGACCTTCTGCGTCGTGGTCATGGCCGGGCTCGGCAGCATCAGCGGCACGCTGATTGCCGCCATCATCCTCGGCGTCGCCGAATCGATCGTGCTGACGATGTTCGGCGCGCTCCTGGGCGCCGGCGATCTCGTTCGCGATGCTGCTCGGCGTGCTTGCCGTCCGGCCGCAAGGTCTGCTCGGCCGATGATGAAGCATCGCAACAGCATCGCGTTCTGGGCCGGCGTGGCCATCTTCCTCGCCGCCGTGCTGTCGATGACGCAAATCGTCCGCAACGAATATCCGTTCTTCGCCGGCTACGTCATCCTGCAGTTCATCGCGCTTGCGGTCGCCTGGAGCATCCTCGGCGGCTATGCCGGCTACGTCAATTTCGGCACCAACGCCTTCTTCGGCGTCGGCGTCTACACGGCGGTCGCCCTGTTCAAGGCGACGGGGCGCCGCTCGTGGTGCAGATCGCCGCCGCCGCTGTTATCGGCATGCTGCTCGGCTTTGGTGTCGGCCTGCTGACCTTGCGGATGCGCGGCATCTTCTTCTCGATCGCGACGATCGCGCTTGCGATCATCATCGAGACCTTCGTGATGAACTGGCGGTTCGTCGGCGGTGCGGCCGGCATCCAGTTGCAGCGGCCGCCGGTGATGGCGCCGTTCGACAGTTACGTGAAGATGCTGTTCTTCGTGCAGGCGCTGCTGGTGGTCATTGCCGTTGCGATCGCGCGCTACATCCAGAACTCCCGGATCGGCCGCGGCCTGCAGGCGCTGCAGGGACGACGAACTTGCCGCCGAATGCACGGGTGTGCCGACCCTGAAGCTGAAGCTGGTCGCCTGCATGATATCGGGCGCGCTGATCTCGGCCGCCGGTGCGCCCGCCGCCATGTACCTGCAATATGCCGATCCGTCCTCGGCGTTCAATTTGAGCTACTCGGTCTCGGCGCTGGCGATGTCGCTGATCGGCGGAACCGCGCACTGGATCGGCCCGGTGCTCGGCGCCATCCTGCTCGGCTCGACGCAGCAGCTCCTCGCCGTCACCATCTCGTCGGAAGTCAACGTGCTGGTGCTCGGCATCATGCTGGTGCTGTTCGTGGTCGGCGCGCCCAAGGGCATCATCGGGCTGCTGCGGCCGCGCTACCGTCTGCGCGCGGGAGGCAAGCCATGACGGCGACATGCCGCGCCGGACGCGCCCCTGCTGCAGGTCGGAACCCTTACCAAGACCTTCGGCGGCTTCACCGCGCTCGACAATATCAGCGTCGATATCAGAAAGGCGAACGGTTCGGCCTGATCGGCCCGAACGGCTCCGGCAAGACGACGCTGATCAACTGCATTTCCGGCGCGCTGCGTCCGCAGACCGGCAGCGTGGTGTTCTGCGGCGAGGACATCACCCAACTGCCGCCGCATCTGCGCGCGCGCCGCGGCATCGCCCGCAGCTTCCAGATTCCGCGGCCGTTCAAGAGCATGACGGTGCTCGAAAATCTCATGGTCGGGCTCGACTTTGCCACCGTCGGTTCGAGCCTGCCGGAGGAAGACGTCGCGATGTCGATCCTGACGCGGATGGGGCTTGGCGTCGAAGGCCGGCGCGCCGACCGATACGCTGAGCCAGGTCGAGTTGCGCAAGATGGAGCTCGCGCGCGCGATGGCGGTGCGGCCGAAACTGCTGATTTCCGACGAGGCCATGGCCGGGCTTTCCTCTTCCGAGGTCGACGAGGTGCTGGATCTCCTGATCAGCCTCGGCGAGGAGGACATCACCATCATCATGATCGAGCACATCATGCAGGCCGGTGATGCGCTTTTCCGAGCGGGTGATGTGCCTCGACGCCGGCAAGATCATCGCGATCGGCGCGCCGGCCGAGGTGATGGCCAACAAGCGGGTGCAGGAGGCCTATCTTGGCACTTAGCCTTGCCATCGAAGGCCTCGATGCCGGCTACGGCGCCGTCGGGCGCGCTGCGCGGCGTCACGCTCCATGTCGAGGCCGGCGAGACCGTTGCCTTGCTCGGCACCAACGGCAACGGCAAGAGCACGCTGATGAAATGCGTCATGGGCCTGGTCCGCCCGGATCGCGGCCGGCTGTCGCTGACGATCGACGGCGCAGGCGCACGATCTGACCAAGCTCTCGGCCGAGGCGATCGTCGATCTCGGCGTGGCGCTGGTGCCGGAGGGACGGCGGCTGTTTCCCAAGCTGACGGTCGTGGAAAATCTGATGCTGGGCGCTTTCCGAAAGCCGCCCGCAGCGCCATCGACCGCAATCTGGCGCTGGCCTACGAGACGTTTCCGGCGCTCAAGGAGCGCCGCAGCCAGCTTCTGCCGGCACCATGTCCGGCGGACAGCAGCAGATGCTCGCGATTGCGCGCGCCCTGATGTCGTCGCCGCGGCTGTTGTTGATCGACGAGCCGTCGGTCGGGCTGTCGCCGCTTCTGGTGTCGCAGACCATCACCAAGATCGGCGAACTCAAGCAGCGCGTCGGGCTTGACGGTGCTGATGGCGGAGCAGAACTTCAACCAGGCGATCCGGATCGCCGACCGCGGCTACATCATCGTCCATGGCGAGATCGCGGTGGCGGCGCAGTCGGTCGACGAGTTGAAGGCCAACGACATCGTCAAGCGGCTCTATCTCGGCGGCGTCGCCTGACGGAATGTGACGGCATCGTGCACGCCGTGTCTGACGCGTTGTCGACCGATTTTTACCGCCTGCCGACTCTCGCTTGCCGTCGTCGGCTGCCCCATAATCTCTCATCGCGTTCAGCGCAGATGACAGATGAGGGCAGTCGATGAAGATCGACGATGTCAGGCGAACCGCCTATTCGATGCCGCTGACCAACCCGTCGTTTCCCGCCGGGGCCGTATCGCTTCTTCAACCGCGAATATTTCATCATCACCTACCGCACCGATCCCGAAGCGCTCGCCGCCGTGGTGCCCGGAGCCGCTCGAAGTCGCCGAGCCGGTCGTCAAATACGAATTCATCCGCATGCCCGACTCGACCGGCTTCGGCGACTACACCGAAACCGGCCAGGTGATCCCGGTCCGCTTCAAGGGCGAGGAGGGCGTCTACGTCCACTCGATGTATCTGGACGACGAGGGGCCGATCGCCGGCGGCCGCGAGCTCTGGGGCTTTCCGAAGAAACTGGCCTCGCCGAAAATCGCCGTCGAGAGCGACGTGCTGGTCGGCACGCTGCATTACGGCTCGGTGCTCTGCGCCTCCGCCACCATGGGCTACAAGCACCGCCCGGTCGATCACGACGCGGTGCTGAAGGCGAATGAAGGCGCCGAACTTCATGCTCAAGATCATCCCGCATGTCGACGGCAGCCCGCGGATCTGCGAACTGGTGCGCTACTATCTCGAGGACATCACGCTGAAGGAAGCATGGACCGGCCCGCGGCGCTCGGCCTGTTTCCGCACGCGCTCGCCGACGTGGCGCGGCTGCCGGTGCGCGAGGTGGTCTCCGCGCTGCATTTCAAGGCGGATCTGACGCTGGGGCTGGGGACGGTGGCGTTCGATTACATGGCGAAGTGAAGCGCGCGGCATATCGGTTCTGATTGTAATCGGAACACGATTTGCGCTGTTTGTCAGCGAACTGCTCACTTGCCGCGCCTGCGCGCGCTGAGCAGCAGACGTCGAGCAGGTCGTCATCACGCCGCGTTCGCAGGCGATGCACACCGCGACGCACTGCTTCGTGTCCTTGGGATTGTATTGGCTGTAAAGCTTCCGGGCGCAGTCTTCGACCGAGCCCGTGACGTCAGTGATTGCTCTCAGGCGTGCACGAAGCCAGTGCAGCGGCCGACAGGACAATGGCAATGATGACGCGCATGTTGGTCGCTCCACCGGGAGCCGTCGCTCGAGAAACAGCGGCGACGGCCCTCGGCCTCGCAGAAATTTACCGCGTCAGGATCGCGCGATTGGCTTAATCGATTGTTACGACGGACATGCAGTCCCCGGTGCGTAGTTCTACGCTCCGGGGTGGCGCCTGTGCTAGGAGTGCACAGCACCGCCTGAACGGCGGTCGGCTTCTCTACCGCACCAGCACGTTCCGGAACTGCCAGGGATCCGAGGTGTCGATGTCTTCCGGGAACAGGCCGGGCCGGTCCGACAGCGGGGTCCAGTCGGTGTAAAAGCCCTTCACCGGGCCGAGATACGGCATCTGGATTTCCAGGCAGACGATCGAAATCCATCTCGTCGGCTTCGACGATGCCTGCTTCCGGGTTTTCCAGCGCCCACACCATGCCGCCGAGCACGGCGGAGGTCACCTGCAGGCCGGTGGCGTTCTGATAGGGCGCGAGTTTGCGGGTCTCTTCGATGGAGAGCTGCGAGCCGTACCAGTAGGCATTGTTGTCATGGCCGAACAGCAGCACGCCGAGTTCGTCGATGCCGTCGATCGATTTCGTTCTCATCGAGGATGTGGTGCTTTTCGGCTGCATCTTGCTGGTCGCGGCCGAACATTTCATGCAGCGACAGCACGGCATCGTCAGCCGGATGATAGGCATAGTGGCAGGTCGGCCGATAGATCGCCACGCCTGGTGCCGTCACGCACCGTGAAGTAGTCGGCAGATCGAGATCGACCTCGTTGTGGGTGACGAGGAAGCCATACTGCGCGCCGCGGCGTCGGGCACCAGGAGCGCACGCGCGTGTTGGCGCCGGGCTGCATCAGATAGATGGCGGCGCCGCAGCCAGCTTCGTGGGTGCACGCGCATTGTCCGGGCATCCATTTTTCGTGGTGCCCCAGCCGAGCTCGGCCGGCTGCACGCCCTCCGACACGAAACCTTCCACCGACCAGGTGTTGACGAACACGTTCATCGGCTCTTTCGGCGACTTGGAGCGCTGGGTGTCGCGCTCGGCGATGTGGATGCCCTTGACGCCGAGCTTGCCGCATCAAGCTCCGCCCAGCCGTCTTGGCTCTTCGGCTCGTGGACATTGAGCTTCAGAGTCAGCGGGCGATATCGAGCAGCGCCTGCTTGACGAACCAGGACACCATGCCGGGATTGGCGCCGCAGGTGGAGACGGCCGTCGTCGCCGCCGCGGGTTCTGCGCCTTCTGGCGGCCAGCATGGCTCTCGCGCAGGGCGTAGTTGGAGCGCGCTTCGGGGCCGACGTTCGATGTCGAAATAGAAGCCGAGCCAGGGCTCGATCGACGGTGTCGATATAGAAGAGCGCCGAGTTCGTTGCAGCAGCTCCATGATGTCGACAGAGCAGGTGTCGACCGAGAGATTGACGCAAAGCCCTGGCCGCCGCCTGGCGGTGAGCAGCGGCGGTCAGCAATTCGCGATAATTGTCCTTGCGTGACGCCCTGCTTGGATGAAGCGCACGCCGTGCTTTCGCAATGCTTCGCTCGTCCTCATGGGATCGATCATGGCGAAGCGCGACTTGTCGTAATCGAGATGCCGCTCGATCAGCGGCAGGTGCCTTTGCCGATCGAGCCGAAGCCGATCATGACGATGGGGCCGGAAATTTTCGCATGGATCTGCGAGGAGGGGCTCATCAATGTGTCTCCAGGAGAACAGCTGTCTGTCGGGAAGTCGGGGTGGATCAGGCGGTGCGTCGCTTCGCGGTCACTTCGATCTCGACCTTCATCTCGGGCTTGCAGGAGGCCCGCGACGACCAGCAGCGTCGCCGGCCGGGCGGATGTCGCCGAGGACTTCGCCGCAGACCGCGAAGATGGGCATCCGCGTCCGTTGACGTCGGTGATGTAGTAGGTCGCGCGGACGATATCGGCCATCGCGAAGCCGCCTTCCTTCAGGGCGGCCTCGATGGTCCTGAAGCAGTTCCGTGACTGGCTCGTGACATCCGGCCGGCATCGTCATGGTCGCGTAGTCATAGCCGGTGGTGCCGGCGACGAAGGCGAAATCGCCGTCGATCACGGCGCGGCTGTAGCCGGCGGTCTTTCAAAGGGCGAGCCGGTGGAAATCAGACGGCGGGGCATCGGAACCTCGATCTGGGATTGATCGGGATGACGGGCTTGGCGCGGTTTAACGGGCTTTTCTGCCTGATGCGCGCAACCCCTCGGCGAGGTCTATCGGGATATGCTGGGTCACGTCGGTGGCCGGCGGCGTCGGCGGCGCCCCAGCGGCGCACGAAGATGTCCCTGCACGATCATGACCGAGATCATGATCCAGGAGGACCGTCGGTGATCGACGCTGCGGAGGCGCGGACGCGCAGCATCGTCTCGTGCGGGCAGGCTCTCCGGCATGGTGTGCTTCAGGCCGCGCGCGGCACGAGCGATGCGCCTGTCTCCGGCGCGGCTTGCCTTGTGCTTGGCAGCGGCGCGCCGGTCGGCGCGATCATGCCCCAGGCGCCGTCGAGCGCGCCCCTCGCGCAACTCGAGGCCGAGCAGCCGGTCGCGCTCGAACGCGGCCCGGCAGCGACAGCTCGCCGGTCTTGTCGGCCGAAAAGCCGAAGCGGGCGTAATAGGGCGCATCGCCGAGCAGGATCACCGCGCGATGGCCGCGCTGCCTGGCGACGTCGCAGCGCGCGCGTCCATCAGCGCGGCGCCGACGCCGAGCTTGCGGCAGGAATCATCGACCGCCAGCGGGCCCAGCATCAGCGCCGGGACGCCCCGGCGCTGACGTGCCACAACCGCACGGTCCCGACCAGCCGGCCCTCGCGCACGGCCGACAAGGCAAGGCCTTCGGCGGGCGCGCGTCCGTCGCGCAGGCGCTGGCAGGTGCGCATATGGCGGTTCTCGCCAAAGCAGGCATCCAGCAGCGCTTCACGCGCGACGACGTCCGAGCTCGCTCCGCACGGATCGCGAACGGAGCGGCATCGGAAATGAGGGCAACAGGGGTCTTCCGCAAAGCAGTCATGGCACGTCAGTCCCCGCTGCCAACGGCGGTGCAGCCGCGGCAGCGTTGTCAGAAAATCGGCAAATGACAGGGAGGGAGCCGGCGGACCGGCTCCCGACTAGTCGAGCCTCGAGACGAGGCGATCAGATGTGGTAGGTC
>ERZ1370068.9215-contig-8008_pt1 | contig 46765 bp, 87 predicted proteins | sample MGYA00561227_ERZ1370068 | MGnify/ENA primary metagenome ERZ1370068 (study PRJEB38410, sample SAMEA6850437) | metagenome | study: Metagenomic assessment of the ecological functions of the soil: analysis of the soil microbiota associated with the... | reverse complement strand
GTAATACTTCGTTCAGTTACGTAAGCCCGCTGTCCCGCCGCACACGGGCTAATCGACAGCGGTGGAGTTCGGTGCTGTGCGGATGATCACGGCCATCAACTACACGGATTTCATGTGCCGACCGCGTCGGCCCGAGGAACTCGATACTACGCAGGGCGGCGGGGTCATTTCAGTCAGGCCGCGCATCAGATGGATATCGTCCGCCTGCTGGCTGGCAAGCGAGCCAGAGCGGTGCGCTGTTACCGGGGGGTGGGACGTCAATCGCCCGACAGAGGGCCTACGGCTGTTTGCTGACCTTCGAGGATGGCCTGTACGCGACGCTCATGTATTCCGGCTTCGGGCAGGTTCGATTCCGACGAACTGCAAAGGCTGGATCGGCGAAATGGGGCGGAAGAAGCAGCCAGCGCCCCGCGCAACGCGTCGGTTCGCTAGCGCCAGCGAGGAGCGGCTTTCAAACGGGCCTGCAAACTGCGGCGGAGCAGATTATCGGCCGCCGCCAGGCCGATGCGCATCAGAACTCGGCGCCGTGATCGTCAGCTGCGAGCGCGCGGATCTCCGCCCGTTGCCCACTGGCGTGGCGATTTATCGGAACGGCGAAGTGCGGCTCGATGCGCTTCCGGCACCGCAGATTCCCGCGCGTTGGGGCGATTGATGAGCTGTACGATGCCGTCGTGAACGGCATCGCGCCGCATCATGATGGGCACTGGGCGATGGCAACGCTCGAAGTGTGTCTCGCAATGCTGAAATCAAGCCGCGAAGGCCGCGAGATAGGATTGGAGCCTCAGGATTGACCATCCATGACGCATCGCGCGTCCGACGCCCAACTCGATCCTCCACCATTGGCGTGAGGCGGTCCCCAACGATCGCCTCGCGCACCTTATCAAGGACGCGACACGGGCGCTAGTGCGCGCGCTGCAGGTGCGGCTTGCGGACCACAAGGTTTCATTTGGCCACTGGGCGTTCCTGCGCATCCTATGGGAGCGCGATGGCGTTCACGCAGCGCGAGTCGAGCGAGCGATGCCGGAGTGATGGAGCCAACGACGTATGCGGCGCTGGAAGTCGATGGAGCGGCTCGGCTATATCGTGCGACGCCGTATGAATGGCGACCGGAAGAAGGCGCATGTTTTTGACACCAAAGGGACGAGCGTTGAGAAACCGGCTGGTTCCGCTCGCCGAAGCAGTGAACAGCGTGGCGATACAAGGTCTCCGTGCAGTAGACGTGGACACGACACGCCGGGTGCTGCTTAGCCATCATCGCCAATCTGGCGCAGGACGAGCAAGTCAGCGACAAGCCGATGCCGTCGACGCGCGCGCTGGCTCAGCTTCAACCTGAGCGCCGACCTCGCCGCAGGCGCGCCCTGACTTGCATTCGCCTTTCCAGAATCTATGGCCGATAGACGCTGTAGATGATGATTTGGCTGGCTATCGTCGTTGTGGTCGGGGCTGCGTGCCCGGTCGACTATCAAAACGTCTGTTTGGGGGGTGAACCTTCCGTCGCGAGAAAGCTGACGCATCGGGAAATGTTGACCCAAAGTCGGCTTTCATGCCGGTCCGCAACGACTGGCCCTGCCAGTACTGGCGGGCTCAACCGCCTTCGAACACGCGTTTGCGGGCATTCTCGATATGCTGGCGCATCGTACGCCGCGCCTCGGCCTCGTTGCGTGCGGCAATGGCTTCAAATACGAGGCGATGCTCCCTCTGTCCTCCAAGAATCCGCTGGCGCGGCTGGATCAGCGACAGATTGCGATTGAGCCGGATGCCGATTGAGATTTGCGAATGCGCGGCCGTGAGCGTCTCGGCGAGAGAACCGGTTGCCCGTGGCTTCTGCAATGGCTCGGTGGAAGGCAATATCCTCTTCCACGCCGAGCGTGCCTCCTGTCAGGACATCGTCAAGCACGGCCAATGCATCCTTGATGCGACGCAATCCTTCATCATCGTGATCGCGCGCGGCGAGTGCCGCAGCTTCGCCTTCGATGGCGATCCGGAAAACAAAACAGCGCTGAATGTCGGCGATACTCTCCAGAGGTGCAAATTCGTGGACGTTCTTGGCCGGGCAGCGGATGACGAACGAGCCCGCGCCCTGGCGCGATGCGATCAGGCCGTCCTCGCGCAGCCTGAGCAATGCCTCGCGCACGACCGGCCGGGACACGTCAAGCTGGCTTGCGAGCTTCATTTCCGGAGGCAGCCGCGAATTGACCGGAAAAATCCCGACGATGATCTGGCCGAGGATGTGATCGTAGACACGATCACTCAGCTTTCCAGTCACGGTTGATCGAATGACGTCGCTTGCAGGTATATCCGCCGCCATGCGCTCGCCCCTTGCCACTCCGGGGATCGGTTTGACAACATAACAAATTCCTAACAAGTAACGTCAGTCTGTTTGCTGCTGCATCGAACGTAATGGAGGCGACCCAGCGTGCAATTTCATCAAGTGCCGGGCACCAATGTCAGGCTCTCGCGGGCTGCGCTCGGGGGACACGAGTATCTGCCGAACGGCAATTCGCGCGGCTTCAACGAAGACTTCGCTAAAGGCGATCACGCCGGGCCATTCGTTTTCCGGGCTTTGGGGGCACTCAAGCGCAAGGCCGTTCTGGCCGCAGCTTATGACCTCGGCATCAACTTCTTCGATGTGACGCTGGATGCCGAGAAGGAGGCGCTCGGGCGCAACCTCGCGGAGTGCCGCCGCCCTATGAGGTGTACGTTCAGACCCGACCGGAGGTGATGAACTACAGCTATGACCCGGGCAATCGCAAGATGACCGACCTGGCCCTGCTGCGGGCTGAGGTTGAGCGAATTCTCAAGATTTTGCGCCGCGAGCAGCTCGAGCTCCTCAACCTCGGCCCACTGCGAAGCGCAATCGACGGCGATCCTGATTTTGTGTCCAAGGTCGCGGCCAACGTGCGGGCCCTGCAGAAGGAAGGGCTGATCCTGTTTGCAGCGGCCGATACGTTCTCGGGGCAAGAGACCTACAAGGCGCTTATCGAAGGCGGTGCCTTCGCGACCTTGAACATCAGCTTCAATATTGCCGACGACGAGCCGGAGCAGGAGGTGTTTCCTCTTGCCCGGAAAAGCAACATGCGCGTGGTCGTGCGGGAGGCATTCATCAAAGGCGTGCTGTTCAGGCTGGGTCGCGAGGCGGGCCTGCACGATGAGCCCCTGCTCGCGCGGGCTGCCATGAAGTGGATCGGGGCGCGACCCGGCGTCGACACTGTGATCGTCGGCGCCGATACGGACCAGCACTTGCGCGGCAACGTGAACGCGCTTTTGAGCCCCGTGCTCGACGAAGCCGAGAGGGCGCCCTCGAAATGCTGCAGGCGCACCCGGCGTTCGCAGCGCTGAAGCAGCAGAAGCGCGCCGAATTTGTCGGAGGTAAGGCGATCGGCCAGCGCGCGGCGCTCTCAGGCCCAGGGCCTCGCGAGCCGCGCAATAGGCGCCCTCTTGAAGCATCGCTTGACAGCGGCGAGACAATTCGGAGAAGCTTGAATTTACAAATATTGACAACTGCGCAGCCGCGCAGAGCCGGGAGGAATGAACAATGCGAACTTTCAGGACGGCGGTAGCTTGCCTGTTTGCGGCCTCGCTCGCGACAACGGCGTCGGCCGTTGTTTACAGCCAGGCTTCGGCGGAGCCTATCGCGTTGTCGGTGATCGACACGGGTGGTGATCTCGCCTCCACGCAGGTCATTCTTGAGAACTACAAGAAGGCCAATCCGGACAAGGTCAAAGAGATCAGGATCCAGCGCGCCCCGGCGTCCGGAGCTGCCCGCCAAGATCAAGGCGCAGCAGGATGCCGGCCGGCTCGACATCAATCTGGTTATGACGGGACAGGACGGCGGGCTCGCTGCTCGCTGCGGAACCAGCAGCATCAATCCAGATCCCGGACTATCGAAAGAGCTTCCCGCGCGACGACCTCACCGAGGCGGGCGAAGGCGCTGCTATGACGAAGGCAAGGGCTATCTCATTCCGTCGGTCGGCAATGCCGGCGGTCCGGTCTTCATCTACAATCCTATCGAAGGTGCCGAACCCGCCGAAGACCGCTGAGGAACTGCTGGCGTGGGCCAAGGCCAATCCCGGCACGCTTCATGTACGCGCGGCCCGCCAACAGCGGTCCCGGACGTTCGATCCTGCAAGGGCATGCCTTCATACTCGGCGATTCAAAGCCGATGCGATCCAGAGAAGGGCTGGGACAAGAACTGGGACTTCCTCAAGGAGCTCGGCAAGTACGGTCGAGTATTACCCGACGGGAACTGCCATCACCCTCGAAGGAGTTCGCGCAAGGCCAGCGCTGGATGATCGCCGGCATCATGGAATGGGACATGAAGCCGCGCGCGCAGAGCGTGATCCCGCCGGACTCCAAGATCACCATCCTCGAGAACACAACCTTCTGTCATCGACGGGCACTATTGGTGCAATCCCCGAAGGGCGTGCCGCCAAGGATCAGGCCGATGTCATCCTCGATCTTGATGAAGTTCATGTGGACGCCGGAGCAGCAGGTGCTGACCTGGCGCGGCGTTCATCGGACCCGTCGTCAAGGCCGCCACGCTCGCGTCAGGCGCCGCAAGAACATCCAGGACGAGGTGAAGGAATTCTGGCGTCCAGAATACGATCAGATCGGCGCCAAGTGGAAGGTCGTCCCGCCGCCTTGGCGTGAAGGACGCTGACCTACGCGATGGACCGCTGGGATCGCGAAATCGGCGCCGACCAGGTCAAGAAATAACAATCAGGACACGTAGGCGCGGCAATCCGCCCTCTGGGCGGACTTCATCGCGGCGCCTTGTCGCGACAGTCGTACGGGGGACATGGCCCAGTCCGATCAATAACTTGCGGCGTATCAATCTCAAGCGCTACGGCGGCAAGACCGTTCTCGATCAGCCTGATGCTCGAGATCCGCGGGCGCGAATTCGTCACCATCCTCGGGCCAAGCGGATGCGGAAAATCCACCGCGCTTGGCATCATCGCGGGTCTGATTCCGCGCATCTGACGGCGAGATCTGGCTCGACGAGCAGCGCATCGACAGCATGCCGCCGGAGAAGCGCGGTTCTGGCATGGTGTTCCAGAACTATGCGCTGTTTCCGCACCTCGACCGTGTTCGACAATGTCGCCTTCGGTCTGTCGCTGCAGCATCGTCCGGCTGCCGAGAATCAAGGAACGTGTCGATGCCATGCTTGGTCTGGTTCGCTTGTCGGGATACGAGGACCGCTATCCTGGGCAGCTCTCTGGCGGCCAGCAGCAGCGCGTCGCCATTGCGCGCGCTCTCGTCCTGCATCCGCGGCTGATGTTGCTCGACGAGCCGCTTGTCCAATCTCGACGCCAAGCTGCGCGTGGAAATGCGCGCAGAGATCAAGCAGCTTCATGCCAAGCTCGACCTCACATCCATTTACGTCACCCATGACCAGGCCGAAGCTTTGTCGCTGTCCGACCGAATCGTGGTGCTGCGCGACGGCGTGCTGATGCAGGTCGGCACGCCACAGGAAATCCATGACCGGCCGAAGAATGTTTTCGTCGCGCGACTTCATGGGGTTCCGGAAACTTCTTCGATGTCGAGCTGGGCCAACCGATGCGGAGGGTTCGTCGAAGGCGACTGCCAAGAGCATGAAACGCTGCGCGGCGCGTGCCAGCAGGGTCTGTCTGGCGCGGCGCGTCATGGCGATCCGTCCCGGAAGACATTCGGTCGGAAAGACGACCGACGGTGTCAACGGCATGCGCGGCAGGGTCGAGCTCGTTGAATATCTAGGGCGCGAGCAGGAGGCTGCTATCAGTATTGACGCGCAGACACGGCATCTGGCTACGCACGGCCGGACAACGCTTGCACCTGGCGACAACGTCGAGTCTGACGCTGCCGCCGGACAAAGCTTGTCCTATTGCCGCGCGAATAGAGCGCAGGGATTTCATGGCCCCCGCACGCACCGACGAACGCAGCGAACTCGATCTGCCTGGCGATCGCTCTGCCTAGCGCCGTCGCTGCTCTACGTCATCTTGCATGTTCGTCTACCCGTTCCTCTACGGGCTCTACGTCAGTCTGCAGCCGACGAAGGGCGAGTGCCTGGAGCATCAAAAATTACGTCGTCCTTCTTCGCCGATCCGTATCAATATCGCAACAATCGAGCACGACATTTCGCGCTCGCAATCCCGACCAGCATGTCGTCGTCGTCCTCGCCGCGCTGTTCCTGGCCTACGGCATGCGGCGCGGCATCAGGATGGAGCGCACCATCACGACCATCCTGGTGCTGCCGATCTCGCTCGGCGTGATCTTCCTGTCCGAGGGCATCCTGGGCTTCTACGGCACGCAACGGCTGGCTCAACCAGATGCTGATTGGCGCCGGACTCCTCCACGAGCCGCTGGAGCTGACGCACAACTTCACCGGCGTCATCCTCTCGCTGTTCATGCAGCAATTCCCGTTCTGCTTCCTGATGCTGCTCGGCTACATCTCCGGCATCGATCCGAGCCTGGAGAGTTCGGCGCGCATGCTCGGGCGCCGGACCCTGGACGGTGTTTCCGCCGGGTGATGCTGCCGCTGATCGCGCCGGGCATTGACGATCGCGTTCGCGCTGGTGTTCGTGCATGAGCTTCGCGGTGTTTCCCGTCGGCGGTCATGCTCGGGCAGCCGGCAGGGCTCAACGCGCACGATCTCGATCGCCGCCTATCAGCAGGCGTTCGAACAATACGACATGTCGTACGCGTCCGCGATCGCCGTGATCATGGGGCTGTGCCAGCTGGCGGCGCTCGATCGTGCATCGCTGCTGGTGCGGCGCGCGGATGACGATCGCGACGACCATGGGCGTCGGGAAAGCGGTGAAGGGCTGGAGCAATGATGCGCGGACGCATCTGGAAGCTGGCGATCTATCTGTTCCTGCTCGGGTTCATTCTGAACCTGCTCGGCATCGTGTCGGCATGTCGTGGTCAGCAGCTTCGCCAAGCGCTGGTTCGGCAGTCCGCTGCCGCCCGCCTTCACGACCGACTGGTTCGCCTATGCCTGGACCAACTTCGAGCTCGGGCAGCGTGCTGTTCATCACGGTGTTCATCGCGCTCACCGTCGTGTTCATCGCGCTCGCGATCGGGTTCCCGGCCGCCTACATCCTGGCGCGACGCAATTTCAGCGCAAAGCCGGTTTTGCTGCTGCTGTACTTCCTGCCGCTGCTCATTCCGCAGATGACCTACGGCATCCCGCTGGCAACGACACTCTACAGGTTCGGCATCGGCGGCACGGTCCCAGGCGTCATTCTCGCGGTGCTGGTGCCGATGGTGCCGCTCGCGGTGTTCATTCTGCTGCCATTCTTCGAGCAGATCAGCCTGAATCTCGAATGGAGCGCCGCGATGCTGGGCGCCAGCCGGTTCCAGATCTTCCGGCGCATCCTGCTGCCGCTGATGGTGCCGGGCCTGCTCACCGCCGGCCTTCTTGTGCTCGTCAATACGATCTCGAATTTCGAGCTGGCCTTCCTGCTGGCGGGCGGCGGCTCGCAAACGCTGGTCGTTGCGCTGTACTACAACGTGTTCGCGGGCGGCGTGCGGCCGGTCTACTCGATCGATGCCATGGCCGTCATCTACATGTGCGTGGTGCTGTCCGTGCTGCTGATAGCGTTGCGCTTCGTGCGCCCGACGCAGATGGTGTTCAAGCTCGACCGCAGTTGAGCCGGTTCCTGTAGGCAGCATGCCGCCTCAATAGCTTGTTTTGCCTAGGCAGTTGGCTTGCTTCGACGTGCTGCACGATCTCGGGGGTCCGGTAGGGTTCGCCGCACGCATCCACCGCTTCTCTCAAGCCCGATGGGACTTGGATGCTGATGGAGCCACTCGCTGGCGACGCGACGGAAGACTAATCTCGGGCCGGTCGGACGCGTCGCCAATGCGTTTTCGACTATGGCTTGCGTACCAGTGTCCCTTTCGCAAGAGGCGGGTATGGCGCTAGGCGCCTAGGCCGGACAGGCCCAGCTCACCGAGGTCATCAAGGCTGGCGGCTTCAGGCAGGTTCGTCGCGCTGCTGCAACGCCGGTAAACATGGTCCTCGAAGCGGAGGCCCTGATCGAAACCACGTCGGCTTGTGGCATACAAAACGGACCAAAGGCGCGAGCGGCGACAATGTCTGTTTTTCGAGGGCAAAGCGGACGTTGATCCAGGGCCGGCCCCTCGTCAGTTTCTGAGGGCAAAGCGGACGTCGATCACACGACCACCGAGGTGCGGTTGTGACCCACATCTGCCGAAGTGACGCCCACGCAAGCGGCGGCAGCTTGGATCTCAAATTCGGACATGCGTTCACTTGGCTGCCGCGCCTCGCTCACCACAATGAAGGGTGCCCAATAGGCGGGGTGGGCCTCGCCCGGCTCGCCGTTGTCGATGAGGGCCAGCATGGCTCGGCGCAGCGCCTCGGCGCGGCCAAGCTGGCGTCGCGTGTGATGCCACCGACGGCGGAGGTGATGAGTTTCACGGTTGCGGCGGAGTCGACCGACCAGTGCGACACCAGCAGAGCCCGCGCCCCGGCATACACACGGCATGTTTCGGGCTCGATTGCCTTCACATAGTTACCGGCGCCGAACCGGCAACGGCACTGTTGACCCACAATGGACATGTGCACCGTGTAATGTCGGCGCGCTGCTTTGTCATGGCTGGCAATTTATTGATCTCGACATCGCCGGCGACTATTGGCGGAGCACGCGAGGCGCGGCACCCGCAGTCCTTGTGAGGCTTAGTCAGTTGCGCACCGCCCGGCCATTTGCTGCATTTTTCGCTCCAGCCCTTAAAGGCCACCAATATCGGACAGAGATCGAGCCCTTTCTCACTCAGTGCGATCGCGGCCCTGACATATCGGGCCACTTCCGCGTGCGTGCCGAACCAGACGCCGGGCCGGCTCTTCATGTGTGCGATCAGCTCCTCCAAAATGAAAATGCGCGAGCGGTAGCCGGTCACATGCGGGTGCATGGTGAGCAGGAACAAACCGCCCTCTTCGTAGGCGCCGGTCGAACTCGCGGCGGAAAATATCGAGCACGGCTGGAGGCGGGGTATAGGGCCGCAAGGCCTGGAAGCGGACCATGTTGAAATAGACGGCGTCGTCGCGGATCCACTCCACCGGCAGCTCGACGATGCCGGTCGGCACGCCCTCGCTCGACCAGCTCGTAGGGATCGTCGTCGGCCATCAGCGAGGAGTCGTAGATCAGGCCGAGCTCGCGCTCGATCTTGAGTGTTGCCGGCGAAAGTCCCATGACGGCGTGCGCATGCCGACCGCGCGCACGCCCGTGATCCTCTCGATGGTGTCGGCTGCTCGCAGATGCAGCTCTCGCTCGTCGGCCTCGCGCAGGCTCGAGTTGACCTCGTGAATCCAGCCGTGCAGTCCGATCTCGTGGCCGTCGGCAATCACCCGGCGCTGTTCGTCCGGATGCAGCAGCGCCGTGACGGCCGGCACGAAGAACGTGGCGCGCACGTCGGCTTTCGACAGTGTCGCGAGGATGCGCGGGACGCCGACCCGGTTGCCGTATTGACCCCAGGACATGCGCCCGATCGACGTCGCCGCCGTCGCGCAGCTCGTTGGTCTCGTGGTCGCTATCGAACGACAGCGCAACCGCGCAGCGGGCCCGCCCGGCCAGCGCTCTGGTTTCAGCGATCGCCCCGCGCGCACCTGGTCGACACGCCGGCGCCATTCGTCCTCTGGCCACTGCCACGGTTCCATCGGCGGATCTCCTGGATGTTGCGCTTCATGCCGGTAACAGCGACGCGACCGGCGGCGCGAGATGGCAAGCGACCCGCCGTGAAGCGGAGACAGCCTCTCGCAGCTCCGGCGGTTCTACCTTGCAACTGGCAACCGCGATCGGGCACCGGGGGTGGAAGTGGCATCCGGCAGGCGGCGACAGGGGCGAGGGCAATTCGCCCTGGATCGGCCGGAAGGTGACGCTCTCGTCATCAGCGAGCACGCAGCTTCGGGACGCTGTCCAGCAGGCCCCGCGTGTAGGGATGGCCGGGGGTTCGATAGACAGATTGCGTCTCGCCGACCTCGACGATCCGGCCGAGATACATGATGGCTGATGCGATCGGCGACGTGGCGCACGACGCCGAGATCGTGGCTGATGAACAGCATGGTCAGCGTCAGCTCGCGGCGGAGTTTCAGGAACAGGTTGATGATCTGCGCCTGGATCGAAACGTCGAGCGAGGCAACCGGCTCGTCGCAGATAAGAACGTCCGGCTGCATGGCGAGTGCGCGCGCGATCGCAACCCGCTGGCGCTGCCCGCCCGAGAACTGATGGGGGAAGCGGCTCGCGAACCCCGGCTCCAGCCCGACGGCATCGAGCCACCGTCCGACATAGGATGCAGCGCCCGACCCGGTCGACGATGCCATGTGCGATGGGCCCTCGGCGATCGTCTCGCCGATGCGCATGCGCGGATCGAGCGATGCGAATGGGTCCTGGAACACCATCTGAACGCGGGTCGTGCGCTTCGACGGTTTGCGGCCCGCACTCATGACCGGCTCGCCTGCGACGCGGACCGCACCTGATGTCGGCGGCATGATGCCCGGCGATGATGCGGCCGAGCGTCGACTTCCCGCAACCTGACTCGCCGACGAGCCCTAACACCTCGCCCTTGATCGATCCCGAGCGATAGTCTATCGACGGCATGTACCGAGCGCGTTTCGACGGCGCTGCCGAGTCCCGCCGCAATCCGCTCGCCCACGGACAGCCAAGGCGTGAACAGTTTCGATACGTCCTCGACCTCGACGAAGCGAGCTCACGCGGCAGCCTCCGCGGCCAGCGGATGATGACAGCGGCAAGCCCGCACGCCGGTCCGCTCGAGTGGCGGCGGCGCTACGGCACGTCTCGGTCGCCCGCGGACAGCGCGGCCGGAACGCACAGCCCTCGGGCAGCCGCATGCAGCGACGGCGTCGAGCCGGGGATCTGCGCGAGGTCGCGCCCCGGCGCGCCGCGCGAGGGGAGCGAGTCGAGCAGGCCCGCGCGTGTAGGGATGGAACGGGCGAACGCAGCACGGCCGCCGTCGGCCCTTCCTCGATGATCCGGCCCGCGTACATTACAAGCACGCGGCTGGCGAGCGAGGACACCGTCGCCAGATCGTGGCTGATCCAGATCAAGGCGGTGCCGAGGTCGCGGACAAGCGACTTCATCTCGGTCAGGATCTGGGCCTGGATCGAGACATCGAGCGCCGTCGTCGGCTCGTCGCACACGATCACGTCGGGGCGATGCAGGAGCGCGATGGCGATGGCGACGCGCTGGCGCATGCCGCCGGAGAACTCGTGCGGATAGGCGTCGAGCCGGCGATGCGCGTCCGGGATGCCGACACGACTGAGCGCCGCGACCGACCGGTCGCGAGCGCGCCGCGGCGCCGGCGCTCTCATGGGCGCGCGATCGCGAGGTGCATCTGCCGGCCGATAGTCAGCACCGGGTTCAGCGTCGTCATCGGGTCCTGGAACACCATCGCAATTCTGCCGGCCCCGCAACGTGCGCAGCGCCGCGCGGCGCAAGCCCGACCAGTTCCTGACCGGCGAGCTTCACCGAGCCGCCGACGATGCGGCCGGGCGGATCGACGAGCCCGAGGATGGAGAAGCCGGTCACGCGTCTTGCCGGATCCGGACTCGCCGACCAGCCCGACGACCTCGCCTTGCGCCAGGTCGAACGAGACGCCGTCGACGGCTTTCAGGACGCCAGCCCTTGTCGTGAAATGCGTCGCAAGATCTCGCACCTCGAGCAGCTGGCCGGCTCATCGCTTGAGCCTCGGGTTGAGCTGATCGCGCACCTGGTCACCGACGAGATTGATGGCAACGATCAGCACGATCAGCGCGATGCCGGGATAGATCGAGATCCAGTAGCGGCCCGACAGCATGTACTGAAAGCCGTTGGCGATCAGCATGCCGAGCGACGGCTCGGTCGGCGGCAGGCCGAGGCCGAGGAACGACAGCGTTGCCTCGAGCGCGATCGCGTTGGCGATCTGCACCGTCGCCACGACGATCAGCGGCGGCAGGGAATTCGGCAGAATGTGCCGCCACAGCACGGTGCGGGCCGGCAGCGGCGTCGAAAGCGCCGCCTCGACATAGTCCTTGCCGCGCTCGGCCGATGCCGCCCCGTGCGCGGTGCGCGCAAAGTAGGCGTATTGCGCCGTGACCAGCGCCGCGATCAGCGGCAGCATGCCCTTGCCGAGCAGCGCCGACAGCACCAGGGCCAGCAGGATTGCCGGAAACGAGAGCTGAAGATCGACGATGCGCATGATCACCGCTTCGCTGCGCCCGCCGAAAATAGGCGGCGCTGGTGCCAATCGCGACGCCGACGCACGAACGCGATCGCGCCGGCAAGGATGCCGATCTGGATCGAGATGCGCAGCCCGTAGAGGATTGCGGACAGCAGATCCCGGCCCTGCGCGTCGGTGCCGAGCAGGTGGATGTAGCCGTTGGACGCCGACGAACCCCGGCGGCCGCCGCGCGTCCATCAGGACGAGGTGGGCGAGATCGTAGGGTCCTGCGGCGCGATGAGCGGGGCCGCCAGCAGCCATACCGGAGATAATGACGACCACGACCGAGCGCCGCGACCGCAATGGGCTCTCGCAGAACTCGCTCCAGAATGCGCGCGAAGGGCGACGCGGCGTCCATCAGGACCTTCGCACGCGCAGGCGCGGGTCGAGACGCGGCATAGGCGATGTCGACCAGGAAGTTGATCATGATGAACAGCAGGGCGACGAGCATCAGATAGGCGACCATCACCGGGCGGTCGAGCGACACTGATCGAATCGATGATCAGCTTGCCGATGCCGGGCCAGGAGAAAATCGTCTCCGGTCACGACCGCGAAGGCCAGCGTCGAGCCGAAATCTCGAGGCCGAAGACGGTGACGAGCGGGATCGAGATCAGCGCGCAGCACATGGCGCCGACAAGATCGTCCATTCGGACTCGCCGGCCGCCCTGCGCGAACTTGACCGTGTCGGTCAGCATCACTTCGCGCGTGCCGGCGCGGGCGAGCCGGATCATCATGGCGAGCTTGAACAGCGAAAGGTTGAGCGCGGGCAGCAGCAAATGGCTCAGTCCGTCGAGGGTGAGAAAGCTCCACGCGATGCCGACACAGCGATCGCCGTATCGCCCCGGCCGCCGGCCGGCAGCCAGCCGAGCGATACCGCAAACGTGAGGATCAGCACGAGGCCGACCCAGAAGGTCGGCACCGAGAAGCCGAGGATCGACAGCCCCATGATGAGCTTCGAGAGCGAGCCCGTTGCGGTTTGTAGCCGGCATACATGCCGAGCGGGACGCCGAGCACGCGTCGCGCCGAGCACGGCTGCGAGCGTCAGCTCGAGCGTCGCCGGGAGCCGCGAGAAGATCAGCTCCAGCACCGGCATATTGAACACGAATGAGCGGCCGAAGTCGCCGCTGAACACTCTGCCGATGAAGTGCAGGTACTGCTGTCCACAGCGGCTGATCGAGCCCGTATGGCTTCGATCGCTCGTTGCGCGGATGCGCTGGTCGGCGTCGGGCGAGATCAGGACGTCGATCGGGTTGCCGATCGCGTAAACACCGACAAACACGAGCACGGATATGACGGCCATCACGACCAGCGCTTGCAGCAGCCTCTGGATGACGAAGCCCAACATCTCACCGCCCCCAAGATCGTGCGGCTCAGGCCCATCCGTCGGCAATCAGCGACCGCGTCTCGGCGACGGCCACCTCCCAGAGCAGCTCGTGTCTTGTCGCTGCGCTGGTAGAGTCCGCCATAGTTGCCATCGCCGAGCAACGCCTTCTTTGCGGCTGGGTCAAGCTGGATGAAAGCGCAGCTCGATCCATCATCGGCTTTGCCTCGGCCGGCATGCGCGACGTTGCCGAGCCGGGTCCAGGGAAAATTCTCCATCCAGGACGCGTGCGAGGCCACCGGATCGATCGCCTGCACCTTTGCCCACGTCTTGGGCGCATTCCACCAGTTGTGCCACTTTACCTGGCAGCCGCGATGGCGAACCGAGCCATTCCAGAACGGCACCATGCGCTGGCGATGTTGCCGCCGTGACCGTTGACGATCACGATGCGCTGGAAGCCGGAACGCACGATGCCGTTCGAGAACATCCGTGACGACCGCGCACAGCGTCGAGATCCTGAGTGTCACCGTTCCGGATATTCGACGAAGTTTGGCGTCAGGCCGTAGTTGATCACCGGGAACACCGGCACGGCCGAGCGGCTCCGCGGCCTCAACGCGCACACGCTCCGGACAGGATGGCATCGACCGCGAGGCTCAGATACGCGTGCTGTTCCGGTCGAGCCGATCGGCAGCACGGCGCGATCGTCCTCGCGGCGTGATCGCGCACCTGCATCCAGTTCATGTCGGCGATGCGCATTGGCGGCTCGCTTCCCTACCTATTGGTTCCAAACGGAACTACCTTGACGAAGACGCCATCGGCGCGTCAAGTTCCATCTGGAACCATCAAACGGTGCTCACCCGGCATGCGACAGCGGCTCAAACGTGACCGGGAGATAGCGGCGTCGCAAGCTTCGGCTTCGCCAGGTGCCGTCGACAGACCTTCACCCGATGGTCGGCATCAAGCTTTGGCACAATCCATGCTGGCTATCGTTCCGGGCGAACTACATCGCGCATCATTTCAATCAACCGCTCTACGCCTGGATCAGCGCAGCGCTACACAGATGACGGCACCCGAGCACGTCGTGCTTTATGCAGTCGGACTTGAAGGACGGCATCACGGCTGACGACATCGCCGAGTCCTCGGCGCGTCAAAGAATACGCTGAGCCGCGCCGTCAACAGCTTGATCTGCGCAAGAAGCTTCTATTCCGCACGCAGGGATCGCGCCGATCGCCGACGCCTCGGACTGCATCTGACGCGGCTGGGACGCAGGATCGTCGAACAGACCGTGCCCGCATTCGTGCGCTCAAGAACAGGCGATGGCGTCGGCGCTGACGCCGGCGGAGCAGCACACGCTGAACCGCCTGCTCACCAAAGTCATTCTGAGGAAGGCCAATTGGCCAACCGTCGTTCAAAGGAGACCGCGTCATGAAACGACCATTCGCGCTCGCCAGCGCTGCCCGGCCTTTCGTCCTGGCTGGTGTCGCGAGCATCGCGGCGGCGGGCGCAGCCTCCGCGCAAACCCTGACGATCGGCGTCCGCGGCGGGCCCGACTCGATCGACCCGCACTTCACCGCCACCGGCACGCACGCGGAAGCGCTCGAAGCACATCTTCGACACGCTGGTGTGGTCGGGCGACGGTCTCGAGCTCGAGCCGCGGCTCGCCGAGAGCTGGAAGGCGATCGATCCGACCACGTGGGAGTTCAAGCTGCGCAAGCGGCGTCAAGTTCCACGACGGCTCGGATTTCACGGCGGAGGACGTGAAGTTCTCGATCGAGCGGATTCCGATGGTCGCTGGGCCAAACCCGACGACGATCTATGTGCGCGCGCGTGAAGGAGACAAAGATCGTTGACCCGCTCACGATCCACGTCATCACCGACGGTCCGGCACCCAACCTGCCGAACGATTTCATCCGCCTCTTCATCGTATCGCACAAAGCCGCAGCCGGGCTGACGAAAGAAACGGCGAACGAAGCTTTCAACTCTGGCAAGGCCGCGCCCGGAACAGGTCCTACAAGTTCGTTTCGTGGACGCCGAAGGCCGAATTCGTGGTCGACCGGTTCGACGGCTTCTGGGGCAGCAAGGAGCCGTGGGCGAGAAGTCGTGCGCAAGGAGATCCCGAACGACGCGGCCCGCGTCGCCCAGCTCAAGGCGGGCCAGCTCGACCTCATCACGCGCGTGCCGGCCTCCGGACGTGGCGACGCTCGAGAAGCGACGCCAAGCTGACGGTCGTCAAGGTCGACACGGTCTACGTCTTCAACCTAGAAATGGACGTGCGCGAGCAGCCGCCAGCCGGACAGATCACGGCCAAGGACGGTTCAGCGCTGCCAAAGAACCCCTCCTCGACATCCGCGTGCGCGAAGCGATCGATCTCGCCATCGACCGCAAGGCGCTCGCCGAGATTGCCATGGAGGGGCTCGGCAAGCCGATGAACCAGCTGGTGACGCCGTCCATCTTCGGTTTCAACAAGGCGCTGCCGGAACGCAAGTACGACGTTGCCGCCGCCAAGAAGCTGATGGCGGATGCCGGCTATGCCAATGGCTTCAGGGTGACGTTCAGCTTCACGCAGGATCGGCTGCCCGGCGACAGCCAGGTCGGCACATCGATCGCGCAGATGCTGGCCGCCATCGGCATCGATGCGCGCAGCCAATGCTCAGCCGGCCGCCGTCTTCTTCCCGGCGCGGACGCGCGGCGAGCTGTCCATGTCGATGTCGGGCTGGGGCACGCTGACCGGCGAGGCGCACTACACGCTCTCGTCGATCGGCCCACTCGAACGACAAGGACAAGAAGTTCGGCGCTTTCAACGTGCTGGGCTACAAGAACCCGAGATGGACAAGCTGATCCAGGATGCGGCGGTGGAGATGGATGAAGGCAAGCGCCGCGGCTTCCTCGAGCAGGCGAACGAGCTGATCCTCAAGGATCGTCAGCGCCTTCCCATCGTCGCGGTCGGCTCGGCGTGGGCGATGCAGAAGGGCAAGGTAACGATCAAGCCGCGCGTGGACGAGGACACGTTGGCCATGAACATCAGGCCCGTACAATAGCCACAGCCCCATTCCCACGCGACGATGGTAACCGGACGCGAACCTATTCTGATCTGGGGCGCGGGCGCGATCGGCGGCACGCTCGGGGCCTACTGGGCGCGCGCCGGAGTTCCGGTGCTGCTGGTCGACGTCGTCGCGGACCACGTCGCGGCGTGCCGTACCACGGGGCTCGAAATCACAGGCCCCATCGAAACGTTCAAAGTCGTTATCCCGGCCGTCACGCCGGGCGAACTCGAGGGCTCGTTCCAGCGCATCGTGCTCGCCGTCAAGGCGCACGCCACCGAGCCGGCGCTCGAACAGCTAGGACCGCACCTGGCGCCCGATGGCTTCGTGCTGTCGGCGCAAAACGGTCTCAACGAAATTGCCATTGCACGCCGTATCGGCAGCGCCCGCACCGTGGGCGCCTTCGTCAACTACGGCGTCGACTGGCTCGGCCGGGACGCGTCCTCTACGGCAACCGGGGTGCCGTGGTCGTCGGCGAGATCGACGGCAGCACTCGCGAACGCACACGCGAGATATACGGGCTATTGCAGATGTTCGAACCGGATGCTGTCCTCACCGGCAACATCTGGGGCTACCTGTGGGGCAAGCTCGCCTATGGCGCGATGCTGTTCGCCACCGCGCTGACGAACGACTCGATGGCCGACAACTTTGCCGACCCGCGGCGCATGCTGGTGTGGCTCACGCTCGGACGCGAGGCCATGGCGGTTGCCAAAGCCCGCGGCGTTACTCCCGTCGGCTTCGGCGATTTCGACCCGGCGGCATTTCTGCCCGGCGGCCACGACGACCGCCAGCGGGCGATCATTGGCTGGCTCGCTGAGTACACGAGCCGGACCGCGAAAACTCATTCCGGCATCTGGCGCGATCTCGCCGTTCGCCGGCGCAAAACCGAGGTTGATCCGCAGATCGGAATAATTGTGGCACTCGGCCGCGAGGCGGCATTGCCACCCAGCCGATCGATACGCTCGTCCAGCTGATCCACGATGTTGAAGACGGCCGCCGGCCGCTGTCCCACGCAACCCTCGAGGTCCTGATCGACACATGCAGATCCGCTTCGATGGACAGGCCGCACTCGTAACCGGTGCGGCTCAGGGGATTGGCCGCGCCATCGCATTGGCGCTGGCGGGCGCGGGCGCGAAGGTGCACCTGGCCGATATCGCGCCAATCGCATGGGCCTCCGAGGAAGAGGCACTTTGCTTCGAGCGCCACCAGGTGGACCTCGCGCGGCGCGCCGACGCGCACGATCTTGTCGGCAAGATCGTCGGCCAGCGATGATCGTCTCGACATTCTCGCGCAGGCTGCCGGCGGCGTACGCGGTCAGATTGGACGGACCGATCGAGGATGTTGGCGAAGACGACTGGCGCGCAATCTTCGCGGCCAACGTTGATGCCGCGTTCTGGCTGGCCCAGGCCGCGAGTGTACCGATGCGGGCCGCCAAATTTCGGCCGTATCGTCAACGTCGCATCTGGCGCGGGTCTGCGGCCGAGCCTCACCGGCATTCAGGCCTATACGGCTGCGAAGCATGCGCTGGTCGGTCTGACAAAACAGCTCTCGCAGGATCTTGGTCCTCACGGCATCACGTGCAACGCCGTGGCGCCGGGCTTCGTGCGCTCCAATCCCACGACCGAGCGGCAATGGGAGAGCTACGGAGCCGACGGGCAACGTCGGCTCATCCAGTCGATCCATACGCGTCGCCTGGGTAGTGCCGCAGATATCGCCAACGCCGTAGTGTTCCTAGCCAGTGCACAGGCGGGCTGGATTTCCGGGCAAATCCTTTCCGTGGATGGTGGGCGATCGTGAGGGACGCCCAAGCGGGCCTAGCATCAGTTTTCTTCTGTGGCAGGACCGGCTCAAATTTTCATGCGCGCGTCCGTGCAAGCCCGTCTGTCAGAGCGACTTCGAAGGGAGCACCCGCGGAAATTTATGAACCGCGGGAAGATTCATTGCGGGCTCTGGCACATCGCGGGCATCGATTGGAAGGAACGATGTCTGTTCTAGGGGTCAAAGCGGACGTGGATCGTAGTGCGGTAGAGAGGTCGCTTCTAACCCGAACGTACTGTTGCCGCCGACAGGATGCGGTGGCAACTCTTGGCCTTACTACCGCAAGCATGCATATTGCGTGCGAATGCCCTTCATCCAGGCGGCCTCGCGCATGTCCAAGCTCTATGAAGCCCTCGCAGAAGCCTTCCTTGCGGAAGGTGTCGATACGCAGTTCGCCTTGATGGGTGACGGCAACATGCATTGGACCACTGCCTTCGCCCACCTACCTGGCGTGCAGACGATCCACGTGCGCCACGAGCACTGCGCCGTGGCCGCCGCGACCGCCTACCATTCCGCGACGGGCAAGATCGCAGCGGCATCGGTCACCTGCGGCCCGGGCCTTAGCCAGTTGATGACTGCGCTGCCCGCCGCGGCACGGGCACGGCTGCCTATGGTGGTATTTGCCGGAGAGGCGCCGATCAACGCCAAGTTCTACAATCAGTACATCGACCAGGCGCCGTTGGTGACGGCGACCGGCGCGCATTACATAGCCGCGCATAGTGTGCCGCGGATGCTGGATCATGTGCGGGAGGCGTTCCACATAGCGAAATACGAGCGCCGGCCCGTCGTGCTGGGCATTCCCTATGACCTGCAGAAAGTGGAGCACACCTCCAACCAGCCGTACGAAACCTCGGCGATCTACTATCCCAAGGTCGGACGCATACACCCAGATCCGGTGATCGTTGCCGAAGCCGTCGAACGGCTGAAGGCGGCGAAGCGACCGATCATCTTGGGCGGTCGCGGCGTGCTCCGTGCCGGCGCCAGGAAGCCGTGCTGAAGCTCAGCCGACCGTTGCGGCGCCGTGCTCGCCCACACTCTTCCTGCACGCGGCCTCTTTGACGATCACGAGTTTGCGATCGGCTGCGCTGGCAGCTACATCACGACGCTGGCGCATGGAATTGTTCCAGTCCGCCGACGTCGTTCTCGCGGTGGGCACGAGCTTGTCCTACTACGTCGGCGGAGGGCACTACTTCGCCAAGGCCTGCACCATTCAGGTTGACGACGCCCCGCGCGGCCTGCGCGACGGCCAAAAGGCGGCCGACATCTACGTCAAGTCCGACGCACTCGTCGGCGTGGAGGCAATCCTCGTAGGCCTCGATAAGGTGCTGGGTTCGGGGCAAACCGACCCTCGCTGGGATCCGCACGAAGGCGCTGGCACATCGCATCGCGACCGAGCCCGCCGATTCGATGCCGTTCGAGATTGAGCCGGGATTGCTTGATCCGCGCGAGGTAGTTCACGCCCTCGACGCCGTGATCCCCAAGGACTGGGACATCGTCAGCGGTTCCGGTCATCAAGCTTATTTCAACGCGCAGATGCGTGGCCGGCCCGCAGAGCGTTTCATGACGGTGCGCGAGTTTGGTGCGGTTGGAAACGGCCTTTCTACGCCTCGGCGTGGCGGCCGCCCGCAAGCAAGGCCCCGACGGCAAACTTGTGCTATTCGAGGGCGACGGCGGACTGCTGTTCCACATCCAGGAACTCGAGACGGTGCGCCGTTATGGCTTGCGCATGCTGATCTGCGTGATGAACGACGGAGGCTACGGTTCGGAGTTCCACAAGCTGCGCGCCGACGGCATCGACGACAGCCAAGCGATATTCGGCCGGCCCGCGTTCGAGAATATTGCACGGGGATTCGGTTTGCGCGGAGCCGAGATTCGCGACATCTCGGGATCCCAAGCTGTTCGCTAACTTCTGCGCACAGGGCGAGAGCGAAATTTGGAACATCCAGATTTCCGACAAGGTCACTGCCCCAGCCATTCGCCAGACCATAAAGCGCGGGCACGGCAAGATGTGAGGACCGGCAACCCTCAGTGACTGGTGTGCCAACAACCAGTGGAGTAACGACCGGCTGGCCAGCCAGCATGTGTTTCCTTGCCTCCAAGCGATGGCAGCCGGCAATCAAGTCAAGGGCAGGCTCTTCAGCTATGGTCCGCGCAAGAAGTGTCGGCTAAGACTGGTCCAAGGTAGGCGGAAACGTCGAGTTGTATGATGTCAGCGATAGTCGATCACGGAGCCGAGAGAAGCGAGCACCCTCGACCGAGCCATTACAGACTACGACTTCCCGGACCGACCGCCGTGCCAGCGCGCGTCCGGGCTGCGATCGCCGAGCCGATGATCTCGCACCGCGGAACGGAATTCCGCGAGATATTGGCCGAGATCGCGCGACAGTTGCGGCCGATCTTCGGGACCAACAATGCACCACTGCTGTTCGGATGCAGCGGCACTGGAGTGATGGAAGCAGCACTCGTCAATGTGCTCCTTCCAGGCGAGAGCGTGTTGATCGTCAGCAACGGGCAGTGGGGCGAGCGCTTCGCGGCCATCGGCACTGCGATCGGTGCGCGTGTCGACACCATCGAAGTGCCGTGGGGCGAAGACATCGATCCTGGCGCCGTTGAGGCGCGGCTCAAGTCTCGCGACTATCGCGCGCTGGTCTACGTCCACAATGAAAGCTCTACCGGGGTACGTCGGCAACCTCGCACCAGTTGGGCGTCTCGTCCGCAACCGCGATACTCTGCTCATCACCGATACCGTCAGCGGGCTCGGCGGTGTCGAGATGCTGCAGGACCAGTGGGGTGTGGATGTCGCCGTTTCGGCCTCGCAGAAGTGTCTGATGTGCCCGCCGGGGATAGGTATCGCGAGCGTCAGCGAAAAGGCCTGGCCAATCGTACGGCGTACCGGCGGCGCCGCGCGTTTCTATCTCGACTTTCGCCGTGCTTCGGATGCCTGGGCGAAGGGCGAGACCGCCTTTACGCTCCAGTGTCCCTCATCCGGGGCCTGCACACGGCTCTGCAGATGATCCACGCCGAGGACCTTGCCAACGTGCTGGCCCGCCATGCGCGGCTGGCCAATGCGCTTCAGGCAGGCGATCAACGCTCTCGGCCTGGCGACACTTCCTTCGCTGCCAAGCGTCTTTCGAACACCCTTTCCGTGTTTCGCGTGCCCGGAGGCCAGGACGGCAAGAAAATCGTCAGGCGCCTCGCTGACAAGCACGGCACGATCATCGCGGGTGCGCGCAACAAGCTCGACGGCAAGGTCATACGCATCGGCACCATGGGCTGGATCGCGGACGGCGACATTTTGACTGACCTGCACCATCTCGAGGATGTCCTGACCGAGCTAGGCCACCCATTCGAGCGCGGATCGGCGCATAGCAGCCGCGTCGGCCGCTTTGGCCGATTGAGGCCTGCCCATGCCTCCTCCATAATGAGCCAACGGGGGAGTGGTGGGTCGGACAAGCGGGTCACGGCCTTTGCTGGAACGGGAGTGGATCGTGAAAATCAAACAATTTGGCGTGCTTGGCCTGCAGCTGCTAGTGCTCGCGAGCGCCGGTCTCAGCTCGAAGGTCGAAGCGCAGCAGAAGGTCGTCATCTACTCATCGAACGACGACACGCTTGCACAAGCTGGTGTTCACGGCCTTCACCGAAGGAGACCGGCATCGCCGTCGAGCCCGTCTCGGCCGGCTCGGGTGTCGTTATGAAGCGCATCCAGACGGAGAAGGACAGGCCGGGCGGCGACATCATCTGGGGCGTCAGCCGGTCGCTGCTCGAGACCAACAAGCAGTATCTTCTCCGCATACCTGCTCGAAGAATCGCGACGCCACCCCGGCCGGAATACCGCGATCCAGGCGACCTCTGGATCGGCAACAATCTGCATCTGCTGGTGATCCTGCAGAACACCAAGGTGCTGCCCGAGGATCAAGGGCCCAAGACGTGGGCCGATCTTGCTCGATCCCAAATGGAAGGGCAAGATCGCCTTCACCGATCCTGCCAACTCCGGCTCCGCGTATTCCACCGTGACCATGCTCGTCGACCATCTTCGGCGGTGGCGATGCCGGCTGGACCAAGGTCAAGCAGCTGCTCGCCAACACCAAGCGTGCTCAACCGCTCCTCGCTGGTGTTCCAGGGCGTCGGCAACGGCGAATATCCGCTCGGCATCTCGCTCGAGTATGCGGGCTATCGTCTGGACTGCCGGCGGAGCGCCGGTGAAGACCATCTATCCTGCCGACGGGACGATCGCGCAGATGGAAGGCGTGGCGATCATCAAGGGCGGTCCGAACCTGGACGCCGCCAAGGCGTTCGTCGACTACATCAACCGCAAGGACGTGCGCGAGATGATCATCAAGGACACGTTCCGCCGTCCCGCGCGCCAGGACCTCGACCTTTCCAAGCTGCCGGGCAACATGCCGGCGCTGCCCAGCATCAAGCTGCTGCCCTACAACGAGGACGGCCTGGACGGCATGCGCGCGCGGCGACGCTCGAGAAGATCAAGGACATTGATCCAGGAAACCCGTTGAGATCTCGGGGCTCGGGTTGAGCAAGATCATCGATCGAGGGCGTGCAGCCGATCGTTCGGATCGGTCGCAGCCGTTCGCAACATCACGCTCGCAGATCGAAGACGGCGAATTCTTCACGCTGCTCGGGCCTTCCGGCTGCGGTAAGACCACGCTGCTGCGCATGATCGCCGGGCTTCACGGCGCTCGACGCCGGCCGCGATCCGCATCGGCGACAAGCGCATCGATACTTTGCCGCCGCACCGGCGCAATATCGGCATGGTTTTCCAGAACTACGCCATCTTCCCCAACCTGACGGTGGCCGGCAACGTCGCCTACGGTCTCAAAGCTCGCAAGGTCGCCGAAGATGCCGAGCATCGCCGACGCGCGTTGCCGATGCGCTCGCACTTAGTGCGGCTGCAAGGCTACGGCGAGCGTTGGCCGCACCAGCTCTCGGCGGCCAGTTGCAGCGCGTCGCCATCGCCCGGGCGTTGGTCATACGGCCCGGAGGTCCTGCTGCTCGACGAGCCGCTGTCCAACCTCGACGCGCAGGTTGCGCGTCGACATGCGTGGCGAGATCCGCGAATTGCAGCAGCGGCTGGAGTATCACGACCGTCTACGTTACGCACGATCAGGAGGAGGCGCTAGCCGTGTCCCGACCGCATCGCCGTCATGCAGGCCGGGAGCGATCGAGCAGCTCGGCGACGCCGGAGGCCATTTATCGCAAGCCTGACAAGCCTGTTCGCCGCTCAGTTCATGGGGACGACCAATGTGCTGACCGGCATCGTAGGGACCGCGCACGAGCGGTCCTGCGTGGGTTCGCGTTGGACCTGCCGAAGTGGAAGTCGCCGATCACAGTGTGCGTGAGGGCGAGAGCCGTCGAGTGTGTATTCGCCCCGAGGCCCTGCATATCGTCGGCGACGGGGAGACCTGCGCCCGCGGGTATGGCGAAGCTTCAGGCAACGGTTGTCAATGTCGAGTTCATCGGGGCGCTGAGCCGCCTGGACGTCAGGCTGGCCAGCGGCGCGACTACTCAAAGTTGCCGTGCTCGACGGTCCGAGCGACGCTCGTGGCCCAGGTGAGCTCGGTCAGTGCTGGCCTACGATCCGGCCCGCGCCAGCGTGTTCCGCCAGGGCGTATCATGAGCGCGCTCGCGCATCGCACCGCTCGCGCGATTGCCGCGTGGGCATCGGTGCGGCAGCCGTTCGTGTTTCTTGGCCTGTTCCTGCTCTATCCGCTGTGGGGTGTGCTCAGTGCCAGCGTGCTCACGCCCGACGGCACTGCGGTTCACGCTCGCCAACTATGGCCAGCTTGCTATCGCGAAGCTTCTATCGTGCCAGTATCGCCAACACCCTCACTGATCGGCCTGCTGGCCACCGTCACCACGACGATGGTCGCTGTGCCGCTCGCCTTTGCTATCGCCCGGCTCGACATCCCGGGCAAACTCCTGCTCGTCGGCCTGGCCGCGCTTCCTCTCGTGTTGCCGTCGTTCGTCGGCGCCTATGCGCTGCTGCTGCTGTTCGGTCGATCGGGCATCGTCACGCAGTTCCTCAACGCATGGGGCGTGCCGTTCGGCTCCATCTACGGCGTGCTCCGGTATCGTTGCCGTCTACACGCTGACGCTCTATCCCTACGTGCTGCTGCCCACGGTTGCCGGTCTCAAGGCGGTCGACATCTCCGTCGAAGAGGCGGCGCAGAGTCTCGGCTCATCGCCCGCGCGCACGTTTCCGGACCATCACGCTGCCGATCGTCGATTCCCGTCGGTGCTGTCCGGCGCCTTGCTGGTGCTGATCGAGACATTCGAGAACTTCGGCGTGCCGGCCGTGCTGGCCGAGGACATGCCGATCCTCGTCGGTCGAGACCTACAAGCTCTTCATCGGCGAGACGGCGGCCAATCCCTCGGCGGCCGGGCGTGCTGGGCAGTGCTGCTGATCATCCTCGACGGCGTCGGTGCTTGATCATCCAGCGGCGCTATCTGGCCAGCCGGCGCTTTGCGACCGGCGCTCGCACGCTCTTCGCCATTGATCAAAATCGGACACCGGCTGGCGCATTGTGGCGACGACATACTCCTGGCTCAGTCGTGCTGCTGGCGCTCGTGCCTTTCTTTGCCATCGTCGTGCTTGTCGTTCATGGAGTTCCGCGGGCCCGTGCTGCACGCCGCCTTCAGTCTGCAGGAACTATGCGCGACGTTGTTCGCAACTGCAGGGCGGCCGCTCGCCAACACGCTGCTGTTTGCGACGCTTGCCGCCGCGGTGCCGCAGCACTCATCGGCGTGCCGGTCGGTTGGGTCCTGGCGCGCACGCGCTCGGCCTGGACCAGCCTGCTCGACGTCACGGCGCACGCTGCCGTTCGCCGTTGCCGGGACGGTTCTCGCCATCGGCCTCGTGATTGCTTTCAACGCCGGCGGGCTTGGTGCTGACCGGTGGATGGCTGATCATGGTGCTCGCCTACACGGTGCGCAAGCTGCCCTTCACGGTGCGCGCCTCGAGTGCGATCCTGCACCAGATCGATCCGTCGCTCGAGGAGGCGTCCATCAGCCTCGGCGTTTCGCCGCTGCGCACGCTGCTTGGCCTTGTCGTGCCGCTCATGCTCGGCGGCATCGTGTCCGGCATGGTTCTGACCTGGGTGACGGTCGCGTCCGAGCTGTCGTCGACCGTCGTGCTCTACTCAGGTCCATGGCGCACGCTCACGATCGTCATGTTTCAGGCGCTCGAGGGCTACGGGCGCGGGCATCGCCGTGGCTGCCGCGTCCGCTGCTGATCGCGATCACGCTGATCCCGATCCTGGCTGCCTACCGATCTGCTGCGACGCTACGAGCTGTCCATGCTTTAGACCTGCTCGCGTCGGGGGCTGTGATGCACTATCGGTGAGGTCGGTCTTCGAGGCGGCGCGCGACTGCGTCACGGCTGCCTGGAAGCAGAACGATTCTCGCCGAGATGAAGGCAGCGGCTGCCTTGATGCAAGTCCTCAAGACTTCCAAAATGGAACGAAGCTGGACTACCCGTCGCAATTGACACTTGATCGATCGCCAGCACGTGGTGCTAGATCGCCAAGAAATGTTGGCTCGTAGCGTCGAATGCCCCGATTGACAAGGGGCAAGGAGGCGCATCATGGCAAAGGCAATAAGGCCAAGTGCAGGTGCGCGCTCCGTCGTCGTCGACTGTCCATATCTTGTCGGCGCGGCTTCACGCGATAGAACCTGGCACCTTCCTGATCCGCGGCTCCCACGAGGTGGCCACGGATCCGCCGTCTGCTTTGGATCTGACTGGTCACCGGGTCTCCGGAAAGTAGCTGCGAGACCGCAGGCAGTCATCTGTGCTTCGTTGGCCGTGAGGACTCGGTCTAGGCCGTTTTCGTCCAAGTGCGGCCTGCGCGTGTGCAAGGAGCTTATCCAGGTCAAGCTGTTCATGAACCGGTGGTTGGGACGCAAGGGTTGGTTTCCGCGCGGCTCGGGCAAATTGAAGCGACGACAGAGATCATGCCGCATGAAGGTTGACAACGCCGGTAGCCTGGGCTCGCTTGATGGTCGGATCGGGCCAAGACATCATCACCATGCAAGCGGGCGTGCGGGTTGCGGTAGATATCGGGGGCACGTTCACGGACATCGTCGTCATGTCGGGCGATGCCGTGCTGCACGAGAGCAAGGTTTCCACGACGCCGGATGACCCGAGCCGCGCGGTTGTCACCGGCCTCAACGCCCTGTTGCGGGAACTGACCATCCCCTCCAGCCGCGTGGAGGAGGTGCTGCACGGCACCACAGTCGGCTCCAACACCATCCTGCAGCGGTCGGGCGCCAGAGACCGGGCTCATCACCACGCGCGGCTTTCGCGATGTGCTTGAGATCGGGCGCATCCGCATGCCCGACATGTTCGACCTGACCTGGGACAAGCCCAAGCCGCTGGTGCCGCGCCGCCATCGGTTCGAGGATCACCGAGCGCATGGCCGCTGACGGCAGCGTGGTCGAGCCCGCTGAACGAAGCGGGCGTGATCGCGGCGGGCGAGCAGCTGGCTGCCGCCGGCATCGAGGCGGTCGCCATCTGCCTGATCAACAGCTACTCGCAATGCCGCGCACGAGCAGCGCGTCGAGGTGCTGCTGCGCCATCGCTGTCCCGACCTGCTCGTGACGGCCTCCTACGCCGGTGCTGCCGGAGCGCAAGGAATACGAGCGCACCAGCACGACGGTGGTGAACGCCTATCTGCTGGTCGCCATGCGCAGCTACCTCAAGAACCTGGAGGCGGGCCTGCGTTCCATCGGCATCGCCGCGCCGATCCGGGTCATCACCTCCAACGGCGGCATGCTGGCGGCGGAGACTGCATGCGAGAAGCCGGTGTTCGTGGTGGCATCGGGCCCGGCCGGCGGCGTGATCGGCGCGGCGCGGCTGGGCGCGGCGCCGCCCGCGAGCCCGATCTGATCGTGTTCGACATGGGCGGCACGACCGCCAAGGCCGTGATCGTCGAGGATGGCCGGCCGCAGCATGACGTCGGAATACGAGTTCCGCGACGGCATCTGCGACCTCCAGCCGCTTCGTCAAGGCCGGCGGCTACATGCTCAAGGTGCCGGCGATCGACATCGCCGAGGTCGGCTCCGGCGGCGGCTCGCTCGCGGGCATCGACAAGGGCGGGCTTGCTGAAGGTCGGGCCCGGAGTCGGCCGGCGCCGATGCCGGGACCCGCCTGCTATGGCCTCGGCAACGCAGCGGCCGACCGTCACGGATGCCAACGTGGTGCTCGGGCTTATCAATCCACGGCGCACTGGTCGGCGGTCGGCTCGCGATCGATCGGCGCGCTCAGCGAGCGGGCGATCATGCGCACGTCGCGCGGCCGCTCGGGCTGTCGCTGGAGGATGCGGCGCACGGCATCCGCGCGGTGGCCAACGCCGCCATGGCGCGCGGCGATCCGCGCCGTCACGGTGGAGCGCGGCCGAGACCCGCGCGATCTGACGCTGATTGCGATCGGCGGCAATGGCGGCATCCATGCCGTCGACGTGGCGCGGTACCTCGGCATCCGCCGCGTGGTGGTGCCGCCGCTGGCCGGCGTGTTTCAGCGCCGTCGGGATGCTGGCCTCGGACCTCGAGCACATCGCTCTCGACACCGTGACGCAGCTGCTCGATGCGCTGACCGCCGGCGATCTGGACGCATGAAGGCACGGCTCGCCGACGATGTGACGCCGCGGCTGTCCGCGACGGCTATCACCGGCGCGCGCGTTGCGACTGCGCTGGGAGGCGGACCTGCGCCACGAGGGCCAGGCGACCGAACTGACTGTGCACTACGACGACGGAATGATCGTGCCGAGCTGGCGCACCCGCTTCGTCGGCGAGTACGTCAAGACCTACGGCTATCGCGACGAAAGCCCGATTGAGCTGGTGAAGCTGCGCGTGGTCGGCAGCGGCCTGCGCGAGCGCCGGCCTCGATTTCAGGCATCTGCGCGCGTCGACGCTCGCGTGCCGGGCGCCGGCGACGCCGGCTCCGCGCCATCCGTTTCGCGCGGCTGCGGCGCCTGTCGACACGGAGGTCGCTGCCGCGAGCAGCGCCTCACCGGCACGCCGTCGACGCGGGCCGCTGGTCATCGAGGAGTTCGACTACCACCATCGTCGTGCCGCCCGACGCCGAGCGTATAGCGCGATGCCATCGGCAACATCGTTCGATGGACACTCGAGACCGCGCCATGAAGGTCGATCCCATCACTTTCGCCGTCATCAAGAGCGGGCTCGACTCGATCGTCGACGACATGGCCTACACCGTGGTGCGCATCGCGCGCTCGGAGATCGTCAAGGACGTGATGGACTTCTCGGCCGCGCTGTGCGACGCGCGACGGGCGAGATGGTGGCGCAGGCCAAGACCATCGCGCCAGCACCTCGGCGCCGTCCCGGAAGCGATGGCGGCGGTGCTCGGCGAAGTTCGGCGACGACCTTCACCGACGGCGACGCCGTCATCATGAACGATCCCTATCACGGCGGCATGCACCTGCCCGACATCTTCATGTTCATGCCGCTGTTCTACGCAGGCGCGGCGGCGCGCGTTCGCGGTGGTGATCTGCCACCACACCGACGTCGGCGGGCGGGTGCCGGGCTCCAACGCGACGCGATCCGACCGAGATCTACCAGGAAGGCCTGCGCATCCCGCCGCTCAAGCTCTACGACCGCGGCGTGCTCAACGAGCACGCTCGGAGACGCTGATCAAGATCAACGTGCGCGTGCCGGACCGCGTGCTGGGGCGATCTCTGCGGCGCAGTACGCCGCGTGCGCAGGTCGGCGCGCGCGGGATCGGCAGGCTGTTCGACCGCTACGGCGCCGACGACGTGTCGAGGCCTACATGTCGGAGCTGCTCGACTACGCCGAGCGCATGACGCGCGCCGAGATCCAGACGCTGGCCGAAGGGCACCTACGCGCTTCACCGATCACATCGACAGCGACGGCTTCTCCGACGCGCCGATCCCGATCAAAGTCGCCATCACGGTGCGCGACGACGGCACGCTGCTGGTCGACTACACGGGCTCGAGCCCGCAGGTGAAGGCGGCGCTCAACTCCACGCTCAGCTTCACGCACATTCGCTGCACCTATCTCAGCGTCCGCTGCGTGCTGCCGAAGGGACATGCCCAACAACGTCGGCGTCTTCCGCTGCATCGAGGTGAAGGTGCCGGAGGCCTCGCGTGCTCAATCCGGTGCTGCCGGGCCGTGTCGCGGCGCGCGCGCTGACCGGCTATCGCGTGTTCGACACCATGCTCGGCGCGCTTGCGCAGATCGTGCCGGAGCGCGTGCCGGCCGCCGGCGAGGGCGGCAACAGCGTCGTCTGCATCAGCGGGCTGCGGCCCAACCGCAAGCCGTTCATCATCGTCGACATGATCTGCGGCGCCTGGGGCGGGCGGCCCGACAAGGACGGGCTCGAGGCCGTCACCAATCGCCTCGCAGAACCTCTCCAACATGCCGGTCGAGGTGATGGAGGCCGAGCATCCCGTGCGCGTCGAGGAATACGCCTTCGTGCCGGACACCTGCGGCGCCGGCAAATGGCGCGGCGGCGTCGGGCTGCGGCGCTCCTATCGCATCCTGGCGCCGGAGGCGCTGCTGCAGCTGCGCACCGACCGCGTCGTGTTCGAGCCCTACGGGCCTCGCGCGGCGGCAAGCCCGGCGGCCGCTCGCGCAACTTCATCGAGATCGGCAACAGCCGCGAGCCGCTGCCCGGCAAAGGTGACGATGACCGTGCCGCAAGTGCGGTGATCATCCGGTACGAGCAGGCCGGCGCGGCGGCTTCAGCGACCCCAGCGAGACGTGATCCGGCGCTGGTGAGCGGGCGAGGATTTGGCGGACGGCAAGATCTCAACCGATTTTGCGCGCCGGCACTACGGATTAGACCCGGACGGAACCGGGTGAACACCACGCCAGCGATCATCGGCTTTGCTTAACAACGGCGGCGACCTCGTGGTGCTGGGAACAGGTGCGCCGGTGAGATCGCTTCATGAGATTCGGCAGCCCGTGGATCTTGCTCCGGACTTGTGGCGTTGCGCTACACGAGGCCTCAACGCTCTCCACAGATGGTGATGGACAGAAGCTGATTTGCCAGCACCGGTCAAAGGACAGATGGCCGGCCACGGGGTCCCTTGCCCTTGAACGCGCCGATGTGCGCGCGCGGCCAAGCCTGAGCGATCGCGGTCTCGGCTGAACCGGGCTTGGGGCTTGAAGTCATCACGCGTGCGTACATGGGAGGGCTCGTTCGAGGTTGTCTCCTGCTGCCGGATTTGGCGAGCGCCGGTGATCCGCAACGCCAGGGTTACCGCCTGTGGTGCGCGCCACATTCGCCACACTGGTGGGCTTTGCGCCGCTGCGCGTTAGTCTCGGCGGTGTACAAAAGGAACGACCAGACATGGCCGAGTTCACCACGCTGCAGGAGATGCTGCTGATCGCGCACGGCAAGCTCGAGAGCCGCCGTGTGGGATTTCATCAACGGCGGCACCGAGTCGGAGACGACGCTGCGGCGCAATCGGCACGGGCCTCGACCGGCTCGCGTTCCGTCCGCGCGTGCTGAGCGATGTATCCCGCATCGACACCTCGACCACGTTTCTTGGGCACAAGCTCGCGCTGCCGGTCATGATGGCGCCGGTAGGCTCTCTGGCGCTCATCGATGCCGGCGGCCGCCGTCAGCGTGGCTGGCGCCTGCAAGACGTTCGGCTCGCTGCTCGATCTACAGCACCTTCGCCGATCCCCCGCTCGACGTGGTGCGCGCCAAGGTCGACCATCCGCTGATCCTCGGGCCTCTACGTGCGCGGCGACCAGGCCTGGCTGGATCAGGCCGATCGATCAGGCGAAGGCGGCTGGCTGCGTCGCCATCACAGTCGTCACCGAGGCCCCTACTATTCCCGACGCGAGCGCGATCTCATCAACCGGTTCCGCTCGCGCGGCAGCAAGTCCGGCACCTATGCCGCCACTCAGAAGGGTCCTGCGCGAGGGAGGCACAGGCGAGGCCGGTCGCCGCCGCAGAAGCGCGCATGGTCACCGCACGGCTCACGTGGAAGACTATCGAGGCGCATTCGCACAGCGCTCGTCGCTGCCGGTGATCCTGAAGGGTATCTCGACGGCCGAGGATGCCCGACTGGCCGTCGAGCACTGGCGCGAGCGCCGTTCTACATCTCCAACCACGGCGGCCGCCAGCTCGATTGCGCGCGTGGTTGCATCGAGGTGCTGCCGGAAATCGTCGATGCGGTCGCCGGCAGGGCGGAGGTCATCATGGATGGCGGCATCTATCGCGGCACCGACGTGCTGAAGGCGATCGCGCTCGGCGCGCGCGGCTGTGTGCATCGGCCAGCTGCAGTGCTGGGCATTGGCCGCGGGCGGCGAGGCGGGTCTCGTGCAGATGATGGAAATCCTGGAGGAGGAGATCATCATCTCCATGGGACTTGCTCGGAGTAACCAAGCTGGTCCGATCTCCGCCGCGACCACCTTGTCGCAGACGGATGCGCTCGACCCGCCGCACATCTTCAACCCGTTCCCAGTGGTCGAAGGAGCGGCTGGCGCGAGCGCACGCCATCCGGCGGCAAGAGCGGGCGCAGCTGAAATCCGCCATTCAGGCGGCGCAATGCGTACCGATGCCTTCTTCTGGCGCGCCCGCTTCAAGATCTCCACGCCGGTCGCGAGGTCCTCGAGCGCGATCCCGAGATTGAACACCAGAGATGCGCTGATCCTCGCTCGGTTGCGCCGACCCCTGCCGGCGATATCGGTATGGTCGCGCCAGCTCCGCATCGATGCGCGTGACGCCGATAAACTTGCGCTCGTGCAGCCGGGCATCGTCCATCTGCCCGCGGTCGTCGGTGAGCACGAGATCGGCCTGCCGCGATGACCGCGTCCGTGACGTAAGAGTTCGTAGTCGAGCGTGACCGTAAGACTGCCGGGCGCGAGCCATTCCGGTACAGGCGTCGCGCGGCGGGTATCCTCGATCGGTCCGGCAGTTATCACGACATCGGCGTCGCGCACGGCCTGTTCCGCACCGCCGGCTCCCGACCGACGACGACCCCACCGGCCATTCATCTCCCGGACGAACGCCGCCTCGCGCTCGGGCACCACATCATAGGCCTGGCAGTGCGCACGAGGCTCGGCAGGACGGCCTTCAGCGCTTCCAGGTTCTTGCGCCCCTGCAGGCCGCAGCCGAGGATCGCCATTGTTCGTGCGTCCTTGCGGGCGAGATGCTTGGCGGCGACCGCGCGAGGCGGCCGCCGTGCGATTCCCTGTCACCCATTTGGAATCCATGATGGCGACGCGGCTGCCCAGTCGCATCCTCCGGACATGAATGAAGAGGCCCCTGGATGTACGCCAGCCCGCGCGCAGGATTGTCCGGATCGCCGCTCTGCCACTTGCAGCCGGCATAACCAAGTGCCGGGGCCGAACTCACCATCGAGCTGTAGAAGCGCGGGCCATTGCGGATGGAAGAATATCTTTGGGCGGCAGCACGGTACCGCCGGTGCGCCTTCAGCCAGAACATCTCTTCGAGGATCGATACGATCTCGGCCATGGACAGGACCGATGGTCCTCGAGGTCCTGGCTGCTGAGGTAGAGGATAGTTTCGGCCTTCGCCACGCGGTCTGGTTCTCCTGCGTCCGCGCGACGTCACGAGCGCGCATCCGCCGTCGTGTTGACGGCTGCATTCTCGATGCCGACCGTCGAGATCGATCGCCACCACCACCAGGATGGCAATGTAGATGGTACTCGCCGACACGGCCGCGAGCGTCGGATCGATGTTGAACTGGATGTAGTTGAAGAGCTTCGACCGGGATCGTCACGAACTGCGCGGTGGAGTTGAAGATGCTGACCTCCACGTTGATCCAGGAGTTGATGAAGGCGAACAGCGCGCCCGCAATCACGCCGGGCTTGATCTGCGGTAGAGTGATTAGGAAGAACGTTTGCATGGGCGTGGCGCCGAAGATCCTGAGCCGCCTCCTCGTGCGCCGGCTCCATGCCCGACAGCGAGGCGAGCGACCGTGCGGATCACATAAGGCGTCACCAGACACGACGTGGCCGACAGAACAGCGCCCAGAAGCTGCGGGCGAAGCCGAGCGCCGATGCGTACTGGAGGATGGCGACCCCGAGCACGATGGTCGGCAGCACGAGCGGGGAAAGGAACAGCGCGCTCAGCGCCCTCGCCGCCGGGAAATTGCTTGCGCGCGAAAACCAGGGCGGCGGGCACACCGAGCAGGAGCGCCATCGCGGTCGCGGCGGCTGCCAGCTGGCCGGAGACGACGAACGCCTCCACGAAGGTCGGGTCGCTCACCACCTTCCAGTACCAGCGCAGTGTCAACCCTTGCAGGCGGGAACTTGAGATACTCGGTCGTCGTGAACGAGATGGCGATCACGACAAACAGCGGCAGCGCCAGATAGCAGCATCACGATCCAGCTCACGCCCGGCGATTGAGCAGGCGGCCAAAGCGATCGGCGAGGTTCAGGCTCATGTGCCATCCACGGCCACCCGTCAGCCGGCGCTCGAGGACAAAGAGATAGGCGCCGATCAGCAGCAGCGTCACGGCGAGCAGAACTATCGACAGCGTGGCGCCGATATCGGGCCGGAACGTCGCCGTGTACTGCTGGAAGATCAGGATCGGCGTCACCATCTCGCGCCCGCCGCTCAGAGATGCTCGGGATGACGTAGGCGCTGACGCTCAGCGCAAATACGATGATCGAGCCGGCGACGACGCCGGGCAGGCTGAGCGGGAAGGTCACGGCGAGAAAGGCGCGCGACGGCCGAGCGCCGAGGTCGCGCGCGTGCCTCGATCAGCGTGCGGTCGACGGTCTGCAGCACGCTGCAGACGGAGAGGGCCATGACCGGCAGGAGGATGTAGCGACAACCCGATCACGATCGCCGAGCTTGCTGTAGAGGAGGTCGAGCGGGATCTCGATCAGACCGACCGCCGATCAGGCTGGTATTGACGATGCCACGCCGGCCCAGGATGACGATCCAGCCGAACGCGCGCACGATGTTGCTCGTGAACAGCGGCGTCATCAGCGAGCACGTAGATGCAGCCGCCGCACCCACGCCGACTGTGCACGTGGAAGACGGTGAAGTAGGCGAGCGGGTAGCCCAGCACGAAACAGACCACCGTCACCCAGAACGAAATCAGCAGCGTGTTGAGCAGGGCGCTTCCAGTAGTAGCCGTCGCTCGAGCACGGCGACGTAGTTGGCGAGCGTCATCCACCGTCCTGGCCGCGTGAAGCTCTCAGCCGATCAGCAGGGCGAACGGGGCAACAGGAAGAACAGCACGAAGAACGCGATCGGCCCCAGCAACAGCACCGCCGTGTTGACCGATGTGAATCCGCATCCTCCTTGTGCCCTGTCCGTCCGCCTGCCCGTCAATCGACCAGCAGGCGCGCGCGGCATCCCTGCGCCAGCGCACGGTGGTGGTCTCGCCGACCGCCAGTCGCTCCGCCTCGACGCTGTAGCCCGGCTCGGCTGCGATCTCCTGTCCGCCGCGACGACGAGAACAGGCGCCACGTCGAGCCCACGAACACCTTGTCTTTGAGGGTGGCGGGAAGCGTCAATGTCATCGGCCCCCACAGCGCCGCCAACCGGCACGTCCTCCGGACGCACCATCAGCGACACTTCGCCTGAACTCCCCGCCTTGAAGCTCGTAAGGAAGAGCCGGCCCATCCAGGGCGACGCTGACAGTCCCGTCCGGGCTAGTCCTGCAGGCGAGCAGGTTGGCCTCGCCGATGAAGTCGGCGACGTAGCGCGTAGCCGGATTGCGGTAGATTTCCTCCCCGCTGCCGAGTTGCACGATGCTGCCCTCGCGCATGACGGCGATTCGGTCGGCCATGGCCAGCGCCTCCTCCTGGTCGTGCGTCACGAACAGGAAGGTCGATGCCGAGCTGCTGGTGCAGCCGCTTGAGCTCGAGCTGCATGCGCTTGCGCAGCTTGAGATCGAGCGCACCGAGCGGCTCGTCGAGCAGGAGCACGTCCGGCTGGTTGACGATCGCGCGGGCGAGCGCCACGCGTTGCTGCTGGCCGCCCGACGAGCTCCGCGCGGATAGCGTCCGGCCGAGCGCCTCGAGTCCGACCATGGCGAGCGCGGCCTTCGACGCGCGCTCGATCTCGCTCGGCGGCCAGCCACTGGCGCCGCGGCCCGAAGGCGACGTTCTCGATCGGCGGTCATGTGCGGGAACAGCGCGTACTGCTGGAAGACCGTGTTGACCGGCCTCTGGTTGGGCGGCACGCCGATTCATCGAGCGCCCGTTGATGCGGATGTCGCCGGAGCGTCGGCTCGACGAAACCCGCAATGGCCCTCAGCAGCGTGGTCTTGCCGCAGCCGCTGAGGCCCAGAAGGGCGATGAACTCGCCCCTCCGGATCGTCGAGCGAGACGCCGGCGAGAGCGATCACCGTGCCGTATCGTTTGACCAAGCGGTCGACGACCACCACGTCCGGCGTCATGCGCATCTCACGGCGACGGCGCTCGCGGTTGCGCGGCCGGCTATTTACCGGCCACCTGGCCGGTTCCAGATCTCCGGTCAGCGCCTGGCGCTTGGCATTGATGGCGTCCCAGTTGGGGATGGCGAGATTCTTGACGCTGCCATCGGCGCCCCAGGGCATGCGTGCACTTGGCCTGCTCGCCGAAATCTTGTACCTGCTTGATCGGCGGCCCGACGTACAGCTTCTCCGCCAGGCAATTCATTGCCTCATCGCTCACCGTGTAGTTGACGAACGCCTGGCGCGGCGTCGAGGTTCTTGGTGCCGTCGGCGATGTGCACGCGGATGTCGTCGGCCGGCGCGCCTTCCTCGGGCACGACGAACGCGATCGGCAGACCCTTGTCGGCGATCGCCCAGGTCGGCCGTATTGTAATAGGCGGCCGCGATCGCCTCGCCGCTCTGCAGCGCCGCCTGCGCGACGCCCGATGCGTCGTAGTAGCTCGACACCTTGATGGCCTTCGAGCTTGTCGACGGCGGCGGCGGGATTGTCGAGCGTGCCGCCGGTCAAACCGATGATATGTGCGTGAAGAAGGGAATGCCAGCCGCATTGACCGGGCTGGGCAGAGTGATCTTGCCGGCATATTCCGGCTTCCAGATATCCCACCAGGACTGGGGGCGTTCCTTCAGTTCCGCGGTGTTATACAGCAATGCCGAGCGCATAGAAACCGGTGCTCAGCGCGTAGATCTTGCCGTCCTTGTTCTTGTAGACCGCCTCATTGATGAGCCCGGAGACATTCGGCACCTTGGCGCGGATCGATCGGTGGCGACCACGCCGTCGGCGGCGGCGAGTTCGGAGATGCCGCCGTCGATCCAGGCGATGTCGATCGAGGGGTTGCCCTTCTGCTGCTTCAGCTTGTTGTAGGTGACCGTGGAGACGCTCGGTCTCCTGCACCACCTGCACGCCGCTCGCCTTCGCGAACGGATCGAGAATGCAGGCCTTCTGCGCCTCGCCCCAGTTGCCGCCATAGGTGGCAACCGTCAGCCTGCTGCTGCGCAGAAGACTGGGCTGGCCAGTGCAAGGCAGCCGCCCACCACCAAGCAGCGGCCGATAGAACTGCGTTTCGTCATGGCTCGATCTCCTACTTCGCGGGCTCGACGCATGCGTCAGCCGGCGAGTATCCTGTAATTGCTGCGGGCTGCACTCTCTCGGCCGTCGCCCAGTCCACGCTGCAGCGACTATGGCTGCATGCATACCGACAAGGCAACTGTCATGCGCTCAAACATCGCGTTCGACGTGGTTTACACCCACACCGAGGGTGAGCCGACGCTGCATCATACATTCCGGCATCTTTCTATCCGCCGCGCTCGAGCATTCTGCAAAAGCGTCAGTTTCCTCGAGGAGAACTTACGACTGGGTGCGGACCGCGCTGATGCGCGAGCCGCGCGGGCACAGGGACATGTTCGGCGTGTTCCTCACGCCGGCTTCGGAGCCCGGCTTCGACGCCGGACCTGATCTGGATCGACGGTACGCAGTATTCGCACATGTGCGGACACGGAACGATTGCCGTGTCGATGGCCATGGTGGCGCTGGGCATGGTGCCGAGGGGCAAGGACGGCCGCACCACCATCCGCTTCGAGACCGACGGCCGGCCCGGTCATCAGCGAGGTCGCGCACGAGGGCGACCGCGTGCTGCTGGTGCCGGTTCGAGAATGTGCCGGCCTACGTGGCGGCTCAGGACATCCCGCTCGATGTGCCGGGCCTCGGCGCGTGAGCGCCGACGTCGTGCTGGGGCGGCAACTATTTCGGCATCATCGACATCCGCGGCAAGGGCCTGGAGATCGGCCCCGATACCGGCACGCGGCTGTCGCAGATCGGCGTCACCGCGCGCGAGATGCTGCGCGAGGAAGATCAAGCTGCAGCACCCTACGCAGGGCCACGTCAGCAACTTCAACTTCGTCACGCTCTGGCACGAGGGACGCCTGCCCGGCGCCTTCTACAAGAACGTGCACGTGTTCAGCGCCGGCCAGCTCGATCGCTCGCCCGGCGGCACCGGCACTTCGGCCATGATGGCGATGTTCCACGCGCGCGGGAAGCTCGGCCTCAATCAGCCGATCAAGTCGGAGGGGCTCGTCGGCACGGGCACGTTCGAAGGCTGCCTGATCGGCGAGACGCATGCTCGGACAGCAGCAAGCCGTGCGTCCGACCGTCAAGGGCAACGGCCAACATCGTCGGCACGGCGCGCTGGATCATCGACCGCGACGACCCGGTCGGTGCAGGGTCCCTGCGTTCGATAGCGCCTATTCACCCTGACCTTTGAATGCAGCGATTCAGAACTCACTCCCGCCTGTAGACACAAAGCAGATCGATCACCTGCGATTGCCCACGTCCGCTTTGGGGTCAAGCGGACCTCGGTCGACCACCCTGCGCGACCTCAGCTGCTGACCCGGCCGAGACCTGTCGCGGCCTCGTGGGCGGTGGCGCGGATTCGTTGTTGGTGCAGAGCGGACGCAACCTTGAGCGATGGTCTGGCCGCGCGAATTTGGTGAGTTCACGGCCTCGGTCTTCCGTAGGCTGCCCAGGGAAGATTAACCCGACTGCCCTTGGGTAGCGGCTTGTTGGACTCCGCAATGACCATGCACCGCCGACCTGGCTTTCCAGTTGGGAGAGCGCGCGCGTAGGCGATTCATGGAGCGCTTCGCATGGGAGAAAAGCTGAACAAGATTAAAGTAACTGAGAGGACTCTGAGTCCCGTTAGTCTGGGGTTGTGAATCCTGAGTCGCCGCAGCCAGCCTGAATGCCCGACCTCAATGCTGCGCCGGTTGTGCGACAAGCCGCAGCATCAGATCCGGTCGCTACAGGCGCAACACGCGCAGCCAGCGCATGACGTCGAGCAGGCTCATGGCGGCGGCGGCAACGTAGGTGAAGGCGGCGGCGCGCAGGATCTCGCGCGGCGGCCGGCATGTCGCGGTCGCCGATGTAGCGGCCGGCCTTCGAGGACGGGCAGCGCGCGACGGAAGCTGGCGTCGAACTCCACGGGCAGGGTGACGGCGTGCATGAGGATGGACATGGCCAGGATCATCATGCCCATGAACACCTCGATCAGGATCACATGCGGGCTCTTGGCCAGCAGCCATCATCGAGCGGAGCCGCCAGCATGATGATCGCCGCCGATCTTCTCCATCTTGGCGGCCTGCTTGGCGAGCCGCGTGCGTGCCTGCAGCGGCGCATGGAGCGGTGGCGTCCTGCATGGCATGGCCTGGCCTCGTGGGCGGCGATTACTACGGCGGCGACAGGGAGCGGCCGTTGAAATGCTTGCGGCAGCAGGCGGACCGGCCTTGTCGTCGGGATCGTAGTGGTCGCCGAGCTTGGTCTCCTCGACCTTGACGTGGCCGAGCTTCATCTCGTCGAGCAGGTGGCGGGCGAACTCGCCGCCGGTACCGGGAAAGTCGGCGCGTTCGGCGCGCGTGCCGATCGATGACCTTGCGCACCCACATCTGCGGCAGCACCGCCAGGCACAGCACGAGCGCCAGAACGATCAGCATGGCGGCCACGGCAAACCCGTCACCTCTCTCGATCAGGCGAAACGTAGTGGGCGAGTGGGACGAAAGGAAGGGCAACCGCACCGGCAACGCCAACCCGCGAATTAGACGTGAAGGGTGCAAGTTTGACCCCGACCTCGTGCTGAGCTTGTCGAAGCACGATTGGGTATAACTCTCCCGCCCTTCGACGAACTCCGGGGCGGGGTCGGTCTGCGACCTGATGGCGCTTTCGCGCCGCCCGGCAGGGAAATTACACCCGGTGCGGGTTGCGGCAGGGCTTGGCGCGGCGATGATGGCCGCGGAACTCAATCGAGAGGGAAACGCCCATGGTCTCCATCGCCGTCCTCGACGACTACCAGAACGTGGCCCTCACAGTGGCCGACTGGTCGCAGGCTGCAGGCCGGCCAACCGCGTCGCAGGTGTTCAACGAGCACTTCGGCGATCTGGAGACGGCGGCCAAGGCGCTGCAGGGCTTCGAGGTCGTCGGCGTCATGCGCGAGCGCACGCCGTTCCCGCGCGCGCTGTTCGACAAGCTGCCCGACCTCAAGCTGCTGGTGACCACCGGCAAGCGCAACGCCTCGATCGATCTGGCCGCCGCCAAGGACCGCGGCGTGCTGGTGTGCAACACGGGCGGCGCCGGCCGCGCCACCGCCGAGCTCGCCATCGGCCTGATGATCGAGCTTGGCGCGGCACCTCGGCTGTGGAGTTCCGATGAACATGCGCGGCGGGCCGCTGGCAGACCACGCGTCGGCTTCGACCTCGACGGCAAGACGCTCGGCCTGATCGGGCTCGGCAATCTCGGCAGCCAAGGTCGCGCGCGATCGGCAAGGCGATCGGCATGAAGACGATCGCCTGGAGCGAGAACCTGACGGCCGAGCGGGCGCAGGAAGCACGGCGCGGAGCGCGTCGAGAAGGACGAGCTGTTCCGGCAGGCCGACGTGATCTCCATCAACACCGTGCTGTCGCAGCGCACGCGCGGGCTGGTCGGCGCGACGCGAGCTCGGCCTGATGAAGCCGACGGCGCTGCTGATCAACACCTCGCGCGGGCCGATCGTCGACGAGGCGGCGCTGCTGGCGGCGCTGCGCGAGAAGCGCATCGCCGGCGTACGGCGCCGACGTGTACGACAGCGAGCCGCTGCCGGCCATCGCATCCGCTGCGGCGCCGAGCCGCGCGCGCTGCTGACGCCGCACATCGGCTACGTGACGGAGGAGACCTACCGCGATTTCTATGCCGGCATGGTGGCGGCGATCGAGGCCTGGCTGGCCGGCAAGCCGATCAATGTGCTTGACTGAGAGGGTGCGGATAGGTTTCACCCGTCATCCTGGCCTCGACAGTTCGGGCCCACGGCGCTCAATCATCGAGCGCCGGGCCCTCGGCGCAGCGCCTCGGCCTCCGCGATGACGAGTGGATCATTTGCATGGCGGTTTGAGCGGTCGCCGCGCCAGTGCTGAGCGTGTCGAAGCGCGAGGTTGCTGGATCTCATTCGCCCTTCGACGGGCTCAGGGCGGGGGTGGGTGGTCGCGGTGCGCATCAATGAAGCGGAGGCCCTAGACTTCGTCGATCACTGTGTTGCGCAGTGTGCCGATGCCGGCCACCTCCACCTCGACCACATCGCCCGGCACGAGCCAGCGCGGCGGATCGAAGCGCGCGCCGGCGCCAGTCGGCGTGCCGGTGACGATCACGTCGCCGGGCTTCAGCGTCGTGAACGTCGACAGGTAGGCGATCAGGTAGTCGAACGGAAACATCAAGCCGCGCGGTGCTGTCGTGCTGGCGCACCTCGCCGTTGACGCGCGTGGTGAGATGCAGCGGCGTCCTCGGATCGATGTCGTCGCCGTCGACGATCCATGGGCCCGAGTGCCGCCCGAGCGGTCGAAGTTCTTGCCCTGCGTGACGTTGAACTCTGCCGTGCGCAGCCAGTCGCGCACGCTGCCCTCGTTGCACAGCGTCGAGCCCGCAGATGTGATCGAGGCGCACGTTCGCGCGCGATGTGCCGCCCGCTTCTGCCGATCGACCAGCGCGATCTCGCCCTCGTAGTCCAGTTGCTCCGACACGCGCGGGCGCTCGATCGGCTGCTCGTGCCCGACCAGCGAGGCGGGCGCGCGGCAGAACAGGCTCGATACTGCGGGGCCGCGGAGGCGTCTTTGTAGTTCGTCGTTGCGCTTCGGCGTAGTTGACGCCGATGCACCAGATTTTCTCCGGCGCTGGAATCGGCGGCAGCAGGCCACGGAGCGCGAGTGGGTGATGCGGTCCAGCGTTGCGCGTAGCCTGGCGTGCCGCGTCGAGCGCGCCGGCCGCAATCAGATCGCGCAGCGGTCGCATGCGCTGCGGGCGGACTGGGCACGCAGGTCGACGATGCCGCCATCCACGACGCGCGCCGTAGCTCTCGCCGTCGTCCCACCCGATAGCTCGCCAGCCCGCACCGCCGTCCTCCTCGCGGAAAGAGCCAGCTCCACCTCGACGAGTGCGACCTGTAGGTTGTCGTGTCGAGCCCAGCACTTCTGTATTTGTCTAGGGCTTGCACCACCGCCTCCAACGGCGGCGGCCTCGCCTGAGGCCGCCCTCGCGGGCCAGCGTCCTGGAGCAGAGGTCGCAGCCCAACCACCTGATCGCGCCGATGACAGGGCGCCCGCTTCGGCTATGGCGAGCGAGCAATGCTGCACACATCAATGACCTCACCTACCGCATCGAGGGGCGCATCATCTTCGACAAGGCCACGGTCGGGCATCCCGGCCGGGCACAAGGTCGGCTTCGTCGGCCGCAACGGCTCCGGCAAGACCACGCTGCTGCGCCTGATCGCCGGCGAGCTGCAACCCGACGACGGCGGCATCAACGTGCCGCGCTCGACCCGCATCGGCTGGGTGACGCAGGAGGCGCCGGGCGGGCCGGAGAGCCTGATCGAGTTCGTGCTCGCCGCCGACAAGGAGCGCGCGCGCCTGCTGGCCGAGGCCGAGACGGCGCACGATCCCGAGCCGCATCGCCGACATCCACGAGCGCCTCGCCGACATCGGCGCGCACGCCGCGCCCGTCGCGCGCCGCGCGCATCCTGGCCGGCCTCGGCTTCGACGAGGCGGCCCAGCAGCGCCCTGCGCGGAATACTCCGGCGGCTGGCGCATGCGCGTGGCGCTCGCCGCCATGCTGTTCACCGAGCCCGACCTGCTGCTGCTCGACGAGCCCACCAACTACCTCGACCTCGAGGGCACGCTGTGGCTCGAGGACTATCTGCGCCGACTATCCCCACACCGTGCTGATCGTCAGCCACGACCGCGAGCTGCTCAACCGCTCCGTCGGCTCGATCCTGCATCTGGCGCAGGGCAAGCTCACGCTCTACACCGGCGGCTACGACCAGCTTCGAGGAGGCGCGGCGCGAGAAGCAGCGCCTCGACCTCAAGCTCAAGAAGAAGCAGGACGACGAGCGCCGCCACATCGAGGCGTTCATCACCCGCTTCAAGGCCAAGGCCTCCAAGGCTAGCGCAGGCGCAGAGCCGCGTCAAGGCGCTGGCGCGCATGCAGCCGATCGCCGAGCAGATCGAGGAGCGGGTGGCGCCGTTCTCGTTCCCCAATCCGGCCAAGGCCTTCGCCAGCCCGCTGATCCGGCTTGAGGGCGCTGCCGTCGGCTACGTCGCCGGAGCGGCCGGTGCTGCAGGGCCTGGACCTGCGCCTCGATGCCGACGACCGCGTCGGCCTGCTCGGGCGCCAACGGCAACGGCAAGAGCACCTTCGCCAAGCTGATCGCCGGCCGCCTGGCAGCCGATGGCCGGCCGGCGCTACGCCTCCGACGAAGATCGCGGTCGGCTACTTCGCCCAGCACCAGATGGACGATCTGCCGGCCGGCAAGACGCCCTACCAGCACATGCTCGACCTGATGCCGGAGGCGACCGAGGCGCAGCGGCGCGCGCAGCTTGGCGCGCTCGGCTTCAGCATCGGCAAGGCCGACACCAAGGCGGAGAACCTGTCGGGCGGCGAGAAGGCGCGGCTGCTGTTCGCGCTCGCGCACCTTCCACGGGCCGCATCTGCTGATCCTCGACGAGCCGACCAACCATCTCGACGTCGATGCGCGCGAGGCGCTGGTGCGCGCGCTCAACGACTACGAGGGCGCCGTCATCCTGATCAGCCACGACCGCCACCTGATGGACGCCTGCGCCGACCGGCTGTGGATCGTGCGCGGCGGCACGGTGCGCACCTACGACGGCGACATGGACCAGTACCGCGCCGAATGCCTGGCCGAGCGCGGCGCCGACCTGAACACGCCGCGCGCCAAGTCGCAAGCTCGGCGGCGGCCTGCAAGCGCACGGCGCAGGATGTGCGCCGCCAAGCCGCCGAGCAGCGCGCGGCCCTAGCACCTCTCAGAAGAGAGCGTGACGAAGCGCCGAGGCCGAGATCGAGCGCCTGAGCAAGAAGATCACCGCCATCGAAGCGCGCGCTCGCCGACGGCACGCTCTATTCAGGCGACGTCGCCCGCTGCTCAGGCACTGGCGCGCGAGCGCGGCGAGCTAATCCGCACCCGTGACGCTGCGGAAACGGCCTGGCTGGAGGCGAGCGAGGCTTACGAGGCAGCCCGCGTCAAGGATGAGGCGACGTAAGCCTGGCGCGGGTGGAACGATCAACGCATCTGAGCGACGTAGCTGGTGGCGAGGCGGCATTGCCCGAGACGCCATTCGACCGGCCGGCCGTCTGATCGTGGTGCACGACGCGGTCCAGCGACCATCACCGGCGAGCCCGGCGCAAGGCGCAAGCGCCGTCGCAGCCGGCGCGGACGCCGTGCCGACCGAGACGGCGTCCTCGGCCTTGCCGAGCAGCAAGCCGTAACGATGCGCGAGGAAGACGATGCGGCTGGAGCTGTCGCTCAATTCCGGGAATAGCTCGGTAGGCAGCGACACATCTTCGTACATGAATGCGGCTGTCCGCCTCGTAGCGGACGCGGCGGATGCGCCAGACCGAGATATTGTTGCGCAACTGCAGGCGCTCGCATTCCGTCGCGTTGCCGACGGCCCCGCTGACCTCCGAGACCTCGACGCGGCCGACGATCGGTTTGCCTTCGACCCCGGCGGACGTTGCAGAAGCGGTCGACCAGCCCTTCCGCAGCCGGGTCGTTGACATACGTTCCGCGGCCCTGCCGGCGCGTGATGAGGTGCTCGTTCTCAGCAGGATAGAGCCTTGCGCATGGTGCCGGCGCTTACGCCGAACTCACGCGCGAGGTCGCCCTCATTGGGGAATGGCGGCACCGGGTTTCGCATTGGCCGCTGGCGATGCGGTCGGCTAGGCATCGCGCAGCTGCAGATGGATTGGCCTCGTCGCGAGCTTGCACGCGTGACATGGAAAGGCTCCCGCATATCGAACAAGCTCGGTAGAAACTGTGTACCGGCGACGATGACCGCACTGGCGCGCGCCCGGCCCTTGGGCGGCCGCGGCGGGCAGCATCTGCGCAGTAATGTTGGTTTTGGCGCCCCTGACGCTACGGCTGCCGTCCCCGTTTCTAATCGCCGGAAAACTGCCAACGCAGTCCTACGACGTTGTCGCGCGATGTCCACGCTTGCGTTTGAATTCGTACATTCACGGATGCGTGCGCGGGCCGCGTGCGTGAAAGAATGTGAACGGAGTGGAAAGTCCCGCTCGCGCACACGCATTTCCATGCGAAGTCTAGCAACGAACGCGTCGATGTCAGTGCGGATCTCAGCGCTCGCGCGCAGGTAGATCTCCGCCCGAGCTTTTCCTCGAGCGCCTGGCGATCGAGCGAGGCGCGATATTCTTCGCCGCGCTGCGTGACGATCAGGCCGGCCTCTCGAGCTCGTGCAGCGCGATCGTCACCGCCTGGACGCTGCGTACCCAGCATGACTGGCGGAGGAACTCCGTGCGTAAGTGGTCAGCTCGTCGCTGCCAGGCGATCTGGCCGCCATCAGCAGCCATCGTGCCAGGCGCTCCTCGATCTTGTTCAGTCCGTTCGCGAGCGCAGTCTGCGCGATCTGCGTGCGAGAAAGGTGTGCGCATAAGCCAGCATCGAGCGGTGCAGGCGTGCGACTTTGTTCATCAAGCTTCGCGCAATTTGGCGGCGCTGATGCGCAAACCCTTGCCGTCAATCTGCATGAAGGTGTCGTGCGGCGCGCGATCGGCGCCCATCACCACCACCAGCCCGGTCATGCCTTCCGGACCGATGATGCCGATCTCGATCTGCTTGCCGGAGCCGTCGCCGACGACCGAGGCGATGCCCGCTTCGATGAAGTAGACGTCGTCGACCCGCTTGCCGCGCGTCGCAAGCTGACGGCGCACGGGAAGGTCGACGGGCGACAGAGTGCGGCTGCAGCAGCTGCAGAGTCCTGGCGCGACAGTTGCGATAGAATGCCGTTCGCGCTCGTGTTTGGAGGCTGAGTTTTGGCCAAAGGTCGAACCCGAGAAAACTTCAGGCTGACGAGCGCGGGAGCATGGCAAAGTGCGATGCGCGCGGATCGTCGGCTGTCGTAGCATTAGCGCAGATTTACCGACAGGCGAAAAGCGTCTGATTCAATACAGTAACTGGAAACCTTAAGCGCGCGGATCTGACGGCGACGGCCACGGCATCCCGGCCGGCCGTTTGCACCGCGAGGCTTTGCATTGCATAAGGCGTACGTGGCTCTTGATTCCAAGGCTTCGAACCTCACGGCGGATGCGATCCCTCACTGCTGGAGGCCGCGCGCGACGCCTAGACGCGCGTGTTCGGCCACGCGGATTTTCGCGGGCTGCAGGCCGATCGTGATCGGCGAGGTGCTGGCTGGCCGCAGCGCGATTGCCGTGCTGCCGACCGGCGGCGGCAAGAGCCTTTGCTATCAGATCCCGGCGCTGGTGCGGCGCGGCCTGGGTCTCGTCATCTCGCCGCTGATCGCCCGATGACTGACCAGGTGGCGGCGCTGCAGCAGTCCGTGGCTGGCCGCAGCGGCGACTCGACTCCAACGCTCAGCCTGAGCTGCTGCAGTGACCTCTGGCGCCGCATCGAGGGCGGCGGACTGGATCTGCTCTATCTGTCGCCCGAGGGTTGATGCAGCCGTCGATGCTGGAGCGGCTCTCGCATCTGCCGCTGGCGCTGGTGGCTATCGACGAGGCGCACTGCGTGAGCCAGTGGGGGCACGACTTCCGGCCCGAATACCGCATGCTCGGCCGTCTCGCCGACATCTTCCCGCAGGTGCCTCGGCTGGCGGTGACCGCCACTGCACCGACGCGCGCCGCCGCGGGAACATCGCCGGCCGAGCGCAGGCCATGCTCGCGAGTTCGTCGGCAGGTTCGCCCGGCCCGAGCCTGCACGGTCGGCCGAACGCAAGCGTGGCCAGGAGTCACACCCGCGTCGTCGAGGTGGTCACCGAGCGGACAGAGGCGCTCCGGTGTCGTCTATGCCGGATCACGCGATGGCGTGGAGACAAACTGGCCGAGCGGCTGGCTGCAGATGGCGATCCCGGCGCTCGCCCCACCACGCCGGTCTCGACAAGGACGTAGCAATACGTAA